>Ga0129299_1002504_pt1 | contig 12175 bp, 13 predicted proteins | sample ConPoolayeCmetaG_FD_94477 | JGI IMG/M metagenome (GOLD analysis project Ga0129299, IMG submission 94477) | Hot spring microbial mat communities from California, USA to study Microbial Dark Matter (Phase II) - Cone Pool mat layer C metaG ... | reverse complement strand
CCCCACCCGCACTCTGGGCCGAGGTCTACGACTTCTGCCCGCGCGGCTGCGACCTGCGCGCCGAGGTGGTACAGTACACCCTTGAGCAGAAGAGAGCGCCAAGCAGGACCTCGAGCACGCCTCGCATGCGCCGCACGAAGCGAGGCGCAAACGCCCGCCCGGGGTGCGGCGCCCGACCGAGCGGCCCGATCGCCCCCGACCCGCGCCGCGGCCTACCCTGGCCGGGGTGACCGAGGGCCGTTCATGCCGACTACGCTCCCGGGCAGTGAGCGGCTCCATCGTCCGCGGCTCGACGGCGCCCGAGGTGGCTGACCTCAGCGTAAGCACGTTCGTGAAGGGCCAGCTGCGCTTCGCCGCGAAGGGCAGGCGCGCCCGCGTGACCGAGCTCCTCGACCTCCTGCTTCTCGCGCCCGACATTCAGGACCACGTCCTCGAGCTTGAGGCGATCGACGGCGTCGCACCCATCGCCGAGCCCGCGCTTCGCGGTCTCGTCCGGCAGGCGAGCTGGGCCCACCAGAAGGCGGCGCTGGCGATTCTCACCAATCCACCTAGATCGTCGCTTGTATGCATGCGGGAGCATTAGTATGCTATTGAAGTCCGCACGAGATGGCTGAGCAGTGGGTTCCGGTGGCCGAGGTGGCCCGCCACCTCGGTCTGGCGAAGGACACGATCTATCGCTGGATCGAAACTCGCGGCATCCCCGCTTATCGCGTTGGCAGGCTCTGGAAGTTCAAGCTCTCCGAGATCGATGCGTGCATCGAGGGCGGCGGTGCAGGTTACGAGCCGCGCGGCGGTAGCCCTCCAGCAAGAGGAGGCCTCACGTGAGCGCGCCCTCGAGCGACCGGACCGTCATCTCGCTCTTCACGGGCGCCGGCGGCTTGGACCTCGGCCTCGAGGCTGCGGGCTTCGAGCCCGTCCTCTGCGTGGAGGTCGATGAAGACTCGAGGGCCACCTTGAAGAAGAACCGGCCTGGATGGCGCCTGGCCGACCCCGGCGACATTCACGCCTTGGATGCCGACGAGATCCTGCGCCAAGCGGGGATCAAGCCACGAGAGCTCCGGCTCCTCGCCGGTGGCCCACCCTGCCAGCCCTTCTCGAAGTCTGCCTACTGGTCCAACGGCAACGGAAGTCGCCTGCAGGACCCGCGCGCGCGGACGCTTCGCGCGTATCTCCGGGTCGTCGAGGCCGCGCTTCCCGAGGTCCTGCTCCTCGAGAACGTCACGGGGCTCGCGTACAAGAACAAAGACGAGGGAATCAAGCTGCTGCGACGCGAACTGGCAGCGATCAACCGGCGGCACGGTACACGCTACGCGCTTCAGGAGATCCACCTGAACACGGCGGCGTATGGCGTTCCGCAGATGCGCGAGCGCCTCTTCCTCGTTGCTACGGTCGATGGGCGTGGCCTTGAGCTCCCGCCCGCAACGCATGGCGAGGCTGATGGGCTCGACCGCTATCGGACGGCCTGGGACGCGATCGGTCACTTGGATGAGGAGACGTGGCCGTCCGAACTCAACCCGACAGGCCGCTGGGCGGCCTTGCTGCCGAGCATCCCCGAAGGCCAGAACTACCTGTGGCACACGCCGCGCAATGAGCAGAAGGGCAGCGAACCGCTCTTCGGGTGGAGGACCCGTTACTGGTCGTTCTTGCTGAAGCTCGCGAAGAACAAGCCGTCGTGGACGATCCAAGCTGAGCCGGGTCCCGCCACGGGCCCGTTCCACTGGCGGAGCCGTCTACTTTCGATCGAGGAACTCTGTAGGCTCCAGACGTTCCCGCAGGGCTATGAGATCGTCGGTACGCGGTTGTCGGCGCACCGCCAGGTTGGCAACGCCGTGCCCAGCGCCATCGGCGAGCTACTGGGTCTTGAGATCCGCCGCCAACTGTTTGGTGAGAGAGTTCGGCGTGCGCTGCGACTTATTCCGCCCGCGCGCTCCGACTGCCCACCGCCGGAGCGTACTTCCGCCGTGCCGACAGAATATCTACACCTGCGCGGTCGTCACCGCGACCATCCGGGTACGGGCCTCGGGCCTGGCGCCCGGCGCCGCGAGCAAGAGCTCGGATAAGCGAGGTAGATTGAGATGTGCTCTCCGCACCTCCTCAGGTGCCGTGCTGCGCTCCTTGCTCGCCCCTCGGCTTGTCGCACGCCATGGAGGTCAGCGCTGTGAGTTCCAACGGTACGAGCGTGCCGGACTGGGATCTCGAACAGCTCGAGGTCATCCTCGAGGCTCCGACGGCCTGGCAGCTGGTGATCGCAGGCCCCGGTGCTGGGAAGTCTGCGGTGGCCTGCCAGCGCGTCGCCTACCTGGTCGATGAGGCGGTCCCGCCGTCGCGGATCCTTCTCGTGAGCTTTACTCGAACGGCTGTTGCCGAGCTTCGTGATCGTATCGTCTCCTATGCGGTCGCTGGCGTCGCCGCGCGGAGCGTCCGCATCTCCACGATCGATTCTCACGCTTGGAGCCTACGTGCCGGATTCGATGACGAGCCGCTTCCGAATTCGCTTGGCGATGGCTCGTACGACCTCAGCATCGAGCGCACGATTGAGCTCTTCAGGAACCAGAACGCGAACTTGATCGACTTCATGGCCCGTCTCGAGCACCTCATCGTCGACGAGGCGCAAGATGTCATGGGTTTGCGTGCCGAGCTTGTGATCGAGATGCTAAAGAGCCTCTCTCCGACCTGCGGGGTCACGATCCTTGCCGACCCGGCGCAGGCAATCTATGGCTTCACGACGGACGGCGCCGACGACAAGAAACACGAGCAGTCGCTCCTCGAACGGCTGCCTGCCGAGTGCCCGCGGCCGCTCCTACAGCGGGCGTTCAAGAACATTCACCGAGTCAAGGACGGCGCGCTGGTCGATCTCTTCCTTCGCACCCGCAAGGCGATCGAGATGGCTGAGAACGCTGATGGCCACGTCGCTCGCGTGCAGCAGACGATTCGAGAGACGTGCGGGAACGACATCGGCGTGAGGTCGTTTCAAAATCTTGCCGACTTCTTGAATCGTGTCCAAGACCGATCGATGCTCGTCCTGTTTCGACGGCGAGCGGACGTCCTCTTCGCATCGTCGTACTGTTCGCAGGCCGGCGTTGAGCATCGCCTCCGCATGTCCGACTTACCTGTCGTCGTCCGACCCTGGCTCGGCTGGTTGCTCGGCGAGACGGTCAAGGCGATCCTGGATCGGGACGACTTCGACAAGCTGTGGGAGTCCCGTGGCTCTTTGTGCCCTGCTCCATTTATTGGCGAGCAGCGCGACGACTGCTGGGCGCTGCTTCATCGTCTCGCCGCCGGCTCCCGGCCGCGCACGATCGATCTCGTGCATCTGCGGAACATCGTCGCTCGCGCCCGCCCACCCCTCGAGCTCTGCTACCCCGAGCTCGGACCCACCGGGCCGATCCTGGGCACCATCCACGCATCCAAAGGACGCGAGGCGGACACGGTTGTCCTCGTGATGCCACCACACCAGGAGAGGGGAGACGAGACACGGAAGGGCACCGACAGCGCGGCGATCTCTGAAGAAGGCCGTGTCTATTACGTGGGCGCCACGCGCGCGCGCAAGATGCTTGTAACGGCCGGCAACTCGACAAGGCGCGTGGGCTACCTCGACTCCGGCCGAATTTTCCGGATCTGCGGCAATAAGAGAGCCCAGCTGGAGGTCGGTAGGGACGGCGACGTCGATAGGCTCGCCCACCTTGCATGGTCGAGTTCGTTGAGGGCCCAGCGCACTCTGGCAGCGCATGCGGGTCGCACTGTTCCGGTCACGGCATGGGCGGTGGCCGAGGACGACTACGCGCTTCGCGTGGTGTTGGAGCACAAGGACGACGACGGCGTGACCCGCGGGCTCGAGATTGGCCAGCTCAGCAGCTCGTTCCGCGCGGACCTTAGAAGGCTCTGGAGCAAGATCGATCAGAGTAGCTCCTTGAAGCCGGCCGAGAACATTCCGCATCTCTATCTTGCGGCCGTAGGAACGGTCGGCCTCGCGGAGCACGAACGAGGCGCGGTCACGCCGCCCTTCAGCCAGAGCGCGCTCGCGCTGGCGCCCGTAGTCAAGGGCTTCCCGATGATTCACTTCCTCTTCCGCCGGAGAGGCAGGTTTGCACGATGAGCGCTCCCCTTTTTCGAGAGCAGATCGTGGCGCGCTTGGTCGAGGACCTCGTGGGCCCTCTCGATCCCAACGAGGTTCTCTCGGATCGCCCGACACAGCGGTATAGCACCGGGATCCTCTATCCACGCGACGCTCGAATCGAGCCTCAGGAGGACGAGGACGGCGGCCTGCCGGTGAACGTCACCGAGGACGCTGCTTCCGAGCCAGAGGAAGCGGGCGTTTCGCTTCACGCCGCGCTTAAGCCTGCCACCGCCGGGCTCTCCTTCGCGCTCGAGGCGTCAGGAAGCGCCGTCCATCCAGTGATCCGCATCGAGGTCGCATGCGCCGTCTACAAGAGGTTCGCCATCGATGACGCCGGCAATGAGGTGGACGGCGGGCCACCGGACCGCGCGCATGAACGTTGGCGGCGCATCCCCCTCACCGCGCTCGTCGACATGGAGCTGCGTCCCGGCGAGACCAGGGTCGATCTTGGTGAGCGTGGCATCAAGGGTTTGGAACTCTATGCTCTTGTAACACCCCATGCTGGCCTAGCGACCGTCACGCTGGCCCTCGCGAGTCAGCGCTTACGCGGCGACTCGTCAGAATTCGATGAGGAGCGGCACTTCTTTCAGGTCAACCTTCAGGTCACTGTGGCCGCGAACGGTCGATTCGCAGCGCGCCCCTCCCGTCGCGCACAGACCGACGAAGATAGTCGAACGGCTGCGCTCATCTATCGAGATGTTAAGGAGTACGTCGTGGGGCACACGTGCTCCGCACGCGCGATTCTGGATGCCGAGCAAGTCACCAAGCTCAAGATCGAATGGGTGCCAGCCGTCATCGTGCCGCGGATATCTGACCGTGGCGATCAGGTCTTCGATGCTCTTCATCAGCCGAGCGACGATCGGCGTCCCCTCGAGGCCCAATGGCTGGCTAGCGCATCTGCTCCGGACCTCGTCGCTGGGCTCGAGCGTCTCGTAGCCGCATACCAGCAGTGGATCACGCGGGAAGCGGCCCGCATTCCGAGCTTGCCCGCCGGGCTCCAGGCGCAAGGGCAGAAACACATGGATCGCTGCCGGCTCGGTGGGCAGCGGATGTCCGACGGGGTCGCGGCGATTCGCACGGACAAGAACGTGCGCACGGCGTTTCAGTTGGCCCAATCCGCGATGGCGACCCAGTTCGGCTGGTCTCGGAATGGCGCGTCACTCAAGTGGCGCCCGTTCCAGCTCGCATTCCAGTTGCTCGTGATCCCGTCTCTCGCTGAGCGAACTCACAGCGACCGAGACGTGATGGACCTTCTGTGGTTCCCGACGGGCGGTGGCAAGACCGAGGCGTACCTGGCGCTCACGGCATTCATCATCATGCTGCGAAGGCTCCGCGCCACCAAGAAGGACGACGGCGCCGGTGTCGCCGTCCTGATGCGGTACACGCTTCGCCTCCTGACGGTCCAACAGTTCCAGCGCGCCGCTGCCATGATCTTCGCGTGCGAGCTCCTTCGCAGACGTGGACCCAGCGGGGGCGGGGCCCTTCCCGACCTTGGCGAATCTCCGATTGGCATCGGCCTCTGGGTAGGTGGCGCCGCCACTCCACTCACCTTGAAGGAGGCACTCGATCGATCACCAGGTGATCCCAGCACGCCCGAGCAGCTCACAGCCTGCCCGTGCTGCGGCGCGAAGCTCCGCTGGAAGCTCTCACCCAAAGAGTCCACCGTGGAGTGCAGCTCGGCTCCCGGCACCTGCGAGCTGGCGCAAAGTGGACCACGGTTGCCGGTTTGGACGATCGACGAAGAAGTCTATCGTCACACGCCGTCGCTGCTCATCGGCACGGTCGACAAGTTCGCACAGATCGTCCGCAAGACGGATACCGCCGCGATTTTCGGGCGTGGCACTTCCCACGCTCCACCCGACCTCATCATTCAGGACGAGCTGCACCTGATCTCCGGCCCCCTCGGCTCGATGGCCGGCCTCTACGAGGTAGCCATCGACGAGCTGTGTCGGGACGATGCGATACGACCGAAGGTCATCGGATCGACTGCCACGATCCGTCGCGCGGAGGAACAGATTCGTGCGCTATTCGATCGCGGCACGTACCAGTTCCCGGCACCCGGCCTCGACGCCGGCAACTCCGGCTTCGCTGTTACCGATCTGAACACCCCCGGACGCCTCTACGTGGGGCTCACCACAGCCGGCCGATCCGCGACGTACATGTTGCAGGCGCTCGTCGCGTCGCTCCTCCAGGCCGCTACGGCGCCAGGCGCTTCGCCGCAAGAGCGCGACTACTACTGGACGCTCGTGGCCTACTTCAACTCTCTGCGCGAATTGGGGCGCGCGCTGGTCCTGATGCAGGACGACGTTCCCGTCTCCATCGGGCAGTTCGCCGCGCGACGCGGCGAGCCACAGCGTCGCATCGAGGCTCCTGCCGAGCTCACGAGTCGCGTCCGTTCTTACGAGATACGCGACATGCTGGAGCGGCTGAACAAGCCGGCCAGCGATTCAGAGGCTGTCGACCTCCTCGTCGCCTCAAACATGATCTCCGTCGGCATGGACATTCCCCGGCTTGGGCTCATGGTCGTGAACGCTCAGCCCAAGACCCTCTCGGAGTACATTCAGGCGACTAGCCGCGTGGGCCGAGGCGACGCTCCCGGAATCGTCATCACGATGTACAACAGCATGCGCGCTCGGGACCGTTCTCACTTCGAGACCTTCGAGACGTGGCACCGCTCTCTGTACCGCGACGTCGAGGCGACGAGCGTCACGCCCTTCGCCTCGCGAGCACAGGACAAGGCTCTCCACGCAGTGCTCGTGGCGTTGGTGCGCCACCTCATCCCGGGCATGGATCGCCGTCCGGTTCTCGACGAGATTCGTCGAGCAGACGCCGAGCGCATCGCGTCGACCATCGAGGCGCGGGTGGCAAGGGTCGATCCAGCGGAGCGCACCATTGTTTCTCAGAAGCTGCAGCGCCTCATCGACCAGTGGGCGAGCCGGCCTGACCTCCAAACGTACTGGGACGACTACAACCGGCGCACCAGCCTCCTCATGTCGGCTGAGCAGTTCGCCGCGAAGGCGGATGTGGACGCCGATCTCGACGCTGAGGGCGCGCGACGAGCCCTATGGCCGACCCCCAACTCGATGCGCGAGGTCGAGCCCGGGGCACCTTTCGTGCTGCGCCACGTCCTCAAGACGGAGGGGAAGTAAGATGGGCAACGAGCTGGGAGCAGTCCGCCGTAGCCAAATCATCACCACCCACGGACCAGGCTCCATCGTCGACTTCCGCGCTGGAGGCTACGGCGGGGCTGGAATCTCCGTCGTCGCCGCCGGGCTCGAGGAGTGGGATCGCTGGGCGCCTCCTCCGGGGTTGGGCCATCCCCAGACGGTCTACGAGCCGCGGCTCCAGAAGCAGCTCGGTGTCGATGGCTTCCGACTTCCTCCGGTCGCGCCCCAGGTAGCGCCCGGCGTGTATAGCAACAACGCCGGCAAGCTCGTCGGTGTGCGCTTCCCGCGATGGCTCCAGTGCCCACGCTGCCATCTCATTCGCCAATCGCGGTACTGGACCGAGGATGCCGGCGATCCGGCGCTCTACTGCGCGGAGTGCTCCGAGAAGGCGGGCGGCCGCAACCGAGTCCATGTCGTGCCCGTGCGGTTCATCGTCATCTGCGATCACGGGCACCTCGACGAGTTCCCGTGGGACTGGTGGGTCAAGCACAACGAGAAGTGTCCGCTCCGCGGCCGCAGGAAGGAACTCAAGCTCGAGGGCAGCGCCACTGCTGGTTTGGCGGGCTTGATCCTCTCGTGTCTTGGCTGCGGCTCCTCACGTTCGATGGAGGGCTGCTTCGGGCCCGACGCCATTCCGGGGCAGTGTCAGGGCCGGCGGCCGTGGCTCGGTACGGATGCCGACGAGCCGTGCGGCGCCGATCCGCGCGTAGTCCAGCGTGGAGCCTCCAACCTCTACTTCTCCGTCATCGAGTCCGCGCTGGACATCCCGCCGTGGTCCGATGAGCTTCAGAAGAAGATCGGCATGCGGTGGGCCATGCTAGACCAGGCACCCGACCAGAACTCTCGAAGGCTCCTCATTCAGGCAATGCGGCTCGCCGACATCACCGGCAAGCCCGAGGACGAGCTCGTGGGCGCGATCGAGGATCGCATCGCGCGCCTGCGCTCGCCGGATCGTAACCTCCGCTGGGAGGAGTACCAGCAGTTCGTGCAGCACAAGCAACCGTTCGGCGAGAACACCGAGTTCGAGATCAGACCAGCTGCGGCTCCGCCCGAGCTCGCGAGCTGGCTCGAGTCTGTGACTCGCGCAACCCGCTTGCGGGAGGTCAGGGCTCTGCGTGGCTTCACCCGTGTGTTCCCGCCGGCCGCTGGCGACGATGAGCGGATCGCCAAGATCTCTCTGAACCGGCCGCCTTGGCTGCCCGCTGTAGAGAACCGCGGTGAGGGGATTTTTATCCAGCTTCGGCTCGACCGCGTTCGGACCTGGGAGAACAGCCAGGCCGTGGTTGATCGTGCGGCGGCGAGCCGTAAGGCGTACGAGCAGGCGTGGCGGGACCGAGGACGCCCTAGCGCGCCGCCGAAGCTGGTCACGCCGAGGCTGCTCCTGATTCACAGCCTCGCCCACGCCCTCATCCGTCAGCTCTCGCTCAGCTGCGGCTACAGCAGCGCGTCGCTGCGCGAGCGCCTCTACGTGGACGTCGGCTCGTCGTGGGACATGGCTGGGTTGTTGATCTTCACGTCCTCGCCGGATGCCGACGGTACCCTGGGGGGGCTCGCGCGCCAGGGCGAGAGCACGAATATCGTACGGGTGTTCGAGGACGCGCTCTCGTCGATGACCTGGTGCTCCTCGGACCCCCTTTGCATCGAAGGTGTGCACGCGCGCACCGAACCTGCGAATGGCGCGGCGTGTCACGCGTGCCTGCTCGCCGCCGAGACCTCCTGCGAGGAGTTCAACGCCTTCCTCGATCGGGGCCTGCTCGTCGGAACGCCTGGGCAGCCGGAACTCGGCTTCTTCGAAGACTACCTTCGTGAGCTTCGGAGCTGAGCGACATGGGGCTCGCGCGTGACCTGGTCGAGCTCGAAGCGAGGCTGCGAGATCGTGACGACGTCGATCTGTTCGCCGCCGTCGAGCCCAGCGGTCTGCTCGAGATGCCGGAGTCCGCGAGCATGCTCGGCCGGATCCGGTCGACAGACCCCGCGTCGGTGATGCGCCTTTGCCTTCAGGCGCTGCGAATCCAGCACGAGGAGTTCCGGCCAAAGGTGTTGGACGCCGAGTTGGTGGCTACGCTGCCTCCCGAGACTCCCGGGATCGCGCGGCCGACGGAGCGGGTGGTCCAGGAGATGATCGACGGCGCAACGACCGAGGTCATCCTCCTTGGGTACGAGCTGACCGATCGAAACCTGATCGGGCTGCTGGCCGCTGCGGCTGGTCGTGGTGCTGGCGTCATCATGATCTGTGACCGCGGTCGCGGCGCCGCGCAGCGGATCCTCGAGTCCTGGCCTTCGCGCACACCTCCGCCGCGGATCTTCCACGACCGCGAGCGAGCGGACGGCGCACCGTACGCGTCAATGCACGCGAAGTGCTTACTCATCGACAGCAAGGATCTGCTCGTGACGTCGGCGAACTTCACATTCCATGGCCTGCGCGGGAACATCGAGATCGGGGTTCGGCTCGGTGGCCCTCCCGCCGCGGAGGCCAGGAAGATCTTCTCGCACTTGGTCGAGGAGCGAATCGTTGAGGAGCTACCGTGAACGTGGTGGGCGCTGGCGCACCGCGATCTCGATCAGGTCAGCGATGCGCACCGGATCCCGGATGATGTCGGTCTCCCACGCGCGGATCACGCGCCAGCCTTCGGCTTCAAGCTGCGTGGTAACCGCTTGGTCGCGCTCGACATTACGGCTGATCTTTGCCACCCAGTACGGAGCGTTGTGCCCAGCAGCGAGCCGGGCGAGTCTCGCGGCGAGATTCCTCCCGTGCCAGAAGTCGCCGTCGCAGAAGACGACCACGCGTTGGCGAATGAAAACAATGTCGGGCCGACCCCTGAGCCAGGGAACGTGAAGTCGGTAACGCAGCCCCCGCCGCCACAGCTCCTGCCGCAGGATGCGCTCACAACGCGTGTTCGTCTTCGCGCTTGCACCACGAGCAGCGGCGGACGCGCCGCGCCAGGTCGATGAAGTCAAGGTACGACGAGCATGCCCAAGAGCGGGCGCGACCTCAACGACCGGCCGGGCTCCCCGCGGGCGCGGCTCGCGAGCGCGCCGATGAGCCCGGCCCATCCCGCGAGCGGATGGCTCGGCCCAAGCTCGGTAATGTTCGCCACGACGATGTTCTTCGTATGCTCGCACCGATTGCGGCACGCCCGGCGCGCCAGATCGCTCGGCGCCATGCCGAAGAGCTTCTTCACGACCCCCGTCTTGCCGGTGCTTGCCGCGGCCGCCTCCCGGCCGAGCTGGCTGTCGGCCTCGTCGAGCGTGAGGTTGGCCCGAACCACGGCAGCATCCGCGCGGGCCACCAAGCGCACGCGCTCGAGCTGCTAGCCCAGCATTGCGGTCACCTCACGGGCTGCCTCGGTGAACGGCTCGTGCAGCTCGGGTACTGCCTTGGTGATCGGGTCTTCGAGGAGCTGGCTCTTGGTGAAGTAGACGTGGCGACCGAAGACAAACGTGAACCGGCTGCGCCCCGCACGATCGAAGCGTCGGAGGTGAGCAGCGAATTGGCGGTGATGACCCACGCGTTGGCTTCCATGGCGGCGGTGCTCGATGCAGTGTAGTTGAGTCGACTCCAACGCAGTGTGCCGCCGTCGTTGGTGACCGCGAGTAACCCTCGAGCGCCATGGTGCGCGTGGGTTTGGTGTCCCCCTGGTTTCCGTACAGGTCAGACCGCTATTGTCTCCCGATAGCCCAGCGCCGAGTGCGGCCCGTCGGCATCGTGCTTGTCGAGCCAGTCGGCCACGACGCGGAAGGCGTGGTCGCGGCTCTCGACGCGCTGGCGCCAGACGCACTCCTGCTTCCTTGGCAGGACGAAGCGCGCGATCATCATCCCGTTCTGCTGCGGGGTGTACGGGGTGATGTACGCCGGGGCCGCCCGTACCGCCGCGCAACCTTCACGAACGCCTTGGCCCCGAAGACGAGGCCGTTGTCGCTTCTCAGCACGAGCCCGGGGGTCGTGAGGTCGATCCGCCGGCTGCGCAGCGCCTCCTCGAGCGCGGCGCCCGCCACGCCCGCGATGCCGGAACGCGCCAGCCGCCAGCCGACGATCGTGCGGTCGTAGCAGTCGAGGATCGCCGTCAGATGGCCCCAGCCGTCGCGGCCACAGAAGAGATGCGTGGTGTCGATCGCCTAGCGTTCGTTCGGCCGACTCGCGCGGGACACCCAGCCGTGGGCCCGCGGGCGCTGGCCCTAGGGCCGCCGCTGACACTGCCCCTGGTTCAGCGTGAGGATGCGGCGAATCTTCTTCTTGTGCACGGGCTCGTCCACGGCACGCCGAACCACCGGCAGCGTTGCGCGAACGACACGATCGTGTCCTCCTCACGCATGAGGCCCTGCACCGTCAGAAGGCTTTCTCGGGTTTCTCGGTGAGGGCGTCCAACTTTGTTCGCGCATCGAGCGCCAGGACGAATTCGGCGACCTTGGCTCGCAGCTCGCGCACTTCCCGGTCGGGGCCGGCCTGCTCGTCCTCCGCGCGGACCTTGCACCCCCGTCCCCCAGCCTGGAGGAACCTCCCCATCCAGCCCTCGACGTCCGACTGCTTGCGGTCGTGCTCGCGACACACGTCGACGAGCTTCGCCTCCCCGTTGATCAACTGCAGCGGCAGCTCGACCTTCCGTCGCGCCGTCCACCGCGGAACGTCCTTCTCCATTCCCGCTCCCTCTGAACCTTGGCACTATGCCCTGTCCAGTCCTGGAGGGGGACAACCTCACCGGGGACATTCGGTCCCGCGCCGCGGCTGCAGCGGCGGGTTGGGCCGCCCCACGGGAATCGGTATACTTTGCCCGCGACGCAGACCCTCGACGCGGCGATCGCGAAGCTGGCAGCGCTACCGCCCAAGGAGCAAGATCGGGTGGGACGCTGGCTCCTCGACGAACGCGTTGGTGGTCGCGCTACCGATCTCGAT
>Ga0129299_1002502_pt1 | contig 12177 bp, 10 predicted proteins | sample ConPoolayeCmetaG_FD_94477 | JGI IMG/M metagenome (GOLD analysis project Ga0129299, IMG submission 94477) | Hot spring microbial mat communities from California, USA to study Microbial Dark Matter (Phase II) - Cone Pool mat layer C metaG ... | reverse complement strand
GCCCTCCAGCGGGCGGCGCGCGAGGGCCGCCCGCCGGCGGAGGTGCCCGGCCGCTGGGCGTTCATCCGGGCTCAGGAAAACCGGCTGCTGACGCTGCGGACCTTCCGCTCCACGGCCAACCAGACCGTCTCCGTGGGCATCGCGGCGGTGGGCATGACCCTGGTGATCATCGGCGGAGGCATCGATCTGTCCGTCGGATCGGTCATGGCCCTGGCCGGTGTGACGACCGCCTGGTGCCTGCTGCAGGGCTGGCCGCCCGTGGCCGCAGCCGCGGCCGGCGTATCGATCGGCGGGGCCTGCGGGCTGATCAACGCCCTGATGATCACCCGGCTGAAGGTGGTGCCGTTCATCGGTACGCTGGGCATGTGGGGCATCGCCCGCGGACTGGCCAAGGGCATCGCCGGCGAACAGAAGATCGACGCCCCGGCCGGGTGGCTGGGGCGCTACGTGGTGGTCTCCCAGCCGGAGCCCGCCTGGCTGATCGTGTCGCCGGGAGTCTGGACCATGCTGCTGCTGGCGGTGCTGGCCTGGCTGGTGCTGCGCTGCACCGCCCTGGGGCGGCACATCTTCGCCGTCGGCTCCAGCGAGTCGGCCGCCCGGCTCTGCGGCATCCGCGTCGAACGGGTGAAACTCATCCTCTACGCCGTCGCCGGCCTGTGCACCGGCCTGGCCGGAGTGATGCAGTTCTGCCGTCTGAATGTCGGCGACCCGACCACGGCCATGGGGGCGGAGCTGGACGTGATCGCCTCCGTGGTCATCGGCGGCGGAAGCCTGGCCGGAGGCGAGGGCTCGGTGACCGGAACGCTGGTCGGCGCGCTGATCATGGCCTTCCTGCGCGTGGGCTGCGACCACGTGGGCGTGCCCAGCTGGGTCCAGGAGATGATCATCGGAGCGGTGATCGTCCTGGCGGTGGCTCTGGATCACCTCCGACGCCGGACCGCCGAGACCTGACCGGCGGGCTCCGGCGACGTGGGCGGCCCCCCGGCCCCGGCCGATCCGCCGCCGGGCCTGCCCGACGGGGCTCGCACGGCCCGGCCGGGAACGCAGCTCACACAGCCCGGTAGGGAAACGCCGCGTCGATCGGCGAGCCGGCCAGCTCGACCAGGAAATCCGTGATCCGCCCGCAGACCAGGTCGAGGTAGCGCCGCCCCTTCTCGGCCGTCGCGCCCGCCGGGTCGCTGTTGGCCGCCACGGCGTTGAGCCTGGCGAAGTCGCGGCTGGTCCGCACCCAGCCCCGCTCCAGGGCCTCGAAGCGCACCGGCGGCGTCCGGGCCGGGTCGGCGCTGGCCGGCTCGACCAGCTCGGGATACAGGGCCAGTGCGACCGACGTCTCCATCTCGCCGGCATGATCGTCCGGCCGCTGGAAGATCTCCGCGTAACGGTCCGCCCCGACCGTCCACCAGTTGCAGAGAAAGACGTGCACGTCGGTATCGCACTGCACCTGGCGGATCAGGGCGCGGAACTCGTTGCCCCCGTGGCCGTTGAGGATCACGAACTTGCGGATCCCGTGACGCCGCATCGACAGGATCACGTCCCGGACCATGGCGTCCAGCGTGGCCTGCGAGACGTGCACGGTCAGCGGAAACGCCAGCAGGTTGCAGTCCACGCCGTAGGGAATGCCCGGCAGGCAGATCACCGACCGGCACCGCTCCCAGGCCGCGGCACAGCACCGCCGGGCGACCCAGGTCGCGTGGCGGAAGTCCTGCCCCTCGGGGAGATGGAGGTTGTGGGCCTCGATGGCCGCGGTGGGCAGCACCGCGACCTCGTAGCGGTGGCCGCGGATCCGGTTCAGGTTGGTGGCCGTCAGGTCCCAGTCGTCGATCATGGCTGCCCCGGCAGACCGGCCGCGCGGTCACAGCAGCGACCGGAATACGCTCACCGCCCGGTCGACCTCGGCCTCCGTCAGGCGCCCGTGGAACGGCAGGGCCACCGTCCGGTCGGTCAAAGCCTCGCAGACCGGCAGGTCCCCACGGCGGCAGCCGAACTTCTCGACGTAGAACGGCTGCAGGTGGATCGGGGGGAAGTAGTTGCTGCAGCCCACGCCGGCGGCGCGCAGGCCGTCGATGATCCGGTCGCGGTCCTCGCGCGTGTAGCGGTCGTCCAGGCGCACCACCATGACGAACCAGCTGATCGTGCAGGTCTCCAGGATCCTCTGCATGCGCACGCGGGGCTCCCCGGCCAGCCGCTGCTGATACAGTCCGGCGACCCGGTGCCGGGCCGCCAGGATCTCCTCCAGCCGACGCATCTGGGCGGCGCCCAGGGCGCAGCTGATGTCGCTGAGCCGGTAGTTGAAGCCCAGCCGGGCATGCGCCAGCCAGCCCATGCCGTCGCGGCCCTGGTTGCGCATCGAGGCCACCAGCCGGGCGATGTCGTCGTCGTCGGTGACCACCATGCCGCCCTCGCCGGTGGTGATCTGCTTGTTGGGATAGAAGCCGAACACCCCGGCGTCGCCCAGCGTCCCGGCCTTGCGGCCCTTGTAGGTGGCCCCCAGAGCCTCGCAGGAATCCTCCAGCACCCGCAGCCCGCGGCGGCCGGCCAGTTCGCGGATCGGATCCATGTCCGCCGGCTGGCCGAACACATCCACCGGCAGAATCGCGCGGGTCCGGGGCGTGATCGCCGCCTCGATCCGGTCGGGGTCGATGTTCCAGGTGTCCGGGTCGATGTCCACGAACACCGGCCGGGCGCCGTTGAACAGGATGCAGTTGGAGCTGGCGATGAACGAGAACGGCGTGGTGATAACCTCGTCGCCCGGCCCGATGCCCATCGCCCGCAGGCAGAGGTCCAGCCCGCAGGTGCCGTTGCTGACCGCCATCGCGTGGCGGACGCCGAGGTATTCCCGGAAGAGCTGCTCGAACTCCGGCACCTTCGGGCCCAGCGAGAGGTGCGGGGTCTCCAGGACGGCCAGCACCGCCGCCCGCTCGGCCTCGGTGATGTCCGGCCTGCTGAGGGGGATTTCCATGAACTGCCGACTCCGTTTGAACAGCGGCGGGCCTGTGCCCGCCTGAAAAGCCCGCATTATACGCGCGCCGGCCGGGCGTCCAAACTCCCGCTGTGCCCGGCCTGGTTTGTCATCCGGCCCGGTTTCGATGGCGGTCGGCAATGCGAAGCGCCGGTTCGCCCGGCCTCCGCGCCGGCCGCCGAAGGAGTTGCACTGGGCGCTGCGAAGCACCGTAGCGGCCGGCCTCCGCGCCGGCCGTCGGACGCGGACGACGCCACGTCCCGGGAAGATCACGCCTCATGCAGCGCCGGGCCCTCTTGCGGCCGAGGGCCTGGCGAATCGCGTTGCGGAGCTTTCTTCGGGCCCAAGGCCTGGTGAGTTCCGCTTGTCCGGCCGGCGCAGCAGCCGCCGTTCGGGCCTTCGGTCTGAGGAAACGGCCGGGGGTCGGTCGGCAGGGCCTGAGGCGGCGCCGACCGGCCGGACCGCGGCAACGGCTTGTCGCCGGGACGCGGCAGGGTACAATGCCGGGCCACGCATCCCGGATGCCCCGGTCGGTTGCCGGCGCCGGGGACGCCGCGAGACCTGAGGAAGGAGCGATCGAGTTGTCCGACAAGACGCTGCTGGAGAAGATCAACCGCAAGCAGGTCCGGGTGGGGATCCTGGGCATGGGCTATGTGGGGCTGCCGCTGGCCCGGACATTCTGCAACGCCGGACTGACCACCCTGGGCTTCGACATCGACGGACGCAAGGTCCGGATGCTCAACGCCGGGCAGAGCTACATCCGCCACATCCCCGACGCCCAGGTCTCGGCCATGCGCGCCGGCGGGAGGTTCCGGGCCTCTTCGAGCCCCTCGGACCTCAAGGCCTGCGACGCACTGATCATCTGCGTGCCGACGCCGCTGTCCAAGACCCGCGACCCGGACATGACCTACGTGGTCAGGACGACCGAGACGGTCGCCGGCCAGCTGCGCAAGGACCACCTCGTGGCCCTGGAAAGCACCACCTACCCGGGGACCACCCGCGAGCTGATGAAGCCCATCCTCGAGGCCACCGGCCTGAAGGCCGGCCGCGACTTCTTCCTGGCCTTCTCGCCGGAACGCGAAGACCCCGGCCGCAAGGACTTCACCACCGAGACGATCACCAAACTCGTCGGCGGCCATGACCCCCGCAGCCTCAAGGTGGCCGTGGCCCTCTACCGCCACGCCATCCGCAACATCGTGCCGGTGTCCAGCTGCGAGGTGGCCGAGGCCGCCAAGATCATCGAGAACGTCTACCGCTGCGTGAACATCGCCATGGTCAACGAGCTCAAGATGCTCTTTGAACGCATGGGCATCGACGTCTGGGAGGTGATCGACGCGGCCAAGACCAAACCCTTCGGCTTCCAGGCGTTCTACCCCGGCCCGGGGCTCGGCGGGCACTGCATCCCCATCGACCCGTTCTACCTGACGTGGAAGGCCCGGGCGTACGGCATGTCCACCCGGTTCATCGAGCTGGCCGGCGAAATCAACACCGCCATGCCGGAATACGTCGTCGAGCACGTCGCCGGGGCGCTCAACACGCGACGAAAGTCGCTCAAGGGGTCCAGGATCCTGGTGCTCGGACTGGCCTACAAGCCCAACATCGACGATATCCGCGAGTCGCCGTCCATCGAGCTGATCGAGATCCTGCAGGCCCGCGGCGCCCGGGTGGACTACAACGACCCCTACGTGCCCACGACCCACAAGCAGCGCGAGCACGACCTGAAGATGAAGTCCGTGCCGCTGACCCCGGCGAGCCTGAAGCGTTACGACTGCGTGGTCATCTCCACCAACCACGACGTGTACGACTACGCGATGATCGTGCGCCACGCCCGCCTGATCGTGGACACCCGCAATGCCTGCGCCGCCGTGCGCGGGCCGAAGAAGAACGTGTTCAAGGCCTGAACGGCCGTGGCGGGCCCGGCCCCGCGGACCCCGGCGGCGCCGCCGTCGCCTCAGGACCGGCGGTCCACGATCATCCCGGCCAGGCGGGCCAGGGCGTCGCGCGCCGCTCCGGGCGGCAGGATGCCCAGGGCGTCCGTCGCCGAGCGGACGTAGGCGGCCGCCGAGGCCCGGGCCGCCGCCAGGCTGCCGGTCTCCTCCAGCAGCCGCCGGAGGACCGCCCGGTCGGGCTCTTCGGCCGCCAGGCAGGCCTGCAGCCGCGCGCGGTGCTCGCGGTCGCCGTGCTGCAGACTGTGGATCACCGGCAGCGTGAGCTTGCCTTCCGCCAGGTCGCGGCCCAGCGTCTTGCCCATCTGCTCCTCGCTGCCGTCGATGTCCAGGGCGTCGTCGATGATCTGGAAGGCCATGCCCGCGTCCAGGCCGAACCGCTCCAGGGCCCGCACCGTGACCCGGTCGGCACCGGCGAACGTCGCCCCCAGCATGCAGCTCAGGCCCGTCAGGGCGGCCGTCTTGCGGTGAATGATCTCCAGGTACTGCTCGACCGACAGGTCGTGCCGCCCGCGGTGGTGAACCTGCTGCAGTTCACCCTCGCACACGATGTTGGTGATGGCCGCCACCGCCCGCGCGGCATGCGTCGAGTCCAGCGAGCTGCACAGGTGAAACGCGTGGCTGATGAGGTAGTCGCCCAGCAGAACCGCCGCCTCGTTGCCACGGAGGCGGTTGATCGTCGGGCTCCGCCGGCGCATGTCGGCCTCGTCCAGCACGTCGTCATGCACCAGCGTGGCCATGTGGACCATTTCGACGACCGCCGCCAGCGTGATATGCTCATCCGTGGTCCGCCCGCAGGCCCGCCCGGACAGCAGCAACAGCGCCGGACGCAACAGCTTCCCGCGAAAGCGGCGGATCTGGTCGCAGAGGTCGTTGACCACCGGCAGATCGGAGAACAACTCGTCCTCGAAGGTGCGACAGACCCGCTGGAGGTCCGCGGCGATGGGTTCGTACAGGTCGGCCAGGGCCGGCATGGCGGATCTCGACCTCCAATAAGGCTCCGGGGCGCGGCCCGGGGCAACCGCAAGATACCAGATGGTAAAGGCTTGGTCATCTGCCTGCGACTGTTTTCAGAACTTTTGAAAACTTGGGTATTCAGTCCCGGGCCGGTATGCCGCATGCTTGGGGAGTATTCCCCCGCCCAATGCGAAACTCCGGTCGCGATGGGTTGTAGTAAGGGTTTCGACTCCGCCGCCCCGGCCACGCAGTCGGCGGTGCCCGGAATGGATGTGGTCGCCAGGCTGTTCCAGGGGATGGCCGGCATCCGGTTCCGTACCACGCTGGGGCCCGGCGGCGAGCCGCTGAAGATGGAGGGTCTGCGCGAGGCGATAGCCGAGGCCCTGCAGGGCGTGGGCACGCTCGGCACGGTCGAGAAGCAGATGCTCGACCAGATCACCAGCGGGATCACCGACGACGCCATGATGGAGAACGCGCGCAGCGCGTACCGCAGCTACGTGCCCGGCGGCAGGGCCCGGATCGGGCATACCTGGGAGCACACCTGGGAGCTCAAGCTTCCGCTTCCGGTGGGGGCGAACAGGTTGCAGGGCAGGGGGCGCTACGAGCTGGTCGGGGTCGAGGAGGTCGCCGGGCGCAGGTGCGCGAAGGTGCGCTACCGCCAGTCGTTCGAAACCGTCCCCGGCCCCGCCGGCAACGGCTCGGGCCCGAGCGGCTCGATCATGGACCGGATGAAGATGGAGTTCAGCATGGCCGACGGGCAGGGCGTGGCCTTCTGGGACTTTTCCCAGGGGCAGCTGGTGTCCCAGCGCGACACCGCCAAGCTGACCATTCGGATGACCATGACTCCCGACCCCGGGGCCGCGGACCAGGGTCTGGCCGGGAGCATGAAGATGACCCAGAATGTGCAGGTCGCCACCAGCGTCCGGCTGCTGAATGAGGACGGCGAGCCGGTCGAGGCGGCGCCGGCCTCCGCCGGGGCTCCGTGAGGGCAGACCGAAAGCCACGGGGGTCCGGCAACGGGGGTCTCCGGCCGTCGGCCGGCCCCCGGGCTTTCCGGGGCATCGCCTCCGCGCTGGCGTCGCCGGCTGCTTTCGGTTATAACTGGAACCGGAGCCGGCGACAGGGGCTGTGCAGGCTTCCGTTCAGGCCGGCACGCGCGGCGTCCAGCCCGTGGAAAGGAGGCACGACGGTGGTCGAGATCGCCCAGGCAGTGCGCATCGCCGAGCACGAGTTGAAGTTCACGGCCGAGCGAAGCCCCGGTCCCGGCGGGCAGAACGTCAACAAGGCCAACACCCGGGTGACGCTGCATTTCGACGTCAACACCAGCGTTTCCCTGTCGGCCGCACAGAAGTCCGTGATCCGGCAGTCCCTCGGCAGCCGGATCGGCAAGGACGGCGTGCTGAAGATCGTTTCCAGCAAGGAACGGACTCAGCTGGCGAACCGCCGGGCGGCGGTCAGCCGCCTGATCGAACTGCTCTCGGAGGTCTTCGAGCCGGCCAAGACCCGAAAGGCCGGCCAGCCGCCGGTTTCCGCCGACCGGGAGCGCCTCAACGGCAAGAGCCGCCAGTCCACGGTCAAGCGCCTTCGCCGCTCACCGGCCCTGTCGGAGGAGTGACCCTCGGGTCAGCCGCCGGCGGAGTGCTTCCCGGCGCGGGCAGGTTGCCGGGCGCGCCCTGTTCCCCGGCCGCCGTCCCCCCGGACGCGGCGTATCCACCCGGCGGCCAAGGCAGCGAAGACAGCACGACCTCGACCTTGACGGCGACCGGATCCGCCCATGAGATGTGATCGTCGCGGCAACCGACAACACAGGTCCCGCGGCCGGTCGCCCGGCCCGCGGCACCCGGAGGCGTGCCCGAGCGGCTGAAGGGGACGGTTTTGAAAACCGTTGTGCGGGTATCCGCACCGGGGGTTCGAATCCCTCCGCCTCCGTTCTGGCCTGGCTGCTGCATCGTGGATGGCGCTGAGCGAGCAGGATTCAGACCGCCCTGAAGCTCCGAGCCCGTCGCCCGGATGCGGCAGAAGGCCGAGCCGGACGCAGACCCCGGCGGAGGCCTCGTTCCTGAAACGCGCCGGTCCGCCGAGAGGCCGGTCGAACGCGCTCAGCCCCCGCGCACGCCCTGGCCGGATCCCCCGGAGCAATCCATCCCCGATGCCTCCTGATCTCCCGTTCCCCTGTTGCAGAACGCGACTGCGGTCGAGGGGCGGCGTCGGCCGGCCGGCCTCGCGCCGCATGGCCGGCCGTCGAAGGCCCTGGCCGGCGTCTTGTCATCGCCCGCAGGGGTCGATACCTTGACGCCGGGGACGCCGACTGCCCCCGCCGAAAGGAGGCCGATCATTCCCGTGCTGAGCATCCGACCCGCCTCAGAGTGTCGATGGGACTGCCTGGCCCTGGGCGAAGTCATGATCCGCCTGGACCCCGGCGACGGCCGCATATGCACCGCCCGCAGTTTCCGGGTCTGGGAGGGCGGCGGCGAGTACAACGTCGCCCGCGGGCTGCGACGCTGCTTCGGCCTGCGCACGGCCGTGGTCACGGCCATCGCCGACAACGACGTCGGCCGGCTGCTGGAGGACCTCATCCTCCAGGGCGGCGTCGATATGTCCCACGTCCGGTGGGTGCCCTTCGACGGCGTCGGACGGAAGGTTCGCGTGGGCCTGAACTTCACCGAGCGGGGCTTCGGCATCCGCGCCGCCCGGGGCTGCTCGGACCGGGGCCACACCGCCGCGGCCCAGCTGCGTCCCGGCGACATCGACTGGCACCGCATCTTCGTGGAGGAAGGCGTCCGCTGGTTCCACTGCGGGGGCATCTTCGCGGCTTTGTCCGAAAGCACTCCGGAGCTGGCCATCGAGGCCATGACCGTCGCCCGGCAGACCGGCACCGTGATCTCCTACGACCTGAACTACCGCCCCTCGCTGTGGCAGGACATCGGCGGCCAGGCCAGGGCCCGGGAAGTCAATCGCCGCATCGCCGACCTGGTGGACGTGATGATCGGCAACGAGGAGGACTTCTCGGCCGCCCTGGGGTTTGATGTACCGGGCGTCGATCTGGAAAAAACCTCCGGCCTGGATCCCTCGTGCTTCAAGCAGATGATCGCCGAGGTGGTCAAGACCTGGCCGGATTTCAAGGCCGTGGCCACCACGCTGCGGAACGCCCGCACCGCGACGATCAACGACTGGGGCGCGATCCTGTACTGCGACGGGCGGTTCTTTGAGGCCACGCCCCGGCCCGGGCTGGAGATCTACGACCGCGTCGGCGGCGGAGACAGCTTCGCCTCCGGCCTGATCTACGGGTTCCTGACCGGCATGGACCCGCAACAATGCGTCGAATGCGGCGCCGCCCACGGGGCACTGGCGATGACCACCCCCGGGGACACCACCATGGTCAGCCTTGCCGAGGTCCGCAAAGCCATGGGTGGCGGCAGCGCCCGCGTGGACCGCTGAGCGAGCCTGCACGCGCCGGGCGGGTCTGCCCGTCCGTAAAGGCTTTCCCCGACGATCCCCGGGCCGGCGCGGCGGATGCCTCCGGTTCCGGAAAGCCGACCGTAGCGACGTGGCTTCCAGGCCGCCTGACCGATCACCGGCGACCGGGACAGCCTGGTGGCACGAACACCGGTTGCCTCCGGAGCGTTCGTCCGATACGGAATTGCCCGCCACGAGAAAAGAATGTTAAACTAGGTAGTCTGGCATGCCGCCACGACGGATCGGGTGAGTGCTGGATGACATACGTGGAATACCTGGCCCAGGTGCTGCCGGCAACGGTGGACACGCTGCGCAGCTACGCCCCGCTGGAAGGCTGGCTGAGCTCCACATGGCTGGCCGTCGGCGGGGCCGTGGCCGGCGGCATCCTCTCGCTGTGGGGGGCAAGGCTTCTGCGGACGGCTTTCGTGCTGGCCTGCATGTCTGCCGGCGGGGCTGCGGGCATCCGCGTCGTGCAGAGCCTGCAGCAGGACATGCTGATCGGGCTGGTGCTCGGAGCCGGCGTGGCCGGCGTGGTCGGGTACCTGCTGTACCGCTTCTGGGTGGGGCTGATGGCCGGGCTGGTGGTGGCCCTGGCCGTGGCGTTGTGGGTGGATTCGGGTCGGCCGCAGGGCCGTTCTTTTCCGCCGCAGTCGGTGTCGCAGGCCGCCTCGAACCTGGAGTATCAGGTGGGGCAGCCGGAGACGCAGCCGCTGTCGCGGGCGGCGGCCGCGCGGCTGGCGGCCGGAGCCGCCGGCGAGTTTATCCGCGGCAACGCCGGCATCGGCGGGATTCTTCTGGGGCTGGCGGCTTTCATGGTCGGCCTCATGCTGCCGCGGATGACCACGATCCTGGCCACCAGCGTGCTGGGATCGCTGCTGGTGGCGGTCAGCGCGGGGCTGTGGCTGGCGGTTCACCGGCCGGACTGGTGGGCCGGCGTCGTGGCCCATCGCAACTGGCTGCTGGCCGCGACGGGATTGTGGATGCTGGTCTCGCTGAGCTGTCAGGGGCGGTATACGCCGGTCCGGCGCGTGGTCGCGGCCGCGGCGCCGCCGCCGGCTGCATCGGGGCGCTGACCCGCGCCCGGGGGAAAGGGAAACGGCGACCATGATCGGGGGCCGCCGACGGGGAGAATCACAATGCCGTCGATCCGACTGACCTCGCTGCTGGATGTCCTGGCCGGACAGGAACTGGTGCTGGGCATGTTCCTGGCCGGCACCGGCCTGGCCTTTCTGATGCTGGGAGCCCGCATGACCCGGGTGATTACCGCCTTGAGCTTCGGCGTAGGCGGGTTCGTGGCCGGCAGCATGATGCTGGCCTCGCCGGAGATGCAGGTCGTCGGCGGGCTGCTGATCGCCCTGGCGCTGGCGGCGCTGGCGGTCACCGCGGTGAAGGTCGGCGTGGGGGTGCTGACCGGGCTCTGGGTCGGCGGCGTGGCGATGGCGGTGGCCGGCCAGCTGGGGATGGAGGACCAGTTCGTCTGGATTTTCGGCATCCTGGGGTTTGCAGCCGCGATTTCCGTGGCCTTCGTACTGTTCCGGGAGACGGTGGCGTTCGTCAGCAGCCTGGAGGGCACGTTCCTGTTCCTGGGCGGCCTGATCATCTTCGCCAGCCAGAGCCCGGCGCTGTGGGGTCATTTTCGCGACATGCTGATCCGCAATCCGGTTTTCGGCCCGTTCATCATCCTTGCCGGCACGGTCACGGGCTTTTATCTTCAGATGGCCGAGTTTCAGAAGAAGCAGGCCGGCCAGTCCGCCTGAGGATCGCGTGCGTCGCGGGCGGGTCGCAGGCCGGGCGGGAGCCTTGACCGTGCAGCCGTCGCGCGTGGGTGTGGTGCTGGACTGTTTCGGGCCCGACGTCCGCGAGGCGCTGGCCGCGGCCGGACGGCTGGCCTTTGGCAGGGCCGAGCTGCCCGTGGCCGGCGGCCAGGCCGATCCGGCCCGGCTCTCGCACACCGGTCGACGGCACCTGGCGCGGGTTGCCCGCACCCACGGTGTGGAACTGGCCGCCCTGGGCGCGGACCTGGGCGGGCTGCGGTTCGCCGACAGTGCCGACGTCGAACGCTGCCTGGACAAGACCCGGCAGGTCATCGAGATGGCCGCCGAGCTGCGCATCCCGGTGGTGACGTCGCACCTGGGCAGGCTGGACGAGACCACGGTCCGCCGGGCGCACACCAGGCAGGTGCTTGAAGAGCTGGCCGATGCCGCCGACCGCACCGGCACGTTTGTCGCGTTTGAAACCGCCGGCGGCGAACCGCGGCAGCTGGCCGGGATGCTCCGCGAAATCGGCTGTCCGTGGCTGGCGGCCTGCTACGACCCGGCTTCGCTGATCATCGAGGGTTTCGACCCGCTGGCGGGCATGGAGCCGCTGGCCGACCGGATCGTCTCGGCCCGCGGGCGGGATGCCCTGTCCGGATCGGCCGGGCGTGCGGGTCGCGAGGTACCCCTGGGCGAGGGCCATCTGGATCTGCCGGCGTACCTGGCCGCGCTCGATCAGGCCGGCTATCGGGACGCACCTTTCCTCCGCCGGACGGAGGCCCTTGATCCGCAAGCCGAGCTGGCGGCCGCCAAGTCCCGCCTGGAGAGACTCCTGACCAGGGGCTGAGCCCGCCGGGTGCGCCGGCCGGGACCCGCACGGCCGGACCGATAAGCCGGATCCGCCCTCCGCCTGCGGCTTGCGCCCCACGCATGGCAAGTGCCGTCCGGAGCCGGACGATATCACTGGCGTGGGGCCGGGAGCCCGGGAGCGGGGGGCTTTCCCGGACCTGGTTCCGGCACCTTCGCGGGGACGCCCGTTGCGGGGAACCGGAGGCAGGTGGACGGGGGCCGGAAGCATTGAAGACGCCCATCGTTGTGGACATCG
>Ga0129299_1002501_pt1 | contig 12178 bp, 10 predicted proteins | sample ConPoolayeCmetaG_FD_94477 | JGI IMG/M metagenome (GOLD analysis project Ga0129299, IMG submission 94477) | Hot spring microbial mat communities from California, USA to study Microbial Dark Matter (Phase II) - Cone Pool mat layer C metaG ... | reverse complement strand
GAGCATTGTTGTGTCCAGTACGGCGAGGTAGAATAAGTGTTCCAGTAGTGACTAGCTTGTGAGGGTGCAGGCAGACAGAAGATCGGTCTCTCAGCCGCTGGGGAGAAGCTCATAAATGGCGCAGGACAAGATCATTGTGCGCGGCGCACGTGAACATAACCTAAAGAATATAGATGTCGAGATTCCGCGTGACAAACTGGTAGTGATCACAGGGCTGTCTGGGTCGGGCAAGTCGTCTTTGGCTTTCGACACCATCTTCGCCGAGGGTCAGAGGCGGTATGTTGAGTCATTGTCGGCTTATGCCCGCCAATTCCTTGGCCGGATGGAGAAACCTGACGTCGATCAGATCGAAGGCCTCAGCCCGGCCATCTCAATAGATCAGAAAGGTGTCAGCCATAACCCCCGTTCTACAGTGGGCACGGTCACTGAGATATACGATTATCTGCGTTTGCTCTTTGCCCGCATTGGAGTGCCGCACTGTCCTAACTGCGGGCGCGAAGTGTTTCGGCAGAGTGCGCAACAGATCGTGGATGCAATTGAAGCCATGCCAGACGGCACACGCCTTCAGGTGCTGGCGCCTCTGATCCGAGATCGGAAGGGCCATCATCAACGGGTGTTTGAGGATGTCCGTAAGGCTGGCTTCGTGCGTGTGCGTGTGAACGGCGTGATCTACGATGTGGATGAGAAGATCGAGCTTGACCGTTATAAGATGCACACCATCGAAGTTGTAGTTGATCGTCTGGTAGTGCGTCATTTTGACGACTCGAATGGTGAGGAGGCTAATGCGGCCCGCTATCGGCTGACGGACAGCATCGAGACAGCACTCGAAATGGGGGACGGCATTGCCATTATCAACCTGCCTGACCGGCAGGAGGACATTCTGTACTCTGAGCATCTCGCCTGCCCGCACTGTCAGATTAGCCTGCCGGAAATTGAGCCGCGTAGTTTCTCATTTAACAGCCCGCATGGAGCTTGCCCGGTGTGTCAGGGACTTGGCGTCCGGTTGGAGATCGATCCTGATCGTCTTGTGCCCAACCCTGATCTAACTCTACGAGAGGGAGTGTTTGATGCCTCTGGCTGGAGTGGATGGGAGGAAGGGAGCTATTACCGCCAGCTTGTTGAGGCGGTAGCTAGAACTTATCACATCAGCCTTGATACACCCTGGCGGGACCTGTCTCCGGAACATCGCAAGCTTCTGCTGTACGGGACAGGGGATGAGCGTATCACCATTGTCTACCAGAACCGTGAAGGTGACCTTCGTAAGTACACTACCCGTTATGAGGGCATCATCGGTAACCTCGAACGCCGCTATCATGAGACAAACTCTGAATACATCCGTAGCCAGATTGAGAGTTACATGACCGAGTACCCTTGCCTTGCCTGCAATGGGCGCAGGTTGCGCCCTGAGTCATTGGCGGTGACGGTGGCCGGCGAGACCATTGATGTCATTACATCCCGCCCCGTAAAGGCTCTTCTGGAATGGGTGGGTGCGCTCCGAGGGGTGAATGGTACTCCGCCCCTCCTGTCTGAGCGTGAGCGGGCAATCGCCGATCAGATATTGAAGGAGATCGAAGCGCGCTTGCGCTTCATGGTAGATGTAGGACTGGATTACCTGACTTTGAACCGCTCTGCGGGGACATTGTCAGGCGGCGAAGCACAGCGCATTCGTCTGGCAACCCAGATCGGCTCAAAGCTCACGGGGGTACTCTATGTGTTGGATGAACCAAGTATTGGCCTGCATCAACGGGATAACCTGCGCCTGATCCATACACTAGAAGAGATGCGCGATCTAGGCAATACGCTGTTGGTTGTTGAGCATGATAATGAGATGATCCGGCACGCAGACTGGGTCATTGATCTAGGGCCGGGGGCAGGCGAACATGGCGGGCAGGTTGTGGCAGAAGGCACTGTGAGGGAAATTATGAGCCATCCAGCCTCCCTGACCGGCGCCTATCTGTCGGGTCGTGCGTCTATCCCGATCCCGGCTGTCCGACGTAACGGCAACGGGCAGTCACTTGTTATCCGTGGGGCACGGGAAAACAATCTCAAGAATCTGACAGTGAGTATCCCGCTGGGCAAACTGGTGTGCATCACGGGTGTTTCTGGGAGCGGCAAAAGTACCCTGTTGATCGAGGTACTCTACAAGCGGCTGGCGCAGATTCTGCACGGCAGTCATGAGCGCGCCGGCGATCACGACAGCATTGAGGGAGTAGAGTACATTGACAAGGTGATTAACATTGACCAGTCACCCATCGGACGGACACCGCGCAGTAATCCCGCTACCTATACCAAGATGTTCGACCCCATCCGTGAGCTGTTTGCTACGTTGCCTGAAAGCAAACTACGCGGCTACAAGCCGGGACGCTTTAGCTTCAATGTGAAGGGGGGTCGGTGCGAGGCCTGTCAAGGTCAGGGGGTGCTACAGGTAGAGATGCAATTTCTCCCTGATGTGTACATCCCATGTGATGTATGTCATGGGACGCGCTATAACCGTGAGACGTTGCAGGTACATTTCAAGGGCCTGAATATTGCTCAGGTGCTTGACCTGACAGTCGAGGAAGCGTTGGAGGTCTTCAGCGCTATCCCGGCAATCGTGAATAAGCTGGAAACCCTCCGAAGTGTAGGGCTGGGATACATCCGTTTGGGGCAACCGGCCACTACGCTTTCAGGAGGTGAGGCACAACGGGTCAAGTTGAGCCGGGAGCTTTCAAAGAGGGCAACAGGGCGGACGCTCTATGTGTTGGATGAGCCGTCCGTAGGGTTACATGCGGCTGATGTGGCGCGGCTGATTGATGTGCTTCAGACGTTGGTTGATCAGGGGAACACTGTCATCATTATTGAGCACCATCCCGATATAATCAAAGTGGCTGATCACATACTCGATCTGGGGCCGGAGGGTGGTGACGATGGAGGAGAGATCGTGGCACAAGGCACACCAGAGGAAGTAGCCGCCGTGCCGCACAGCTATACAGGGCAGTTCCTGAAAGAGTTGTTGAACGGCAACAGAGCTTATTAGGCCCGTTTTGCCTCTTCTGTCTGGCAGATGGTTGAGGGCATGAAGCGTATCCTACATACAGGCATCCAATAAACGTGAGAAGCAGAAGATTTCATAGGGAATGAGCGATGAGTGAGGTCGGAAGGCGGATGCTGGTATCGCTGGCGCACCCCGACGATGAGTCTTTCGGGATGGCAGGTACGATAGCCCGCTATGTTAGTGAGAGGGTGCAGGTTTACCTGATCTGTGCCACTAATGGTGATGTGGGTGTCGCCGATCCTCAATTCATGGAGGATTACGCGACTGTGGCACAGTTGCGGATGGCTGAGCTGTGCTGTGCGGCTCAGACGCTGGGGTTGGCTCATATTTATCCATTGGGCTACCGCGATTCGGGGATGATGGGTTCTCCAGACAACCAGCATCCTGAGGCCCTCTATGCCGCTGATCTGGACGAGGTAGCCAGACGCATCACGGCGATCATTCGTGAAGTACGCCCGCAAGTCGTGGTGACATTTGATCCTTATGGGGGTTATGGGCATCCCGACCATATTAAGATGCATCAGGCCACAGTGCGTGCCTTCGAAGCGGCAGGTGATCCCCAGCGTTATCCGGAGCAAGTCGCAGGGGGGTTACTTCCCTATCGGCCACAGAAGCTGTACTTCACAACTTTCGACCGGCGCTGGTTGCGGGTGATTGTCCAGTTGATGCCGTTGTGGGGGCAGGACCCTGCCCAAATGGGGCGCAACAGAGACATCAATCTGTATGAGGTAGCCGCTCATGACTCCCCAGTCCATGCCCGCATCTCAACAAAAGCATACGAGGGAGTGGCTCAAAAGGCTCGCGAATGTCATGCCAGCCAGCTTGGCGGTGTCGGGGGGCCGCGCCGGCTCTCTCAGATCATCAGCCGCTTGGTTGTGGGGCCTCAGGAGCTGTACACGCGTGCTTATCCGCCTGTTAATGGGCGGCGCATAAAAGAACACGATCTATTTGCGGGTGTAATCCCGGATTGATCCCTGAGAGTTTAGCGGAGAGATTTTTCCTCATGGATATTGATATTCTGCCGGTTGGCCCTCTTCAGACGAATTGTTATCTATTAACCTGCCGTGAGACTCGTGAGGCGGTGCTGATTGACCCCGGCTGGAATGATCGATCAATCCGGGACGCCATTACCGCAAGAGGAGCTAAAGTTAAGCTCATCCTTAACACCCATGCCCACTTCGATCATATAGGGGGCAACGCGGCCATGATCGAGGAGACAGGCGCCATGCTGGCCATTCATCCGGCTGATTTGCCCCTATTGCGGGTCAAGGGGGGCGCGGACATGTTTGGCTTCCCTGTACGTCCCAGCCCTGAGCCTGAGCGCCTGCTGGCCCCTGACGAGGTACTGAAGGTCGGTACATTACAGCTCAGGGTGCTTTTTACGCCAGGCCACACACCGGGGCATGTCTCTTTCTATGAGGAAGTGCATCAGGCCGTGTTTGATGGGGATGTGCTGTTCAAAGGGGGCATTGGGCGCACCGACCTGCCTGGAGGAAGTCAGGAACAGCTCATGGACTCAATCCGCCGTGTGCTGTTTCAGTTACCCGATCAGGTAGTGGTTTATCCGGGGCATGGGCCGGCAACCACCATTGGCGAGGAGCGGGCATCTAACCCTTGGCTTGACTAGCTGTTAATCGTTCAAGCCCAATGCCTGTTGTCTGATGACAGCCTGCCCTTCCGGGCTGAGAATCCAGTCTAGCAGATTGCGCAGAGCGCCCTCTGGCTCGGATGGTGTTACAAAAAAGACAGGCATCATAAGCCGATAAGCACGTCGTCGTGCGGCCTCACGGCTGGGGGAAACTCCGTCAACGCTTAGCGGGATGACTTGCTCTTCTGACAGGCTCAGGGATGTACCTGCCGCATAGCCGATCCCTCCTGGCGTTGTGCCGACCTGTTCCAGCATATCCTGCTCGTCCATTGCCAACCGGGCGGACCGAGTAATGGGCTGTCCTTCCATCACCAGCGCTTCAAAAGCTTGCCGGATGGATGTTCCCTGTTCGCGTGTGATAGCCTGAATTGAGATGACCGGTCCACCAAGAGCATCCCATGAACTGATGCGGCCTGTAAAGATGCCCCTGATTTCGTCAAGGGACAGGCTGTCAATGGGGAGTTCTGGGTTAGCTACGATGATTAACAGCTCATTGGCAATGGGGGTGAAAAACAGCTCCTCCTGCTTAGGGGGATGTGCCAGAAAGAGTGCGTCCATTTCCCCCGATTGCAGGGCGGTCAGGGCTGGCTGGTGCTCAAGTTGTGTCAGGGTCAGGGGTGTTCCACCGATGTCTTTGCTCTCGTAGGCGTTGAGCAGACTCTCTGCCAAGGGAGCTGAGGCAGTATCGGAAGCCAACCGGATGGAAAGCTCGACCGGATTGCTGGCGTCCTGTTGATGGCAGGCGGTGACCAACAGAAGCATTATTGTCCCCAGGCCGTTGCCAACCCAGTAGCTCTGATGGTTATACTTCCCCATGCAGGGTTACAATGCCCCGCGCAACAACGCGATGATCAGGCAGGCGGCTCCTGCTAGAACACAATAGAGGGCAAAGATATAGGTGGACCGAGTGCGCAGGAATCCCAACAGCCACCAGATGACTAGGTAGCCGCTGACGAAGGCGCTCAAGAAGCCAGCTACTAGAAAGGCTACGCCGGCCAGAGAGGCTCCTTCGTGGATGAGTCTAGCAAGCTGGGAAATACCGGCCCCAAAGATGATGGGGGCAGACAGCAGAAAGCTGAAGCGGGCGGCACTGTCGCGCTGTAAGTTGCGTAGACGCCCGGCGGCGATGGTTGCCCCTGAGCGGCTGATGCCAGGGATAATGGCCGCGGCCTGTGCCAACCCTACAACCACACTATCCAACCAGTTCAGAGTTTCTAGCTGACGGTCCAGTTTCCCTAGACGCTCGCTTACTACTAGTATTGCGGCGGTCACAAACAACATAGCGGCTGTCGTGACAGGCTGGCTGAATAGGCTCTCAAAGAAGTCCTCAAACAGCATCCCCAGCACGGCGGCGGGTATTGTCCCCAGTATGATCAGGCCAAGCAATTTGAGGTCTGGGTCATTGCTGTTGCGGGTGCGTAGCCAGCGCGGTATGGCGGCCAGCATAGTCAGCCAGTCCTTGCGGAAGTAAATCAGGACGGCAAGCAGTGTACCTAGGTGGAGGGTCGTATCGAAGGTCAGGGCGGGTTTATCCCACCCGAACAGCCATGGGACGAGAACAAGGTGTGCTGAACTGGATATAGGGATGAACTCTGTAGCACCTTGTGTAATGCCCAGAACGATGGCCTCGATGATTGTCACTGTGGTTCTCCTTGTTCATCCTTTGGCGAGTGGTAATTGGCTAGTGTTTCTGCGGCAAAGCTGGTGAAGCGGCCTTCCAGAATAGCCGCCCGCATATCCCCGGCCAGCCGAATCAGTGCCCGTAGATTGTGGATGCTAAGCAATATGTGGGCCAGTATTTCCTGACTATTGATCAGGTGACGCAGATAGGCCCGGCTGAAATGCTGGCAGGTGTAACAATCACAGCCTTCTTCAACCGGGGCAGGGTCACGGGTGTAAGTTGCGTTGCGGATGGTGATCTGTCCTTGGCGGGTCAGGGCGGCGCCGTGTCTTGCAACACGTGTTGGTAATGCGCAATCGAAGATGTCAATTCCCCGCGCTACACCGTTGATCAGATCAGGTATTGTGCCGACCCCCATCAGGTAGCGGGGTTTGTCTTCAGGGAGCAAGGGGGTTACTGTCTCCAATATGCGGTGCATGTCTTCTTTGCTTTCCCCGACCGACAGTCCGCCTATTGCGTAACCGGGGAAGTCCATCCCAACGAGTGTGCGGGCAGACTCGCGTCGCAGGTCGTCGTAAATGCCTCCCTGCACGATGCCAAATAGCGCTTGCCGATCCGGATTAGTCCATGCGGCACGACAGCGTTCTGCCCAGCGGTGAGTACGTTCAAGAGCGATGCGGTTGTACTGGTGATCGAAGGGGGTAGTGCATTCATCAAAGCACATGATGATGTCTGCACCCAGATTTTGCTGGATGGCCATTGAGCGCTCTGGTGTCAAGCGGTGAAGCGAACCATCTAGATGAGAGCGGAAAGTTACCCCCTCATCGTCAATTTGATTGATTGCCGAAAGGCTCCAGACTTGAAACCCGCCGCTGTCAGTCAGGATGGGGCCGTCCCATGCCATAAAGGTATGCAGGCCGCCCAGGCCGCGTATCAGCTCGTCACCGGGGCGCAGGTAGAGGTGGTAGGTATTAGCAAGGATCAGGCTGGCCCCCAGATCAACCAGATCGCGCGGTGTCACCGCTTTGACTGTCCCCTGGGTGCCGACCGGAGCAAAAACCGGTGTGAACAACGGGCCGTGCGGAGTTTGGAATACGCCGGCGCGGGCCGCTCCATCAGCGGCCTGTAAAGTGAAACTGAAGACTCGCGGATGCATGAGCGGGCATTATACCACTGCCTGTCCTCTGAATACCATGTCATTTTTTGGGGAAACAGTCTCGTAACGGGAGAGCTGGCCCCCTGTCTGACACTGTTTACCCGTGCAGATAATGGCTGTCAATATACTGGAGCACTTTCGTGAGGGGAGTGCGCGCCCACGATTGCCTGAGCATCGTAAGCTTGGCCAGTGCCTGCTCGTCAAGGCGCGGCTTGCTCTCCTCGATGGCATCGGTCATAGCAAACAGGTCGCGGGCTTCCCGATCCAACCCCAGCAGTTGGGCGGCATGCGCCATGTGCAGGAAAGGGTCCGGCTCCTGAAAATCTTTGACACTGCACTGGGCAATAATACTGCGTGCCCACCAGACACAGGCTTCCGGCAGACGATTTCGGTCAAACTCGGCCAGCCCGGCGACTGAATAGAGACGATATTTGCGTGGGCAACGGGGGATCGCATCCAGCGCTACCTGAAGGGCCTCTTCTGGAAACTCCTTTTGATAGTAGATGTAGGCGACCATGAAGGGGATGAGGTCGCTGTCAGGATACATCTTCATAAGCGAGTTGGCGTAATCTATGGCATCCTGCATATTGCCTGCGTCACGCATCTCTGCCACATGGGTCAATTCAGGGATGTCATCTTCTCCCCGCTCGTCTTTGATCTCCTCATAAGGGAGGGTGGTGCACATCTTGAAGAATTTTTCTTCTCTCGTCTGTTGTTCCTGACGGCTCATTGATCTGCCCTCGCAATGACAATAATGGTGATAATGGAGCAGATACAAGGATAGCACAATGTAGGGAGGTAAAAAAGCCTACGCCAACCCGGGAGTGCTCAAAAGGGTGGACATGGTGTTAACGGGTCAGGCGATTTTAGCCCTCCATATCCATAATGTTAGACACTCCCCAACCCGTAGGAGCTTCTAGCAGGCACTGGGAACGTCGTTGACAGTCTAGCGCTGGTTGCCTACAATATGGTTGTGCACAAACTGGATATTATAGGGAGGGGCGGGGGAGAGTCTTCCACCCGAGGGAGCGCCGAAGGGGCAAGTCAGTGGGGTCGCGCCTGCTGACGAAACTCTCAGGTACCAAGACCTCGTCTCTCTAATCCTCTGGAAAGCTCCGCTACATGCTAGGCGGGCACCGATGGGGCAAGCCTCCGGAGAGGGGGTGAATCTCTCAGGTTGATGACAGGGGGAACGGACAGCCAACGGGATGTTGCTGTGTGTTCCCCCTGTTGCTGTTTGCGGTTTGCGTTCGTTACCTTATCTATAGAAAGCAAGAGGGAAAAAATGGGCGATTGGAAAGCTCCCACAGACTGCAAGTACACCAAAACGGATGAGTGGATTCGTATAGAGGGTGATGAAGCGCTGGTCGGCCTAACGGACTATGCCCAAGAACACCTCTCTGATCTGGTGTTTGTCGAGCTTCCTGATACAGGTAAGAAGATCGGCAAGGGACAACCCTTCGGAGTGGTCGAGTCGGTCAAGGCGGCGGCGGATGTCAACATGCCTGTCAGCGGTGAGATCGTGGCGACCAACGATGAGCTGGAGAGTGCGCCGGAGATCATCAACAGCGATCCCTATGGCAAGGGGTGGATAGTCCGTATCAAGATAACAGACCCTGCTGAGCTGAACGACCTGATGGATGCTGAGGCCTACACAGCTTACTGTGCTGAGCGTGAATAGGCCTCAGGGAAAGTCTTAGCATGGAGCTTGACTTATGAGCTATATACCGCATACAGAGGCCGACATCAAGGCGATGCTGGAGGCCATTGGCGTAGGGGGCATCGAGGAGTTGTTCCGGGATGTGCCTGAGGCCTTTCGCTTCCCAGAGCTTGCATTGCCGGAGGGCCTTTCTCAGATGGAGGCGGGCTGGCTTCTGGAGGAGATCAGCAGTACCAACCTGCCCGGAGGAAAAGTGCCCATTTTCTTGGGGGCAGGGGCGTATAACCACTATATACCGCCTGTTGTAGGGCATGTCCTGCTGAGGGGGGAGTTTCTGACCTCCTACACGCCCTACCAGCCGGAGGTCAGCCAAGGGACACTACAGGCTATCTTTGAGTATCAGAGCATGATCTGTGCTCTGACCGGCATGGAAGTCTCCAATGCCAGCCACTACGACGGGGCAACCTCACTGGCTGAGGCTGTGCTGTTAGCGATCAACTCGGTTCGGGACCGCCGAAAAATCATCCTGAGCTGTGGCATTCATCCAGAGTACCGGCAGGTTGTGCGTACCTACACGCAGGGCATGGGCCTGACTATTGTGGGTGATGAGGGGTGCGAGGCAGATGTTCAGGCACTGATCGGGCAGATAGACGATCAGACTGCGATGGTGGCTGTGCAGTACCCCAACTTCTTCGGCCAGATCGAGGATGTCAAGCTTGTCATTGAGGCGGCTCATGCACGCGGTGCGCTGGCCTGCGTAGTAGCTGATCCTATTGCGCTGGGCCTGCTCAAGCCGCCGGGGGCTTGGGGAGCTGACATTGTGGTTGGAGAGGGACAGGGGCTGGGCATTCCGCTCAGCTTCGGGGGGCCGTACCTGGGCTTCTTCGCCACACGTGAAAAGTACGTCCGTAAGATGGCTGGCCGGCTGGTAGGCGAGACAGTAGATGTGCATGGCCAGCCCGGTTATGTTCTGACACTGGCCACGCGCGAACAGCATATCCGGCGCGAGAAGGCAACCAGCAACATCTGTACCAATCAAGGTCTGATGGCGCTGGCCGCCGCTGTCTATATGAGTGTGATGGGCAAGCATGGTCTGCGCAAAGTGGCTGAGCTGTGCTATCACAAGGCTCATTATGCCGCCGATGAGATCAATAAGCTGGCGGACTACAGTGTGGATTTCAGCAAGCCTTTCTTCAAGGAATTCGTGGTTCAGTGCCCCAGATCGGTAGCTGAGATCAATGAAGACCTGCTTGACCTGTATGAGATCATTGGCGGTTTCGACCTCGAGCAGATGTATCCAGCCCGCCGAAACCAGATGCTCGTTGCGGTGACAGAGATGAACACACGCGACGAAATTGATGAGTTTGTTCGGGCGCTGGGGGAGGTAGCGAAATGAAAGAACCCTTGATCTATGATCTGAGTTCGCCGGGGAGAGAGGGGATTCAGCTCCCCGCGCCTGATGTTCCTCCCGCTCGGTTGCCTGCCGAATTCATACGCGAGGACCTTGATCTGCCGGAGGTCAGCGAGGTTGATGTCGTGCGCCACTACTTGCGGCTCTCTCAGCTGAACTACGGCATTGACAAGGGCTTCTACCCGCTTGGATCATGTACCATGAAGTATAACCCCAAGTTGAATGAGGATGTGGCTCGTTTACCGGGCTTCGTTGCGTTACATCCTTACCAGCACCCCGACACAGTCCAGGGTGCGCTTGAGGTTATGTATCAGGTACAGGAGTGGCTTAAAGAAATCGGTGGATTTGCAGGTGTGTCGTTACAGCCTGCCGCAGGGGCGCACGGCGAGTTCACCGGTATCCTGATGATGAGGGCGTATCATCTTAGCCGGGGTGATACCAAGCGTACTAAGGTACTGATCCCCGACTCAGCACACGGGACGAACCCTGCCAGTACTTCCATGAGCGGGTTGCAGGTGGTCGAGTTGCCGTCAGACCCGCGCGGCAATATTGACATGGCCGCACTTTGCCAGCAATGTGACGATACCGTTGTGGGGCTGATGATCACTAACCCGAACACACTGGGCCTGTTTGAGGAGCATATTCTGGACGTGGTCAAGTGTGTTCATGATTGCGGCGGGTTGGTCTATGGCGACGGCGCTAACCTCAATGCATTGATGGGGATCGTCCGCCCTGGTGATCTGGGTTTCGATGTGATGCACTATAACCTGCATAAGACTTTCAGCACGCCGCACGGCGGCGGCGGGCCGGGGTCGGGGCCTGTGGGCGTCTCAGAACGGCTGGTTCCGTTCCTGCCGGGGCCGATAGTGGAGATCGTGGAGGAAGCTGAGGACGAGACCAGCCCGCCTGTCTACGGCTTTAGGATGCCGGAAAAGAGCATTGGGCGGGTCAAGTCGTTCTACGGGCAATTTGGCATCATTGTGCGGGCCTATGCCTACATGCTGGTCAATGGCGGCCCTGGCCTGCGCAAAGTCAGTGAGATGGCTGTGTTAAATGCCAACTATCTGCGCGTCCGGTTGCAGGGTGTCTATCCGATCCCCTATAACCGGATCAACATGCATGAGTTTGTTGCAGAGGGCCGCTTCCCCGATGCAGAAGGCATCCGTGCTTTGGACATCTCCAAGCGGCTGATGGATTACGGTTTCCACCCGCCCACGAACTATTTCCCGTTGATCGTCCATGAAGCGCTCATGATCGAGCCGACGGAGACGGAAAGCAAGGAGACGCTGGACGCCTTTGCTGATGCGCTTTTGGCCATTGCACGCGAGGCTCATGAACAGCCTGAGCTGTTGCGCGAAGCTCCCCACATAACACCGGTAGGACGTCTGGATGAGGTGCGTGCGGCTAAGGAGCTGGTTCTGTGTTGCAGGCCAATCCCTGTAGGTAAAGACACGTAGCGCAGGGGAAACTCTCTTGAGACCGGAAGGCCCTTACCCTGAGTGCGGGGTAGGGGCCTTCGTTTTTCAAACTTCCCCTGATGAACGAAATATGTTACAAAAGGGATGATTGCCATCTTGTGCAAAGGGTGGGCGGCATCCAGCAGGCGGGAGGGTTTCATGAAGAGCAAATTGGGCTTCCACTTGGGTGG
>Ga0129299_1002500_pt1 | contig 12179 bp, 11 predicted proteins | sample ConPoolayeCmetaG_FD_94477 | JGI IMG/M metagenome (GOLD analysis project Ga0129299, IMG submission 94477) | Hot spring microbial mat communities from California, USA to study Microbial Dark Matter (Phase II) - Cone Pool mat layer C metaG ... | reverse complement strand
GTCGGCGATGTCCTCGATGGGAACTTCCTGCCCGCCGCCGGGGCTCCAGGTATGAACCCGTGCCCCCCCGGCACCCGGCCGGGATCCGGCCGAAGCGCCCACGCCCGCGGCGCCGTAGCGGTCATAGAGGGCCCGTTTCTGCGGGTCGCTGAGGACGTCGTAGGCTTCCTGGACCTGCTTGAAACGCGCCTCGGCCGAGCGGTCGCCGGGATTGCGGTCCGGATGGTGCTTCTTGGCCAGCGCGCGGTAGGCCTTCTTGATCTGTTCGGCGGTGGCGTTGCGCGGAACGCCCAGCACGTCGTAGTAATCTCCGGCGGCCATGTCGGTTGGGCGTCAATGCGCTCCTGCGCGCTCCTGCAATCCCCGCGGTGCGCGATTATAGAGGCCGCCCCGGGCGTTGCAAAGCGGCGTCGGGCCTTCTACGATCAGCCGATCATGGTCCGCCAACGGGCAACCATCCGGGTGGCCGCCGGGCAGATCCAGGCCCGCCTGATGAACGAGGCCGACGCGACCTGCCAGGCCCTGGACCGCGTGATCGCCGCCGCCGCCGGGCAGGGAGCCCGCCTGCTGGTCCTCCCGGAGTGCGCCTACCCGGCGTACCTGATCGGCTCGGTCCAGTCCTACCGCTGCGGGGAACACATGGACAGCGAGGCGTTCCTGGCGTGGCTGGCCCGGCGCGCCGCCGGGCACCGGCTGCACATCGTCTGCGGCTTCGTCGAGGACACCGGCCGCGCCCTGCACAACGCCGCCGTGCTGCTGGACGACCGCGGCCGGGAGCTGGGCCGCAGCCGCAAGCGATTCCTCTGGAATGCCGACCATGACTGGTTCGAGCCGGGCACCGGGATCCAGGCCTTCGAGTCCGCGCTGGGACGCATCGGCATCGCCATCTGCGCGGAGACCCGGGTGCCGGAGATCCTGGCGACGCTGGCCGCCGACGGGGCCGAGCTGATCGCCATGCCCACCTGCTGGATCAACGGGGCCCGGGATCCCGGCCGTTATTTCAACCCCCAGGTGGCGTTTCTCATCGAGGCCCGGGCGCGCGAGTTCGGCCTGCCCTTCGTCTGCGCCGACAAGTTCGGACTGGAGATGGCCGCCACTGGCTACGTCGGGCAGAGCCGCATCGTGCGGGCCGACGGCACCCTGGCCGCGGCCGCCCCGCCGACCGGCGAGACCGTGGTGGTGGCGGACATCGCCCCGACGCCCGCGCGACGCGTGTGGCTGACGGACGCGCAACGCCGCCGCCTGGCGGGCACGGCCGTCCTGCCGCCGCCGTCGGGACCCCGGAAGGTGCGACTGGCCGCGATCCCCGGGGCCGTGGTCCGCGCCCGGCCCGGTGGCCCGATGGCCGACGAGCTGTTCGAGCCTCTGCGGCAGCAGGGCGTCGCTCTGGCGGTGATCCATGTCGCCCACGAGGCTCAGGCCGAGCGGCTGGGCATGCTGGCCAACGCCTTCGACCTGCGGGCTTTGACCTGGCCGGACCGCCTGGGCGTCTTCCAGGCCGGTCCGGCCAGGGCCGCCGTCCTGCCGGCACGCTGGGTGCATTCCTTCGTCGCCGCCCGGGTCGCGGCCCAGGACGGCGCCGAGGTCCTGGCGGTCTTCGACATGCCCGACGATCCGGCCATGCTGCGCGCCCGGGCGATGGAGAACCGGGTCTACGTGATCGCCGCCGGCGCGACGGCCGCCGCGATCATCGGCCCCGACGGCGAGATCCTGGACCAGACGCCGCCGGACCTGAGTCGTGAGGCCGTGGCGGAGGTGGATCTGGACTGTGCGCTGGACAAGCGAATCGCCCCGGGCACGGACATCTTCGCCCAGCGACGGCCGGAGATGTATCGGTACTGATCCTGCGCAGATCTCCGCCGACCCGGCTGCCCGGACGTCGTCCCCGCCGGCCGCCGCGGGATCGGTCCTGGGATCGGCCGCGGACTCCGCGGCCCCTCGAAACGGGAGGAGCGGTCATGTCCGAATCGTTTCGCCGGCCCGTCCCGACCGCGACGCAGCGACAGATGCGCCAGACTGCGGTGTCCGCCCTGATCGCGGCCTGCCTGATGCTGTTCTTCGGCTTCGGCTGGAATCTGACCGGCATCAGTGGGAACGCGGCCTACGATCTTTCGGTGGCGGTATTCGGCTGGACCCTGCGGATCGGCGGTCTGGCCATGCTCGTCTCAGCGCTGCTCTGCGGCGCCCGACTGGCCTGGTCGCTGGCCGCCGACGCCGTGCTCTCCGCCCTGATCGGCGTCCTGCTGGGGCTGACCGGGCTGGTGTGGCTGGCCGCGGGTGACTGGCAGGGCCTGCTGGCCGGCGTTTTCGGCGTGCTGTTCGTCAACGCGGCGCGCCAGAGCTGGGCGGGGCACCGGGACATTCCGGCCGGCAGGCCGGACGCGACCCCGAGCGGACCGGCCGAGCGGGTCGAGGCCGCGGACCGCCAGAACGGATCCTGACCATGAGCAAGTCCCGTAAGGCCGCCGAAGCTCTACAGGTCGCGGACCTGGAGCGTTACGACCGGCAGATGCGGTTCGCGCCCCTGGGCGAGGCCGGGCAGCGCCGACTGCTGGCCGCACGCGTGACGCTGATCGGATGCGGCGCCCTCGGGTCGGTCATGGCCAATACCCTGGTGCGCGCCGGCGTGGGCTGCCTGCGGATCGTGGATCGCGACTGCATCGAGCTGAGCAACCTCCAGCGGCAGGTGCTCTTCAGCGAAGACGACATCGCCAGCGGACTGCCGAAGGCCGAGGCCGCACGCCGCTGCCTGCAGCGGGTCAACACGGCCGTGACCGTCGAGGCGGTGATCGACGAGGCCTCTCCCGGCAACATCGAGGCCCTGGCCGAACACGCCGACCTCCTGCTGGACGGGACCGACAACTTCGAGACCCGCTATCTGATCAATGACCTGGCGGTCAAAACCGGCCGGCCCTGGGTGTTCGGCGCGGTGGCCGGCGCCCGTGGACTGGTGATGCCCATCCTGCCGGGCCAGACCCCCTGCCTGCGCTGCGTCTTCGAGCAGGGCCTGCCGCCGGAGCTGAACAGAACCGCCGATACCGACGGAATCCTGGCCCCGGCGGTCCAGACCGTCGCCGCCCACCAGGCGATGGAGGCGATCAAGATCCTCGCCGGCTGCCTGGATGCCGTGGACCGCAGGCTCTGGCAGCTGGATCTCTGGAGCGGCCGGCGCGTGCCGATCCATGTGGCCGGCGCCCGGGACGCAAGCTGCCCCTGCTGCGGGCAGGGTCGCTTCGAGTACCTCCAGCGGCGGACCGAGCCCCCGGCCACGCGGCGGGTGGGGCACCAGACCGTTCAGGTCTTTCCCCGCGAGCCGGCGAGGATCGCTTTCGCGGCGCTGGCCCGACGCCTGGAGAGCCAGGCCGGGATCGAGGTGCGCTTCAACCCCTACATGCTCCGGGCCCGGCTGGAGGACCTGCAGATCACCCTCTTTGCCGACGGGCGGGCGATCGTGCGCGGCACCGACGACCCCGCCGCGGCGCAGGCGCTCTGTGAACGCATGATCCGGGCGTGAAACCGCGTCACGGACGGCGCGCCGGAGATCGAGGTTCCCGGAGGATCGAGGTTACTGCGGCCGCGTGGAGGGCGGCACGCCGGGGTCGTCGCCGGCCGCCGCGGCCGACGGCAGAAGGCCCGAGCGTTCTATGATCGCCGCCAGCAGCCGCTGCTCCATGTCGCCGTCGCGTCCCAGCGGAACCCAGTGTGAGGACTCGGCCACCCGGGCCAGCCGTCCCGAGGTCGTCGGGGCGGCGTTGCTGTAAAGCCGCAGGGCCCCGGCGGGATTGTCGATCTGGCGCTCCTCGAGGCTGAACCGGTAGCGGTCCACCTGCACGCGCAGGTCGTAGGCCCCCGGCGGCTCGGCGGGGCTGATGCTCACCGTGGCCTTGCGCTGCACGGTGTGCAGGTTGGCCTCACACCAGTAGTAGGCCGGCCGAGGCTGGGGACGCCACAGCTCCAGCCAGCCGGCGCTGGTTTCCGGCATGGTGGTGATGATGCCGTTGCCGCGGTCCACGCGGTCCAGCTGGAAGTAGTGGTCGCGCAGCACGTCGCCGGCGGCTTCCCAGAGGCGCTCGTATTCGACCGGGGCTTCCACGGCCACCCGGGCCATCGTCGGCCCGGTCGGCTGGGCCGGCGCCGTGCAGCCCGGCGTCGCCAGCGTCAGGGCCCCCAGGATGATGACGCACGCATGCCGCAGGCACATGGCGGCAGGTTATAACGCCCCGGGCGGGTCTTGAAAAGCGGGTCGATCCGGGAAAGGCCGCACCTGTGGTCGAGGCCGGTGGCGCGGCGGACCGCAACGTATTCCGCGCCGCCCGGCCGGTGTGTCGAGGCATTGGAGGCGGGGGGAATCGAACCCCCGTCCCGTGGCAGTTCAGCCGTGGTTTCTACGTGCGTAGTCGTCTGTTTTGATCTCGGCGGCCGGGCGCCCAGCGACAGGCTTCCGGCCACCCAGTGCCAAGGTGTACGAACCCGCGTGTCACGGCACCAACCCTCGCGGGCAGGCCTGCTGTTCGTCGCCCCCGCCGGCTAGCAGGCGTCACCGGAAGGGACGGGTCGCCTTTCAGGCGGCCATGCGCAACGGACTAGCGTTGGCAGTTGTTGTTTTCGCCAGGTGTTTAGCCAGGCCTCCTGACAACCTGGGCACGCGGCCCCGACCTCTTCATGCCCGGTCGAGCCCAAATCGCCCCCTTGCTTGTTCGAATCACCGGCCAAGTATACCACATTCCGGCCACCAAGGCCTGTCGCCGGGGTGAATCCCGGGTTCCGCCGGCCGGTCAGGTCCGGCGGCCAGGTCGGAAAGCCTGCTCTGCGGCGCGGAACCAAGGCTTGGGCTCGCCCCGGACGGCAGGTACAATCCCGCGACGACCTCACAACAGCCGTTCGCCGCGAAACCGGGATGTCGAGGAAGCCGTGCAGGCAGGCCGAACCTTAAAGTATGGCTTTACAGTCCTCCTGGGCGTGGCCGGCTGTGCTGCGCCGCCCAGGAAGGTGGTCAGTCACCCGCCCGGTACGCTTCGGGTGGTCTACGAGCAGTCCACGGTGCACTCCAGCTGTCTGGTGGCCAGCGCCGTGATGGCCGCCAACTATCTGCTGGACAGGCGGGTGCTGACCGAGGAGGGCGTGCGGCAGGAACTGGCCGCCCGCGGTCGAGATGAAACCCGGGTGGCCGACATCCGGGCGTTTCTGGCCGAGCAGGGCCTGCATCTGGTCGTGCTCCAGGGGCGACTTGACGGCGAACCGCCGGCCGGGCTTGAATACTGGCTCAAGAACCGGGGGTACCCGGTGATCTGCGTGATCAACCGGCAGCCCGGCGACCCGGCCTTCAACCACGCGGTAGTGGTCATCGGGATTTCGTCGAACCCCCAGAAGCCCGGGGTCGATATTATCCACTACCTGGACCCGTCGTCGGCCGAGCCCCTGCACTCGGTCGAGCGGCCGGTTTTCCAGATCCTCTGGGGCGCCGGCGATTGCGCCATGATGGTGGTGGTCCGGCCGCCGGAGCCGGGGCCGGGCGTGGCCGGAGGCGGCTGACTGTTTGGGGAGACGCGTCATGCGGCATGGTATCCGATGGGTTCTGGCGGCTGTGATTTTCATGGGGCCGGCGATGGTCCTGGCCGAGCCTCCCTCCCGGCCGGTGGGTCTGACGGCCGCCCAGTTCCAGGCCCTGCGGCAGGTGGAATCCCAGCCCCAGCACCAGAGGGTGCTGGAGGTGCACGCCACGTACAAGTCCGACCGCGAGCGCAACCTCGACTTCACGCGGGCCTCCGACGACTTCTGGTCGCTGGTCTGGCACGCCGGCTGGCCGGGTACGATCGCCACGTTCCTGATTCTCGGGGCCCCGCTGTAGGCCGGTCGACTGCAAACCCGTGGTCTGCCTGCCGACCGCTCACCGGTGACCTGCGGCACCCGCGGTGACATGCAGCGGGTGCCAGATCCTGCCGACGGACCGCCGACCGCACGTGAGTGGTGCCCGGCGCCGCGAAGCGCCATACAAGGAAGGTGCGCCCGGCGCCGCCCGGCGCGGTAGCGGCCGGCACGGCCCATCGCCATCCGCCGGCGAACGTGCGGGCGGATCCGGGATCCGTCGCGGCATCCCGGGGCTTCCGGCGGTCAGCCGGCGTGGGTGAAGATCGGTTCGAGTCCTTCCACGAGCCTCGCGGCCCGGGCCTCCTCGTCGGGCTCCAGCGGCCGGTAGTCCATCGCCAGCATCATCGCCACGCGGTGGAGGTTCTCCTCCGAGGGGGGCAGGGCGGATGTGACCGGCTGTCCGAGCGTGAAGCGCACGGACAGCTCGGCCTCGTCCAGGTCGGTGACCGGCTCGTACCAGCATCGCCAGTGGCGTTTGCGGCGCTCGTCGTCGGCCGGCCATTTCTGGCGGGCCAGGATCTTCAGGGCCAGCACGGCCATGCCTTTTTCGCGGGCCCGGGCCAGGATCTGCGGTCCGAAGCCGCCCTTGCGGAACGATGCCAGGTTCACCGCGAACATGGCCGAGTCGAAGTCGAAGCGGTCCATGGCCGCCATCGCCGCCTCGACCGAGTGGGCCGAGAAGCCCAGGAAGCGGACCCGGCCCTCACGCCGGGCGCGGGCCAGCACCTCCATGGCCCCGCCGGAGGCAAAGGCCGCGTCGACGTCGCGGGCCACGTCGGTGATGTGGTGCAGCTGGTAGAGCTCCAGGTGATCGGTGCGCAGCCGCTCGAGCGAGCGCTCCAGGTCGGCGGCGGCGCCCCCGGCGGTGCGCTCGGCGGTCTTGCACGCCAGGAACACCCGCCGGCGATAGGGTTCCAGGGCCGGTCCGAGCCGGGCCTCGGCGTCGCCGTACTTGGGGGAGACGTCGAAGTAGTTCACCCCGCGTTCGACGGACTCGGCCACCAGCCGGGCGACGCGGTCGGGCTCGAGCCGGTTCACCGCGAAGCCCGGAAACCCGATGATCGACAGCCGCACGTCGCTGCGGCCGAAGGGGCGGGTGGCCAGGGTGGCGGCGTTGGAGAACGGCCGGCCCTGCAGTTCCTCCGCCGACGGCGAGGTCTGCCCCAGGGCCGGGCGGCGGCCGATCCCCAGTCCGGCCAGGGCCGCGGCCGACCGGGCGGCCGATTTCAGGAAGCCTCGACGGTTCATGGGTCTGACCTCCCCGGGGCCGGCGCCGGTCGCCGCAGCGATGTCGCGAGGGGGTCGGCGCCCACCTGCCGTTCGCAGGAAGGATAGCCCCGCCGGGGCCGGTTCGCCACGCCGGGAAGCTCTTCCAAGGGAGGGACGAAGACCGTTCTCGGCCGGGTCTGTTCTATCCGGCGCAGTTCTGTGGGGCGGGAATGTCCGGGCCGCTGTTCTGGAGGCAGTTCAGCATGATGTTCAGGTCGTCCTGATCGACATCGTCGTCGGCGTCGAGGCGCGCCGGCAGGCAGGGCAGTTCATTCTGCGGCACGAACGCCCCGGTGAGGCATTCCTGGAACAGCCCGACGTCGGCCTGGTCCACGTCGCCGTCGCCGTCGAGGTCCGGCTTGACGGTGCGGACGGTCAGCTGGACGGGCACGGTGACGGGGCTGTTGACCGCGTTGCCGGCAACGGTGATCGTCGCGCTGTACGCCCCGGCCCGCAGCCCCGGAACGCCGGCATAGCGGACGGTGATGGGGTCGGTTTCGCCGGAGGAGCTCCCGGCCGCCGGCAGGACCTGAAGCCAGGGGGCATCGACGCCGAGGGTGTAGTTCAGCGTGCCGACACAGGCGTTGGTCACCAGCAGGGTGTCGTCGGGCGGGGCCTGGCCGACCCAGGTGGTGCGGCTGAACGACGCCGGACTCGCCGTGATCCCGGGTTGGGTGACGTTCATGCTGGTGTAGACCACGTCGTAGCGTCCGACGCCGGTGCCGGTGTTGCTGAAGGTGGCGTGCACGTTGGCACCGAAGGTCGCAATGGACTGGAAGGAGTGCCCACCCACCAGGGGGGACATGATCTGGATGGGGCCCCACACGCCGCCGATGCGCCCCCGGTAGCGCATGCGCAGCTTATGATCGCAGCAGAAGCCCTCCCAGAGCACGTGCAGGTTGCCGTTGGCGTCATAAGCGGCGCGCGGACTGCGGTCGATGTCGTTGACCATGGCGGACAGGTTGAACAGGCCCGACCACGTCGCCCCTCCGTCCTGGGAGTACTTCACGTAGATCTCGAACCAGGGATGGTCCTCGCAGGGATCGGGGCAGCTCAACGCCCGGGCCCACAATGCCGCGATCTCGCCGGACGGGCCGTTCATCGCGAACCGCAGGCCGCCGCCGGGCTCGTTGAACGGCGTGCCCCGGCCGGCGGGCCAGACGCCGCCGGCGGGCGCGGTCTTGTAGAACATGGCGTTGTCCACGTTGATGGCGATCCACAGCGTGGTGCCCCTGGCGGCCAGATCGGTGCAGTTGGGCCAGTTGCTGTCCTGATTGTTGCCGTAAATCAGCTCGGTGGCCTGCCACGCTCCGCCCAGCGGCTTGTAGCGGCCGTAGATGCCGTTGCGGACCGGCATCCCCGAATCGAACAGGTGGCCGTAGACGAAGTAGATGCCGCCGGAGGCGTCGACAGCCGCACCGGAAATGAAGCCGTCATTGGGGTTGACGGAGATCTGCTGGGGGCTGCTCCAGGATCCGCCGCCGACCGGCCTGGACCGCCAGTACAGCGTGTTCTTGCCGTAGAACACGTGCAGCTGGTTGTCGGGGGTGATCAGGATGATCGGGGCGCTGCCTTTCCCGCCCATGGTCCCCAGCAGGTACGGGGTCGACCAGCTGCCCGAGGCGTTGGTGACGTAGTAATTGTGCCCCTCGGAGTCCAGGAACCGCTGGTAGATGATATGAACCTTGCCGTCGGCGTCGATGGCCATCGAGGAATCGACCGCGTAGCGGTCGGTGGCGTTGCTGAGGTTGACCAGCGGGTTCCAGGTGCCGCACTGCCCGAGAGCCGCGGTGGCCGACAAAGCGGTGGCCGACAACCAGACGACCAGCGGCAGGCATGCCGCGGGGGCGGGTCCCGGGCGTCGGATCGCGGAGTTCCCCTCCCGGTCCCGGATCCGGGCGTTCATGGCATCCTCCCTGCTGTCGTTTCGCCTGTCGATGGGCAACGGGCGACCTGAGCATCCGGACGGCCGGACCCCCGGGCGCGGCGAAAGGCCCATTGCAGGATACCCTCCCGGGCATGATGAATCAAGAAAAAACGCTTTATCGCGACAGGATGGACGCTTTATCGCGACAGGATGGCGACATTTGCCGCCCGGGAGACCGCCGCAGCCCCGGGGCTTCAGCTGTCCAGCAGTCCGCCGCGGGCGGCCTGCAGGATGGCCGATAACCCCGGATGGGTGGCCTGCCGGCCGGGCGAGACCGCGTAGAACTCCTCGTGCAGCCCGGGCAGGCGGCCCACGGCCCTGACGCCGTATCGTCGTTCGACGAGGGGTTCGACCGCCGAGGGCAGGGCGAACAGCCCCAGCCCGTTCTGCCCGAAAACCTTCAGCAGTGCTGAATCCGCAAACTCGCCGACGGCGACCGGCCGCACCCCGGCGGATTCGAACCAGTACTCCAGCGCCCGTCGCAACATGGTGTCCGCGCCGGGCAGGAGAAAGGGGGCTCCGTGGAGCGATCCCGGGAAACCCCTGCGGTATCGCCCGGCGGCCGCTGGGACCGCAAAGACGCTCACGCCGCTGCGGCCCAGGAGGTGGCTGTACGCCCGCACGCCCGTGGCCGGGGACACCGGGGCGTCGGTCAGAATCACGTCCAGATCGTGCCGGGCCAGCCGGGCCAGCAGGTCCGCCGGGTCGGATTCCAGGCACGACAGGTACAGCGGCTCCGGCAGCCGCAGGGCCGGGGCCAGCAGCCGGTGGACCAGCAGCTTGGGCATCGCGTCCGAGACGCCGACGACGAAACGGACCGGTCGTCCGGTCGCCCGCCCCTGGAGCTCAGCCATCAGATCCCGCCCCAGCGCGAAGATCTCGTCGGCGTAGCGGAAGACCGTGCGGCCGGCCTCGGTCAGCACCAGCCCGCGACCGCGCCGCTGCAGCAGGCGGTGCCCCAGGGAACGCTCCAGCATCCGGATCTGGCCGGAAACCGTCGGCTGGGCCAGGTGCAGACGGCGGCAGGCGGCGGTCACGCTGCCCTCCCGGGCCACGGTCCAGAAGTACAGCAGGTGGTGATAGTTGAGCCAGGCCACGCCGCCAGCATATATCGTTTTTTTGGATGTTTCAATGTGACATTTCCTATTAACCGATGGACGACCCGGAACGTATGATCCTGTGAGTCATCCGAGCTACGCCCTCAGGGCAGGAAGGAGAGCGATCATGCGCGTCAGCATCCGGACACGCAAGGGAAAACTGGATCCCACCGCACGGGAGTGGCTGAGCCGGCGGATCGAGTTCGCCCTCGGCCGGTTCGGGGCCCGGATCTCCCGGGTCGCGGTGCAGCTGGAGGATGTCAACGGCCCGCGGGGGGGGCTGGACCACCGCTGCCTGGTCGAGGTGCACCTGATCCCGGCCGGACGCCTGCTGACCGAGGTGGTGGACGAGGATCTGGAGCCGGCGGCCTCGGCGGCGCTGGACCGCATGGCCCGGCGGGTGAAAGAGGAGTTCGACCGCCGGCGCGACCTGCGGCGCGGGCCCGACGCGGGGCTGGGGGCCAGCAGCGTGTCGGCCGGGCGATCGGCTCGGGCCCGGCGGGCCCGAGCGGGCGAATGACGCCGCCCGCTCCCATGGTGGATCAGCGAGGATCAGCCCGGCCCGGCGGGCCCGCGCGGGCGACTGACCGCCGGGCGGCGGTTCCGGCGCGCCGCCCGGAGCCGGGCCGATCCGGCCGGGGCGACGTTCCGGGGCGTCCGGGCGGATCGGTCATGGAGATCTGGAGGCTGGAATCGTGAGATGGTCCTATCGCATCGCCCGCTTTCGGGGGATCGACCTCAAGGTGCACGTCACCTTCGTGCTGGTCCTGCTGCTGGCGGCGGCGCACGGGAGCGGCCAGGGGCCGGGAGGCATGGCCTTCGGCGTTCTGCTGATGCTGCTGCTGTTCGCCTGCGTCTCGCTGCACGAGTTCGGTCACGCTTTGGCCGCCCAGCGTTACGGCATCGGGGTGCGGGAGATCGTGCTGCTGCCCATCGGCGGCGTCGCCCTGCTGAGCCGGAACCCTTCCAGGGCGGTGCAGGAGCTGGTCATCGCCGCGGCCGGGCCGGCGGTGAACGTGGCCATCGCCGCGGTGCTGATCGTGCTGCTGGGCTTCGGAATCCGCGCCGGCGAACTGGACCCGCGGATGCTGCTGACCGCCCGGGGCGAGCCCTCGGCGGCCGCGGCCATGGTGTGGCTGCTGAAGGCCAATATCGCCCTGGTGCTGTTCAACATGATTCCCGCCTTCCCGCTGGACGGCGGGCGGATTCTCCGCGGTCTGCTGGGGCTGATGATGGATTTCGGCCGCGCCACCCGCATCGCCGCCCTGACCGGTCAGACCATCGCCGCCGCGATGGGCGTGCTCGGGCTGATGTCCGGCAACCTGGTCCTGACGGTGATCGCGGTGTTCATCTTCTTCGGCGCCGGAGCGACCTATGCCGAGGAACAGGCCCGGACGCTGCTGACCAGCCTGCGGGTCGGCGACGCCTACAACAAACACGCCCTGAGCCTGCAGGAAAACGACCGCCTCAGCCGGGTGGTCGACTACCTGTTGACCAGCTATCAGCCCGATTTCGCGGTTCTGCGGGGCCGGCGGCTGGTCGGCGTGGTCTCGCGCGAACACGTGCTGGACGTCATGGGCCGGGCCGCGGGGGATCCGCCCGTTTCGGAGTTCATGGTCCGCGACATCCCGCAGGTTTCGCACCTGCTGCCGCTGGACGAGGTCCGCAGCCGCATGGCCGAGGCCGGCGCGCGGGTCGCGGCGGTGTACGACGCCCACGGCTATCTCGGACTCATCGGCGCCGAGGACGTCGCCGAGGCCTGCATGATCCTGGCCTACATGCAGCGAAGCAGCGTGCGCCCGCCGGCCTCGGAGTTCCCGGACCGGGTTGCGGCGCCGGCCTGAACGGACGAAGTCCGCCGGATCGCCGGGCCGGCGTCAGGCGACCCGCGGTGATGCCGGCAGGGCCGGCCCCGGCAGGGCGGCCGATCGACATGCCGGACCGGATGCCGCAGGGAGGACGACGCCACAGGGAGGACGACGCCACAGGTAGGACAACCGCATGAACTGTCCCAAATG
>Ga0129299_1002499_pt1 | contig 12179 bp, 8 predicted proteins | sample ConPoolayeCmetaG_FD_94477 | JGI IMG/M metagenome (GOLD analysis project Ga0129299, IMG submission 94477) | Hot spring microbial mat communities from California, USA to study Microbial Dark Matter (Phase II) - Cone Pool mat layer C metaG ... | reverse complement strand
GTAGAAAGGAGGTGATCCAGCCGCAGGTTCCCCTACGGCTACCTTGTTACGACTTCACCCCAGTCACCAGTCATACCATGGACGGCTACCTCCCTTGCGGGTTGGATCACCGGCTTCCGGTACAACTGGCTCCCATGGTGTGACGGGCGGTGTGTACAAGGCCCGAGAACGTATTCACCGCGGCATGCTGATCCGCGATTACTAGCGATTCCACCTTCACGGAGTCGAGTTGCAGACTCCGATCCGAACTGAGGGCGGCTTTTTGGGATTGGCTCCCCCTCGCGGGTTTGCAGCCCTTTGTACCGCCCATTGTAGCACGTGTGTAGCCCTGGACATAAGGGCCATGAGGACTTGACGTCATCCCCACCTTCCTCCCGCTTGACGCGGGCAGTCCCCCTAGAGTGCCCACCTGAAATGCTGGCAACTAGGAGCAAGGGTTGCGCTCGTTGCGGGACTTAACCCAACATCTCACGACACGAGCTGACGACAGCCATGCAGCACCTGATCCGGCGGTCCCCGAAGGGAAAGCCCCGTCTCCGGGGCGGTCCACCGTTGTCTAGCCCAGGTAAGGTTCTTCGCGTTGCGTCGAATTGAACCACATGCTCCACCGCTTGTGCGGGCCCCCGTCAATTCCTTTGAGTTTTAACCTTGCGGCCGTAGTCCCCAGGCGGAGCACTTACTGCGTTAGCTGCGGCACCGCAGGGGTCAATACCCGCGACACCTAGTGCTCATCGTTTACAGCGTGGACTACCAGGGTATCTAATCCTGTTTGCTCCCCACGCTTTCGCGTCTCAGCGTCAGTCACCGTCCAGAGAGCCGCCTTCGCCACCGGTATTCCTCCTGATATCTACGCATTTCACCGCTACACCAGGAATTCTACTCTCCTCTCCGGGACTCGAGTCTGGCAGTTTCCAGTGCACTTCCGGGGGTGAGCCCCGGGCTTTCACACCAGACTTGCCAGACCGCCTACACGCGCTTTACGCCCAGTGATTCCGAACAACGCTCGCACCCTCCGTATTACCGCGGCTGCTGGCACGGAGTTAGCCGGTGCTTCCTTTAGAGGTACCGTCAAGGCCCCGACGTATTCGGCCGGAGCGCCTTCGTCCCCCTCGACAGGGCTTTACGACCCGAAGGCCTTCATCACCCACGCGGCGTCGCTGCGTCAGGCTTTCGCCCATTGCGCAATATCCCCCACTGCTGCCTCCCGTAGGAGTCTGGGCCGTGTTCCAGTCCCAGTGTGGCTGGCCATCCTCTCAGACCAGCTAGCCATCATCGCCTTGGTAGGCCATTACCCCACCAACTAGCTAATGGCGCGCAGGCCCATCCTCGAGAGGTAGCGTGCAAACACGCCACCTTTCACCGCAGATACCGAAGTACCCGTGGTCATATCCGGTATTAGCCCACCTTTCGACGGGTTATCCCAGACTCGGGGGTAGGTTACCTACGTGTTACTCACCCGTGCGCCGCTTTACTCGGGGAGTTGCCCCCCCTTTCTCGCTCGACTTGCATGTGTTAGGCACGCCGCCAGCGTTCGTTCTGAGCCAGGATCAAACTCTCCAGTTGAACTGGAGCGGCTCGTCCTCACGACGAGGGACCGAGCCGGAACTGCAGTGAAACACCACCGCACCTGACCAGCACGAAGCGATCGCGCTGTTCGTCCTTCACGTTGGAGACTCTCTCCATTCGTTGGAAAGAGCGCGCTACCACCTAGTTTTCAAAGACCGCCCGGCTTCGCCGGCGAGCCCTTTCGTATAGTCGTGCGGCTTCACACTGTCAACCCCTCCTCACATCTTCCCGTGGGCGCGGATCGGACCCCAGTCACAACTTCCCGAACTCGACCGTTGCCAGCCGTCGACGTCCCACGCCCACCAGCCGATGGACCCCGGGGCGGAACCGGAATTCCAGATCGACCGGACGGTCGTCGACCCTGACCGCGCCCTGCGTTACCAGGCGGCGGGCCTCGCTGGTCGAGCGCACGAAGCCGATCCGCTTGAGCAAGTCGCAGATCCAGATGTCCTCCGAGGTCGCCTCCAGCCGGATCGGCGTTGGAGCATACGCCTGGCGGTGCTGAAACCGCTCCTCGAAAAACCGTTCTGCCGTCGCTGCCGCCTCAGGACCATGAAACCGCTCGACAATCTCCCGCGCGAGTGCCTTTTTGGCCTCCATGGGGTGGATCTCGCCCCGGGCTACGCGGTCGCGATATAGGGCATCCCTGTCGCTGAGCAGCCGCAAGTAGCGCACCAGCAGACGGTCCGGGATCGACATCAGCTTGCCGTACATGTCGTGCGGTGCGTCGGCGATGCCAACGTGATTCCCCAGGCTTTTCGACATCTTCTGGGTGCCGTCCAGGCCTTCCAAGAGAGGCAGCACGATGGCGATCTGGCGGGGAAGGCCCGCCGCCGCCTGAAGCTCACGGCCGACGAGGAGATTGAAGGTCTGGTCGGTTCCTCCGAGCTCGACATCCGCCCGAACCACGACCGAATCGTACCCCTGCATGAGGGGATAGAGGAATTCGTGCACACCGATCGGTATCCCGCCTCGGTACCGGGCCTGAAAGTCGTCCCGCTCCAGCATACGCGCCACGGTCATCCGGGCAGCGAGTCGGATCACGTCCTCGAAGGACATCGAGGCCAGCCACTCGGCGTTCCGCCGCACCTCCGTCCGCTCCGGCCTCAACACCTTGAAGATCTGCGCCAGGTAGGTTTCGGCGTTGGCCGCGATCTCTTCGGGCCCGAGCTGCGGTCTCGTCGTCGACCGCCCGCTTGGATCACCGATACGCGCCGTGAAGTCGCCGATGATGACGATGGCCTGATGTCCCAGGTCCTGGAACTCGCGAAGCTTGCGAAGTGCGAGCGTGTGCCCGAGATGGATATCCGGGGCCGTCGGGTCTACGCCGAGCTTCACCCGGAGTGGACGGTTCTCGGCGAGCCGGGCCCGCAGCTCGTCCTCCGTATACACCTCGACCACGTTGGCGACGAGCCGGGCGAGCTGTTCGTCGACCGTCACCGGGAAAGCCTCTCGCGGATTCGCATCACCTCCCGGGCGCGACCGCTCGATTCGTCCACGTCGACCACGAGGCCCTGCACCAGCACCGGCCCCGCCTCCGCGACTTCGAAGCGTACCGGCAGGCCGTCGAGAAAACGGCCCACCACCTCCCTGGTCCGCATGCCGATCACCGAGTCTTCGGGCCCGCACATCCCGGCATCGGTCAGATAGGCGGTTCCCCCGGGGAAGATGACCTCGTCAGCTGTCTGCACGTGGGTGTGCGTGCCGATCACGGCCGACACCCGGCCGTCCAGAAAGCGACCCATGGCTACCTTCTCCGAGGTCGCCTCCGCGTGCATGTCCACCACGATCACGCGCGTCTGGGCATGAAGCTCGCCCAAGACGGCATCCACGACGCGAAACGGGCAATCTGCCGGCGACATGAAGACACGGCCGAGAAGATTGACGACCCCGACCGACCCTCCGGCGGTTGCTGGACGAACGACCCACCCTCTCCCCGGGACGCCGGGCGCAGCATTGGCCGGCCGGAGAAGACGCTCGTTCTCCCGAAGATACGCCAGGATCTCCCGATGCTGCCAGATGTGGTTTCCACTGGTCAGCACGTCCACACCGGCATCGCGGATCTCCTCCGCTGCGCGCGGCGTCACCCCCTTGCCGCCAGCGGCGTTCTCGACGTTCGCGACCACGAAATGAATCCCGAGGTCTCTGCGCAACCGTCGCACGACCTGCGCCACCCCCCATCGCCCTGGCTGGCCGACCACGTCGCCGAGAAACAGGACACGCATCGCGTCATCAATGCGCGATGTGGCTCGCCCGGGTCTCGCGGATCACGGTCACCTTGATCTGACCTGGGTAGGTCAGCTCCTGCTCGATCCGCCGGGCCACATCGCGGGCGAGCATCGCGGCCTGATCGTCGGGGATGACACCCGGATCGACGATGATCCGGATCTCCCTCCCTGCCTGAACCGCATAGGACCGTTCGACGCCGGCGAAGGAGTTGCTGATGCGCTCGAGATCCTCGAGCCGCTTCGCATAGCTCTCGAGCGCCTCCCGTCGTGCCCCGGGACGAGCTCCAGAGAGAGCATCGGCCGCATAGACCAGCGGAGCGAGGAGCGTCTCGGCCGGGACCTCCTCGTGGTGAGCCGCGATCGCGTTGACGATCTTCGCCGACTCTCCGTATCGGCGGGCGATATCGCCACCCACGACCGCATGCGAGCCCTTCACCTCGTGCGTCAGGGCCTTGCCGATATCGTGCAGGAGGCCGGCCCGCCGCGCTTCTGTCGGGTCCAGGCCGAGCTCGGCGGCCAGTGCTCCCGCGATGAACCCTGTCTCGATCGAGTGCATCAAGACGTTCTGCGCGTAGCTGTATCGGTATTTCAGCATACCCACCAGGCGAACAAGTTCCTGGTGCATGCCCCGCAGATCGAGCTCCATGAGCGCATTCTGGCCGGCCGTTCGGATGCTGTCTTCGAGCTCTTTCTCGGCCTTCCGCACGATCTCCTCGATGCGGCCCGGATGAATGCGCCCATCGGCGATCAGTCGTTCGAGCGCCAGCCGGGCAAGCTCCCGTCGCACAGGATTGTGGCAGGAGATGACCACCACCTCGGGGGTGTCATCGATGATCAGGTCCGCCCCGGTGGCGGCCTCCAGCGCGCGAATATTCCGCCCCTCCCGGCCGATGATCCGGCCCTTCATTTCCTCGTTCGGCAAGGGTACGACCGAGATCGAACGCTCAGCCACCCAGTCGCCGGACAGGCGCTCGATGGCCATTGCCACCACCTTCCGGGCGCGACGATCGGCTTCCTCCCGTGCCTCCGCTTCGATCGCTCGAATGCGCTTCGCCGCCTCGGCCTTCGCTTCGTTCGTGATGTCCTCCACGAGAGCCCGGCGGGCCTCTTCGCGGCTCAACCCGGCGGCCCCTTCGAGAGCGCTGCGCAGGCGGTCGAGGAGCGCGTCGGCCTCGACGCGTTTCGCCTCGAGGTCGCGTTCGCGACCCTCGAGGACGCCTTCCCGCTCTTTGAGCTCGGCATCCCGCGCTGCCAGACTATCGAGTCGGCGAGCGAGTGCCTCTTCCTTCTCGAGGACGCGTCGTTCGAGGGTGGTGACCTCGCGTCGGAGCTCTCGAGCCTCCCGCTCGGCCTCCGCCCGTGCTTCGAGGATGATATCCTTGCCACGGAGGCTCGCCTCGTGCTCCAGTGCCTCCGCCCGGCGGCGTGCATCCTCCAGCAGCCGTTCGGCCTGTTCGCCCACCAACGCTGCCCGCCTCGCTGCCGCGGTCTCGCGCAAGCGAGCGAAGATGGTCATCACCGCGACCCCCAAGGCGGCGCCGACCACGGCGGCGAGAAGCGCTGTCGTCAGCATCGTCATGGTCAATCCCGGCGCGAGACGCAGCGTGTGTTGTCGACGCAGAGGACCCGGGCCTCGGTCACGATACAGTCCATGGGCACATCCCAGGGATCCCGCGGTAACTCGGCGGCCACCTGGATTTCGAAAGCCAGCCCGACGCGCACGGCATCCCGAAGTCGGACCAGGGCCCGGTCGTAATGTCCGCCGCCACGGCCGAGGCGGACGCCGCAATGGTCGAAGGCGACTCCTGGCACCAGGACCACCGTCGACTCCCGCTCGCCGCTCGAGGACGGGATGCCACCCCCCGCCGGGGTATCGAGCGTCGCGGCGAACTCGAGGCCACTGTCCACGACCCGGGGATAGTACACCAGCCGCCCTGAGGATACTGCATGCGCGATGATCGGTCCCGGATCGAGCTCAGCCCCGATCGGACGGTACGCAAGGATGGCCCGCGCTGCCCGGTACGTGTCGAGCTCGAGCACAAACTCGGCCGCCGCGAGCGATTTCCGCTCGCGCTCCTCTGGCGGTAGGGCTGCCCGCCGACGCAAGAATTCCTTGCGCAGGGCCGCCTTGTCATTTCTCGCTCGTATTGGCTCCATCCGGTCGACACCCCGCGGCCGCGCTCGCGATGCCCGGGGGGATACCGCGACGGCGACCGGGGGCGGAGAGCGCAGGGCCTGCCCTCTCCTCGATCGAGGTTCCTGCCATTCCGCAGGGCAGGGTGCAAACCTCGAAAGCGCTTCGATCCAGGCCCTTCGCAGCCCCGCGGCCGCTCCACACGGTCACGGCGAGGGGCCCTCGACCGGCACGACCGCTGCAGCGCCACCGGCTTCAGAGGCATCGCCTCCGCCCCCGAAGAGCGCGTTTGCGAACTCGCCGGGATCGAAGGGCCGCAGATCCTCGATTTTTTCGCCGATCCCGATGAATCGGATGGGGATCCCGAGCTGGTGTCGAATGGCGAGCACGACCCCGCCGCGGGCGGTCCCATCGAGCTTGGTCAGGACAATCCCGGTCACCTGGACCGCCTCCGTAAACAGGCGGGCCTGCGTGATGGCGTTCTGCCCGGTGGTCGCGTCCAGCACCAGCAGGGTCTCGTGGGGAGCCCCGGCTATTTCCCGTTCGACCACACGACGAAGCTTTCGCAGCTCTTCCATCAGCGGCGTCCTGGTATGCAGCCGTCCCGCGGTGTCCACGAGGACCACATCGACCCGTCGGGCCAACGCCGCCTTGAGGCCGTCGAAGACCACGGCCCCCGGATCCCCGCCAGGCGTATGACGAACCAGGTCGGCACCCACGCGCTCGGCCCATACGGCGAGCTGGTCGCTGGCTGCCGCTCGGAAGGTATCCGCCGCCACTAGCAGGACCTTGCGCCCTTCGGCGATATGCCTGGCCGCGAGCTTGCCAATGGTCGTTGTCTTGCCCACGCCGTTCACGCCCGTCACCAGGACGACCCAGGGGCGTACCGTTGGCACTGGCGGGGGCCCAGTGCTCAGCAAGGCCGCGGCCTCACGCTGCAGCGCCATCCACAGCGCATCACGTTCCAGCGGCACCTCGAGCGTCTGCCGCACTCGACTAACGAGCGCTTGCGCCGTCGGAAGACCGACATCGGCCGCGATCAGGGCCTCCTCCACCTCGTGCACCACTTGCTCGACCGGTTGCCCCTCCCTGCGGAGTATCGCCTCGAGCTGCGCTCGGAACCGGCGGCTCGTGGCGGCAAGCACGCTGCGGAGCTGCGCACCTGCACCCTGCATCGCAGGGGTCGCCGGCGTACGGTGGGGGAGCCCCTCGGCGCGCCGCCGCCGCACGCGGCGCAGCAGCACGACTCCCGCCGCTCCCCCGATGACCGCGAGCACCGCGATCACGCCCGGGATCAGCTCGGTGGTGTCCACCGGAGGCGTCCTACGCCGCTTCGCTGAGCCGCACCGACACGACTTTCGATACTCCGGCCTGTTCCATGGTGATCCCGTACAGCGTGTCCGCGACCTCCATCGTTCGCCGGTTGTGGGTGATCAGCATGAATTGCGTTCGCCCTGCCATCTCGGCGACGAGCTGATTGAACCGTCCGATGTTCGCCTCGTCGAGCGGGGCGTCGACCTCGTCAAGCACGCAGAAGGGCGTCGGGCGGATAAGGAACAGCGAGAAAACCAAGGCGGTCGCCGTTAATGCCTTCTCGCCGCCCGAGAGCAGACTCAAGGACTGCAGTCTCTTCCCCACCGGCTGGACGACGATCTCGACACCGGGCTCTCCGCCGTCGGCTGGGGGCACGAGCACGAGCCTCGCCTTGCCACCAGGGAAAAGCTTGGGGAACACCTCGTCGAGCCGCTCATTGGCTGCCGTGAAGGTCTCGTCGAAACGCTGACGCGAGGTCCGAGTCAGCCGGGAGATCGTCTGTTTGAGATCGTCGAGCGAGCGCTCGAGATCCGTGCGTTGGCTCGAGAGAAATTCGTAACGCTCCCGGATTTCCGCGAGTTCCGTCACGGCTGCCGGGTTGACGTCGCCGAGCCGCGCGAGGCGTGCCCGCAACTCCTCCGCTCGGGCCCCCTCGACCTCGCGATCGCTGTCCGCCGAAACATCGACCTCATCGAGGGCGTCGGGCGTCAGCCCATAGCGTTCCGCGAGCCGCTCCGCGAGCTGGTCGAGGGCCACACGGCGCTCCGCCAGCGCCACTTCGTGTCCGCTTCGCTCCGCCTGCAGCGCCTCCAGCCGTTCGTGTGCCGTGCGCTGTGCCAAGTCGTCGCTGGACAGCACGGCATCGGCTGCGGCGATCTCCGCGATCAGCTGCTCCCGTTCTCCACTCAGCTGGGCGGCTAGCGTCTCGGCCTCTGCGCGGATCGAGGCGATGCGCTCGGCCTCGCCCCGCATTCGCGCTGCCTCCGCGGCAGCCTCGGCCGCCAGCTGCTCGGCTTGGGCGACGCGCTCGGCCATATCGCTCGCGCTGGCGCGCAGGCGCTGGAGCGCCGCCTCCGTTGCCCGCCGTCGCTCTGCGACGGACGCCGCCGCGACCGCCGCCTGCCTTCGAGCCCCTTCCCGCTCCGCATAGCGCTCGCGCCACTGTCCTTGTGCTTCCTGCTGCCGTGCGAGCTCGTCGCGCCGCCTCTGAACGGTCGCCGATGCCGCTTCGAGTGCCGCAGTGACCGACGCCAGGGCCTCTCCGACCTCTCCCTCCGCACCAGCCAAGCTGCTCGCCTCGAGCGTCCCGAGCTCGAGCTCCGCCGCGATCCGCCCTCGCTCTTCCTCGAGGCGTTCCCGATCCTTGCGGACTGCGAGGAGCTCGAGCTGCAGCGCCCGATGCCGCTCCTCGGTTTCCCGTGTGCGCAGCGCCAGATCGGACAGCTCCTTGCGCAGCCCCGCCAGCTCTGTTTCTGCCGCTTCGGCCCGGCGTCTCGTCTCCTCGAGCGCCGCCTCGAGCTCTCGAAGCTCGCGCGCTCGGGCGAGCAGGATCTCCTCGAGCGGCGGTTCGCTCCCGCCGCTCATCGCCCCCACCGCATCGATGGCGTCTCCCGCAAGCGTGACCACGCTGGCAGCACCCTTCGCCGCGTCCCAGAGGCGCATCGCCTCGTCGAGATCGTCCGCCACGAGCACCGTGCCGAGCAGCCGATCCGCCAGCGCCTCGTAGCCCGATTCTACGCCGATCATGTCCCGGAGCCGCCTTCCCATCGGCTCCTCCGGAACCGGAGCGCCTGCCAGTGTGCGCGGGATCACCGTAGCGCTGCCCCCGCCACTGCCACGGAGCCAGGCCAGGGCGTCCCGGGCCATCGGCGCATCGGCGACGACAACGTGCGCCAGCCTCGAACCGAGCGCCGCGGCGACTGCGCGTTCGTACGCGGCCGGGACGTGCAACACATTCGCCAGCAGCACGCTGCCGCCCGCCTCCCGTGCGAGCAGGGTGCTGGTCCCCCGCGTGCAGCCTTCGTAGCGCGCCTGGAGTTGTCTGAGGGAGTCGATGCGGGATTGCAGCTGCGTCAGGGTCGTTCGCGTCTGCTCGCACGCTCGGGCAGCCTCGGCCTCTCGCTTCGCAAGGCGTTGACCCTGAGCCACTAGCCGACTGCCCGCCGCGTCGAGGGCCGCGCGTTCCTCCTCCAAGGCGCTTTCCCGGATCCCCAGCGCCTCGTCCTGACGACGATTGTGCTCGAGCCGCCTCGCCAGGGCCTCCTGCTCCACCGCGAGACGCTGGCGTTTGCTCTCGATGTCCACACGCTGCGACCCGAGCGCAGCCCGTCGGTGTCGCAGCCGCTCCTCCTCCGCCGCCGCAGCGCCCAGCGCGTTCTGGGCTTGTTCGAGGGCTCGCTCGAGCGCGGCCCCGTCCTCCGCGAGCGCCTGCAACCCACGTTCTGCAGCATCGCAAGCCGCCTCCGCTGCCACTTGCTCCTCGTTGAGGGCTGTCGCCAACCCCTCCAGCTCGGCAACCTCGGCCGCCACGAGCGCCAGCCGCTGACGCAGCTGCTCCCCCTGCCGACAGGCCTCGGCCGAGCGATCGGCGAGCTCCGCCGCGCGGGCCACGACATTCTCGTAGCGCGTCCCGGCTTCGCCGGCTCGCAGACGCTCTTGCGCGATGGCCGCCGAAACGTCACGCAGGCGTCGCTCGGCTTCGTGGCGACGCTGCCGGGAAGCGTCCGCAGCCACCTGCGTATCCCGCAGTTGCACATGCAGGGTGGCTTCCTCCGCGCGCAAAAGGGCGACCTGGGCTCCCAGCGCTGCCACCTCCTCGCGCCAGGCCCGCTGGCGGGTTGCCATCACCCGGAGGTCGAGGGCACGCAGCTCGTCCTTGATACGATGATACTCCTCGGCACGCTTCGCTTGTCGCTGCAGCGCAGCCATCTGCCGCTCGAGCTCGTGAACGATATCCAGCACGCGAACCAGATTCTCCCGCGTCCGTTCGAGCTTGCGTTCCGCAGCCATCCGGCGAGTACGGAAGCGCGTCGTTCCTGCGGCTTCCTCGAGGAAGAGGCGCATCTCCTCGGGTTTGGCGTTCACGAGCTGTTCGACCCGTCCCTGCTCGATGATCGCGTACGCCTTCGTCCCCACGCCGGTCCCGAGAAAGAGTTCCGTGATGTCCTTGAGACGACACGGCTGACGGTTGATCAAATACTCCGATTCGCCGGAGCGAAAATACCGGCGGGTGACGAGAATCTCGCTGGCGTGCGCGAGCTCCGCGGCGAGCAGCACTTCGGCCCCATCGCGATCGCCCCCCTCCCCCGAACCGCCGCGCTCCAGCGCTCGCAGATCGTTCTCGTCCCGTTCGATGAGGAGCGATACTTCGGCCATCCCGAGCGGGGCCTGCTCGGCGTTGCCTGCAAAGATCACGTCCTCCATGACACCGCCGCGCAAGTGTTTCGGGCTCTGTTCCCCGAGCACCCACCGGATCGCATCGACGACGTTGGACTTGCCACATCCATTGGGCCCGACGATGGCGGTGACCCCTGGCGGCAGTTCCAGGACGGTTCGCGCCGCGAACGACTTGAAGCCGTTCAGCTCGATGTGCCGGATCCGCATCGCTCCTCCCCACCACCCACGCGCCTTGTCCTCCCCCCCTCGCGGTCGGGTCAGCGCTCGACCAACTCCGTATTCCAGTACGCCGCGTCGATCCCGGACAGGAACGGCATCCACTCCTGGTAGCGCCGCATGCTGAAGGTCTCCAGCATGAACGGCGTCCATTGGGGGCGAAAGGGCTGCCGGATCAGTCGCATGCCCGCCTCCGCCGGCAGGCGGCCGCCCTTGATCCGATTGCACCGGTGGCAGGAGCACACGACATTCTCCCACACCGAGGTGCCGCCCCGCGACCGCGGGATGACATGATCGAGATTGAGCTCGGAGCGCGGGAACTGCCGCCCGCAGTACTGACAGCGGTTCTGGTCTCGCGCGTAGATGTTGTAGCGGCTGAAACGGACATGTCGCCGCGGCACGCGATCGTATGCGACCAGGAGGATCACTCGCGGAACCCGGATGGCACGGCCTACGAGCCCGATCGCGTCTTCGTGTGCCGCGAGGTCGGCCCAGGACGCGAAGTCGAAGGTGCGGTAGTGCGCGTCGACAGCCCGCGCTACGTCCTGGTACAGCAGCGACAGCGCACGACGCACGGACGTCACATGCACCGGCAAATACGACCGGTTCAGCACGAGAACCTTCGTGTTCAACACCGACATTCCGCGACGTCCGGGTGGACGCTACACGCGGCCCCCCCGGAAGTCAATTTTGCTACGCTTCCGCCGAGCCGCCGGTGGGCCGCCAGCGCAGCACGGGATGCCGTGCGGCACGCGTCTCGTCCAGCCGCGCCCACCGGGTCGCATACGGGGCCCGGCGCAGCTGCTCCGGCTCCGCGCGGGCTTCGTGGGCGATCGCGACCATCGCCGCAACGAACGCATCGAGCGTTTCCTTCGTCTCGGTTTCCGTTGGCTCGATCATCAGTGCCCCCTTGACGACCAAGGGAAAGTAGATCGTCGGGGCATAGAAGCCGTAATCGAGCAGGCGTTTCGCCACGTCGAGGGTCGTCACGCCGGTATCCGCCAGCGTGCGATCAGAAAACACGCACTCGTGCATGCAGGGCGTGTCGTAGGGAAGGTGAAACCGCTCCTGCAGCTGCGCGCGAAGGTAAGCTGCATTCAGAATGGCCAGCCGCGTCACCTGCTCCAGCCCCGGTCCTCCCAGGCGCTCGATGTACGCAAGTGCCCGCAGGAGAACGCCAAAATTCCCGAAGAAGGAGCGCACGCGGCCCACGCTTTTGGGTCCGGCTTCCTCCCAGGACCAACCCTCCGCCCCCCGCACGAGCCGCGGCCCGGGAAGGTACTCGGCCAGCGAGGCGCGGACCGCGACCGGTCCCGCCCCAGGCC
>Ga0129299_1002498_pt1 | contig 12179 bp, 7 predicted proteins | sample ConPoolayeCmetaG_FD_94477 | JGI IMG/M metagenome (GOLD analysis project Ga0129299, IMG submission 94477) | Hot spring microbial mat communities from California, USA to study Microbial Dark Matter (Phase II) - Cone Pool mat layer C metaG ... | reverse complement strand
GTGGGATTATGGGAGCCGGGCAGGGGTGCAGGGGAAGGCGCTGCGCCGGAAAGCGCTGTGCCGGAAGACGCCGTGGTTCAGCGTTTTCGCACGTTCAGCGTGGGAGTCATTTTGACGGCGGGGTTGCTGGACGGGATCAATCCGTGCGCGTTTGCGACGCTGGTATTGTTTGTGACGATGTTGAGCTGTTACAAAGCGACGTGGCAGGAAGTGATAAGCTGCACGCTGGTATTTGCCGCGGCGGTATTTGGGACGTATTTTGCCTTGGGAGCGGGGCTGGCGGAAATGGTGCGTGTGGTGCAGCGCGCGCGCGGGCTTGCGACGGCACTGCATTGGGGAATGGTGGCGCTGTGTGTGGTGTTCGCGGTGTTGAGCGCACGCGATGCATGGCGCATTCATCGTTCTGGGCGGGCGGAGGAAGCGGTATTGGGGTTGCCGGCAGGCTGGCGTGAGAACATCGCGCGTTTGCTGGGAGCGCACGTCGGGCGCAAGCGCTGGCTGGCAGGCGTGTTTGGAGTTGGCGTGATTGTGTCGCTGCTTGAGTCAATCTGCACGGGGCAAGTGTACGTGCCTACGTTAACGTACATGGTGCGTACGACATCAGAGCGCTGGCAGGCATTGAGCATGCTTGCAGCGTATAACCTAATGTTTGTGATGCCGCTTTTGGGATTAGGAGGCGCGTTAGCGTTGGGAGTGCGCAGCCAACGTATTGTTGCATGGCAGAAGGAACATGCCGTGGCGGCGCGGGTGATCATGGCGGTGTTGTTTGGGGCGCTGGCGCTAGTGTTAGTTTTGACAGGGGAATACAACGTATAGGGCGGATGGGACCTATTTGAGAGTGGACAGGCGGGATGGCATATGTGTTTTTATTGATCAGTTCGAGCTCCCTGGCGTTTGTACTGGGTCTGCTGCAATTTTACATGCTCGAAACGCTGCTCGGCATGCCGGGGGCGGGCTCGCGGGATGCGACGATTCAGAATATTTCAGCAATTGTAACGTGTGGAACAGTGCTGATTTATTTTTTCTCCGGGCCGCTCGCTGCGGCGTGCCGGAAGCGGTATGTGATGTTTGTGGCGGCGGGGTGTGCTGGTTTGTTGTTTGTGTTAGGCGGGGAGCTTGGTTGGCGGCCGAATGCGTGGGTGTATCTTGGGGTGATGGGAATAATGCTGGGCATCTACAATGCGGCGAAAATGGCGCTGGTGCCACTGGTGGCGGCGCAAATCGGCCGCTCGACGACCGTCGTGAACGGCGGCATGTCAGTGGTATTTTTGTTAGGATTGCTGCCGGGTTTTCCGACGGGAACATGGTTGTATGCGCAGATGCCAGCACACGGGCACTTTGTGGTAGGCGCGCTGTTGTTGTTGGCGGCGGCGATGGCGCTGGGGTGCGTATGTACGTGCGAGGTGCCGCGGTTGTTTGCGATGGAGCAGAGGCGGATCGCGCATGAGACAATTGGGCTGCTGCGGCGGCACTGGCAATGGCTGGTGGGGGGGCCGTTAGTGTGGGGCATCGCCAGCGCAGGGCAGCTGGCGGCGACGGCGATGTTGGTGCGGCGTGGGGTAGTTGACCGGCAGGCGGCGTCATTTATGCCAATTTTTGCGGCAGTCGGGGCGATCATCGGAACTGCTCTTTCGCCAGTCTTTCTGCACCGGCGCTATTTTGCAGCCATGTTGGCAGTGCTGGGCATGGCATGTCTGCTGCCGTGTGTGCCGCACGTGGCTGTATCGTTTGTGGTTGTAGCCGGTCTAGTTGTAGTGATGGGCGTGTTGTTTGGCGTAGCGACGAACTTGATAGATTCGGCGCTGTTGGAGCGTGTGGCGGCGGAGGGGCGTGAGGGCACCGGCGCAGCCTTGCAGAGTGCGATGTTGGCGCTGATGATGGTAAGCGCATCGGGGTGTGTCGGGCAAAGTATTGCGCGCGGGTGGATTGCGCCGGACACGCAGTTTCTTGTATTGAGCGGATTGGGGGTGGTGACGGCGTGCATTGCGCTGAGCATGGCGATTAGCGCTGGAGAAGTGGCGCCGTGGTTGTTGCGTGTGTTGAGTGTGCTGTTACGGGGCTTGTTGTCGTTACGCTATCGGATTGAAGTGAAGGGATGGGAAGAATTGCGCGGGGTGAAGAACGCGATTTTTTTGCCTAATCATCCAGCGGAAATAGACCCAGTGATTTTGGAGGCGCTCTTATGGAGGCGTTTTCGGCCGCGGCCGGCGGTGATTGAGGACTTCTATTACATGCCGGTGTTGCGGCATTTGTTGAAAGCGATGCGCGCGTTGCCGGTGCCGAATATTGAGACAGGGCGGAGCGCGTTCAAGGTGCGGCGAATAGGGCATGCGGTAACGGCCATAGTGGAGGGGATAAGGCGGGGTGAAAGCTTTTTGCTATATCCGGCGGGAGCTTTGCAGCGCAGCGGGCTGACGCACATTGGGGGCGCGTCAGCGTTGCATGCGATAGTGCAGCAGGAGCCGGATGTGCCGCTTGTGCTGGTGAGGACACGCGGGTTGTGGGGGAGCTCGTTTTCATGGTATTTCAGGAACCGGCGTCCGGATTTGCTGTGGTGTTTGGCGCATGGGGCGGGAGTGTTGCTGGGGAATCTGCTCGTGTTTACGCCGCGGCGGCGGGTGCAAGTTGAATTCCAGCGCGCGCCGGCCGATTTTCCGCGCCAGGCGGAGCGGAGTGAGTTAAATGCCTGGCTTGATACATGGTATAATGCGCCGGGCGAAGAGCTGCCAACGATTGTGCGCTACTCGCGCTGGAACCGGCGGCTGCCGCGCGCGACGGGGATTCCGCCCGCGAGTACGCCGGATATTACGCAGGTTCCGGAGGCGGTGCGAGCGGCAGTATGCGAGGAGTTTGCGCGCATGCGCCGCTGTGCGCCGGGGGACATCCGCCCCGAGATGGCGCTGCGCAAAGACTTGGGATTGGATTCATTGGAAATGGCGGAAGTGTTGGTATGGCTGGATGTACGTTTTGGCGTGACGGACGCATCGTTAGTGGATTTGACGACGGTGGGAGCGGTGATGCAGCTTGCGGCGGGGCAGTTGCTGCATGCGCCACGCCCTGCTGCCGCACGTGTGCCGGCGGCATGGTTTGATACCGCCGCGCGGCCGCCGGTGCGCATACCACGGGGTTCGACAATTCAAGAATGTTTCCTACACACGTGCGATGATATGGGTGCGGCGCCGGCTGCCGGTGATGACAACGCCGGTGTGCGGAGGTACCGCGAACTGAAGACCGCCGCGCTGGCTTTGGCGCGTGTGTTTGCGCGCCTGCCGGGAACGAATGTTGGTGTGATGCTGCCGTCGTCAGTAGCAGCAGATGTTACGGTCATGGCGTTGCTGCTGGCAGGCAAAACGCCTGTAATGATCAACTGGACGCTGGGAGCGCGCAATGTCCGGCATGTGGTGCAGATGAGTGAGGTGTCGTGTATACTTACGTCCATGCGGTTTGCCGACAATGTTGACACGATACCGTTTGACGAAATTGAGGACATGCTGGTGTTTTTGGAGGATGTGCGGCGCACGCAGGTGAGGCTGGGGGACAAACTGCGGGCATGGCTATTGAGCAAGCGGGGTGCGGCGGCATTATTGCGACGCCTGCCGCGCCACAGCCCGGATGACACGGCGGTAATTCTCTTTACGAGCGGCTCCGAATCGGTACCGAAGGGCGTGCCGCTGACCCACACGAACATTCTCTCCAACATCCGTGCGGTCTTGCAGGATGTCGAATTCCAGGCCGCTGACGCATTGTTGGCGTTTCTGCCACCGTTTCATTCGTTTGGGCTGACGGCGACGCTCTTGTTGCCGCTACTGAGCGGCATGCGTGTCGCGCATTACGCGAATCCGAATGAAGCGCGGCGGCTGGCGTTTGGCATAGGGCAGTGGCGCGCGACGCTGATGGCCGGCACGCCGACATTTGTGAAAGGTGTGTGCCGGGCGGCGCGGCCTGGGCAGCTCGATTCATTGCGGCTTATCGTGACAGGAGCGGAACGCCTGCCACAGGACGTGATTGCGGTGGTGAAGGAACGCGCCCCACAGGCGCTGGTGCGGGAAGGCTACGGCATCACAGAGTGTGCGCCGATAGTATGTTTGTGCCGGCCGCAAGAGGAGCCGGAAGGCGTGGGGCGGCCGCTGGATGGCGTGGAAGTGCTCATCATAGATGTGGAGACACATGCAGCAGTGCCTCCCGGAACGCAAGGTTTGATTCTTGTGCGCGGCCCGAATGTGTTTCCGGGCTATCTTGGCCCGGCGCCGCAAAATCCGTTTATGGATGCCGGCGGGAAGCGCTGGTATGTAACAGGCGATTTGGGCTACCTGACACCGCGCGGAGCGCTGGTAATTGCGGGCCGGTTGAAGCGCTTTGTAAAGATTGGAGGTGAGATGGTGAGTCTGCCTGCCATGGAGGAGGCATTGAGCCAGCGCTGGCCATGCGGCGACGATGCACCCGTGATGGCAGTGGTGGGGCGCGAGCGCGAGGGGGCGCGGCCGGTAATTTGGTTGTTTACCACGTTGCCGGTGACACTAGACGAGGCGAATGCCGCGCTGCGTGACGCGGGATTTAGCGCGTTGGTGCGTATTGATCACGTAAAGCGGCTGGAGGCACTTCCGCTTTTGGGCACGGGCAAACTTGACTACCGGGCATTAGAAATAACGTGATGTACGAGCGGCAGGTTATGAAAAAACCAACGACAACAGGCAAGGCCGAAGTGCTGTTCGCTGACATTGCAGTGGCGCGCATTGAGCCGAATCTGACGTTGCCAGCGAAGTTCAAGCGCATGCTGGCGCAGTATGACTTTGCTGCGCGCGTCAAGGATAAACACGTTGGCATCAAAATGCACTTTGGCGGCGGGACGGGCTATACCACGATCCCTCCGGTGTTTGTACGTATTTTGGTGGAAGCGCTGAAGGACGCGGGGGCAAAACGCATCAAAGTGATGGACAACGATCCGGCCAGCGGTGTGGCGCGCGGCTATACGCGCGAAGTACTTGGTTGCGAGGTGGTTTCGTGCTTTGGCGCCACTGGGAAATATCTGTATTCCGAGCCACTTGGCTACAAGACCGTGGACACGGCATTATTTGGCGGCGAAGCCGTGGACTGCGACTATTTTATTGATTTCGCGCATGTCAAGGGCCATGGCGACTGCGGATTTGGCGGCGCACTGAAAAATATTGCGATGGGGGTCGTGCCGCCAGTGACACGCGGCAAACTGCACCGCTTGGAGGGCGGCATCGCGTATGATGGCACACGCTGCACGCGGTGCGGCAAGTGCATCAAGGAATGTCCGAATGGTGCGATCAGCGCGAACAAGAAAAAAAAGATTGAAATCTTTTTTCATCATTGTACCTATTGCCAGCACTGCGTGATGATCTGCCCGGTGCACGCGCTCAAGATGGAGGACCGGCGTTTCGAGGACTTTGCACATGGCATGGCGCTGGTGACGGCGAAATTTCTGCAACGTTTTGCGCCCGGGCAGACGCTCTTCATCAATGTGTTGCTCAACATCACGATTTTCTGCGATTGCTGGGGCATGAGCACAGCGGCACTTGTGCCCGACATTGGCATCTTGGCGTCAGAAGACATTTGCGCGGTGGAAATGGCGTCGCTGGACATGATTAAGACAGAGAATCTGCTGCAGAACGGACTGCCCAAGGGACGCGCATTACGCGAGGGCGCGCATCTGTTCGAGAAAATACACGGCAAGGATCCGTACTTGATGGTGCGGTGCTTGCAACAACTGCATGGCGGTTCTCTGCAATACCGCCTGCGGGAAATCACGTAAGCAGCACACATGTGAATATCAGACCAGCAACTATGAAAAAAGCATTCCTTGAGCGCATTAAGGAGGGCGTCATCCTGGGCGATGGCGCCATGGGGACGATGATTTATTCGCGCGGGGTGTTTATCAACCGCTGCTATGATGAATTGAATCTGTCGCAGCCAGAGATCATCCGCGAGATACATGCGGCATACGTTGCCGCGGGCGCGGAGATTATCGAGACGAACACGTTCGGGGCAAATCCGCTGCTGCTGAGTACACACGGGTTGTTGGAAAAAACAGAGCTCATCAACCGCCGCGGCGCTGAGCTTGCGCGTGAAGTAGTGAAAGAGAAAGACGTCTATGTTGCTGGCAGCATCGGACCGACAGGGCGGATCGTGCAAAGCAGCGCCCCGGATTCGTTACAGCGAATGCGGGATGCGTTTGCATTTCAAGCGCAGGCGCTGGCCGACGGCGGAGTGGATGTATTGATTTTGGAAACATTCTACTCATTGGAAGAATTGTTGCTGGCGCTGGATACAGTGAAACGGACTGTTGCGCTGCCGGTGATTGCACAATTCACGTTTGATCCGCATCAGCAGGCGAAATTCGATTCAAGCGGTGTGACGGCACGCGAAGTCGCGGAGCGGCTGAGCGCAGCGGGGGCCGATGTCGTCGGAACGAACTGCGGCGCCGGGCCAGCCATGCTGTTGAAAGTTGTTGAAGCGATGGTAGATGCCACCAGTCTGCCGGTAAGTGTGTATGCGAATGCGGGCGTGGCGGAAGTGCACGGCGGGCGCATGATGTGCTTGGGGACATCGCCCGAATATATGGCAGAGTATGCGCGGCGCTATGCGCAGGCTGGGGCGCGGTTGATTGGCGGCTGTTGCGGCACAACGCCAGAAATGATCGCGGAGATGGGGAAATTTCTGAAAGGCATTTCGGCGGCGACGCGCTCGCGGGTGTTTGTACGCGCGGCGGACGAGAAACCCGCGCGCGAAGCAGTGCCGCTGGCGCAGCGCAGCGGCTTGGGCGCCATGCTGTGCGGATCAAAGGGGGCAAAAAAGCTGGTGAGCGTGGAACTGAGCCCGCCGCTGGGCACCGACCCGCACAAGCTGATTGACGGTGCGAAGCTATTGCGTGACGGCGGCGTGGATATGGTGAACATTCCGGACGGTCCGCGTGCCACCCCGCGCATGAGCCCGATCGCGTCGGCGAAACTTGTGCGAGACAAAGTAGGCATTGAAGTCATGACGCATTATTGTTGCCGGGACCGGAATGTGCTGGGTATGCAGATGGATTTGCTCGGTGCGCATGCGTTGGGCCTGCACAACCTAATGCTGATCACCGGGGACCCGCCGAAGATCGGCGGCGTGCAGTCGGCCACGCCGGTGTTTGATCTGGACGCCATAGGATTGATCAAGATGGTGTATAACTTGAACCACGGGCGCGGACTGGCCGGCGCAGACATACAGGGGCAGACACAGTTTGTGATTGGCGCGGGCTGCAATCCGGGCGCGGTGGATATTGAAACGGAAGTACGGCGGTTTGGCGAGAAACGAGCGGCGGGGGCGGAATTCTTTTTCAGCCAGCCGGTGTACTTGCCGGAGTTGCTGGAGCGGTTTCTGCAGCTAACAGAGGCATGGGCAGATGTGCCGTTATTTGTAGGAATTTTGCCGCTGGCGAGTTTGCGCAATGCAGAGTTTCTACATAACGAAGTACCGGGCATGCAAATACCGGAGCCGATCATGCAACGGTTGCGGCGCGCAGAGACGAAAGAAGCACAACAGGCCGAAGGCATCGCGATTGCACAGGAGATGGTGCGGCAAGTAGCGGCACATCCACGGGTGCGCGGCATCTACATGTTCCCGCCGTTCGGACGTTACGAGAGTGTGCTGAAAGTGCTGGAGGCGCTATAAAATAATGTGCGGTCTAAGATTTTACGATTGACAATCCATGCTGTTACGGAATGAGGGGCAGCTGGCTTAGACGCAGCCCGGCTGAGAGTTGAGGACATCGAGCATGGCAAGCATGTTTTCGAGCGGGACGTCGCCTTCAATTACGTGACTGGGAGCGAAGATATAGCCGCCGCGCCGGCCGGCGGCAAGGAGGCGGCGAGTTTCGGCAGCAACATCCGCGGGGGTGCCATACGGCAACGTGCGTTGCGTTGAGAGGCCGCCATGGAAGGCGAGCTTGCCGTGATAGGCAGGGATGAGAGAGAATACATCCATCACTTCAGGCTGAAACGGGTTGAAAAGGTTTACACCGATTTCAACCAGATCGTCAAAGAGTTCATCCACGTCGCCGCATGAATGAATGCAGACGAATTTGCCGGCATTGCGGACGGCGGCGTACATGCGGGCGAGGTGGGGTTTGATGAATTCGCGCCAGCGCGGGGCTCCCATGATGAGGCCGCGCTGCTGCCCCCAGTCATCGCCAAAATAAACGCAATCGAAGCCGTACGTCAAAGCTTGTTGTACTTGCGCGATGTTGTAATCGGCAATAAGGGCGAGCAGCTCATGAACAAAATCAGGGTGCTCGATCATGTCCATGAGCAGGTTTTCCATGCCGCGCAGCGTCCAGGCGCGTTCAAAGAGAGAAAAGCCAATCCCATAGATGGAAAAGCAATCTGGGTGGCTGGCGAGAGTGTGGAAAATGGTGGAAAAGAAGCGCGGGTCGCGCGGATTGGGCAACGAGAAGCCGTCGAGGGTAGGCTCGGGCAGGAGGCAATTGGCGACCACGCCGATGTCGCGGTCAATACTGCGGTCCCATACCACGCCGAAGATATCCTTGACGCAGTGGTTACCGATGTCCGTAAAGTAGTCGGCGCAGCCGCCAGCGGCGACAAAGTGGTTGTTCAACGCAGCATCGCAGGCGGCAGGGGAACCGAAGTGGGAGACAAGTTTGTCAAGTGCGTCAAGGGTGAGGCCAATTGACCAAGGCACATAGGGCGGCTCCTGAAATGCCAAGGCACGCTTAACGACATCGCGTTTGGACATGGAGGCGCTCATGAATGATAGTATGACACAAGAAGCGGACAAAGTACAGTCACCTGAACGGCCAACGGTGCAGATCAGGCGGCTAGCCCAAGTTTACAGCTTATAGACATCTTTTGTGTGTAACTAACTGCAATGTAAATGCGCATATGCGCAGATATGTAGTACCAAATTAAACTGCATGTTTATCCATGTGAAAAGCTTTACATGTAGACATTGTGTTAATTGATGGTGTAGTAGTAGTAGTAGTACATAACGTACTAGTGCAGGCAGCGACGCAGATCGTACAAGTGCGGCTCGACATAACCGCGCGGCCCCCACAGCTTCACGGTACGGGCAGAGAGCGTACAGGAAATGCGGCCCCCAATGCAGTCAACATGAAAAGACTGTTCATGCACAACGCCCTCGTGATCAGAAAACTGCTGCGGGGTGGGCGGATAAACATGTATTTGCAGTGCAGGACGCGTTGTCCGTTCAACACGATCTCTTGGATGGTGTCAATGCCGTCGAAAAGCAGATGGGCCATTCGTGCGTTGGGCATTTGTGCGGTATAGTGACGCGCGTACATGCACACCTAACAATGTGCCGGTGTGATAATACGGTGTGCATGATGTTTGTCTCTTTAGCGTGCCGCGCGGGCCGCTTGTACAGCCGGATAGTCGCTGACAAGCAGATGCAGAGGCGGCTCGTCTTCTACGATGCCGGGGAAGCGCGGCAGCTCGTCGAGAAAGCGATTGTCGTGATGATCGTCGTTGACAGCCGAGACTTCGCCAACAAACACAGTGCCGTTGCCGGGCTCGCCCCAGAACGAATGATACAAGCGCTGTGGCAGTGTGATGCTTTCACCGGGCGTGAGGACAACTTCACTGCCGGCGGGCAAGGTGTGGCGTACGCCGTCCATGCTAACGGTGACGGGCGTGTCAGCGAGGCGGTCGTCGTCCGTGGCGTTGTAGAGTTTGATGACCAAGTTGCCGCCGCCGCGGTTGATGATGTCCTCGGCTTTCTGCCAGTGGAAGTGCATGGGAGTAATCTGTGCTTCCCGCACGATCATGGCCTTTTCGGCGTAAGGTTTGGGATAACGCGGATCGCCGCACTTGCCATTGCGGATGGTAAACAACAGCAAGCCGTGGTGTGCAAAATCACTCAAGCCGAAATCTGTAATGTCCCAGCCGATACCCACGTCGAGAATTTCATCAATCTCTGTGCCGCGTGCAGTAAATTCCGCTGGGCGCCAGTGTGCCACCGGCGGCAATGCGAATTTCATCTGTGTGAAAAAGGTTTTCGCGTCGCGCAGGATGGCGTTGATTTCAGATCTTTTCATGTCTTGCTCCTCGTTGGTTAGGGGGGTCAGGTACGGGGTCAGGCGTTAACATATAACATTTTAACAAATAACATTACTCGCAGCATCTACTGCTTGTTGGCGCAGGCGTTCTGCCGTGCGGCGCAGCGCCGCGTCCGTGTGCAACTTGGCGCGCACACGGCGGTGTGCGATCATGACGGCGGCGCCGCTAATGCCACCCATTTGTGCGCCGATCTCACGTGCGCTCATTGTTCCCGTGCAACACTCACGTGCCAGCCACAGCGCCATTTGCCGAGCCTCATCCCGGCGCCGGCCTCTCGTTGCCAGCCGCAGTGCGTCAACGGTCGTGTCATTCACGCGTGCCACACGATTCAACACGGCATCGAGATCATCCGACGCCAGCCTGCGACGTGCGGTCGCGCTGTCCTTGTCACGCTGCGGCTGCCGCTCCATTTCCCGGCGTATGCGCTCGACAAACGCAGCCGCGCCAAGTACGCTTTGCGCAACAGCAGCTTCTGCCGGATCTGAGATATGATCCGTCAAGCCGCTTTCAACGAATTCACGATAGTCGTGCTGTTGGGCACGGAGAGTGCGTCCTCTGCTTGCCAACGTTGCCTCCGTGCGTAGCCATGGTGGCGCTTTGGCCGCCCCAATCATCGCGGGATAGCTGCTCCATGGATAGGTGCGTAAGCGTGTGCGGAGTTCGTCCACTGTCCACCGCCGCGCCTGCGGCACGCGCACGGGATTTAAATGGATGTAGCGGCTCACCGCCGCGCCATACGCATCACGGTCCACCACCAGCGCCTTGTATCGCCCTTGAAAGAGATGCCCGCAGCGTTCATGCCGTGTGTTGAACCATTGTGTATAGCCCGTAAGCAGCCGCTGCATAAACCTGCTAAGATTCGGCGTGCGTGTGCGTATGAAGATGTGCAGGTGATTGTTCATCAAGACATAGGCATGAATTTCGACGTTCATCTCAATTGCCAGCGTGCCGAGCCGAGTTACAAAGGCGTCGTAGTCACGTTCGTCAACGAACACGCGCTGCTTGGCGTTGCCGCGGCACATCACGTGATACCACATGTCTGCTTCTTCAATGCGTAAGGGGCGGGCCATAGTCTTTACCTATCGTCGCGAGTAAGGTGGTGCGTCCGAATTATTAAATGTTAACGCCTGACCCATCTGGGGGGCGCGGGCATGTCTGCATTAATTGTTTTTTTGTGAACATCATGGTGTTTGTGGCTCTCATCTATAGTATAGCATATATTCTCTACGGGCGTGCCGTTTGTACTGTACACATGTGTGTTACCGATGAGCGACGGACTTGGGACGGCGAGGTGTGCCACATTGGCGGGCGGTACACTGCGTGCCACGTAAGCTGGCCTGGTGCTCCGTTGGGGCTTTAAAACCCGGGTTGTTCGCACGGGAGATCAAACACTTATGGTATTCGCTTAATAATGCTAAAGCAAATGGGATGAGCGCAGATGATTACATCCACATTGTTATATGTTAACGCCTGACCCCGTGGACGGAGATGATTACATCCACATTGTGTTATATGTTAACGCCTGACCCCGTGGACGGATTATACGCTTTCTGAATGTGCTCAACGCCGAAGCAACGTTGGTCAAGGAGGATGAACGTTCGAAATTGTTATATGTTAACGCCTGACCCCGGTGGGCGGACAACGTCGAAGCAACCTTGGTCAACGAAGATGAACGTATCGAAATTGTTATATGTTAACGCCTGACCCCGTTGGGCGGATTATACGCTTTCTGAATGTGCTCAACGTCGAAGCAACGTTGGTCAAGGAGGATGAACGTATCGAAATTGTTATATGTTAACGCCTGACCCCGTGGGCGGACGCTTTCTGAATGTGCTCAACGTCGAAGCAACGTTGGTCAAGGAGGATGAACGTATCGAAATTGTTATATGTTAACGCCTGACCCCGTGGGCGGATGTTAACGCCTGACCCCGTTGGGCGGAATGTGCTCACGTGCGAAATTGTTATATGTTAACGCCTGACCCCGTGGGCGGACAACGTCGAAGCAACCTTGGTCGAGGAGGATGAACGTTCGAAATTGTTATATGTTAACGCCTGACCCCGTGGGCGGATTAACGCCTGACCCCGTGG
>Ga0129299_1002497_pt1 | contig 12183 bp, 10 predicted proteins | sample ConPoolayeCmetaG_FD_94477 | JGI IMG/M metagenome (GOLD analysis project Ga0129299, IMG submission 94477) | Hot spring microbial mat communities from California, USA to study Microbial Dark Matter (Phase II) - Cone Pool mat layer C metaG ... | reverse complement strand
GGACACAGCGCGGTGGATGTCTGGATCTCACCGGAGAGCATCGGTCTGTACCGCCTCTTCCGGCGGGATTTGGAGATCTCCGACCGGCTGCGCGGCCTGCTGGCCACCGCCGACTGTATTCTCAACTTCACGGGCGGCCCCGACGAGATCGTGCACGAGCGGCTCTCGGCTGTCGCCTCCGGCCGGATCGTTTCCGTCGACCCGCGCCCCTCGGCGGCCACGCGGACCGCACGCCGGCACATCACCGCTCAGTGGACCGAGGCGATCCGCGCCGCGGGCCTGGCCATCGGCGAGCCGTCGCCGCCCGTGATCCGCCTGCACCGCTCCAGCCCCCGCGGCTCGCGGCGCATCGTCGTGCATCCCGGCAGCGGAAGCCCGCACAAGTGCTGGCCCTTCGAGCGCTTTGCCGCCCTGGCGGACCGGCTGGCCGGCGCCGACCTGGTCTGGATGCTCGGGCCGGCGGAAGGCGCGCTGGCACCGCAGGTCGCCGGCCGGGACGAGCCCACGCTGGTCGAATCCGACCTGGCCAAAGCGGCCGAGCGGCTGGCGGCGGCGGCGGTCTACGTGGGCAACGACTCGGGCATCACCCACCTGGCCGCGGCGCTGGGCCTTCCCAGCGTGGCGATCTTCACCACCACCGACCCGTGCATCTGGCGGCCGCTGGGCGCGAACGTGACCGTTCTGGTCCCGCCCGCAGAGGACGAGCCCGTCGAGGTGGACGCGGTTTTCGCGGCCGTCGAGCGTCTGCGTGCGGCGTGCTGAACCTCCCGGAGCCGCCTGTTCCGTCCGAGCCCCCGGGTCGGCCGGCACGGAGACCGGCCGCTACAGCGCTGCGCGGCGCCAATGTGCGGCCAGGTTGGACGGCCGGCAGGGACGCCGGGGGCTCCATGAGGCACGATATGCGCGGGGCGCGGCGTTGTCCGCCTTCGGCGGCCCCGGGGGGCCCGCATGACTGCGGCAAGTGATACTCGGACGGCACCGTGCGGTGCCGTCCGAGCGATGGTCCCACGGTCGGAGCTGATCCTGCGCCGCCGGGCCAAACCGTTCGACGGTATGCCAGCCGTCAGCCATCTTTCCCCTGGCAGTGCCTGGCCACGGCAGCGCGCCGGTCTCCGCGCCTAGTCTTACGCCGTCCCGCCGTCCCCGGGACGGCAACCTCGGCATGGGCCTCACAGCGCCCGGCGCCGACAACCGACCAGCATCAGACCAGCAGCGGCCAGGAAGCCCATGGTCGCAGGTTCGGGCACGCAGGCCTCCCTCCAGGTCGTGGCGACGTAGACATCGTCCACGAGTTGCGAGCCGGCCGTGTTGCTCCCCTGACGGAAGGCATACCGGTCGGCTTCGATGCCGGCCGAGGGCCCGTTCAACACAGTGATCTTCGGGTTTCCGTCGGGACCGGCGGAACAGTCGGGATCGACCCACAACTCGCCCAGGCCGGTGCTGTACTCATATGAAACCACGAGCCGGTGCGGGGTACCGAACGAAAAGCCCGTCGGCCAGGGCTGCGTGGTTCCGCTGGGCGAACCGGGATTGCCGCTGCCGCTGCCCTGGTGCAGATAGAAGGTGTAATCCGATCCTGTCTTGGTGGTCACGCCGACCTTGCTCGGGAAGTAGAAGGTGCCGGAGAGCTCCTGGAAGAAGTGGGCAAAGTAGTCGCTCGACGTGACCGGGCCGTTCACCACGACCGTAAAGCCGGCGTACCACTTGTCGCCGGCGGCCATGGCCAGGCCCAGGGGCTTAGAGACGTCCTCCCGCGATCCGCTGGCCTGGGTCAACTGGATCTCCCTGTCCGAAGGGGGCGTGCCGGGGACGACTTGCACGGGATTGGACCCGACACCACTGTGGGCGGTCCAGCCTCCCTGCCCTGCAAGGTTTCCGACCGTGTAGGCGTTGAAGTCGTCCGACATCAGCAGGCTTGCCGACGCCGATGCCGTCATCGCCGCAATGGCAACCGTCGCCACCAGAATATGTCTCATGGCCTGTTCTCCTCCAAGACAAAATCTGAATGCCAAGTCCGCCCGGAGAGCGGGTCGCCCACGCGGCGACTCCGGGCGCCTGCGGGATGACGGTCGGGCGGGGGACACATGTCTTGCACGTGCACGGCCCGACCTTCCCCCTCGCGTTGCGCTTCTACCCCCAAGGCGAGCACGCGCTAATCTAGCCGCCGGTCGGATGCCGGTCAACGCGATTCCTGCTTAATTTCCCGTTAAGGTGTCGTTACGAACACCGATCGTCTTGCCGATCCGAGGGATGCCACGCATGGCAGTGACGCCATGTCATGACATTCACCCTGGTTCCCGATCGACTCTGGCGCGAAATCCCGCCCCTTCTGCCGCCGGAACCGCCCAGACCGAAGCGGGGTCGTCCCCGGATTCCGACCAGGAGCGGGACAGTACAAGACACCCCTCGTCGGCCTGGGCCGGTCGCCGGGTTCCGCGTGGAGCGGCCAGCGGGTTCCGCGCGGGGCGGGCGAGGATTTCGTATCGAACGTGCTGCCGGTCAGCCGACGGCCAGTCGCGGCACCGCGGGTTCCAGGGCCGGCCTGGCCGTCGCGGTTTCGCGGGCCGGCGAGACGGCCGGCTCGACGGGCGCCTTGCCCAGCTGAGCCTCGAGCTTGCGGATGATGTCGGCCAGCGGCTCCTCGGCCACGCCGGCGGCCGTCTGCCGCTCCACACGCTCGTCGGCGGCCAGCAGCCGCTCGATGCGGCGGTTGGCCAGGATCACGGTGGAGTGGTTCTTGTTGCCCATAAAGCGGCCGATCTCCGGGAAGCTCATGTCCGTATGCTTCCTCGCGAGATACATCGCGATGCCGCGCGCCAGCGCTATCGTCCGTGTCTTCCGCGATGTATGGAGATCGGCCGGCGTAAGTCCGAAGTATGTGGCGACGGTCTGATCGATCTCCTCGAGCCCCAGCGTCCGGCGGGTGCGTTCGATGTGGTCGTGCAGGGCGTGCCGGGCCAGCGCCAGGGTGATCGGCTGCCGGGTGACGCTGCTGTACATCAGCAGCTTGAGCCAGGCGCCCTCCAGCTCCCGGGCGTTGGAGGTCAGGTGGTCGGCGATGTAGGCCAGGACCTCCTCCGGAACCCGGGCCGCGGTCGAGGCGGCGGCCCGGCGGCGCAGGATCTCCAGCCGCATGGCCCGGTCCGGGGGGTCGACCCGCACGACCATGCCGGCGACGAACCGGTTGATCAGGTGTTCGCTGAACTGCCCGATGAGCTTGGGATGGGAATCGCTGGCCAGCACGATCTGGCGGCACTGGGCGTCGATGGCGTTGAACGTGTAGAGGAACTCCTCCTGGGTGGCCCGCTTGTTGGCCAGGAAATGGACGTCGTCGATGATCAGCACGTCCAGCTGGCGGTAACGCTGGCGGAAGGCCTCGACCTTGCGCGACTGGATCGCCCAGACGAAGGCGTTGGTGAACTCGTCCCCGGTCAGAAACGCCCAACGGCACGAGGGGTGCTCGGAGGCCAGGTGGTTGCCCAGAGCCTGCAGCAGGTGGGTCTTGCCCACGCCCGAACCGCCGTGAATGAAGACCGGGCTGCAGGCGTCCGCGGCCCGCTCGGCGATGCGGCGGACCGCCGAGACGGCCAGTTCGTTGGCCGTGCCGACCACCAGGTCCTCGAAGCGGCCGCGAAGCTTGGGCGGCGGGGGACCGCCTTCCGGACCGTACCTGCGGGCCTCGCGGTAGGGGTTGCGGGCGACAAACTCGGCCTGCGAATCCAGCTGCCGCTTGCGGAGGGCCGTCAGCAGCCTCGGATCCACCGCCACGCTCACCGTGTGGTCCAGACCCGTGACCTCGCGCGCCACGGCCGCCACGGTGTCGGCGAAATGCCGCTCGATCCACCCGCAGATGAACGCGTTGGCGACGCTCACCTTGAGATGCCGGTCCACGATCGTGATCTGCGTGGAGTTCTTGAACCAGGTCTTGTAGCGCTGCGGGCCCAGCCGCCGGGCGATACCTTCCTGAATCTGCGATATCGTGTCTGTGCGGGGAAGATACACGAGCAACTCCTTCCCGCCATGGGGTGGAAGCAAAGGATGCAGTCTTGGCACCCGGCGCGGCGGTAACCGCAGCCGCCCTGCCGAGGAATTGTCCCATCGACGTGGCGTACCCTACCTACGGACGTTAATCGAATCAACACAAAAAACCAGCGCCACGAACACAGAGGCGGCGTTGTTTTTTTCTCAGTCGAAAGTTGCGCTTCCAGAAAAAAACTTATCCACGCCCCGCGGGCCCTGCTGTGGATAACTCGTGCGAAAGACGCTTAAGTCCATGCGGATCAAGAACCACAGCGAGAAATACCGCCCGGCGCTTCTAAGCGCGGCCGTCTGCCCCGCAAGTGCGGCGCCTGGCGGCCGGCAAGAGCCGCAGGACGTCATGAGGGATGCAACCTGTTCTTTGGTCGGGTCTTACGGCGTGCCTGGCCTTGCGTCCGGCAACCCGGCCCTGTTGATCCGGTTCAGACCGCCGACGGACGGCCCTGCTCCTGGAGCATGAGAATCCATACGACCCGGCGGAAACGCTCGGCAAAGCCGAACGCCTCGTACAGACGCCGGGCAGGCGTGTTGCGCGAATCAACGGCCACGGAAATGCGGATGGCCGCCTGCTCCCGGGCCGTGCGGGCGGCCTGCCGCATCAGCGCGGCGCCAAAGCCCATGCCCCGGAAAGCGGGTTTAAGTCCGATGTAGACCACTTCCAGATCCCCGGTCTCCGGCAGTTCGGCCATCAGCAGCACGCCGACGGGCTGTCCGCCGCTGCAGCCCAGCATCCACAGCCCGGGGTCAAACCGTCCGACGCCCCTGTGGCTGGCAAGAATGTCGTGGATGTCGCGTCTGCCGTTCAGGGAGCCGCAGTCCAGGCTGCCCTCGTACGTGGCCAGCACCACCTCGGCGAATTGAGCATGGCGCGCGTCATCGTACGGGAGGAACTCCAGGACGGGCGTCCGCCTGGCGAACGACAGGGCCTTTTCAGGCTCGCATTCCAGGTACACAAGCTCGGCCAGGCGTTGGAAACCGGCCCCGGCGAGGGCTTCGAAGTCCTGCCGGGCGTCGCCGGGAAGCGTGGCCTGGAGGAACTGCACCCCCCGTCCGGCGGCCTCCAGAGCCAGATGACGCAGGATCCTGACCACCGGCCCGGTCATGGCCGGATCCGACATCCCGCAGGGAAGCATCACCAGCCCCACGCGGCCGGGCATGTCCAGACACAGGCATGACGCCCGCAGCGTGCCTTCGGATCTGGCCACGTAGCAGTGTTCCAGGGACAGGCCGCTGCGCTGCACGTAGCGGCAGAACATGTCCACCTGGCTCTCTCTGACCGAGCTGGAGAGCTCAGGCGTGGCCAGCAGCATGCCGAGAGCCTGACGGAGTTCCGTCTGGCCTCCGGGTTTCGTGATCATAAGGGACATGACCGAGCATCCGCCTGGGCAGCGACCTTCCGCCGAGCTCAGCGCCGGCCGGCGTGGCTGAGCATGAGTCCTTCAGGGATATCCGTCGAGAACCCTTCGACGTTGAGATCCACCCTGGGCACGATCACGGCCGCCCAGGGGCTGGCCAGTTCCGGCTTCCGCCCGGAATCCGGTCCGGGATGGATCCGCTGTTCCTGCACGCGCACGGTCTCGCCACTGCGCCAGACCCTGGTGATGCGGACCCCCACGCCGCTGCCGGCCGTGGGGCCAAGGCCCACGATCAGGACCATCTGACGATCAAAGTCCACGGGGAACTCAGCCACGGGAATCCTCGCCAGGGCGGCCTGGTCCCGGACCACGACGCGAACCGATCGTCCGATCCGCGAGTAGGTGCCGCTGCCTTCCCAGAGGATGGGCAGATCCTCAAGCGGGCCGGCTGCCGGGGCCGGTCTGGTTTGCGACATCGCACAGCCCAGCAGGAGGCTTGCAAGCATCGCCGGAATGGCCCAGCGACCTGCCCGTCCGGTCCCCGTGGCCCTTCGCATGGACACGTTCATCTGAAAAAAGGGTCGCATGCCCGCTCAGCATACCGCAGGAACCGTCGGACGTCAGGCGGGACCGGGTCGGGCTCGTGGGGATACTGCGCAAAGCTGCCGACGGTTTTCCGACGGATGGTCGGAGAAGCGTTGGCGCATGGATGGACCAGCGCCGGGACCGGAACGTTCTGGAGGGACGTTACGGTCGCAGCACCAAGCCCGTCGGGGAGCCGGCGCAGGGCAGAGCGATCCCTGCATCCAGGCAGCCTGCGGTCTGCTGCCGGGCAGCACGACCCGGGTCGAAGGCGGCTTCAGATCGATCCGGCACGGCGACGGTCAGCCGGGGATCGGCCGGCCGGTCATGTGCTCCACAATGTCAATGATGGCCTGTGGCACAACGACCTGGCCCTGCTGGATCCTGTCGCCCAGCTCCTGCAGATCCGAGACGTTGGAGACCCCGTTGGCGGCCAGGAAATCGTAGACCGCCTGAGCCTGATCGTCTGTCAGACTCGGGATGGCCAGCTCGGGCGGCAAGGGGAAGCCCAGCGCGGAGGCCAAGCCGGCCGCGTTGTCGGAAAGGAACTGCCATTCATCGGGATTGAGACTCCCGATGGGCGGGTCGGACGGGTTCTGGCTGAGCTTGGCGATGATCGAAAACCAGCTGGCGCCGCCCTGGTTGCTGTACTTGGGGTCGGTGCATCCGGCCAGTCCGGCCAGCATGATTCCGGCGATCATCGAAGGCAGCATCCGTCGCAGCATCGCGGTATCTCCTTGAAAACCTGACTCGGTTGGCGGCCCCCACGGCCGCAGGGTCAGCCGGTCGAAAGCAGCAGGTCGATGATGTCCGGGTCTGTGATGCCCAGATCCTGGAGCCCCTGGCGTTTCTGATCCTCGGTGAGCTGGGGGTCGTTGACGATGGCGTTGGCGTCGTCCAGGTAGATGGTTGCGCCGTTGGCGTCCTTCAGGGCGCCCTCCAGCGGGACCACGCAGCCCGGCAGCGTCGCCAGGATGATCATCCACAGGCCACAGACAGCGATGGCCAATTCTCGCCCGATACGCATGGGGCTCACCTCTGCTTGGAAGGTGCTCAGGGGCTTCCTCGGGTCGGGGCGGACCTGGGGGCGCGCCTGCCCAGTATATACATCGGCCAATCGCCGGGGAAGCTTCTGCCTCGGGCGTTTGGCAGCCGGGCGGGAAGCCGGACCTGCGCCGGGACTGGCCGAGTTCGCGCCGGGCGGCTATAGTCGGCGATCGTGAGAGGCTGCGGCCGAGGAACCCTAACTGCTTGTTCAGGATGAAGTTGAGGGAGAAAAGAAACCGCGGGGAATGGCATGGGCGTCAAGCAGCTGGACATCGTTTTCGCGGCCCCGCATCCGGACGACCTGGAAATCGGTTGCGGGGGAACCATCGCCGCGCTGGTCGATCTCGGTTATCGGGTGGGTATGGTCCACCTGACCGACGGAGAACCGACACCGCGCGGAACTCCGGAGACCCGTGTGGCCGAGGCGCAGGCGGCTGCCGAGGTCCTGGGCGTGCAGGTCTGCCAGATCCTGTCGCTGACCAACCGGGAGCTGATGGACGGACCGGCGGCACGGTATGCTCTGGCGACGGTGCTGCGGCGGTATCGCCCGCGGATCCTGGTGGGGATGGCCGGACGCACGCCGGCGGCCTCGCCGGACCACTACCAGAGCCAGCTGATCACGGAGGCGGCGAGGTTCTGCTCGCAGCTGACCAAATGGGACGACCGCTTCGACGGGACCGCCCCCCACCGCGTCGATCACCTGGTCTACCGTCCGGTCCCGGGTGCCGCGGAGATCCATCACTATCCTTCACGGTTCGTGGTGGACATCACCGCGACCATCGACCGCAAGCTCGAGGCCATCGCCTGTTACCGGTCGCAGTTCGACGAAACCCGTTTCCAGCGGCTGGCGCACTTCGTCCGGAGCATGGGCGGCGTCGAGGGGGGGCTCTGCGGGTACGTCTACGGCGAGCTGTTCGCCCTGCCTCGCCCGGTGGGGGTCAAGGACATGGTCGCGCTGCTGGGTGCCTGGGAGGTTCCGCCTCCGTTCCGCTGTGATCTGGCCCGCTGAGGGCCGGGCTCGCGGAAGGGGTGCGATGCGGTCCGGTCCGGCGCCACATGCGGCGATGCCGCCTCGAAGCGAGGATCGGTCGGTCGCCAGGTCCGTGCGAAATCCCGGGCGCACTGGGCGGGATCTCAGGCACAATCGCCGTGCAACGGTCTTCGGCATCACGGCCGTGGCCGGAAGGTGTCTCATGGGCTCAGGCGGCCTCCGGCACGGCGAGTATCGGACGCGGCCGGCGGGCCGTCGTATGGGAGGAATACACGATGCGCACCGGAATGATCTCGTTTGCAACCGCCGCCATCGCGGCGACGTCGGGGCTGGCCTGGATCTGCCTGGGGGAGTCCACGACTGCGCCGGCGGCGCCGGCCGAGGTTGCGCTGCCGGCACCGACCACCTCCGGCGGCATGCCGCTGACGGAGGCGATCGGGAAGCGCCGGTCGGTTCGGCGTTTTGCGCGGACGGCGCTGACCCGGGCGGAGGTTTCGCAGCTGTGCTGGGCGGCCCAGGGCATCACCGAGCCGGATCGCGGTCTGCGGGCGGCGCCCTCGGCGATGGCCACATACCCGGTGGACGTCTACATGATCGATGCCACCGGTCTGTACCAATACGAGCCCGGCAGGCATATCCTGCGGCGGATTGCGGAGGGCGACATGCTGGCCAGGCTGCGGTCGGCCGTGGGGCAGGGTCCGGTGCGGTCGGCGCCGGCCTGCATGCTGCTGGCGCTGGACTACGAGCGTTCCAGGGGGCGTTGCGGGGACCGTGCGGAGCGTTACGGCCTGCTGGAGGTGGGTCATATCGCCCAGAACGTGCTGCTGGCGGCCACGGCGATGGGCCTGGCCGGCTGTCCGGTCGGCGGAATGGACGAGCACAACTGCATCGCGGTTCTGGGCCTGCCGGAGAGGCTGGTGGCGGCATACCTGCTGCCCATCGGGCACCCGCAGGAAGAGCAGTAGCGGCGATGCGGGGTTGTGCGGGCCGGCAGGCGGGCGCGGGCCGCACCGTGCGGCCTGTCGAGCCGTTTTCCTTGCCAGCTCAGGCGGCTCATGGGAGGTTCAGGAACTCCTTCATGTGCTGATCGTAGATGCCGGCGTGCTCGGGGATGGCGAAGTCCAGGCGCAGTTCGTTGATCACCTTGGTGCCCATGGGAATCCACTCGCGCCAGCAGGTCTGACAGACCGAGGCCCAGACCTGCTCGCCGAGCGGCCCCTTGAAGGGACGGCGTTCCATGCGCGGCGCGGTTTGCCCGCAGCGGCGGCAGGTGAGCAGGTGCGGGTCCGGGGTTGCCGGGGCCGTCTGGCCGCTTGCATCGGGGGGGCCGCCGGCTGGCGCGGCGGCCACGGCCTCGACCGCCGGGGGTTCGACGCCCAGTTCCCGCATGAGCGCGGCCATGTCGTTCATGGGCATGCGATCGCCGCGGGCGGAGGCGGCGCGGTAGCCGGTTTCCAGCACTTCCCGGGCCGCCGCCAGATCGCCCACGCCTTTGAGTGCCAGGGCCAGCTGATGGTAAGCCCGGGCATTGCGGGGATTCAGTTCAACCGCCCGCCGAAGGGGTTCGACAGCCTCGGCGGCGCGTCCGGTCTCCAGCAGGGCCTTTCCGAGGGAGTAGTGGCCCAGTTCGTTGTCCGGGTCGGCCTCGGTCATCCTGCGGAAGCGCTCGATCCGGTCATCCATCGGCTCGCTCCGTTGTGAGACGCGCGGTGTACGTCTGCATCACGGGACTATAGTCGCGGCTGTGCGTCGTCGCCACCGGCGTCACGGGGTTGGAGCGTGCCTGGCGGAACCGTATGATGCCCGGCGGGAAGAGGATGCGAGGCGCGCCCGGGCGCCCGAGGAAACCGATGGAACCGATCAGGCTGGGGGTCATGATCTCGGGGAGCGGGCGGACGCTCGTGAACCTTCTGAGCGAGATCGCCGCCGGGCGGCTGGCGGCCGAGGTGGCGGTGGTCATTTCCTCGCTGCCGCACGTCCGGGGCGTCGAGCGGGCCCGGGAAGCGGGCCTGCCGGTGGAGATCCTCCGGGTGAAGGACCATCCGGACCCCGCGGACTACGGCGAGCGTCTGGCCGAGGTACTGGATCGATACGCCGTCGGGCTGGCGGTTCAGGCCGGCTGGACGGCTTACTGGCGGATTCCGGACCGATGGCTGGGTCGGGTGTTGAACATCCACCCGGCGCTGCTGCCCAAATACGGCGGCAAGGGTTTTTTCGGTCACCATGTTCACGAGGCCGTGCTGGCCGCCGGGGAGCGCGAGAGCGGGTGCACGGTGCACTTCGCCAACAACCAGTACGATGCCGGCCCGATCATCCTGCAGCGCCGGGTACCGGTGCTGCCGGGCGACGACGCGGACACGCTGGCGGCGCGGGTGTTCGAGCAGGAGTGTCTGGCGTACCCGGAGGTGATCCGGCTCTACGCGGCCGGGCGGGTCCGCATGCGGGGCGACGGCGTGGAATGGCTCGAGGGCGACCGGCCGTGTTCGCCGGCGCCGGCCGACCCCGACCGGCGGGGTGATTGAGACCTTGCGGCCAGGAACGAGCCGGCGGGGTCGGGTCTTCTCCCCCGGAAGCGGCGGCCGGCCGGCGGACCACGCAAAGGCGCTCGGGCGTTGCAGGAGGATCCGGCGGTCGGCCCGGCCAGCGGCTTCCTGGGGGCGCGCCGCGACGTTGCCCGGGCCTGGGGTGATGCTGCCTGGGCCTGGGGTAGCTCGCGGAAGTGAAGATCGTGGCAGACCTGGGCTTCCTCTGGCCGCCCGGGTACAATGCCCGGCCGGGGCGAACGATCCTTCCTGTGGAGAGTAATGCCGTGCGCACCTGCCTGCCGGCATGGCTGACGATCCTGCTGATCACGGTTCCGAACGCATCCGGGCAACTACGGCCCATTCCCGCGGACGTCGCGGCCCGGCAGGCGGGAGAGGTCACCCTGGAGGACAAGCCGCTGCCGGAGAAGGACCGCCGGCGGTACGAAAGCCGCCTGGGCACACGGTCGAAACGTGCCGGGTCGGAGAAGTCCGCCGCCGCCGGCCAGCCGGATGGGCTGAAGCTCCTGGAGGAGGGTGAGGTTCACCTGGTCTTCGACCAGCAGCTCAAGGCGGCCGGGGCTTTCCAGCAGGGCTGGGAGGCGCTGGCCGAGGGATGGAAGGCCTCCCCCGAGCGGGCGGCTCGCGATATCCGGCAGATCAGGAAGCATTTCGCCTTCCTCGGGCAGACGGTGAACCGCAATCCCGCTCTGGCCGCGGCCCTGCTGACCCGGATGGCTGCGGCGCAGCGGGCATGCCTGGAGGCGGTCGGCTCGACGAAGACCGCGCCGCTGCTGGTCGGTCCGCTGGCGGAGTTGTGGTTTCAGGCCCTGGATCAGACCCCGGTTCCGCCGGAGAGCCGCGACGCGGGCACCTGGTGGGTGCTGGAGGCGCCGCAGGCGGCGGCGTCGGACCGCATGCTGCCGCCTCCGGCAGCGGCCAGCTACGAGCGAGAGCTCGCCGACAACGCCAGCGGCTGGAACACGCTGCGTCATCAGGCCCGGGAGAGCCACCGGCGCGAGCTGCAGCAGCTTCCCGGCCAGGCGCCGCTGCCGCCGGGGGCCGGGCTGACGGGTCCGGACGGACAGGCGCTGGATCCGGCGCTGCGGGCCCGGGAGGCGGCCCTGCAGGACAAGCGGCCGGCGATGTCCCGCTTCCTGGAGATGCGGATCCACATCCGGTACGGCCAGTACCGCCGGGCGGTCGCGGCGGCGACGGAGGCCTGGACGGAGCTTCTGCGTTCCTACCAGGAAACGGCGGTCAGTCCGTTCGACGCGGACATCTATCTGGAAACGCTGGATGACTGTCTGCGGGCCCATCCGCTGCGGGCGGCGGTGCTGATGTTCCTGGTGGATCCGCCGCAGCGCAAGGCAGCGGGTCCCCTGCCGATCCTGGTTCCCCGGCTGGCGGAGCGCTGGGCGGCGGTCTGCGAGAAGGTCGAGCTGCGCGGTCCGTCGGCTGCCTGCGCGTTCTGGTGGCTCCAGGAGGCGTCGCGGCGGGTGCCGGAGTTCGCGGCCGCGCACGCCGCCACGCTGGAGAGCCTCGAGAGCCGGGTTGCGGTCCGCGCGGAGGCCGATTCCCCGGCCGGCCGCCGATCCGCCGGAGGCACGGAAGCGGGCCAGGAGCGGTCCGGTCGCCAGGCCGACCG
>Ga0129299_1002496_pt1 | contig 12183 bp, 8 predicted proteins | sample ConPoolayeCmetaG_FD_94477 | JGI IMG/M metagenome (GOLD analysis project Ga0129299, IMG submission 94477) | Hot spring microbial mat communities from California, USA to study Microbial Dark Matter (Phase II) - Cone Pool mat layer C metaG ... | reverse complement strand
TTTTTGAGGTCTTGGAAGAAGTCGGCGAAGTTGCCGGCGTTTACCGCGTTACAGACGTCTTTCAGGAAATCATCATGCTTGTTCTACTTAGCGGTTTCCCACCGCTCATACCGACTAATACGTTTCAGACTCTGCTTATTTTCCCAGTTGGTTCTACTACGTAAGCTGCGGAGAATCGATGGCGGATTTTCACATTACCTCTGATCTAACGTTGAAGGACATCTCGACTGTAAAGCAAATTGTCGACAAGAATCGTGGTGCGTTTGGTTTTGTGCTCCGTGCGAGTCTAGATCAAAAACTATGTAGAGGGGAGATCATTGCAGCCAAGAATCATGACGCTGTTATAGGGTTCATAACGTTCCACCATCGCCGTGATGGGTGGACAACGATCCACGAATTATGTGTTGAGGAGATGCACCGGGGGCTAGGTCTAGGGCGGGCGTTGGTAGAAGCGGTCCAAGAGAAAGCTCATCATGCCGGACAAAAAGGCATCCGCCTAAAGTGTCCACTGGATTTACCTGCTAATGGTTTCTATACACGGCTTGGATTTACACGCATTGCCATTGAAAATGGCAAACGTCGTTCCCTCGCTATTTGGGAAAAATCCCTCTCATCGGTATGTTTGAAGTCCCGTGGACCCTCAACTTCACTCTTCTTTCTTACTCTGACTCACTCATCCAGCGAGATCCGCCAAGTGATTCGACTGTGGGAGGAGGGGGGCGATGCCCGCAATCCATTCGCCCATGTGATCTTCACTCCGTTGTTTTCTCAGCCTTCTGCTATTGCAACGATCCAACAACTTAAAGAAGAACGAGACAGTGTGGTCATGTTCGACAGTGGCGGTTATCAGGTCCAGATGGGCAAGGCAACCTATGAGGAGTTATTCGGTCGTTTACGACGTTTTTACCGCGAGAATGGCTGGGCGGACTGGTATGTTCTACCTGACCATGTACCGAAGTCTACCGACAGCGACCGCGAAGTAGAGTTTAAAGTGCGTGAGAGCATTGACTTTGCCCGGTTGTTCCTGCGGACGATGCCCGAAGAGTTTGTGGAAAGGGCCATTGGTGTTGTGCATGGGCGCACTGAGGAGCAGGTATACCGTTGTGTGGAGGCATACACCGATATGGGCTTGAGCTACCTGGGATTCGGAAGTTTCGGCACATCAGGCCCGAACGGGACGGTCAACATGATCTCCCAACAGAGCCTCAAGCTGCTGCGCCTCGTTCAAGAGGAAGCCTGTACGCGTGGTTTGCGTGTACATATTTTTGGAATTGGTAGTCCAAGCCACTTGGCTCGTCTCACCGAGGCCGGCATTCAACCCACCAGCTTTGACAGCGCGGGATGGTGGAAAGCAGGTGGATTTGGGAAAGTCTTTTTCCCTGCTGGACGACAACTGCACATCACTCGTGTAGGCGGACAGAACGCAACACGGCAAGGCATAGAAAAAGAGAAACAGCGTACACGTCACAACTGTTCTTTTTGTGCTGATATCCGCAGGCTCCGTCAATCCCGTCTGATGCGGATTATGCACAATTTGGCAGCAATGCTGGACACTGTACAGAGAGTGTAGCAAGCCATTGAAGAAGAACGACCTACCATTTCACATTCAGCAGAACACGACCGCCCCGGTCTTGAAAACGGTCCTTACCAGATGCCGTGATGATACCAGTTTAACGTATCTGGCGGAAGCTCTCAACATGCGCATCGGAACGGTTCAGCACGTTGTTGCTTTCGCCCGCCAAATGGGGCTATTGAGCAAGACGGGTCTTTCACTAACCGACCTGGGCACCCGATTTTATCAGTTCGCTGCCCAATCGCCGAACTTGTTCCCGGAAGCGACGCACCATCTGCTCTACACTACCCATGTTCTTGACAAAAGTAAGCGTTTCTCTTGGGCGTATGCCCGGGTAGTGGACGCATGGTGGACTAGTAGTGAACGCACATTGGACAGCGAGGCTCTGGCGCAAATGGTTGGGATGGTGGTAGAAGCAGCGTCACAGGAATTCAGTGTGCCAGTGGAACAAATCGCCTTCAGTCGTGACAGCATACGGGGTATACTCAACTGGCTGCGGGCACTTGACCCGCCGCCTGTGATCAATCACAGCAAACAAGAGTGCTTCCGCCGTCGCCATTTCTGTCCGCCGTTTGCGTTCCTATGGGCGATAGACTTCGTCTATCGAACGAACAATGTTCCTTACGGTGTCCGGCTTTTTTTTACACCTGATCGGCTTGAAACGCTGTGTAAATTGTGCGTGCTTGATCCAGCCGGGTTGGAGAATGTGCTCACCATGGCCAAGAGAACAAGTGACTACCAACGGGGTGGTATCTTCGATCACGGTACACAAGGTGGTTTTGGGCGGTGGATTCTGTTGGCGTGTCCTTGTCCTGTACCGAAGTGCCCCGGGGACAATCAACAATGAATCGTTTTGTGGATATCCTGAACCGCATTCGCGAGCACGTAAATCTGAATTGGCTAACTCCAAGTCAGACAGAAGCCTATCATATACTTTGCGAACGACTGAAGTTCTTGGATGAAGTCAATCTCTGGGGCGAACATGGGGTGGGCAAAACGTTCATCGGCTGGTTTTTGTACAAACAAGGCTTAGCAGCCTACGAACCTTGCCTGGGGGAACTGGGACAGGTTCTGCCTACACGACGCACTATTGTTGTAGACAATCTGGACTGGCGACGATCGGCAGTACGGGATATTCTACATCAGTGCACTGTGGTCGGCTACGAAAGGATTGTGCTCATTACGGCTGAACCTGTTCAGGAACAGATAGCCGGAGTAGAATTACGGCTCACCATGGAGGACATCGCTACAGTCGTTCGGAATCTTAGGAGCGTTGGGGTACCAGCCTATTCTGACAACCCCAGAGATTTGTGGGATCTGGTCAGTCCCTTGAGGCTGAAGGAGTAAGGAGGTGCCGGTAATGCTGGGCCTTTGGGGGAGATTGGAGACATTGCGTGCTATTGTGGATACAGCGCGTGCGGATGAGGTCGAACACCATCCCGACAGTGTTCGAACCCGTTACGAACCGTATGCTGAGGTGTACTATGTCATCGAAGCAGTGAAGCGCGTAGAGCAACAGTTGACCAGTGAGTTGCGAGAAGGCCATGCAGTCACGGGATACCTATCAGCGGACTATGGCTACGGCAAGACGGCAACAGCTATCTATCTTTGGAAGAGATGTTTGGACAGCGGGCTCGTGGCCGTACCGCCTTTTATGCTACGCCAACTGAAAAACATCATGCAGGCCACAAAGGGTTGGCTAAGATACCAGTTGCAACACCGCGAACCCAGGTTGATAAGCCGCCTCGACGAGGCATACGAACGACATGCCGAACGTTCTGCGGAGGAACTGGTCAAAGAGATTGCCCATAAGCAAGGCATCTCTGAGACCAAAGCACGTGCTATAGTTCTAGAATACATTGGCCAGCGGCGTGACTTGACTACTCCTGGATCGTTGCTCCCGTTCTTGGACGATGCGACTGAAATTGCCAGGGAGGCAGGGTTCAAAGGTCTGGTAGTGTTTGCTGACGAGAGCCAGGAATTCTTGCGTACAGAAGACGCAGGAGCACACGAGGCAATTCAAACCCTGAGTGAACTGGTCAAAGGTATCCGCGCGAGAAGTGACCTACCGGTAGGACTGATGCTGGTGATGCCTGCCCAACCGACGGAAGCCGCTATTGAAGAGCAAGCAGGAGACATCATGCAACGAATGCGTGAACGGGGCACTGCCCTACGCCTGCAAGATGCCTACGGACGTGAATTCCCCAAGGACCTGTGGGACCACTTGTGCAAGTTGTTCGATGACACTCGGGCAAGCCAAGCGGTTGATAGGCTGACTTTAGACGCACTGGGACAATTATGTGAACGTAAGGACCTGAGTAACGGCCCTCGGACGGTTATCAACGCTTTCAGGCGTATTGCCGTTCACAATCAGCAAAACCAACGCCCTTATACGCCAATTGACTTGATGGACGATTACCTCCATGGACATATTGTGTTCGAGGGACGTGAGGCTAAACTGACAGGTACACTGCGACGGTTGCTCGAAATGCCTGTTGTGCAACGTAATCCGGAGTATCAGAAAACAGTCAAGTTACTCGCTGCTTTCCCTCGCGGCGTGGACGAAAAGAAGGCAGACAAACTGTATGCGGCTATCGGAGATTTAGCGGACAGAGAACAGTGGTTGGGTGAGCACGTGACTCAGTTGGCAGAGGGCTATGCACTGGTCGGTTTGCAGGAACGGGCAGAGGCACGTCCTGTGCTGGACGAAATCATCCGCGACTTTCGACGCAGGTGGTATCATGTTTGGGACGAGAACACGAAAGCATTACTGGCAGCAACTGCTTTCTTCCAAGATATTCTACCGATGCTTTTTCCTCCGCGGACACAGGGGAAATATGCAGACTTTGGCGGACACAAAAATTATGTCCGCGTTCCACCTGATGTCACCTACGTTGTGCTGGACGGCTGCTTTGAGAACTTGTTTTCCAGGTTCCCCGACCGCAGAGTACGTGTTTCGGTCAGTGTCCAAGCCGATGCCCTCGCTCGTTTGCCCTCGCCCGACGAGGATACTGATCTCGACTTTCGTTTCTTCCTGATATCCGATGGTAAGGAAGAGCAGTCATGTAGCGTGGAAAGCGCCAATCAGGACCGCCGGGTGGATTTTCTTTTGAACCTGAAATGCACCTTCGGTCGGCGATTCCCAACTGACCTGGTCTTCTTGCAGGACATTATGGCGCCAGAACACACATCGGCGCAAACTCTCCTGGGGCTTTCTATGCGGATGATGGGCTGGCTCGCAGAGCATTCCGAAGTCAGCGAAGCCGATCGACAGATGATTGAAGCGCAGCGTCGAGCTCTGCACCGACATGCCTTGCAACTTCTCCTACCCAACGCGAGTGATCCGGCCAGGGTACGCTGCCAGGGCATTAAGGTTTCGGGGGCAGAACAGAAACTCATTGAGTCTGCATTTGAAGCCAAGTGTTTAGAACTGTATCCTGATTATAAGCCCCTGATGGTGACAAAGGAATGGAAGAATCACTTGCTTCGCTATCGAGATGCTCTGAGCAGACGTCCACTGGCTGAACGGCGGGGGCGGCACCCGATGAACGGCAGCAAAGAAGAGATTGCCAAGGCGTTCGGGATGACGCACAGCGTTTTTGAATCGAGTGCGGCTACATTACGAAACATGGGCCTTCTGGACTTCAATTGGGGCAAAGGACGTGGTAGCGAGAGTGAAGCGAGCATTCAATTCCGAGAACACGCATTGGAAATCTTGTTGCGTGAGACACTACAACGTGAGGGACAGGGCAAAACCATCTCTATAGGTGGCCGAAACAAAACCCAGAAGAGCATGGACGTTGGCCGCCTTCAGAAGATGGCACGGCCACGAGGCTACCTGCCGGAAGAAGTGGACGAAGCATTGAATTTGCTTGTATTGCGGCAATATGTGCAGCGGGAACCTGATGGCACAGTGCACGAGTTCGCGGGTGCGGTAGACGCCGATGAGTTGAGCCATCAGGCACGAGAGTTGGAGGACCAACTGAACCGGCTTGATGAATGCTTTGGCAAGGATGTACTCACGTACACGGCGATGCTGCGTGAAGCACGCGAGAACCTGGCGGGGGCCGTGGATGAGGTGGTTTTGGATGCGGTGCAACGCAAGCTAGATGAACTGCGGCTTCGGTTGGAGGAGTTCATTAAGAGCAAATCGCGGGAAGTCACCGCCCAATTTTCCGTTCTAAAAAGTGACTTGGAACGGCTCAGGGATCAACTGTCGCCTCGCGAGTTGGAGCAACAGATTATGGGCACAGTTGAATTTGTTCGGCATGTAGACGACCAGAGAATTCAGCTACGACGGCGATTCCAGAACCTGCAACACAGACATGAGCAGTTGATGTCAAAAGTTGAACAGGCACACAAAGCAGTCATGACAGTAGTGAATGAAGAATCGCTTTGCCGTGCTGAACGTGAACGCAGGGAACTAGGCAATGAAAGTAGAGAGATAGAGAAACGCCTTGACGATCTTCGCCCTTATCTGGTGGGTTTGCAGCGTTGGCGAGAGCTGGTGGCGAAGACGACAGGCTTGCGGGAACGGCTTGGCCCTGAAAGCCTCTTTCGAGAACGATTGGACGCTGACGTAAGCATGGCTGTCATGGAAAACTTTGCCAACAGGCAGATGGAAGCTTTGCTAGACTGGGAACGCTTCAATGCTGAAGTTGGCACAATTGAGGCCGAACTCAACATGGAGGAGAACCGACGACGCGATGAATTTCTTCGGCTCAAAGAGAAGTACGAAGATATGCTGAAGGACCTGATGCCACAACGCATGGTGCAAGCCACCTTTGATCCTAAAGACAGTGAGCAATCCTACCAAGTGCTTTATACAGGCGTGCATCGGAAGTTGCAGGACTGGCTCACCGAACAAACAGATTTCGCTCAACGTGCAGTAAGTGAGTTTGATTACCTGATCCGCGAACGCGGTGTCGGGGCGCACGAAGAACGCAACCGTGCCCAACAGGTGCTGGAAAGTTTGCAGAAAAAGACCGCACGCCTCAATCAAGAACTGGTCAGAATCTATGATGAATTTAAACAGTATTGCCAGGGTCTGGATGCAGACCACCGGGCGTTGCAAGATGTGCAAAAAGAGTTAGACAAAAGACGCGCCGAGAAAGGAGACCCCACTGATGAGGAAGAGCCAGTCCTGCAGGTTTTGACAGGCCAACGCCGTAACCTTGAAGACATCAGGCATCGTTTACCAGCCAGAGAGATCACGTTAGACAATTTGCTTGAGTTGATAAAGGGCCTGTATCGCAAAGGGTATGTTGAAATTGAGGTGCGTAAGCGAGAGTGAAACATGTACGAAACGGATTTGACGGGCCTGGAGAATATGCTGAGGCAGATGCCTATCATGGCTGAAATGCAGCGTCTCTCTCTAGTCTTTCTGCCTGATGACGTGCGGAAGTTCGCACGAGCATGGGACGTGGCCGTTGAGCTTGACACACCCAAGCCTCTGCTGCCAGAACCGATGATCGCCTTAGAAATTGAACCTGCCCTGCGGCACCGTCTACCTGTGGTGCGCTGCACGCATGACCCGCTTACGACTGAACTCAATCGTGTTTTGCTCAAACGTTACGAGCTGATTGCGACATCTATGCTTCGCCAGTCGCAGGTGACAGACAAAATTGCCCCTTGCGCCGATGCTGAATCGGTTGTTCTGATGTTGGTTGATGGACTTTCTTACGCCGATTTGAAGCGATATGCAAACCAGTGGCTGAGCCACACCACGCCGGTCCTGGTGGACGGCGTATCCAACACCGAACAAGGTATGTTGCGTAACATTGGCAGACCTGCGTTGGCACAACGGCTGTTCGATATTGGCTTTCGGAACTGCATTGGTTTCACATACTGGGAACGTGCCGAAGAACCGATAACCGATCGATTGTTCACTGGTTTCGGTGACCGCGTGCATAAGGTCAAATCGTTCGACGAGGCGTTAACAAGGCTGGAGCAAAAATGTGATAATGAATTACGTGGTATTTTCATCCAGATTGTGCGCGCAGGTTTAGATAATGTCGCTCACCGTCAACGTGAGATACCGAACATCGCGGCTTGCGTGACCGAAATCATGACGGACTTCGAACGGCTGGCCTCTTTCTTCGAACGCAGGAAAGTGGCAACGCAGTTGTACCTCCTTGCCGACCATGGTATCCTCTGGGCGCAGGAACACAACCTTCAAGTCTACGAGTTCAGCACAGCCGAACATCCGCGTTACTACGAACACGCTAGGCACAGCGAGTATGTGCTGACGGTTGAGTTTGAGGGTAAGGAGTTTGCGTTGCTCGACTATCCTTACCTGCGACGAGAGCTGAGAGCAAATGAATGGGGTGTCCATGGTGGCCTGTCGTTTGAAGAAAGTATTGTGCCGTTCGTGTCGTTACGGGTTGCATGACGGAGGTGAAGCGTTGGAAGCCAATGTGTTAGAAGTATTTGATGCTTTGATACAAGCGATGAACATCGAGAAGGCCCGGCTGGCGGACGAGAGGAAGAGAATGCTGTTTAAAGCCCGCCGCATTGAACAACTGATCAAGCAAGCACAACGATTGCAGGAGGCATGGAAGAACCTGGACACGTGCTATGCGCCTCCGGAGCCAATCCCTGGCGATGATGAAGATGATTCACCTGAATTGGCTCTCGTCGAAAAGATATTCCATGGGCGACACCGTACAAGGAAATCAGCAACCTTGCAAGTGACACCTCAGAATGCTTATCGCTTACCGATTCTTGAAGCGTTGGAACAATTGAATGGTAGAGGACGCGTGCAGGAGGTATTGACCATAGTCTATGAAAAGTTGGAAGAGCGTTTGACGCAGGATGATTTGGAACCACTACCCTCAGGTGAAGTGAATCGTTGGACTAACAAGGCAATGTGGGAACGCCTTCGAATGGTCCATGAAGGGTTACTACGCAACGACTCGCCAAAAGGTGTTTGGGAGATAACAGAGGCCGGGCGATTGTACTTGAGAGAGCGAACGCATCAACCGAATGAGGATGATAAAGCATGATTTTCCTAGGGCGCAACAGTGACAACGAACACATCTATCTGGACAGTTCACGCTCTCGGGCGGTACTGATATGTGGTAAGCGGGGAAGTGGAAAGTCTTATACGATGGGTGTCCTATTAGAGGAATTGGTTGAACGGGATGATGTGTTGGTCATCGTGGCTGACCCGATGCGCAACTTCCACACAATGAGCCTGCCAAACCGAGAACAGGAGACGTCCCTATGGGAATGGGGTTTGAATGCTAAAGAAGTTCTCGTGCGCCTCCTCGTGCCCGGTGATCCAAATGTACGTTACGGGAATGACGTCATTTCGGCCCTTGAGAGGCGCCGGGTACGAGTTGAATCACTCCGCATCAATCCGGGCGATGTGCCGCCAGACGGATGGCTTGACCTGTTTGGACTGGACATTACGCAGCCCATGGGCATTGCGCTCTATCGTGCGGTGCAACGTTGCCATCAGCAAAACGGTGTCCACTTCTTTGTACCGGACATTATCGCACGATTGCAAAAAGACCCTCAAGTGAAAGAAGCCAGCGTGCAAGCACTTATCTTGCGACTGGAGACGGCAGCAAATGAGTGGGACATCTTCTCTAGCCGTTACCATGAATTGAGCGAGGTCTTCTCCCCAAAGACGGTAAACGTAATTGACCTGGGTGTGCTAGAAATCAGCCGCTTTGGACTACGTAACTTAATTCTGGCCGTGCTAGTTCGCGATTTGTTCCGCAAACGGCGAGACGCACGGTTGCGCGAGGAATTGGGATTGCCCGTGGGAACGCCAAGGGTCTGGTTAGCGATTGACGAAGCACAAGAGTTTGCCCCGTCCAGCGGAAGTGCGTTGGCTAAAGAACCGCTCATTCAGTGGGTGAAGGAAGGACGACAACCGGGCCTGTCACTCATCATTGCCTCTCAGCAACCTGGAGCTATCGACCGTGAAGTATTGAGCCAGTGCGACCTCATACTGTGCCACAAAGTCACAGCGACCGATGATGTGGACTCTCTTAATCGCCTCAGTCACGACTATATGGCGCGTGAGTTGAAGGTGTACCTCCGCCAGTTAAGCCGTACCGGCGAAGCGGTGATGGTTGACGACACACGGGAATCGGTCAGCGTGGTGCAAATTCGCCCACGTAAGAGCAAGCACGGCGGCGCGGAGGGTTAGATTTTCGCAGACAACTGTTCTGTCATGTTGACGGCCTCGACCGCGACATGGATGGTTTAATAATCGTAGATGTCGTAGTTCACCGTCCTCATGTCGGTCCTCCTGTGGGAAAAAAGTGAGGGGCCAGCCTCTCGACCGGCCCCCAGTGGTAATTCATGCGCTCAACGGCGTCGCTTCTGCCGCGTCACAGGCAACCTGGCGCATGACCTGCTCGACGGCCACGCGCACCAGGCCGTCGGTCCAGTCGGCCGGCCGGTGCACCTCCAGGTCGGTGCAACGGGCCAGGGCCTGCAGCACGTCGCGCACGCCTAGCTCCTCGGCCATGTCGTCCACGACGCCGAAAATCTCGTCCTCGAAGCGGCGGTAGAAGCGGAAGATTGAAACCTGCCGGACGACGCCCGAAGGGCGTGGTCCGGCCCCAAAGAGGACACACAAAAGCCTGAGACTTTGAGGCGGCCGTCGTGTGGCCGACTCAAGGTCTCAGGCCTTACTCAATCACTTGATGAGTAGAACGCTAAAGAGTGGAGAATTCTGACAAAAAGTCTGGTATGACTTGATTCATTCCCGCTCAAACCCGTGCGTCGTGAAGCCCAGCGTGTTGCAGTTCTCGGCCACAGTTCGCTCGATGTTGTCGGGCACGCCAGAGGGTATGCGGGCCTGGATTTCGAGCGTGACCTCCACTTCCGCACCCATCAGGCTGACCAGGTGCTGAATCACCTCCTCGGCGACCTGCGCCACATCGCGCCCCACCCGCGTGGCATCCAGGCGTACCGCGCCGTAGAAGCGCGTGGGCCGCACCGAAGCTGCGACGCCTATCTCGACACTGCCCTGAAACGGGCCGTTGCGGATGGAAGACCCAACCGGGGTTGAGTCAGGCGGATAGCCACTAGGCGGAGGCGGCGCGACCGGCACCCGTTCGGCCTCAAGCTGCTGTGCGGCGACTTCGGGCCTGACCAGCAGGCTGCTCTCGTCGAGATAGATGGACGAAAGCGAGGCGCCCGAGCTGCCATACTCCAAACCCTGATACCGGCCATCTTTGCCAACGCCACGCGCGTAGGCAAAGAAATCGCGGCTGCGCATCCCCTCGCGGACGGCCAGCAAGAAGACATCTTCATCCTGCAGGCGAGGCAAATAGAGATAGGTCGTCAGGCAATCCCAGACCCGTTTCAAGCTGACGTGTGGCTGATCCTGCCACAGCCATTTGTCGAGCTCCATCTTGAGCAACATCGGTGACCAGTGGGTGATGATATACTGGTCGCTGCTGGCCTTGCGTGAGGCCTTGACCACCGGGTTATCTTGCCCACCGGCAATGCGGACCGTCTCCCAGGTCAGCGGCCCGGCGCCTTCCTGCGCAGGCACCAACAGCCAGCAATAGGCATCGTTCAGTTTGGTCGCCAGCGTTTCATTGGCACGGTCGCGGCCCTGGGTCGCTTCGCGCCGCTGATGGGCATCCAGGTTCAGCGTGTCGGCATCCTCGACGATGGACGCCCAGGCCAGGTAGCGGCGCGTCTCCTGCTCCAGGTCCTGCGTCAGCTCGGCATCGGATGCGACGAACAGCAGCATGTTGCGATGCAGGCGTGGGCCATTGCCCCGTCGGTCGAGAATCTCCGCCGCCCGACTGAGGGCCGGCGTCTGAGCGGGATGGTCGGGCGTGCGGTTGTTGCGGTGCGGGGCCGACGGCAGCAGTACCACCAGCCGCACGTGTTGCTCATCGGGCACATCGCCAGACGAGACCGGACAGATGTGTACGGCGCGGAAATTGCCGCGCTCACGAATCTGACGCAGGCGACGGACTATCTCGGCCTCAACGTCAGGTCCCTGCAGCCGCCCGGCGCGGTCTTCCATCGTGCGCCGCAGGTTGGGCTGGGTATCGTACCAATAGCGTCGGTTGCCGCTGTAGAGGTGGGTCAGGCGGCTCTCCAGCTTGCTTAAGGCGTCGTTGAACACGGAGATCGGCTCGCCCGGCTGAGCCACCCCCAGCCGGACGCGCACGTCCTCGATGCCCCGCACGGTCATCTGGCGGACGTGCGGCGCGCTGCCCAGGAAGATGGCGCGGGCCATCCGCCGCGCGGCCAGATACTTGCCGAAGCGCGAATTGCTCTGGTCAATGGCGTGCGGCTCCGAGCGTTCGCCATCCACGTCGCGGTCCACGATGGCGTTCCAGCCCTCCGGCAGGTAGCGCAGCAGCTCGTTACGCACCGCCGGCGCGTCGAGCGGCAGCGAACCCGGCATGATCAGCAGCGAACGGTCATTGGCCCCCCACAGCTCATGGATGACCGCCGCCATCAGGCGCAGCACACCGCGGGTGCGTTGAAAGCGTTCAAGGGAAGACCAGTCGTCGTACAGCCGGTCGAACAGCTCCGGATGGATGGGATAGGCCGCCCGCAGGCGGTCCAAATAGGCCGCCTCGCGGCTCTCCGGCGGAAAGTCGGTCGGATTCTCCTCATAC
>Ga0129299_1002495_pt1 | contig 12186 bp, 12 predicted proteins | sample ConPoolayeCmetaG_FD_94477 | JGI IMG/M metagenome (GOLD analysis project Ga0129299, IMG submission 94477) | Hot spring microbial mat communities from California, USA to study Microbial Dark Matter (Phase II) - Cone Pool mat layer C metaG ... | reverse complement strand
TTTTCATAGCGTTCAAACACTAAACTGGTTTGTTTGTCAATGAGAGTTTCTGCACTATTACGATATTCTATCCAGCTCATCACTTGATTTTTTGCCCATGATATTTTTGAACGAATCACATTCGGTTGATAAACCTGAGTGCTGAGTCCTAATTTATTCATAGTATTCTTTATGATACGTAAAGAATCTTCTTCATCGTAAATGGTAAAAGAACTTGTATATCCGAGTTTTTCAGCTTCAATTCTCAGAATTCTTGCAAAAATTGAATGAAATGTCCCAGCCCAAATTTTAGAAGCAATTTCGAAATTTAAAATTGATGCAATCCGGGATTTCATCTCCTCGGCAGCTTTATTAGTAAATGTTAGTGCTAGTATATTGTTAGGGCTTACTCCTTGTTCAACCAGATATGCAATCCTGTGAGTTAATACACGTGTTTTCCCGCTTCCTGCGCCGGCAATAATAAGCAATGGTCCGTCGGTTCTTGTTACTGCTTTTACTTGTTCACCATTTAAATTTTGTAGAATTTTCGAATTACCTACACTTTTATCTGTCTTTACTAACTTAAATGACATTATAGTATTATCTTATAAAAAAAACTAAATATTACAAACACAAAGAATATTAAATTAATAATTAATTTGATTTATTACTATAATGACTAAAATTTTAAATTTATAAAAAATATCATCAATTACATTTGAAATATTTTTTTCATTAATTCTTTTTAATACTTTTATTTTTTATTTAGAGGAAAAGAAATATGAATGAACAAACACAAATTAACTCTAAAACAAGATCTAAATTAAGTATTTGGATACAGGCTTTCAGACCATTTGCTTATTCTGCTTCTGTTACTCCTGTGATTCTTGCTGCAATGTTAGCTTTGACTTACAACCCAGATCGAACTTATTGGTTTCTTTTTCCGGTGATTTTAATTTGTGCTGTATTATTTCATACTGGAGCAAATCTTGTATCGGAATATTTCGATTACAAAAATCAGGTTGATAAGTCAGATACTTTTGGTTCAAGCCGAGTTCTCGTTGAAGGATTACTTCAACCAAAACAGGTTTTAAACGCAGGCATTATTTTATTTGCTTTGGGTTTTGTATTAGGATTAATTCTGGTTTATTTCCGTGGAACAGATATTCTGATTCTTGGATTAATTGGACTTATAGGAGGCTACTTTTATACAGCAAAACCCTTTCAATTCAAATATATTGCACTTGGAGATTTATTAATTTTCTTATTATTCGGTCCACTTCTGGTTCTTGGAGCTTATTTAGGACTAACGGGCGAAATGAATTATTCCGTTCTTCTTGTTTCAATACCTATCGGATTCCTTGTTGTTGCTATTCTCCATGCTAACAATACAAGAGATATAAAATTCGACAGAAGAGCGCAAATAAAAACTTTAGCTATGTTAGTAGGTTTAAAGGGAGCTAAAATCGAATATTATTTCCTGATATTCGGAGCCTTTTTAAGTGTAATTTTACTGATATTATTTAAAATTCTATCACCTTGGAGTCTTCTGGTATTTGTTAGCTTACCACCCGCACTGAAAAATGTAAAATTAATTTCAAATGTTGATGCTGAGAATCCTGCATCAATTGCTATGCTTGATGTTTTGACGGCACAACATCACATGATTTTTGGTTTGTTACTTTCTATTGGTATATTAATTTCTTATTTTATATGATAAAAATAATCTCGGGATGCCTATTAGCAGCCTTTTTCTGGTTTTTAATGTTTTTTCCGGCAACAGCCCAAAAGTTAAATTTTTGGGCTGTTATGATTTTTGCAACCTCTACTTTGACTTTATACAGCTTATTTTTTAGTAAAGGTAACTTAAAAGTCCTTTTTAGCTTTAAGTTAATTTATATTTTTTATGGGATTATCTCTGCTTTTATCCTCTATATATTTTTCTTTTTTGGGAATATAATCTCACAATGGATTTTTGATTTTGCCAATCAAGAAATAACAAATATTTACAAAACAAAAAGTCAGGCAGACAAGTATTTTATTGGACTATCTTTGTTTTTGCTTATTGGACCGGCAGAGGAAATTTTCTGGCGTGGATTTGTTCAAAATTCTTTGCAAGAAAAATATGGTGATATCAAAGCTTATATAATCGCAACCCTTGTTTATGGATTTGTTCATATCTGGGCTTTCAATTTGATATTGTTATTAGCTGCTTTAATTTGCGGTTTTTTCTGGGGGTTTATTTATATGAAAACAAAATCTCTCATACCAGTTATTGTTTCACATTCCCTATGGGATTTATTTATTTTTATTATTTTACCCATAAATTAGCCGAAAGCAATTAATCGTTTCATCATTTTTTATTAATTCTTTATTATATTGCTTTTTTGAAATTTAAATTTATTTCGAAATAAATGTATTTACAAGGTCTATTCCCTCTTAATCTGGTTTTATTTCCGAACTCGGTTATTCAGCTCCACATTTTTGAAGAACGATATAAATTGTTAATTAATCAGTGTGTTGAGAATGATACCCTATTTGGAATAAATTTGATTTTGTCATCAAAAATTTTTGAAATCGGTACTTCTACCAAAGTTATTGAAATAACAAAAGTATATGATGACAAGAGAATGGATATAATCGTAAAAGGCTTTTCAAGATATCTTCTTAGAAATTACTCAACAAGTCAGAATGGTTATCTTACTGGTGAATATGAAGAATTCCCGGATAGAAAAGAGTTTGTTATTCCTACTCTTTTAGACAAATGCTTTGAACTGTTTTCAAAGATTATTGAAAAATCCGGATTAAGTCATTTTGAATTTACCGATTTCAATCAACACACTCAGAATCTTTCATTTTTATTTGCACAAAAAATTGGTCTTAATATGATCCAGAAATACAAATTGCTTTCATTTGATTCAGAGAACGACAGATTAATGTTTATTATTGAACACTTAAATAAAATATTACCTGTTCTTGAACCTGATGAATTAACAAAAAAACTGATTAAAAATGACGGATACATTAAACTATTTTGAAAAATCAAAATTCCCAAAAATTATGGGGATTTTGAATGTTACTCCTGACTCTTTTTCTGATGGTGGTAAGTATTTTTCGGTTCAATCTGCCACAGAGCATGCCATCAAAATGATTGAAATGGGAGTTGATATCATTGATATAGGCGGTGAAAGCACAAGACCCTTTTCGGAACCAGTTTCACCCGAAACCGAAATTCAAAGGGTTATTCCCGTCATTGAAAGAATCCTAAAACACCATCCCGAAGCCTGTCTCTCCATTGATACCACTAAATATGATGTTGCTTTTGCTGCTGTTGAATCAGGAGTAAAAATTATAAACGATATTTCCGGCTTACAAAGTGATTTGAGGCTTGCTGCATTAGCTGGGTATTACAATATTCCTATAATTCTGATGCATATCAAGGGAACCCCTCAGAACATGCAAAAGAACCCTGTATATACAAACTTACTTGATGAAATATATAATTTTTTACAAAAACAGATAAAACTTGCTCAATCTCTCAGTGCTAAAGAAATTTTTGCTGATGTTGGTATTGGTTTTGGTAAAACTTACGAACATAACATTGAACTACTTAGAAATCATTCTTATTTTTTGGGTTTGAACGTTCCAATGGTTTTAGGAATTTCCAGAAAATCATTTATTGGAAAGATGCTTGATATACCTGATCCAATTGAAAGAGATATCCCGACTGTATTGATTCACTCCTTGCTTTTAAATTCCGGTGCCTCAATCATTAGAGTGCATAATGTAGATAATTTTATAATGCTCAAAAAAATCTATTTTGAACTATTTGAAAATGAAAAAGTATAGTTTTTTTTACAATTTTCAAATTTTTTTAAAAAAAATGAATTTTTTTTGAGACCTTTTTGCCTTTTATGTGTTTAATATAATGAGATGTGCAAAAATTTAAAAATATTATTTTTATTGATTATTTTGCTTGGAATTAACTCTTGTGATTACTGCAACACGGGAGGTAATACTGCTCAGGAAGAATCCGACATTTATTTTTCATCAACAGGCTTGAATGCTATTTCTCCGGGACTTTTCAGAATAAATAAAGATGGAACAAAATTCAGCGAAATTCTTCCTAACGGTTTGCTTTATTCACCACCAACAAAATCTGTAATAAAAAAACTTGCTTATTTGATTGATGACCCCTCCGGAAGAAGATATATTGCTACTTGCGACATTGATGGAAAAAATATAATATACGTCCCTACAGAACCAGCCTCCGTCCCTTATCAGCAACCAATAATTTCATCGGATGGTAAATGTATTTCTTATATTCTTGGAACACGTGAGCTTTGGCTTTATAAAAGTATAACCCAGCAATATCGTCTGTCTTCAAGGTTTGCCCTTGAGACACTTCAAGCGTTTTCTCCTGATGGAACGAAAATTGCTTTTTATGAGGGTGAAGATATTGAATCAGAATTTACTATCAAGGTTTTGGATGTTTCTGTTGATCCACCAAAGGAAATTATGAGAAAAATATTCGAAGATGGGCTACTGCTCTGGAAAGGACTGGCTACAATCAGTTGGACAAATGATAGTCGTTCAATTATTTATGTTAATTCCATATCTCCAACAATAGATATGATAAATATAACGAACATAAGCAATCCGGAAAACACCGAAACTTACGAAATTGCAGGTATGGGAGCTTATATGCCTACTTTATCAAATGACCATAATAGACTTGCATTTGCAGGAAGAGACGGCAATATCTGGATAAGAAATCTATCAAAGATTACTCCAAAATATATTAACCTGACTGAAAGTGGAAATGTTAGTTATAATCTTTATCCTAAGTGGTCTAATGACGATAATTTAATTCTGTATAATAAATATTTCAAAGATGATTTTAATCCTTTTAGTTCAAATTTAGAAATAGTCAAAACTGACTCAACAAAAAAAATAACAGTATTATGTAATAATTCCTTTATTGGTTTCTGGAATAGGTAAAGAAAGTTGAATAAATATTCTCAATATAGTGACTTCCAACTAATCAATCTGCTTAAAGGCAATAAGAATGAGTCCGAACAAGCTTTTACCGAAATTTATACTCGCTATTCTCAACGTTTATATGCTTATTGCCTTAGAATGGTTGGTAATTCAGAAGATGCCAGCGATATTTTTCAAGAATGCTTCTTGAAATTCTTTAGCAGTTCTCAAAATGAAGCTTATATTGACAATATTAGAGCATATCTATTCAGAATAGCCCGAAATCTTTGCATAAATAGAAATAGAAATCATAAACAATTTAGTATTCTTAATGATGATAACCTTATTAGTTCCGACACCGACTATGCTGATAAAGAATTAATGGATATTCTGATTTCAAGCCTTGATGTTCTTGAATTTCAATATCGAGAAGTTTTCATTCTCAGGCAGTTTCAGGGGTTATCATACAAAGAAATCGCCGAAATTACTGGCGAACCACTTTCCACTCTTAAAAACAGAGTTTGGAGAGCTAAAGAAAAATTAAAAACTATTTTAACTCACTACTTGGAAGAATTTTAAAATTATATAGTGATATATTATGAGCTATTCAAAATTAATACACGATTACTTAGATGGTGAACTCACAACGAGTCAGCAAGACCTTTTGTTTAGCGAACTTGCTAATAATATTGAGCTTCGTCAGGAGTTTAATCAACAGGTTAGATTGCAAACACTGGCTCAAAGTGATCTAAACTCTATTTCACCACCTACAGATGCCGCAAATGCTGTATTTGCTCAGTTAGGTTTTAGTATTCCCAACGCTGGCTTTTCAGGAAAATTTTTCAATTCTAAGCCAGTTCCTTCTGGAGTATTCTGGAAATCTACTATTGATTTTTTAAAGAGGAATTTCCCCACATTTTTAACATCTGTTATTTCAACTACAATAACTGCATTGATATTTCTTTATTTCTTCAATAATAATTCATCCTTGAATTATTCTAATTTAGATGGCTCTGGCAGAAATGTTGCTTCTTCATACATAAGCCAATTAAATTCGAAAAATGATTTCAATCCAATAGCAGAAAATTCTGTAACAAGAAATCTCTCCGATGCTGAATTTGAAAGACTTTTTTCAAAAGCTTTAGCCGATTATTTTGCACAAAATCCTTTGAAAAACAACGTGATATTAACTTCGGGAAGAAGTATATTTGATATTAGCGACAAATCAACTTCTATTGAAAATAAAAATTTCACAGAACTTAATAAAGAAAATATCAATCAAAATAATTATCAAAATCTGTTTCCATTAGTTATACAACCAAATTCCACAAAAACAGAAACAAAATCAAGCTTGACTGCTCCCGAATCTATCTCAAATATTTCAAATGAAGAATTTAGTTTAGCTTTAAGGAGTTTTTCTTCACAATCTGCAATCAAAACTAATGTGCCTTCGAATGCCAATCCATGGTTTAATAACATGGCACTATCATTAGCATATAATCTTAACAAATATCATTCTTTTGGAGTTGAAGTCGGACAGGAACCATTTGCTCAAAAATTTCAGAAAACCGAATTTGATTTGACATCAACTTATGAACAAAATCCCCTTTTGTTCTGGTATGGTGGTTATTACAGGTTTAGTTATCCCGATTTTATTTTTAATGAAAAATTATTTCCCTTTGCTCAAATCTTTGGTGGTGCAACTTCTATCGGTCCATTGATTAAGTCACAAATAGGATTCCAATACAAACCAGATAAAAGAGTAACCTTTGTGCTTGGCGGTGAATTCTCGAGCTTAATATATAGTCTTCAGAATAATGTTTATAACTCTGATAAATTTGGTATAACTTATGGAATAAGCATTCAATATTGAAAATTGTCATAATAATATTAAGTATATTACTATTAATAGGTTGTGAGTGTGTTACTGATATTGATACTCCAAAAAACATTTCACCATCAACCTATGCTCACATAATGACTTTGTCTGCTGCTCCCGAATTTGATGAACTAAAAATATTTAGTGAATTCTGGCAAAAGCCTTTTTTTATTTACTATAATAATTCTGATGATAATTTTTCTTACAGGGATATAACCTATGGCCTTAATAATATTAAGGTTTTAACCAAAAAAGATTCAGTAATTTTTAATTCAACATTATCTTTAGAGAAAACAAAATATTATACATTCATAATTTTCGGGACAAAGCAACGAGTTCAGGCAATGTTACTCAAAGATTCAGTGTATAATTACAAAAAGACAACCGCATATTTTCGTTGCATACATACCTCAAGCGATGTTCCTCAGGTTAATTTTATAATCAATTCGAGCTATCCTATTGTTCATTCACTGCCATACAAGACTAATTCTGCATTTACACCAATAGTTTCAGGTTTTTATTCTATCAAAATAAACAATGCATTGACTGATAGCACTTTGATTAATATTAAAAATTATGAATTTAAAGAAGGTTTTCTTTATTCAATTATATTAAAAGGATATGCCGAAGGCAAAGGAAGTAAAGCCTTAGAATGTCAAATAATCGAAAGTGATGAATTCTATAAGAAAAATGAATGAAGTATTGAATGCAGAGAAAACTGTAAGCCGAATTCTGTCTTCATCGCGAGATGGAGGCAGTCATTAATCTTGGAGTATCGTCACCGATACCCTCAAGCAGCCTACCCAAATACAGTTCCCAAAAAAAGGGAAAAAGAGCGAACAACCCTTCATTGCTATGCAATCTGTATTTTTATTTGGCCTTGCTCCATGCAGGGTTTGCCAAGCCGATGCAGTCACCCACATCGCTGGTGGTCTCTTACACCACCATTTCACACTTACCTCCGTGACATCTGATTTCTCAGACCGGATTGGCGTTGTTTTTTCTGTTGCACTTTCCGTCGGCTTGTTTATCACTCGCCGCCTTCGTGTTACGAAGTGCATTGTTCTATGGAGTTCGGACTTTCCTCATCAGTATTAATCAACCAATGCGACTGCCCGTTTCCCCTGCATTCAACCTTCAATTAAAAAACTTAACAGAGCCAACAGGCGGACTTGAACCGCCGACCTGCTCATTACGAGTGAGCTGCTCTACCTCCTGAGCTATGTTGGCATTCTTTTTAATAAAAAACCCATTACATTTTTCTGTAACGGGTTTAGAAAAAAATAATTTTCTTTTAGTTTTTTAGATTTTAACATAGATGTTGCTGGCAACTTCGTTTCCAATTATCTTTTCAGACCCATTATAAGAAATGGTTATAGGACCTTTGAATGGTGCTTTATCAATTACCTTTATCTTGATATTAGGTGTTAAGTTCATTAGTTCAAGATAGGCTAATAATTTTTCGTCTGTGTCAGATAGTCTGCTTATATAATATTCTCCACCGGGTTCTATTTCTGACAAAGGTTTCTCCTCGTATTCAGCTATAACACCATCTTTGGTTGGTATGGGATGACCATGTGGGTCAAATTTCGGCTCTCCGAGCAATGTGTTAATCCTTTCGATAAATTCTTCAGAGATATGATGCTCAAGCCTACAGGCTTCATCATGAATCTTATCGAGAGGAAATCCAAGCATTTCCTTTAAGTAAGTCTCAATTAATCTATGAAACCTGATTATTTCTAAAGCAACTTTTTCTCCCTTTTCTGTTAATTTTACTCCTTTATATGAGCTATAATCAACCATGCCCATTGTATCTAATCTTTTTATCATACCAGTAACCGAAGCACCAGACACATTTAAATCTTTAGCAATATCTGTTGTTGAAACTGAATCATCAGGATTTTCATGCTGAAGTTTATAAATTGACTTCAAATAATCCTGCACTGCCTGACTTATCATAAATATTTTTCCTTTAATAATGTTACACTCATTTTGACGAACTTGTAAAAAAATTAATTTTTCAAAAATAATAATTATCTTAATTAAATCTAAATATATTTTTTAATATATAACTTTAATTATTAAATTTCTAAATTGAAATTAAATTCTATGTCCATTGTGTTGCAAAATATTCTTATAAATAAATTGTCTAATTATCCTCAATAAATAATTATTAATTATGAAAACAAAGATTACTCTAATCCTTTATCTTATAATAAACTTAAATCTTCTTGCCCAAGAGGATGTTTGGTATGCAAGAGCTGAAAAAGCTTTTAGAAATAACAATTTACCCGAGGCTATTTCATCTTTTTCTAAAGTAATTGAAATTAATAACAAAAATAAACATGCTTTTTACAATCGTGGTCTATGTTATCTTTATCAATTTGAATTGGAAAAAGCTATCTTTGATTTTACAGAAGTCATAAATCTTGACCCAAAAAATGCTGATGCCTTCAATAACCGAGGATTATCCTTTATTTATATTGGTCTTCCTGATAGTGCTTTGAAAGATTTGAATCAAGCTATTAGTCTCGACAATAATTTTATTGAAGCCTATATAAACAGAGCTACGGCTCTTATTGAACTTCAGAATTATGACCAAGCTATAAATGATTTATCCTTTGCTATCAAAAATGACCCTAAAAATCCCAGTCCTTTTAATGAACAAGGAAGAATATACTACAAGAAAAAAGAATATAAAAAAGCCATAACAAACTTTTCAAAAGCTATAGAGCTCGGTATGAAGTCTCCTATTGTTTACTATAACCGTGGAAATGCTTATTTTAGAAATAGACAATTTAAAAAAGCAATTGATGATTATACTATAGTTCTAAAATCCGATACAACTAATCTTGAAGCACTCAATAATCGTGCATTAGCCTACGACAGTCTTGGAATGAAAGATTTAGCCGATAAAGATAGATTAATCTTGAAAGAAAGACGCCAAGCCGACCCTGAATTTCCACCAATTGAAAAAATTGTTTTTCAGAAGTTTTCTGACCCATTGGAAAATATTTCCATTGAACTGCCTGAAAACTGGTTTTTTTTCACTGAATCTGACTCAAACTCCGTAACTGTTGTTGTAAGTAAAGACAAGATACAATCAATCAATGAACCTTTTCTTACTGGGGTTAGACTTACAATTGATAAAAATATGAAAGAAAGATTTGATGTTACCGGGGATGATAATTTGCTTGAATTCTGGAAGGGAAGCACTATTAAAAACTCTGTAGATTATCATTTTTATGATATTATTTCTCAGAAATTGTTTAACAGATTCGGCTATAGAGGGTTAATGAATACATCCACCCTTCAAATAACCGAAAACTCTTATAAAATTTCACTTTATGAATATGTATTAGTTCATGATGATAATATTTTTTATGCTTATTTTCAATGTCCCGAAATTCAGTTCAGATATTACAAAGATATCTTTGATAGAGCAATTGATAGTCTTAATGTTAAATTATGAATCATTTAGTTGTTTGTATAAGCCTGATAATTTTAAAATTTTCTAACCATCAATGATGAAACAAGCCATTCCAGCATTGATTTAAATTTCGATTCTTTTAACTTCACAAGATTGTCTAATGCCTTTTCGAAATACCCATTAAATTCTTTGACAGTTGACTCCATAATTCCCAAATTTAAAAATAGCTTCTGGAACACTTCTATGTATTCCTCCGACATTCCATTATTTTGATAAAATTCGTTAATCAATTCCACATCATTTGGCGATTTAGCTAGTTCTTTTGCTTTAATTATCAAATATGTCTTTTTGCCTTCTAATATGTCGTTTCCCACTTTTTTCCCGAGTTGATTTTGTTCGGCAGAGATATCAAGCCAGTCATCCTGAATCTGGAAGGCAATTCCTAAATTATTAGCATATTTCCTTATGCTTTCAATATCATTGAAATCCATTTTTCCAATATGGCAACCTATTGTTGCACATGCCTCCAATACCCTTGAAGTCTTTTTTTCAATCATTAAAAGGTATTTGTCAAGACTGACTTCTTTTCTAAAATTAAATTCCATATCATATGCCTGTCCTTCGCATACTTCAATCAAAGCTTTAATAAATTCCTTCTTGATATAGTCAGATCTTTCGTGTTTCACACAGTCTGGCAACAACTGAAAAGCATAACCGACCATGATATCACCGGTCAGAATTGCAGTTGGTTCATCCCACTTAATGTGAATTGTTTCTCTTCCACGTCTTAACTTACTTCTGTCCATAATATCGTCATGAACCAGAGTGAAATTATGTAATATTTCCATTGCACAAGCACTATCAAGAGCTTCAGTTGGCTCTCCACCACTTAATCCTGAACAAATCATTGTTAAAACAGGTCTTATTCTTTTACCCCCTCCTTTTAAAATATAATTGAAAGGTTCATAAATGGTTTTAGGCTCTTTATCATCTAACAAATTAAACAAGCGATTTTCAATTTGATTTAGAAAATCATTGTAAAGTTCTTTAAAATTATGCATCAAAATTTCCTTTAATATAATATTTTCCGGGTAACTGCTTTATGAATCCATCGAATTCAAGTTCGAGCAAGATAACTAAAAGTTCAGAAATATCTATGTTAATTGTCTGCACAATCTCATCAATATGTATGGGTTGACTGTCTATTGAATTATAAACTAACTCTTGATTAATATTTTTAAAAACTAATTTTTTATTCTGCTTTTTATGAACTTTGTCAATTGATAATATCCCCAGATCTTCTAAGATGAATTTTGGTGATATAGCTGGTTGTGCTTTCAGATTTTTAATAAGTAAATTTGTACCTTTGCTTCGTTCGGAGTTTATATTTCCCGGAACAGCATAAAGTTCACGATTCTGATCGAAAGCAAAATTTGCTGTTATTAAAGCACCACCTTTTTTTGCACTCTCGATGACAATAGTTGCTTTTGACAACCCACTAATAATTCTGTTCCTTTGGGGAAAATAACCCTGTAAGGATTTTGTTCCACATCTGTATTCCGTAATAATGGCACCACCTTTAGCAATCATTTCATCAGCAAGTTTTCTTGATAATTGAGGATTTACTTCATCTAATCCCGAAGCTACAACTGCATAAGTAATTCCATTATTCTTTAGAGCAGTTCTATGTGCTATCGAGTCAATCCCATAAGCTAAACCTGAAATAATTGTTATATCATTTTTTACAAAATACTCTACAAATTGCTCGGTTACAAGTTTTCCATATTGTGTGTTTTTTCGGGTTCCTACAATAGAAATATTTTTCTAACAGTCGGATTTAATAAATCCATTTACAAATAAAAGCAAAGGAGGATACTGAATATTTTTGAGTAAATCTGGATAATCTTCATCCCAGAAT
>Ga0129299_1002492_pt1 | contig 12194 bp, 8 predicted proteins | sample ConPoolayeCmetaG_FD_94477 | JGI IMG/M metagenome (GOLD analysis project Ga0129299, IMG submission 94477) | Hot spring microbial mat communities from California, USA to study Microbial Dark Matter (Phase II) - Cone Pool mat layer C metaG ... | reverse complement strand
GAAGCCGCCCGGCAGGAGATCCTCCGCTTCGACAGCAGCGCCCGGGAATATGTCAAGCGCTTCTTTCGACTGGAAGTAGAAGATCCCCTGCACTATGGCCTGGTCATCAACACCGGGGTCTTCCGCTATGCCGAGGCGGCGGCCATCCTCAGCCGGATCGCGGCCCGGGAACCGGAAGCGACCTGGAAACTCCTGGAGATCCGGCGGCGACGCGGCGACTGGGAAGGCTGGGCCGAGGCGCTGTCGGAAGAACTGGCCCTGCGTCCGGCGAGCCTGCCGCGTGCCGAGGACGAGATCGCCGGCGTTCCGCCGGCCGCGCTGCGCCGCATGGCCGACGCGGCGGTCCGCCCGCCGGCCATCGCCCCGTCAGGCGGCGATGCGGTCCGCCTCGCCGCCCGCGCCTGTCTCCACGGACTGTTGTGTGACCGGCTCGACCGGCCGGAGGATGCCCTGGCCTTTTTCCTCGCCGCCCGCAGCGTCGATCGCGGTTTCGTGCCCGCCGCCCTGGCCGAGGCCCGGCTTCACGTCCGCCGCTGCTCGTGGGCGGCGGCGCTGGCGGTCCTGGGCGGCATCGAGACCCCCGACCCGCCCGCGCGGCGGCTGGCGCTGCTCCTGTCGGCGCGATCGCACGACGGTCTGGACAACATCGCCGAGGCGGTCCGCGACTACCTCGCGGCCATCGAGCTGAGCCCCGAGGATGCCGACACCCGCGTCGCCCTGGGCCGGCTGTACGAGCGTGTCGGCCGGGCCGATGACGCCCGGGAACAGTACCAGACCGCGGTTTCCGTGGCCCCCGACCACATCGCGGCCCGCGAGCGCCTGATCCGCAATCTCTGGACCCGGTGGCGCGACCGCGGCGCGCTGCGCAGGCTGTCGGCGGAGTTGAGCGAGCTGCAGAGGCTGGCTCCGCAGGATTCCGCGACCATCCGGTGCACGGCCCTGGCCCGCTTCCTGATCGTCCAGGAGGCCGATCTTCAAGGCTACGTTCAGACGCTGCAGACCCTGATCCGCCTGCGGCCCGACGATCTCCGTTCGCGCGAAGACCTGGCCGAAGCGATGGCGCTTCTGCGGGACGACGAGGGTGCCCGCCGCGAGGTCGAGGCCATCCTGCGGGTCGATCCGCATCATCCGCAGGCCAACGAGATGCTGGCCGCCCTGCTGGTCCGCATGCTGGCCCTGGACGAGGTCCAGGCCCACCTGGAGAGGGTTCTGGGATGGTACCCCAACCGCGAGGGCCTGCTGCGGACGCGCGCCGAAATCCTGCTGATCCAGGGACGGACCGATGAGGCCTCGCGGGTCTGGCAGCACCTGCTGTCCCGGCCGGAAGCCGGCGAGCGGCACGCGATGTACCGGGCACGTCTGCTTTACACCTGGGCGCGGGCCGGCCGGCACGATCTGGCGGTCTCCACCGCGCAGGAATGGCTCGGACAGGCCGAGGGGGCCGCCGTGGATCCGGCCCGGCTGCAGCTGCTGTCGGCGCTGGCGGCGGCGGGCCGGCTGGACGAGTACGCCGCCCGCTGCCGGGACTGGCTGACGCAGGATCCGGACAACCGCCAGTACCGGGCCTGGCTGGCGGGAGGAACCGCCGAGCAGGGTGGACTGGCCGGGCGGCCGGCCGGACTGATCGGCGCCGGCCGATACGAAGAGGCCGTGCTGGAGGCCATGGGCTGGCTGAAGGCCGACCCGTCCGACGGCCAGGCGATCGCGGTGCTGGTCGCGGCGCTGCAGGCCGCCGGCCGGCACGAGGAAGTCCTGGAGATCATCCGCAGCCGCGTGGCGGCCGCAACCGGTCCGGCCGAGCGGATCGACCGCGTCCAGGAACTCATCCAGGCGTGCGTCGCGGCCGGGCGCTTCGACGAGGCCGTTGCCGCGGCGCGCGGCATCCGGCCGGACGGCGCGGACGACAACGAGGACCTGGAAACCGCCCTCGGCCAGCTGCTGGCCACGGTGCTGGTCCAGGCCGGCCGGTATGACGAGTCGGCCGCTCAGCTGCGGCGCGGCGTCGCCGAGCTCGAGGAGCGTGAGGCCCGTCTCGGCGAGATCCAGGCCGATCCGCAGAACGAGCGTCTCGGCCCGCAGTTGCGCGCCGAGCTGGCGAACCTCAGGATCCGCAAGTCACAGCTGCTGCGCTCGCTGTCGTTCGTGTTTCAGAACCAGAACCGGCCGGACCTGGCCGAGGAGCACCTTCGTGAAGCCTATACACTGGCGCCGACCAGCGTCGATCTGAACAACGATTACGGCTACACGCTGGCCGAGGCGGGCCGAAACCTGGAACAGGCCGAGCGGATGGTGCTTCGGGCGGCCGCCGAGGTGCTCGGGCCCGGACTGGGCGAGGATCCCCGGCAGGCGGCGTTTCTCGACAGCCTCGGCTGGGTGCTGTACAAGCGCGGCCGGCATCAGGAGGCGGCGTTCTGGCTGGAGCTGGCGGTGTCGCTGGAGCCCGAGCCGGACCCGGTCATGCTCGATCACCTGGGCGACGTGTGCTGGCGGCTGGACCGGCGCGAGCAGGCCGGCGTTCTCTGGAAACAGGCGGCCGAAAGCCTGGACCGGCGGGAACCGGGTCGCCTTCGGCCGCCGGAAGAAGCCTTGCGCCGCCGCCTGGAGTCCAAGCTGAACGCCGTGGCCGCCGGCCGGACGCCCGAGGTGGCCCCGGTGGGCGAGCACGGCGGCCCCACGGCGTGAAGAGCCGACAGATCTCCCCCGGCGAAGCGCGATCCGCCGCCGGGGACCGAAGGAGGTGTGATCCATGGCCGGACATTCCCATTGGGCACGGATCAAGCGCAAGAAGGGCGTCACCGACGCGCGGCGCGGCCGGCTCTGGAGCAAGCTGGCCAAGAACATCATGGCCGCCGCGCGCACGGGCGGGCCCGACCCCGAGGCCAACCTCAGGCTGCGTTACGCGATCGACAAGGCCAAGCAGGCCAACATGCCCAAGGACACCATCGAGAACGCCGTCAAGAAGGGCTCCGGCGGGACCGAGGGGGCCGAGTATCAGACCGTGCTCTATGAGGGCTACGGCGCCGGCGGCGTGGCCGTGCTGTGCGAGGCCCTGACCGACAACCGCAACCGGACCGCGCCGGAGATCAAGAAGCTCTTCGAGAAGCACGGCGGCGCCGTCGGGGCGGCCGGCTGCGTCCAGTGGATGTTCTCCCAGAAGGGCGTGATCACCGTGGATGCCTCCGCCGCGGACGAGGACACCATCGCCGCCATCGCATTGGAAGCCGGCGCGGAGGACTATTCACGGAGCGAGGAGGCCTGGGAGATCACCTGCGAGCCGGCGGCCTACGAGCCGCTTCGCGCCGCCCTGGCCGCCGCCGGCATCGCGACCGTGTCGGCGGAACTGAGCATGGTGCCCTCCAGCACCGTGACGGTGAACGCCGAGAACGGGGCCAAGGTGCTCAAGCTCGTGGAGGCCCTGGAGGAGCACGACGACATCCAGAACGTCTACGCCAACTTCGACATCCCCGCGGAAGTGATGGCCTCGCTGGGAGGCTGAGTCCCTGACCGGCCCCGGCGGCATCAGCCGGCACGGTCCAGGAAGGCCTGCAGGTCGTCCCCGGCGAGCACCTGCATCGTTTCGCTGTCCAGGTCCATGACCACGGCCAGCCGGTCGGCCGGGCCTCCCGGCGGCCGGGTGAACCCGCGCCACCACAGCGGCCGCCCGGCCACGATCTGTTTTCTCGGCGGCTCTCCGCGGGCGGTCAGCCACTCGGCCGCCGCCGGATGGCGCCCGACCTCCAGCAGCGCATACAGCCCCTCGACGGTCGATTCGGCGCCGGAGTGCGGGTTGATCACGCCGGCGGCGCTGAGGCCGTCGTATGTCCGGCCGGTGGCGGCATCATACATCGGCCGGCCGGCGATGTTGTTGCCCAGAAACCAGGCGCCCGCCAGCCCGGCCATGCGGGCATAGTCCAGGTCGCCGGTGGTCTCGAAGAGTCTGACCAGCCCGAGGGTCATGCATCTCACGCCGTAGGCAATCCGCTCGTCGTCCGACGACGCGGCCGGATCATCGAAGTCGATCGAGGCCGCAAGACCCTCCACCAGGAGGCGGGGGTAGAAATGCCGGGCCTCGGCCCGGGCGGATCGCGGGCGGCCGGCTTCGACCAGCGCCTGGGCCTGGGCGTTGCCCCAGGCGTGCCAGCCACGGCGGTTGGAGGCGTGAAGGCCGTAGGGAAAGCGATTCATCGAGCCGTAGCGCATAGCCTCCAGCCCCTGGGCCAGGCAGGCGATCATCCGGTCCAGGGCCCGGTCGGGGCGGGCCTGCCGCAGAGCGGTCAGCCCCAGCAGCAGTTCGCTGGTGGCGTCGGCGCCGTCGCCGTGGATCAGCCAGGCCGGCACGCGCCGGCCGTGGTATTCCTCGAACGACGCGTGGCGGGTCAGGAGGTTCCCGACGTGGGGCAACAGGCCCCGGGCCGCCTGATGGCAGCGATCGGCCAGGGCGTCGTCCACTCCGGCCAGCACGCGGCAGGCGGTTCCCAGAGCCCACATCGCCCGGGCCGACCACCAGTCCAGCCGGTCGGCACGACTCCGGACGTGGTCCCGATGGATCGTCAGCTCGCGATCGAGCACGAAGTTGTGGAACAGGCCGTTGGGGGCCTGCATGCGCAGAACGAAGCCCAGGAGCCCGACGGCCCGCCGGCGGGAGGCCTCGTCGCCCGCGATCTCGTGGTGCCGCAGGCACAGCACCGCCGCCCGGGCGACGTCGTCCACGCAGGAGATGCCCTCGTCGGGGTCGCCGAAGACGCGGTAGTCCGGAGCGGCACAGTACAGATACACCAGCCGGACGGGCCGGCCGTCGATCCGCAGATCCTCGCTGAGATGATCGAAGTGGGCGAAGTTCAACCGGCCTGCTTCCGGGAGAGCAAGCCCGCCCTGGCCGGCAGGAGCCCGAGGCATGCGGGACCTTTCGCGTCCAAGCAGCCCTGCGGCCCGCGCGGCACGAACGCCGGCGGACGTCCGTGCCGGGCCGCCGCAGTCGGTTACTTCACTTCGCTGAGCTTCACGGCGCAGCGGTTTTTGGCCGCCAGCAGCGCCGCCTCCAGCACCCGCTGGGTCTCGTAGGCGTCGGCGAAATCCGGCAGGGGCACGACCGGCTTTTTGCGGCCCAGGACGTTCATGATGTCCGCGGCCATGTTGATGAAGCCGTGCTCGTAGCCGATGATGTGCGCGTCCGGCCACCAGGCTCCGACGTAGGGGTGGTTGCCGCCGGAGGTGCACATGATCTTCGTCCAGCCCTGAAGCTTCTTCTCGGCGGTGTTGTCGTAGAACTCCAGGTAGTTCATGTCCTCGAAGCGGAAGCGCAGGGCGCCCTTCTCGCCGTGGACCTCGATGCCGTTCTGGTTCTTGCAGCCGGTGGCCAGGCGGGTGGCCTCGAAGCTGGCCACGGCGCCTTTGCGGAAGCGGGCCAGGAAGAGCACCGCGTCGTCGACGTCGGACTTGCCCTTTTTCGCCGACCCGCGGGCTCCGCCGGCGATTCCGCCGCTGACGTTGGCCGCCAGGATGGTGCGTTCCTTGATGAACGTCTCGGCGATGGCGCCGGAGATCTCGTCGATCTCGTCGCCGGTGATGAAGCGGGCCATGTCGATGACATGGGCGTTGAGATCGCCGTGGGCCCCCGATCCGGCCAGCTTCTTCTGGAACCGCCACAGCAGCGGGGTGTCCGGTCCGCCCCAGTCCTGCAGGTAGATCGCCCGCACATGGTAGATGCGGCCCAGCCGTCCCTCGCGGACCAGCTGGTGGGCCAGGGCGACCGCCGGGCAGCGCCGGTAGTTGTACCACACGAAGGTCGGGACCCTGGCCTTCTTCGCGGCGGCGACCATCGCCCGGGCGTCGGCCAGCGTGCCGGCGATCGGCTTCTCGCAGGCCACCGGCTTGCCGGCGGCCAGGGCCTCCATGGCCGGGGGCATGTGCATGAAGTTCGGCGTGACCACGTCCACCAGCTGGATGTCCGGGTCGTGGATCACCCGCTTCCAGTCGGTGTCGAAGTTCTTCCAGCCCCAGCGGCGGGCGAACACCGCCGGGTTCTCCTCCGGCTGACCGAAGACGGTGTGCATCACCGGCTCGACCGGCAGGTCGGTGAAGAACCTGGCGACCTTGAGGTAGGCGTTGCTGTGCGTCCGGCCCATGAAACCCTGCCCGATCAGGGCGACGTTGCATTCCCTGGCCATCGTGGAAGTCTCCTGTGGGGCGGCATCCTGGTGGTTCGGCCACTGCACTGCGGCCCGCCGTCCGCCGCTGCGGCTCCAGGCCGCGTTGCGCGGCACCGATACACCCGCAGAACCGATGGGATGGGGCTCCCTCATCCCGCCCGCCGCCGCCTCGGGCAGGCCCCCACGATATAGCCGCCGATGGCGGCGAAATCAAGCCGCCGCAAGCGCCTTTTGTCCGCCGGGACCCGGCCGGGGCCGGCGGTGCCTCCCCCGGCACGCCGGCTCCGGCCGGCTGCCGGAAGCCTGTTCGCCGGGGGGAGCGGGGCATTACAATGCCGTTGCGGCAGGCCCCTGCGGGCCGGCCGGGAGGTGCGCGATATGAGCGGAACGGCCGTCCAGCGAGTTCACCTGGCCTATGGCAGGAACGGCCTGGATGTCGAGGTCCCCTCCGATGCGGTGGTGCTCGAGCCGCGCTACGTTCCCGGCCTGGCCGATGAGCAGGCCGCCCTGGTCGAGGCCCTGCGCCGGCCGACCGCCGGGCCGCCGCTGCGCGAACGCGTCCGGCCCGGCCAGCGGGCGGTCGTCGTCCACACCGATATCTCGCGGGCCACGCCCAACGACCGCATCCTGCCGCCCCTGCTGGCCGAGCTCGAGGCCGCCGGCATCCGCCGCCAGGACATCACCCTGCTCAACGCCCTGGGCACCCACCGGCCACAGACCCCCGAGGAGCTGCGGGCGATGCTCGGGCCGGAGATCGTGGCCAACTACCGCTGCCTGCAGCACGACGGGCTGAACGACGCCGGTCTGGTGTCGCTCGGGACCACCCGTTTCGGCCACCCGGTCCGCGTGAACCGCCACTACATGGAGGCCGACGTCCGGATCCTCACCGGTTTCATCGAGCCCCATTTCTTCGCCGGATTCAGCGGTGGCCCCAAGGGTGTCCTGCCCTCCATCGCCGGCGCCGAGAGCGTCCTGCACAACCACGGCGCCCGGATGATCGGCCACCCCAAGGCCACCTGGGGCATCACCCGCGGCAACCCCATCTGGGAGGAGATGCTCGAGGCCGCGACCATGACCCGGCCGACGTTCCTGCTCAACGTGGCCATGAACCGCGACAAGCAGATCACCGGCGTGTTCACCGGCGACCTGGAGCCCGCCCACGCCGCCGGAACCCGCTTCGTGGCCGACAGCGCCATGGTGCCGGTGCCCGAGCCCTTCGACATCGTGGTCACCAGCAACTCCGGCTACCCGCTGGACCTCAACCTCTACCAGACGGTCAAGGGCATGTCCGCGGCCGCCCAGGTCGTCCGCCCCGGGGGCACGATCATCATCGCCTCCCAGTGCTGGGACGGCATTCCCGAACATGGCGCCTTCGGACGCCTGCTGGCCGAGGCCCGCAGCCCCGAGGAGCTGCTGGCCCGGATCGAATCGCCGGGCTTCGAGTCGCCGGATCAGTGGCAGGCCCAGGTGCAGGCTCGCGTGCAGCTCAAGGCCAAGGTGTACGTCCATAGCGAGGGCCTGACACCCGAACAGATCCGCCGCTGTCTGCTGGAGCCCTGCCCGCGCATCGAGGACACGCTGGCGGAACTCATCCGGTCCGCCGGCGGCCGCAGACCCACCATCGGCGTCCTGCCGGAGGGACCGCTCACCGTGGCCTACGTGCGCTGAGTCCGGCCGCCACGCGTCCTGCGGCCGGCCGGTGGAAACCGCCCTCAGCCGCCCGGCTGGCAGCGCGGGCAGAGATAACTGCTGCGGCCGGCGACCGTCATCCGCACGACCGGCGTCCGGCAGCGCGGACAGGGCCTGCCTTCGCGCCCGTAGACGCGGTGGCGAAGCTGGAACCGCCCCAGGGAGCCGTCGGCCGCCCGGTAATCGCTGATGCTCGACCCGCCCGCGCGGACCGCCGCCTGAAGCACCCGGCGGATGGCCGCATGCAGACGCCGGATCTCCTCATCGCCCAGCGTGCAGGCCCGCCGCAGGGGATGAATCCCGGCGCGATGAAGGGCTTCGTCGCAGTAGATATTGCCCAGCCCGGCCATCGGGCGCTGGTCCAGCAGCAGGGCCTTGATCTGCCGCCGCCGCTTCATCAACGCCCGGAACGCCGATGCCGGCATCGACAGAGCATCCCGCCCGGCCGGGGGCAGGCTCCTGCCCACCCAGCCCTCATCCCCGCGGGATCGCCCCGGCAGCAGGTACCAGATCCCGCCGAAGCGCCGCGGATCGACGAACCGCAGCTCCCCGCCGCCGCCCAGCCCAAGGCGCAAATGAGTGTGAGGCTCGATCGGCCGCCCGTCCGGGACCAGCAGCAACCGGCCGCTCATGCCCAGGTGGAAGACCAGGGTCCCTGCCTCCCGCCGCCCCGGCCCGGCCAGCATCAGCCGGACCTGCTTGGCCACGCGGCAGACGCGCGTCACCTGCCGGCCGCGCAGCACCGCGCAGAGCACCGCCGGGCTGCCGTGCAGCACGTCCGGCCGTGCCAGATGCACCACGTCCACGGTACGGCCGCGCAGGCGACGGGCCAGTCCGCGCACGATGGTCTCGACTTCGGGGAGCTCGGGCATGATCGCCGCGTTGTTTGATTCCCGCCGGACCGCGGGGCATCGCCGGACTTCACGAGAGCCACTGGCCGGGCTGATCAACCCCGAGCGGGCCTGCACAGGAATCGCCGGTCGCGCCGTCAGGCGCGGATCAGGTGCCCCGGGCCTCCGGGTCCGCGGCCTCGGGAGCTTCCGGCCCGGCCTCCGGAGACTCCGGTCCGGGCTGCGGGATCGTTTGCTCCGTCTGGGTCTCCGGGGCCTCGGCGCCGGCCGGCACCGCCTGTTCGCCCAGGACCGCGGTCACCACCCGGCGGACCTGGTCCGCATAGTCCGGCCGGAAGTCCTCGTCCGGCACGCCGTAGCGGTCCACGGACGACCGGGCGGCCGCGACGAAGGCGGTCAGCTGGGTCCGGGTCAGGTTCTCCATGACGGTGCGGCTGCCGGAGCCGTCATCCGCGCTCACCAGCGACATCACCTCGCGCAGCTCGGCCGCCGGCAGGGTCTGCTCGCAGATGCCGCGCTGCAGCCGGGCGAACACGCGCAAAGCGGACTCCGATTCCTCCGGCGGCGGGGGCGTGGCCACGTACTGGGATCGGACCGCCTCGACGACGATCAGATCCGGCAGGGGACCCTCCATCAGCCGGGTGGCGACCATGCCCAGCTGGGTGTAGCTGATCCGACCGCCTTCGAAATCGTCGGTGAGGCGGGTGAAGATCCCGGCCAGCTCGTCCCGCTGGTCCGCCGGCAGGTCCGACGACGCGACCATCGTCACCAGCGGGCCGCGGATCAGGGCGGCCGTCCAGCGCTTGAAGTTCACGACCACGTAGGTCACCAGCCCGCCGCAGACGACCATCATCATCAGCAGGATGATCATGAAGATCCGCAGCAGGCTGATGCCCCGATGCCCGGAGGTTTCGGAATAGTCCATGAGCGGCTCCCTGGATCCGCCGATCCGCGGTTATCATAGCTGCAGCCGCGGGGCGGCGGAAGCCGCCATCCGGACCGGTGGATTGACCATGAGCACCTGCGACCTGGCCGACGAATACTTCAACCGTTCGCTGGCCACCGTGCGGGGCACGGAACGCCAGCACCGGCAGGTCCGTTACGCCGTATTCTCGCGAACTCCGGGACTGCTGACCGGGGTCGCCGATGTCGCCGGGCTGCTGCGGCGCCGCTGCGCCGGTCCGGTCACGCTGCGCAGTCAGCCGGAGGGCCGGGCCTTCGCCGCCGGTGAGGTGGTCATGACCATCGAAGGCCCCTTCGGGCAGCTGGTGTGCCTGGAAACCGAGATCCTCGGCCTGCTTGCGCTGTCGGGTGCCGCCGGCATGATGGCTGAGATCGTCGCGGCCGCAGGCGTGCCGGTGATCGACATGGCCGCCCGGCATTACCCGCCGGAGCTGATCCCCCGCCTGGCCGTGGCCGCGGCCGTCGGCGGGGCGGCCGGCACCAGCACCCGGGCCGGCCATGCGGAGGTCCACGCCCGATTCGGCGTCGGCGGCGACCGGATCCGGATCGCAGACGGGCCCGCGCGTCCCTTCCAGCTCTACGGCTCCATTCCCCACGCTCTCAACGCGGTGTTCGAGGGCAGCAGCATCGAAAGCGCCGCCGCCTACCACGAGCGCTGCCCCAAGGTGCCGCTCACGGTGCTGATCGACTACGAGGGTCGCGAACGGGATGTGGTCGCCGAGGCCGTGCGGCGGTTCGGCTCATCGCTGTACGCCGTGCGTCTGGACACCTGCGGCAACCGCGTACACCAGGGCGGTCACGAGAAGACCGAGCGGGCCCTGGAAATGCGGATTCTCTCGCAGGCGGCCGACCGGGCCGCGGCCGCCGCCGCGCTGGAGCGTTACGGCTTCGGTCCGGGGGTGACCATCGAGGAGACCTATGCGATCCGCGGGTTGCTGGACTCCCTGGGAGCCAAAAGCACCCGGATCCTGGTCAGCAGCGGCTTTGACCTCCAGAAAGTGAGGGCCTTCGCCGCCTGCCGTGCGCCCATCGACGCCATCGGCACCGGCTCGTGGGTATGTTTCGCGATGTTCACCGCCGACGTCGTGGCGGTCCTGGAAAACGGACAGTGGGTCCCTCGCTGCAAGGCCGGCAGGGCCGAGGAACTGCAGGTGCCCGAGTCGCTGCCCCAGGAATGGCGGATCGGGTCGGAATCTCCGACCGGCGGAACGGAATCCGCCGTCGGGGAAAAGGAGAACGCGCCGCCGGCGCAGCCGCCGGAGTCGTGAACCGCGAGAAAGTGCCTACTGGCCGTCATGCGGCTCGATGCGCCGCCAGGTGAAGTCCGGGTCCAGGATTTCGCAGGGGCGAAACCGCGTCTTGTAGTGCATCTTCGGGCAGTCGCGGACGTCGTAGCCCAGGTAGACGTATTCCACGCCCAGCCGCCGGGCGAGTTCCACCGTCCAGAGGATATTGAAGGTGCCCGGCGACCGCGCCGCCCGGCGGGGATCGAAGTAGAAGTACACGGTGCTGATCGCGTTGTCGTCCAGGTCCAGCAGCCCCACTCCCACCAGCCGGCCGGCGTCGCGGAAGACCACCTCCGCGGTTTCGATCGGCGAGCGGTACAGGAAACCGCGAAAACCCTCCCACGAGGCGTCCATCTGTCCGTCGTGCCGGGCCGCGAGGTATTCGACGTAGAGGCGGTGCTTTTCGGGTGTCGGCCGCGGCTCGTCGACCTCCACCTCCAGGTCGGCATTGCCGGCCAGGCAGCGCCGCTGCGAGCGATCGGGCCGGAAGGCTGCGACCGGCAGCCGGATCGCCCGGCACTGGTCGCAGGCCTCGCAGGCGGGGCGGTAGATCAGGTCGCCGCTGCGCCGGAAGTTCAGGTCCATCAGCGACCGGTAGACCCCCGGCGGCAGAGCCCGGGCGCGAAACACCACGTCGCGGGCCGTCCGGCCGGCCAGGTAGGGACAGGGACGCGCCGGACTGGCCTGCAGGTCGCTGTGATCGAGTGCAGACCGCAGACCCGCGGTGCGCTGCGTGATAGCCACCTCGTCGGACATGACGGCGCCGCCGGTTTCCGGGAACGGGGAAATGCTCTCCGGCACCGTTCATGTTAGGACGGCACCGCCGGGCGCGTCAAACCGCCCGCGATCCAGACGCCGCCCGGTCCCTGGTGACCGCGCAACAGGGCCTCCACCGGATCCGGCATCCGCGGGTCGTCCAGCGGAACCGCGATCAGGTCCGCCCGCATCCCCGGAGCCAGCGCACCGCAGGCATCCGCCAGACCCAGGGCCCGGGCTCCGTGCATGGTGCCCATGCGCAGCAGCAGGCGACCGGGGACATCCTCGTATGCCGCCCGGAGAAAACGTATCTCGTCGAGGACTGAAAGCGTCCCCCCGCCGGCACACGAATCGGTGCCCAGGCAAACGTTCACCCCCGCGGCCAGCATCTCCCGCCAGCGGTGCCCGGTGTGCCCGAAGAAGCGATGGGCCCGCGGACAGAAGACCACCGACGCGCCGGCAGCGGCCAGCAGGGCCAGATCCTCGTCGGCGGCGTAGTT
>Ga0129299_1002490_pt1 | contig 12199 bp, 11 predicted proteins | sample ConPoolayeCmetaG_FD_94477 | JGI IMG/M metagenome (GOLD analysis project Ga0129299, IMG submission 94477) | Hot spring microbial mat communities from California, USA to study Microbial Dark Matter (Phase II) - Cone Pool mat layer C metaG ... | reverse complement strand
GTGGATGAAGTGGTTCAGCGGTTCGAGGATGCCGGCGTCGATCAGCGTGTGGTAGTCGGCGATGGAGATCCGCATCACGTCCGCGCCCCGGCCGACGACGTGCCACGCCTGGTACTTGGTGACCAGGTCCACCATCCGTTGGTATTTCACCCGCACATCGGGGTGGAGCCGCTCGAAGCCGCGAGCGTAGCCGTCGCGGAACAGGGCGTCCTCCATCGGCATGCCCCAGACGGTCATCAGCAGTTCGTGTTCCGCCGTTCGGCCCCAGCGGACCGGGACCACGGCCAGGCCGGTGGCCAGGGCGAGGAGCAGGATCAGCAGGTGGCTGACACGAAGCCGCGGGGAGCGTGGGCTGGTCGGCAATGGGTTTCGGGCCATGATCCTTCCTGCTTTCCTGGGGCCGTGCCGGCGACCCGCGGGGCACGGTCTACTCTCACTCGCCGGTTGTGCGAACGGCGACCGAGACGGCCGCTTCGCTCGTGGTTCGACGGTTTCGGCACTTCGGCCGTCGAGCCGCGCCCTTTATCCTTTCACGCCGGTCAGCGTGATGCCCTCCACGAAGCGGCGCTGGAAGAGGAGGAACACCAGGATGATCGGGGCGGTGATGATGGTCGCGGCGGCCATCTGCACGGGCCAACTGTCCACATAGAGGCCCATCGCCAGGGCCTGCACCGCGAGCGGCAGGGTAAAGTGCTCGGTGGTGTCGATCACGACCAGCGGCCAGAAGAAATTGTTCCAGGCGAACATGAACGTGAAGATCGCCAGGGCCGCCACCGCCGGGCGCACGGCCGGCAGCACCACGTGCCAGAAGATCTCGAACTCGGTCAGGCCGTCGATGCGACCGGCGTCCAGCAGGCTGTCCGGCACCGAGGCGATGGCCTGGCGCATGTAGAAGATGCCGAAGGCCGACGCCAGGAACGGCACGATCAGGGCCTGGTGGTTGTCGATGAAGCCCAGCCAGTTGCACAGCACATAGGCAAAAATGAAATACACCTGATACGGCAGCATCATCGTCGCCAGGAGGACGGCGAAGAGGATGCGCCGGCCGGCGAAACGCAGTTTGCAAAAGGCGTAGCCGGCCAGGGCGTTGTGGGCCACGGAGAGGATGGTGATCGCCGCCGCCACGATGATGCTGTTCACATAGTAGCGGCCGAGTCCGGCCGACTCCCAGGCGTCGAGGTAGTTCGCCCATTGCCACTCCCACGGCCAGCCGGTGGGCAGCCAGCGGGGTTCGGCGGCGAGGGCCTCGGCCCGGTCTTTGAGCGAGGTGGACAACATCCAAGCGAAGGGCAGCAGCATGGTGAGAGCAAGGGCGTAGATCACCGCGTGAATCAGCAGACGCAGCAAGGCCGGCGGGGCGTCGCGTTTCATGCGGCGGACTCCTCCGCCGGTCTCGACCAGACGAACTGGGCCAGGGTCACGGCCACGGTCAAGGCCAGCACGATGACCCCGAGGGCGGCGGCGAAGCCCAGGCGGTTGCGCATGAACTCGCGATAGAGGTAGAGGTTCAGCACGTCGGTCCAGGGCTGCTCGATGGTGCCCACCATGACCAGCACGATGTCGAAGACCTGCAAGGCTCCGATCATGCCGGTGATGAGCAGAAAGAAGGTCATGGGCCGCACCGTGGGCCAGGTGATGTGCCACATGGCCCGCCAGGGCCCGGCGCCGTCCACGGCGGCGGCTTCGTGATAACTCCGCGGGACGTTGCTCAGGGCCGCCAGGTACAGCACGATCGAGAAGCCCAGCCCGCGCCAGATGGAGACGGCGATGATGGTGGCCAACGCCCAGGGCGAATTGCCGAGCCAGCGGGGCCACTCCACCGGCACGGGCGCCTCATACCCCAGCAGCGGGGCCGCGGCCCGCACCAGGCTGTTGAGCGTGTGATTGAGCAGCCCGGCGTCCGACGGCTCCAGCACCCAGCGCCAGATGAAGCCGATGGCCACGATGGAAACCACCGTCGGCAGGAAGAAGATCGTGCGAACCGCCGTCCGCCCGATGAACCACGTGGCGTTCATGGCCACGGCGCACAGGAAGGCGGCCAGCGTGGTGATTGGCACGCTCGCCGCGGCGAAGATCAGCGTGTTGCGGATCGCCGGGCCGAGGGTGTGGCCCGCGATGGCCTCGCGGTAGTTCTGCAATCCGACGAAGCGGGGCGTGCCGCCACCGGTCCATTGGAAGAAGCTCAAGGCCACGCCGACCACCGTGGGCAACGCGGTGAACAGAAAGATGATCGCCAGTGGAAAGGCGACGAACTTCCACCCCGTGGCCGAGTCCGCCCGACAAATCACGGCCGCGGCTCCGGATTCGCCGGCTGCGTGGTGGGCGGCGGGGCGGCCGGCGCGGGCCGCGATGGTTTCTCCGCCGCGGCCTTGGAGCCGGCCTCCGCCGCGTCCTCCGGCCGATCCGCTTCGCCGGGCTTCTTCTCCAGCAAGTACTTGTCGAACCAGGCCAGATCCCATTCCATCTTGGCCCGCCGGTTCTGGTAGGTGTTCAGGCTGTGGCTCTCGCCGGGGTAAACGACCAGCTCCGTCGGAACATTGAGGTAGTGCCGCAGGGCGCGGTAGAGAGCGCGACTGTGCGCGGGCGGGCACCGCGGGTCCGCCCCGCCCACGTGGATCAGCGTGGGCGTCCGCACGCGGTCCAGGACGAAGACCGGCGAGGCCCGGCGGTATTCGTCGGCGGCGGTCCAGGGCAGGCCCTTCATGTAATTGATGACGTGGCCGGGCGTGTCCTCGGTGCCCCACTGGATCACCATGTCGAGGACTCCGGCGCCGGTGCTGGCGGCCTTGAAACGGTCCGTGGCGGTGATGACGCAGTTGGTGAGATAGCCCCCGTTGCTCCAGCCCATGACGCCGAGGCGGTCGGGGTCGGCGAGGCCCCGCTGGATCAGGGCGTCCACGCCGGAGAGGATGTCCTGCACCTCAACGTCGTTTTCCCGCCCGATCAGGTCGGTCATGAACTTGCGGCCGTAGCCGGTGGAGCCGCGGTAGTTGGGGCTGAACAGGGCGTAGCCCTTCGCGGCCAGCAGGGTGCGGCCGTAGATCCAGAACCGCATGGCGTACATGGTCGCCGCAGTCGGCCCGCCGTGCAGTTCCACCACCAGCGGCAACGGCCGGTCGCCGGCATAACCCGGCGGCGTCTCCAAAATGCCCTCGACGGTCGTGCCGTCCGGGGCCTTCCACTCCACGATCTGTATCTGCGGCAATTTCCACGTGTCGATCTGCGGGTTGACGTTGGTCAGACGCTTCAGGTCGCCGGGCTGCCCGTCCAGCCGGACCATGTACAGGTCGCCCGTGTGCTTGGTGGTGTCAACCACCGCGAAGAGCTGCCCTCCGGCCCGATCGAAGCTGTACGAGTTGGCCACGATGTCGCCGCCCGCCAGCTTGCGAACCGTGCCCTGGGAGCCGTCGCGAAGGTCGGGCAGCCCGCAAACCCACTTCCGCGCCTTCCACTCCGCCAGGAAGCACAGCTCGCGGGAGTCGCCCCGCCAGGCCAGGCGGCCGCCGTCGGCCACTTCCAGTTCGTCGGGGATTTCCAGCCGCCGAATCGGCAGGTCGCCGTCCCGCTCCTCCGCCACCCACAGCTCCGTGGGATAGCCGTCGAAGGAGAGGCTGAAGGCGACGGCCTGGCCATCCGCCGCCCAGCATATCCCGTCGACCCAGCCATACGGCGAGGGGTGGTCGTCGCGCCAGCCATCCTTGGTCACGACATGAACCTTCCTGGTGTCGGCGTGCCACAGGTCCACCCGCGACCAGCCTTCGTGGCTGAGGGCGGTCTCGTCGGGCGTGGTGATCAGGGCCACGCAGCTTTCATCCGGCGAGACGGCGAAGGACCTGATCACGCGGTTTTCGTCGATGAGCTTTTCCGCCCGCCAGCTTTCCAGGTCGAGCTTCCACAGTTGCGAGACCTTGACCACGCCGTGGCCGTATTCGAGGTGCTTGTTCTTCTGGCGGAGGGTCTTGAAGTCGTCCTGGAAGTGTTCTTCGCTGGTGGTGTAGTAGAGCGTGCGTCCGTCGCGCGACAGCTCGAAACGGTTCACGCCACCTTCCACGCGGGTTACGGCGAAGGCCTCCTCGCCCGCCGGGCTGAGCCGCCAGACCTGGGCCTGGCCGTTGAGCGGCGGCCTGGTTTCGCCGGGGCGTTGGCGGGCGCTGAGGAAGTAGAGGAAGCGGCCGTCGTGGCTCCACTGGGGCGAACCATCGGCGGCGGGGTCGAAGGTGAGCCGGCGACGCTCCCGGGTCTGCGTGTCCAGCACCCAGAGATCGGCGTTGCGGCCGTCGAGCGGTTTCTCCCAGCGGGCCTCCACGTAGGCGACATAGCGGCCGTCGGGCGAAGCGGCGCAGGTGGTGATGACGCCCAGGGTGAAGTAATCGTCCAGTTCGATGTCGTGGGTCCGCTCCCGGGGCTGGGCCGCCGCCCCGCCGGCCGGACCGGCCCACGTCAACAACACCGCCAGCAACACGCACCATTTCGGCATGGTCGCTCTCCCGGGGTCAAGAGGTAGCCAATCGCGACCATTATGAAAGGCGCGGACCGGACGGGCAACGGCCGTCGCGAAGCTATCGTCGAGATTCCAGTTGCTTCACCCGGCGCTCAAGCTCGCCCAGGCTGCGTTGCAGGCGGGCGTTTTCGTCAGCAAGCCGCGCGATGGTGCCGCGGAGCTGGTCCAGCTCCCGAAGTTGGCGAGCGGTCTCCCGGCGTTCGCGGCCGGATTCGCGGAGGGCCTTCTCCAACTCGCGAAGGTTGTTCTCCACGCTGGACCACGACGGGCTGCCGAGGGCACGGTTGATGTCGGCCAGGCCCTTTTCGATGCGGTCGACGCGGTCGAGCAGCGGCCCGCCACTGCCACCGGGACGAGCCGGCCCCACGATTCGTTCCAACGCGGCCACGCGTTGCTCCAGGCTGCTGCCACCGGCGGGCTGGCCCCGTTCGTCAGCGACGCCGCCAGACCAGACCAGGGCCGTCGCCACGGCCGCCAGGACCAGAACTCCCCCGATCGATTGTTGCTTCAGCGGTGTACTCATGATACAGGCTCCCCAAAGGTCGTTCGGCTGCGGCGGGACGGCGGATGGAGTGAGCCGAACGAGCGGTCAGCCCCCCCCCACCAGGGTGACGATCTCCACCTGATCGCCGTCGCGGAGGTTGGTCGATTCGTATTGAGTTCGCCGGACGAGTTGCCGGTTGACCTCCACGGCAAACGGCGGCCGCGGCCGCCGCAGGGCCACGAGGGAAGCCACGGTGGCGGGCGCCGGGATCTGCTCGAGGTCTCCGTTGATCTGAATGCGGAGGGTTTCGCCGGACATGAGCTGGTCGCCTCCCGGATTGAGACCGGCCCTTCGGCGGACCGGCTACCCTCTATTCTAGCAGAAGATTCCCCGGCATCCTTATGGCAACAGGTCGAGGTCGTGCCTGATACGCCGCCGCACCGCCGGCGAATGGCCCGTGGGACCGCCGGACAGGCGGACAGCAACGGCGCCGCCGCCGTAGTCGCTCGTCCCGCCGACGGAGCACGGAAACACCGGTGGGCCGTGGCGAAATAATCGTCCGCCGCCGCGAAATACCCGGGCGGCTCGCCCGTTTAGCTGGATGTTCGAAGCGGGCGCCGACGGCGGTGGCGGGCGAGTCTGATACACCGCGGGCGGCAGGAGGATGGGCCATCATCGCGTCATTTCAAGAGCCGATCTCGTCACCATCGGCGGGCCGAATTCGCGGGGAAAACGCTGGGCCGGTTTATGTCCACTGCCCGCATTGCGAACACCCCGTGATCGTGCGGCGGCCGGTGCCGGGGAAGACACACCGGTGCCGACAGTGCGCGGGTTTCTTCTTGTTGCGGATCACCTATCGCCGCGGGCGGGTTCCCCGGCCGATCCCTTAACGGTGCGAGAGGATGAGAAAGCCCCAGCCTGCTGATTCCTCCGGGGGACGGATCACCGCTGGGGTTGATCTCGATCGAGCGGCCGGGAACCGCAGAAGGTCCGCCGAGGCGCCGCCTCCGCGGCCGGTTGCAAACGGCACGGGCGGCGGCCGGGGTGGCGAAGGGGAGGGTGCGGGTTAGGAGCGGTCGAGGCGTGCTTCGAGGACGCGACAGAGCTTGTCAAATGAAGGGGATTTGCGGCGACATATCTGCAAATCCATGGCTGCGGTCATACGGGCTTGGTCAACCGTCTCGCTGTATTTCGGGCCCCTGAAGCGTTCCTCGATCCAGCCCTTGCCGCAGCGCTGTTGCTCTGGGTCAGCGGGCGGTTTATCAGTCACTTCAAGATGGTCCGTCAATGATTGAGCAGATGCAACGAACCACGTCTCGTATTCGATGTTTGCCACCACTACCGCCGCGTCGCACCTCCCGGCCTCTTGTTGGACGGTTTCGGTCAATAGAGGCACCAGGCGGGCGGGGCAATCTCGGTCGGCATCCAGAAGAAGGAGCACAAGGGCGGGAACATCCGCGTCAGAGCGGTCCTGGAGTTTGGCGGCGGCAAACCTGACGGCGCGAGAGATCTCAATCGGATTGGGAGTGCTGACAGCCGCATCCGGATCCCACCGGAGCAGCTTCGATCGTGGCTGTCGCACCGGCGGGAGCACTTCCAAGTAGTCGCCGCCAAGCTGTTCCCGCCACACGCGATCAAGCAGGACGCGGATTGCCTCGACTTCACCATGTCCCTCGACAATCGGCGCAATGCACAATCGCTTCAATCGTCGTCCTCCTCCGTATCGAAGAGGTTGAGTTGGCGTTGTCGCGCTAGATCGCGTTCATCGGGCTGAAGTTGCGCCATGCGCAAGAGTTCCCCAGTGCTGTACAGGTGGTCCCTGATCGAGTCAGTGCTGGCTTTGTCCGGGCTGGCGATCTGCGTCATCCCTTCCCGTGACGCAACGACCAAGAGGGTGTCCTTCTCAGGATCCACCTGATCCAGGAGATCGGGGCTGTGACACGTGATCACGACCTGCGTGTGCGTAGCCGCCTCACGAAGCGCATCCATCAGCACACCGGCCGCCGCAGGGTGCAGGGCGGTTTCCGGCTCCTCGATGCCCACCAAGGTCACGGGCGTCTTGCGATCTGAAAACTGCTGAACGGCGACGAGCGCGCCCAACGCACGAAGCGTGCCATCTGACATGCTGCCGGCGTAGAACCGCCAGGGGCTCCTCGCCCCTTGCACGTCCTGTCGGAACTCGATCGTCTCTCGTGGCCCCAGCGATATCCGGTTGAAGTCGCTGACTCCCGGCACGATCCGTTGCAGGTAGTGACGGATCCTTTCAATGACCTTGGGTTGATCCTGAGCCAACCGCGATATGACACTGGCGACATTGCTGCCATCTCGACGGAGAAGCTCGCCGGCGTCAGGGCTTTGAAGCTCCTTCATCGAGTCCGGGTTCAAGTTGTAGAATCCCATGGAGACGAGCGCATCGTAGGCGTCACGAAACGTCGCCAAGCCAGAAACATTCACCAGATACAGTCGGTCAGGAAATGCCTGCGGCAAGTTGTTGGGGGAGGCCAGGACGATGACTCCGTCCTGCACTTGGTACTGGGCCAGGGTTTCTCCCACAGCGTCAGTAATCCGCAACCGCTCGCGTTTGACGACGAACCCGCCCCGCTCGCGGGCCGCAATCTCGAAGGCGTAAGAAGCCTTGCGAAAGCTCGACAGGAGCAGGTCTATGCCGATCGAGAAATTGCGCGGGTGTCCCGTGCTGAGCCGCCGCACCGTGTTCAGCCCGCCCCGCGACTTGACGGCATGATCCAGCGAGGTCTGGAGCCCGTCCGTCACAAAGCGCACCGCATCCAGAAAGTTGCTCTTGCCCGCCCCGTTGCGCCCGACCAGCACGGTCAATCGCCCCAGCTTGAGGCTGCACCGTCCGATGCTCTTGTAGTTGCGAACCCGCACCGACTCGACGACTGCGGCGGCGTCATGGGGCTCCGGGATGAGTGTTTTCGCGGCGTCTGCCATGGGCTTTCCTGCTCACACGCTACGGAGATCGCCCACGCCGATCAATCCCCGAATTTGATCCCCTGGGCCAGCGGCAGCTCGGTGCTCCAGTTGATCGTATTCGTCTGGCGCCGCATGTAGGCCTTCCAACTGTCGCTGCCGCTTTCGCGGCCGCCGCCGGTTTCCTTCTCGCCGCCGAAGGCCCCGCCGATCTCCGCGCCGCTGGTGCCGATGTTCACGTTGGCGATGCCGCAGTCGCTGCCGGTGTGGGCCAGGAAGCGTTCGGCCTCCAGGAGGTTCCGCGTGAAGATCGCCGACGACAGCCCCTGCGGGACCGCGTTGTGCAGGCGGATCGCCTCGGCCAGGTCCGCCGCGGCGTCGCCGCCCTTGCGGCCGTAGCCGATGAGGTACAGGATGGGGGCGAAGGTCTCCTCCTGCACGATCCTGTATTCGTTCCTGGCCAGGGCGATGCACGGCGTGACGTAGCAGCCCCCGGGGTACTGCGGCCCGGACAGCCGCTCGCCGCCGCAGAGGACCTCGCCGCCCTCGGCGCGAAGCTGGGCAATGGCTTTCATCATCGTCTCCACGGCGGCGGTGTCGATCAGCGGGCCCATCAGCGTGCCTTCCTTGAGCGGGTCGCCGATCTTGACCTGCTTGTAGGCGGCCAGCAGCCGATCGGTCAGCTCCTGACGGATGGACTCGTGGACGATGATCCGCCGCGTGCTGGTGCAGCGCTGCCCGGCCGTCCCGACCGCGCCGAAGAGAATCGCCCGCACCGCCAGCCCCAGGTCCGCCTCCGGCGTGACGATGATCGCGTTGTTTCCGCCCAGTTCGAGAATCGTCCGGCCTAGCCGCTTGCCGACCACCTCGCCGATGCGGTAGCCCATCTTGCACGAGCCGGTCGCGGAGACCAGCGGCAGGCGGCGATCGTGGATGAGCTGCTCGCCGATGGTGGCGCCGCGGCCGATGATCAGGCTGAAGATGGCCGGGTCCGCGCCGAACTCGCGGCAAACCTTCTCGGCGATCTTCGTCGTGGCGATGGCGGTCAGCGGCGTCTTGCTGGACGGCTTCCACAAGGTGGCGTTGCCGCAGACGGCGCTGAGGGCCGAGTTCCAGGCCCACACGGCGACCGGGAAGTTGAACGCCGAGATCACGCCGACCACGCCGAGCGGGTGCCATTGCTCGTACATCCGGTGGCCGGGCCGCTCGGAGTGCATGGTCAGGCCGTACAACTGCCGCGAGAGGCCCACGGCGAAGTCGCAGATATCGATCATCTCCTGCACCTCGCCTTCGCCCTCGGCGCGGATCTTGCCCATCTCCAGCGTGACCAGCGCTCCGAGGGACGCCTTGTGCTCCCGCAGGGCGTTGCCCAGCCGGCGGACCAGCTCGCCCCGCTTCGGGGCCGGCACGAGCCGCCAGGATTCGAACGCCTTCTGCGCGGCGGCGGCGGTTTCTTCGTATTCGGCGGGCGTGGCTTGGGTGACGCTGGCGAGCGTCTCGCCGTTGATCGGAGACACCACGGCGAGCTTTTCACCGCTGCCGAACCAGCGACCGTTGAAGACGCCGGGGTTATTGGCCTGGAGCCCAAGCTGGTTGAGAATCTCGTGCATGGTCGGGTCCTCTGCGGGGTTGTGCCGGCGACGGGCCGACCGGAGCCGGGGCCGCGGCGTTGTTCCGGGTCTTAACCAAATCCTTGCGCGGTTTTCATTCGCAGACGGCCGGGGCCGGCTCAGGCCGATCCTCTGCCGCGCGAGGGCTTCGCCTCCGGTCGAAGGCGACTGGAATCATACCGTCCGCTGCGTCGGCCAGCAAATTCCGTGCCGCACCCGTCTCTTGCACCAGGTCGTGACCGGTCGTATCATTTATTGGCGGCTGCCGTTGGGAGGATGAAGAAGCGACCCCAACCGGTGCAGGCCGCGTTACCGGTTGTTCCCCGCGCCATCGGCGAGTCCCGGCAAGGAAAGGGAGGGCGAGCGTGGATGCCCAACCATCCGGCTTAAGCTGCAACGTGCTCGTCCTGAATCGCAACTATCTGGCGATTCGCGTGGTCAACGTTCGGCGGGCATTCAGCCTGTTGTGTCGCGAGCTGGCCGAAGTGGTGCATGTCGAGAAGGGCCGATACACCTCCTACGATTTCAGCGAGTGGTGCGAGTTGAGCCGCCTCGCCCAGGAGTTCGAGCCGGACGCTCACGACTGGATCCGCACGGTGCGGTTTCACATCGCCGTGCCGCGGATCATCCGGCTGGCGATCTATGATCGGCTCCCGCAGCAGTCGGTGAAGTTCAACCGGCGGAACCTTTACGCTCGCGACGGCAACCGCTGCCAGTACTGCGGGCGGGGCTTCCCGACCAGCGAGTTGTCGCTGGACCACGTGACGCCGCGGAGCCAGGGCGGCAAGACCACCTGGGAGAACGTGGTCTGTGCCTGCCTGGACTGCAATATCAAGAAGGGCGGCCGCACGCCGGAGCAGGCCCGCATGAAGCTGATCACTGTCCCGAAGAAGCCGCGGCGGAACCCGGTGCTGACGATCAAGCTGTCCGACGGGCGGTACGCCAGTTGGAAGGCGTTCCTGGACAACGCCTACTGGTCGGTGGAGCTGAAGTAGGCCGTCGTCGAAGGGTGGTGCGCGGCTTCCGTCGGCGGGTCGGTGATGGTCCGCATCCCGGTCGAGCATCAATCCCGGTGGAGCGGAAAACCGCGCGGCGGTTCAAGGGTCACCAGTAGCCCATACCCGGTATGGCGCGGATGGTGCCGTCGTCCGCGTAGTTGGCCTGCCGCGGGGCAGGCAGCCCACGGAGATGGCTGGTCTCATTCAGGCAGACCAGCCCGCTGACACCGTCATAATGCCGCACCACGGACACGGCGGCGTTGTCGATGGTGAAGCGAAACCAGGGACCGGGCTGGTCGGTCAGCCAGGCCTCGATGATCCGCGCCACGGGGCTGCCGTGGCTGACCAGCAGCACCGTATCCTGAGGGCCGGTCCACCGCTTCTTCAGATAAGCCGCCAGGGACCGGGTGCGTCCGATCACGCTCTCGAACGTTTCATCGACCGGGGCCCACTCGTAGAGGCCGGTGTAGTCCGGACAGGGGACCACGCCGGGGTGGCGGTCCACCAACGTGGCGATGTCCGGCAGGGCCGGATCGCCTGGCGTGCCCGGCTCGAAGTGGTGGTATTCGCACAGTTCCGGGCGGATGCGGACCGGCAGGCCGACGGCGGCGGCGATGGGTTGAGCGGTCTGGAGGCAGCGGCGATACGGGCTGCTGTAGATGGCGGACAGGGATGTCCGGGCCAGCCGGCCGACCAGGGCGGCGACCTGGCGCTCGCCCAGCGGCGAGAGCGGCGAGTTCAGGCCGTGGTCCGCGCCCGTGTTGGCCAACGACTCGGCATGTCGAACCAGGTAAGCCAGCATTCCAGGTCTCCCATCGCGGTCTGCGCGGCGGCGGACCGACAGATTCTCCGTCGTCCCACTGGGCAGGTCAAAACCCCCTGCCACGGGCCCGGTAGAGCGGCCCACACAACCCGCCGTACAGGGCGAGCGCCGAGGAGAGACCCTGCTTGAGCGTTTCGGCGAGCTGGGAACCTTGAATGAGCGCCAGGTTCGTACCAGGGTCATCCGCCACCTGGTCTGCGGAGATCATGCCGAGGAAGTTGTCGGCGGGGTGGGCCGCCACGTAGGCCTGACTGCCGAGCAGGCCCTGCTCTTTCACGTCGAAGGCGACGAAGCGGATGGTGTATTCGGCATCGTATTGCGAGAGGACTCGCGCCGCTTCGAGCACGAGGGCCACGCCGCTGGCGTCGTCATCCGCACCGGGCGCGTTGGCGCTGTCGTAGTAACCACCGATGAGGTATTGGCGCGAGGGATGGACCATACCCCACTTCGTGGCGACGACGTTATGGTAGGTGCCGCCGCCAGACCAGTAAAAAGGCTCGACTGTTGCGTCCAGTCCGAACGACTGGAACGGTAGGACAATGTGGTCACACGCCACGTTGTGGGCCGCGGCGGACGGTCCGCGACTGTGCGAGCCGCGCGTGTGCGACCAGTTGTCCAGGAAACCACGATACTGAACGAGTCTCACCTGATTCGCCGCCGCCAGCCCCATGTCCGAGGCCGCCGCGGCGGCCTGAGCACTTCTTTAGCGACCTGTTAGGCCGGCAGCAGGCCCGCCCGCGGCGGGATCTCCGGCCGCGGCCAGCTCGCCGATTTCCCGGGCGGTGACGCGTTCCGGCGGCCGGCGGTCCGGGTCGCGCCGGGCGGCCAGCCTGGCGACGCCCGCCCCCCCGT
>Ga0129299_1002489_pt1 | contig 12200 bp, 11 predicted proteins | sample ConPoolayeCmetaG_FD_94477 | JGI IMG/M metagenome (GOLD analysis project Ga0129299, IMG submission 94477) | Hot spring microbial mat communities from California, USA to study Microbial Dark Matter (Phase II) - Cone Pool mat layer C metaG ... | reverse complement strand
GGGGCTTTGGTCGGCAATGTGATGACAGGCAGAGGCGTTGGTGGCGTCTCGCCGCAGCTCACGGCCGATAGCAAGAAAGCGATAAACAGCAAGCCAGTAAAAAATCTCCTCATAACAAGTCAATCCTCCCTTTAGAGACGTTCCTTGAGGGTCAAAAGTGGGCCCGACACCACATCGGCGCGTCCGGATTCGCCCAATCGAATGGGGTCACTCTCTCAACGCATGGGCTTGTCACAGGCCCTCCATCATACACCAGATGACCTCAAAAGGCAAACGATTTAGAGGAAATGAACCTTAAAATTCTTGCAAAACGCTTGACAGACGTGCTGAGATGTGATATTATGAACTTTCAGAAGTGTAAGTACATTATCAAAGTTGAAACTTTCTCCTTGGCGCATGCTCAATTGTTTGTAAGCCATTACAACAAAGGCGGTGTTTTGAAGTCAGGTTCGTTCCAGGCGTGGGGTAACCCCACGCCTTATTGTGTGTTTTTGCCATTGTGCACCCACGCACAATTTGCTAACTCTTTTAAATAAATTCTTTCAAAGAGGTGTTGGTCATGTTTTCCAGGAGTGAGATATTATTCCCCCACAAATGTATTATTGGTCTGAAGAGCTTGCGAGATGGCAAATGGTCTGAATTGGTTGAGCGCGTGGCCGCTCTGCCCGAGACGCATGAGGACAGTCTGAGTTTCTGCCTGATGATGATCAAGCTGTGTGATTGCCTGAATTGCGAGCTCAGCAGCTACAAAGCCTCCCTGGGCTGTGCCACCTGTTCTAAGCGGACCATATCCGCGCTCAAGGTGTCCGACAACGTGTTGCTTAAGCGATTCGAGGCCGCGCGGCAAGAGTTGAGGAATTACCTGGAACAGGTTGAACAGAAACAAAACAAAGCAGCCTGAATTCTGTCCATTCTCTCCTTATAATGAAACAGGTACAGGGCATTGTGGACTGGATTGAAAGTCCGTAATGCTCTGTATCTATTTCTCTCCACTGGTCAGAGCAATCTCACCGGCCTTCAGCAAACCTGTCCATGATCTGATGGATTTCGGTTGCCACGTTCAAAGCGGCCTCAGGCCGTCCCAGCGCTCTGGAATTCCTGGTCATTTCAGCCAACAGGTCAGCGTTGGCCGGCTCGAACCATTCAGCCACAAGGCGGCCAATGGCCTCGCTATCCTCCGCCAAGACGCCAGCCCGTTTTTGGACCACGTAATCAACGTTCCCTTCCTCCTGGCCGGGGATAAAGCCACTCAGGATGATGGGGAGGCCGGCGATGAACGCCTCGCTGATGGTGGAAGGCCCGGCTTTGGTGACGATGACATCTGCGGCCCGCATCAGTTCTGGCATGTTGTCTACAAAGCCGAGCACCTTGGTTGGAATTTCCCATCCCGTCCGCTCCAACTGTTTCCTCAGACGTTGGTTACGCCCGGCTACGATGACCATTTGGCCGGCTGGCCTGTGGGAGCTGATCGCCCGTGCGATTTTGTAGACCGGCCCCATGCCTTCTCCACCGCTCACAAGCAACACTGTCGGCAGGTGCTCAGCCAAACCCAGCCTTTTCCGTGCTTCCAGTTTATCAATTTTGTTGGTCAGGAATTTCAGGCTGATTGGAAGCCCGGTGACCTTCACTTTGTCGGGCGACATGCCGCCATCCAAGGCGTACTGACGTGAGCGCTCGGAAGGCACCAAACATAGGTCGGCGTCGGGGCAGATCCAACCCGGGTGAGTGGTCACCAAATCGGTGACTACCGTGACCAGCGGAACATGCACCTGCAAGCTGCGCAGTGCCCATGCCGAAAAGTGATTGAACAGTGGGTGAACCACAACGACCGCGTCAGGCCTAGTCAAGGCGAAAAACTCTTCCATAGCGTCGTCAATGAACGGCCACATAGTCGTCAAAGCGCACTGGATGCGTTTGGGGTCATTGCTTGCGTCCCAAACGGCTTCCCACAGGCCATATTTCACCAGTCGGCCATACATCCGCCCGATGCGGTTGAGTGGAAACGGGATGTGGTCAGACCAGATGTCAACAATCTCGACCTCACAATCGTCATACAGCTCATCGAACGCCTCTGATATAGCCAGGGCAGCGCTTCGATGGCCGCCGCCAGTGCTCGCCATCAGGATTTCTATTCTCTTCTTGGACATAGCCTCCCTTCAGGTGCCTGAATCTGTCCCGGTCTGTTGAGAATCAACCGGCTCAGGCCCGCGACTTACGAAAGCCCTGACCCGGCGTTCCATCACGCGGCGAGGCAACAACACCCGCCGGCCACAAGTACAGCACTTAATGCCAATGTCTGCTCCGATCCTCACGACCCGCCACTCAAAACTGCCGCAGGGGTGCGCTTTCTTCATACAGACCACATCGTCAAGCCGGAAGTCCACCACCATCACTCGTCCCTTCTTCGGACACGATTATATCATAGACCTCGTGTCTATTCCAATCCAGCCTGTCTCCCACCCGCACCCGGTCCAGCAAAGTCGGATCGCCTTCGATGAAATAGCGGGCCGGCCAACGGGAGGCGTAGTAGAAACGAAAAGGACGCGCCAGCGTCAGGTCCACCACTTCGCAAGCCTCGTTAAGCCACAACACTGCTATCGAGAAAAAGACAAACAGCATGTGTATGGCGGTCAACGCGATGCTTTCACGATTGGCCACGAACACGTAGACTTCGTCAGGGGGCAACGTGCGCCTGAACATCAGGCCGCGAGCCTTCAGGAACAGAGTATCACATTTAACAACCCGACGTGCAATGACCTCACCTGTTCTACAATTGACCAGAGCCAAACTGCCCCCTGATATCCTTTAGCCTTCGCCGTGTGCTTATCAGAATAGATGGCCTGTCACCCCTCAACGCCAGGCAGGTACAATTTCACAAGCGAATCATCGCCATCGTCATCATAATCAAATCCACCTGGCTTGTCAACAACGCCCGCTCAGGGCTTTGCTCGGGTGCATCCGAAATTCAAGGGAGCTGATGCCTACGCCGTTTTCGATAGCCGTCTAATGGCTCTGACCGTCATTCTGAGCGAAGCGAAGAATCTCATTGCGCATCGTGAAATGAGATGCTTCGCTGCGCTCAGCATGACGTAGCTGAGGCTTCTGCTAACTCGCCTAAAATTCTGGATGCACCCCTTTGCTCTGTTCGATTTGTGTGCCACGCCAGGGTATGATAATATGTAGTTTGATACGGAAGTGACCGCAAGCGAGGAGAACCGATTTTGTACGTACTGCTCACTAATGATGACGGCGTCAACGCGCAGGGTCTGTTGACACTCAGGCAGGCAATAGCCCGTATCGCCGAGGTCGCAGTAGTCGCGCCGGACCACAACTGGTCTGCCGCAGGCCACGCGAAAACCTTGCACAAGCCGCTACGGGTCAACAAAGTTACCCTCCCCGACGGCGCCCCTGCCTACGCCAGCAGTGGCGCGCCCTCAGACTGCGTGGCTCTGGCCGTGCTGGGGCTGCTCGACCGCATCCCCGATTTGGTGATTTCGGGCATCAACCACGGGCCCAATCTGGGCAGCGACCTGACCTATTCCGGCACGGTGACAGCAGCGATGGAGGGAGTCATTGCTGGCATTCGCTCAATGGCAGTTTCCCTGGACAAGGCCGAGGGGGGCGACTTCAGGGTTGCCGCCGAGATAGCTGCCCGTTTGGCCGAGGAGTTTGTGAAAAGCGACCTCGCCCCACACACATTGCTCAACGTCAATGTGCCCGCGCTCCCCGAAACAGAAATCAAAGGCCTCCGTGTGACCCGCCTGGGCCGCCGGATCTACCGCGATGCGTTGGTCGTCCGGAAAGACCCCTATGGGCGTGATTACTACTGGATTGGCGGAGAACCGCCACAGGGTGTAATGGAGGAAGGAACGGACGTGTGGGCTCTCGCCAACGGCTATATCTCGGTGACGCCCGTTCATCTGGACATGACCGATTACCAGACGCTCGAACGGATCAGGGGTTGGGAACTGCGATTCTGTCGCCCCTTCCAGGCTGTTGAGGCCGGGAAAGGCCCTGACTGAAAGGCAGTGTGAACCATGGCTGACAGACGAAGGCGAATCCTGCTGGTAGATGACAATCCCGACATTTTGGAGATGAACGTTAATTGCCTGAATGATGCCGGGTTTGACACGGTTGCCGTTTACACTGGCGAAGAGTGTCTCGAACACATCGCGGAGCGCACGCCGGACCTTGTTCTGCTCGATGTTGACCTGCCGGGCATCAGCGGATTCGAAGTTTGCCGCAAGATTCGGGCCATGCAGCATCTCCAACAGCCCAGTATCATCATGCTTACCGCTCTCAAAGATACGCCGCACAAAGTCATCGGCCTGGAGGGCGGCGCGGACGATTATCTGACCAAGCCTTTTGAACTGCCAGAGCTACTGGCCCGCGTTCGCGCTCAGGTGCGCATCCGAGAGCTTCAGGAGAAGCTGCGAGAAGCGGACAAGGTGGCTGTCATCGGCCAGGCCGCTATTGCCTTGAGCGACAAAATCAACAGCCCACTGACCAGCATCATCTGGCAGGCACGGCTCTTGCAGGGCGACCTGAAAATGGTGCAGAACGTCCCACGCAACCTCATCGACTCGTTAGATAGCATTGTCCACGATGCCAATCGCATTGAACAGGTGCTGAAAAAGCTGCACGAGATTAAGAAGCTGGCCTTCACCCCTTACGACGAACACAACATCATGCTTGACCTGGACAAGTCTACGCAAGAGAACGAGTAGGAGCGGCCGCATCCAGTACAGATTGATGTTCTGACTGCCTCAGTTGACCAATTCTGCTGAGTGGTTTTGGGCTGAAGGGTTGAGCAAACGGCGAAAGCGATGGCTCGCCAACAGGCCTTTCAGTCCCGGTAAACCTTGCGACGATGTCTGATTAGATGGACAATGAGCGTTTTGTTGATTTCGTCGATCGTGTAAAGAACGCGATAATCACCTACACGAAGTTTGAACACCCCCTGCCATTGACCGGTCAGAGGCTGTGGCTTGACGAGGGCGATATTCTCTGAAAACCAGCGAAGTTTTTTGAGTATCCTTTGAGCAAGCGGACGATCCAGAGAAGCCAGATCAGCTTTAGCAGATGGAACGAACTCAACTCGGTACAATTCACCACTCTAGTTCCAAATCGGCGGCGACTTGCGCCGCCGCTAGAGTCTCTCCACCATTTGCGACATAAGCCAGAGAATCGACAAGTGCCAGCTTGGTCTCTTCACTTAACTCCAGCCCCTCATCAGGGTCTTTCAGCAGAAGCTCTGAAATCGTTTGAGCCACAGCGTCTCGAATCAGATCCTTCAACTCATCTACGGTCATCTCGGTTACCTTGACTGAAGCCATTCTCATCCTCACAAAAACCTGTCCGCCGGTTGGGCGACCTGCATCTAAAGCCTTTAGTCCACTCTCGTTACGAGCACGATGAATAAATCTCCTGCCAGCCTCGCCATGGAAAGTGCACATGGAATGTAAAACTCCGGTCGGTTCGTGGCGAGCACATCTATTATAGGACGCGCTTGCTGTTAACGTCAAATTCTGCGGAGATCAGTCGTGCATGTCGAATTGACCCGTCACCACTCACGATAGCGATTGGTGATGGGCAGCCGTCGGTCTTTGCCGAAAGCGCGAGGCGTAATCTTAACGCCGGGCGCGGCCTGGCGGCGCTTGTATTCGTTACGATCGACCAGGCGTATGACCTCGCGCACAACAGTTTCGTCGAAGCCCAATGCTACGATTTCCACCGGACTCATGTCATCCTCCACGTATGCCGCCAGAATAGGGTCGAGCGTGCGGTAGGGCGGCAAGGAATCTTCATCTCTCTGATTGGGACGCAGCTCTGCCGTTGGCGCCTTTTCCAGCACCCGTTCGGGGATAACACGGCTAATCTGATTCCGATAGCGGCAGAGGTCGTAGACCAACATCTTGGGAATATCCTTGATGACGGCGAATCCGCCGGCCATGTCACCATACAGCGTGCAATAGCCGGTAGCAACCTCACTCTTGTTGCCCGTAGTCAGCACCAACCAGCCGAATTTATTGGATAAAGCCATGAGAACATTGCCGCGAATACGGGCCTGGATGTTCTCCTCGGCCACATTGCGCTCCGTCCCGGCGAAAGCGTCGGACATCATCGCCAGATAGGCCTCGAACGTCGCCTGGATTGGTATGACCATGAAACGAATACCCAAATTTTGGGCCAGCGATTCGGCATCCTCGCGGCTCTCGGCCGAGGAAAACTGCGAGGGCATGAAGACGCCGATCACGTGTTCCGGCCCAAGCGCGTCAACTGCTATCGCTGCTGTCAGCGACGAGTCAACGCCGCCACTCAGGCCGATGACCACATCGCCAAACCCATTCTTACGCACATAGTCCCGCGTACCCAGCACCACGGCCCGATAGATTTCGGCGGTCGGTTCGAGCAAGGGGCGGACAATTGGTGAGAACGACGGCCGGGGCGGCTGCATCACCGGTTCGAGAGTCAGCCGGTCTATCAACGCATGGATGTCTTGCCCAACAAGACGGTCCTTGCGACGGCGCGGGTCGTGCAATCGCTGGCGGAACACCGACTCGAGGTTCAGGTCGGCGATGACCAGGTCTTCCTCGAATTGCACGCCGCGGGCGACGATGTTCCCTTCGGTGTCGAAGAACGCGCTGCCCCCGTCAAATACCAGTTCGTCCTGGCCGCCCACGAGATTGCAGAAGGCTATCATGACGACGTTATCGCTGGCCCGCGTAGCAATCATCCGTTCGCGGTCGCGGACCTTACCCGCGTGATAGGGCGAAGCAGAGATATTGATGACCAGTTGCGCGCCTGCCAGCGCGACCAGCTCGGTTGGCCCGGCGGGATACCAGATGTCTTCGCAAATGTTAACACCAACCAGCGTATCTCCCAGCGACAGAACCAATGGACGTGAGCCAGCACGGAAATAACGCTCCTCGTCAAACACGCCGTAGTTGGGCAGATAGGTTTTATGGTATACGCCAGCCAGCCGCCCATCGTGCAGAATGGCCGCCGCATTGAACAAGTCATCCTGTCGGTCCACGAAGCCAACGATAGCCGTCAGCCCGCGAGTCGCTGTGGCGATGCGCGACAGGGCCTGCAAATTGGCCTCGACGAATTGAGGTTTGAGTAGCAGGTCCTCGGGCGGATAACCCACTAATGCCAGTTCCGGCACAGCCAGGATATCCACGCCGAGGGAACGGCTTCTGTCAATGATGCTCAGAATCTTGTCTGTGTTCCCCGCAATATCGCCAACAGTAACATTGATTTGCGCCAACGCCACACGCAAGGACCCCATTTCGCCTCCCCCAAAGCCATCTACCTTCAGCCCGCTTACACCAAGATACGATTGTAACGCAAAGCCATCGGGACGCAAACCGACCAACTCGATGTTTGCTGGTTGGGGGAGGATGATGTATGATAGGCTCAGAGCTGAGATTGAAAGCGTGGGTTGTGAGGTGATCTATGACCAAGTATATCTTTGTGACCGGCGGCGTTGTCAGTTCTGTTGGTAAGGGCGTCACAGTAGCTTCTATTGGACGGCTGCTCAAGAGCCGCGGATTCACCGTAGCCGCGCAGAAACTGGACCCGTACATCAATGTCGATCCCGGCACGTTGGCCCCCCACGAACATGGTGAAGTGTTCGTTTTGGACGATGGCGCGGAGACCGACCTCGACCTGGGGACCTACGAGCGGTTTATCGATCAGAATCTGACCCGCGCGTGTAGCGTGACGACCGGCCAGGTGTACGCGGAGGTTATCGCTCGTGAGCGTCGCGGCGATTATCTGGGCAAGACCATTCAAGTCATCCCTCACGTCACCTCTGAAATCAAGCGGCGCATTGGCCTGGTGAGCAAGCAACTGGAATCTGAGATCGTCATCGTCGAAGTTGGCGGTACGGTAGGCGACATTGAGGGTTTGCCTTTCCTGGAAGCCATCCGTCAGATGCGCAAGGACGTAGGCCGCGAGAACACGGTCTACGTCCATGTCACCTTGTTGCCCTACATCGGAGCCACCAAAGAACTGAAAACCAAGCCCACTCAACACAGCGTCAAAGAACTGCGCAGCATCGGCATCCAGCCCGATATCATCGTGTGTCGCTCAGACTACCCGATTGACGAAGACCTCAAGAGCAAGATTTCCTTATTCTGCGATGTCGAAAAGGAGCATGTCATCCCATTGGTGACGGCCCAGTCCGTGTATGAAGTCCCCCTCATTCTAGAGCGAGCCGGGCTGGGAGATGTCCTCGTCCGCGCGCTATCTTTGCCCGACCGAGGCAAAGACCTGAGCGAATGGGAAAACATCGTCGAGAAACTCAGAAATCAGAAGGAACAGCTTCGCATTGGCCTGGTTGGGAAATACGGGCGGCTGGCCGATGCGTATCTGAGCGTGCGCGAAGCGATCAGACACGCCGGCATGGCGGAAGGCTGCAAGATCAATTTGATTTGGATTGACTCGGAGGAATTGGAGCGCGGACGTGGGCGTGATTTGCTGGAGACAGTAGATGGCCTGGTGGTGCCTGGCGGGTTCGGCTATCGGGGCATCGAGGGCAAGATCATCGCCGCGCGATATGCGCGCGAGAACAAAGTCCCCTATCTGGGACTGTGCCTGGGGTTGCAGGTGATGGTCATTGAACTGGCGCGCCACGTGCTCGGTTCTGATGAGCCGAATAGCACAGAATTTGACCGGACCACCGCTTACCCGGTGATTGATGTCATGGCTGACCAGAAGGACATCACCGACATGGGCGGCACGATGAGATTGGGCAACTACCCGTGCCACCTGGTCGCCGGCACCAACGCCGCCAAGGCGTACCAGGCCGAGGTCGTGTTTGAACGGCATCGCCATCGCTTCGAGCTCAATAACGCCTATCGCGACATCCTGGCTCAAGGAGGGATGATCCTGAGCGGGTTCTCTCCGGACAGGAAGCTGGCCGAAATCGGTGAAATTGCCAACCACCCGTGGATGGTGGGAACTCAGTTTCACCCTGAGTTCAAGTCGCGGCCCAACCGCGCCCACCCGTTGTTCGTCGGCCTGATCAGAGCAGCCAAACAATACCGTGACACCAGACGGCACGAACCGGATGAATATGGGGAAAGGACGGCTGCCGAATCGTTTGCCCCGGATGACACGCCGATGACTGCGGAGAAAGTGATGGACAGCTTCTAATTGCGCAGTGAAGACGTCTGGTTCATAGTTTTTCGGTTTTAACAACTCATAAACGACAAGGAGGTTTTCGGGTGATGGATGATACAAGAGTGCACGTGGGCATAGGGTGGAGTCAGGATACAGACGCCAGAAGGGCGGGGGTTGAGGCTGCTCAGAAAGCGCTGGCAAGCAGTCACCAAACCGAGGCCAATGTGGCCTTCGTGTTCTCGACAATAGGCTACGCTCCAGAGCAGCTCTTGGCGGGAATAGGCGAAGTGTTGAAAAGCACACCCGTTCACGGCGGCACGTCTTTCACCGGAGTCATCACGCCGGACGGATTTCTGGGCGGAGACAGAGATGCGGTGGCCGTAATGACCATGACCACGCAATATGTAGATTTCGGCGTGGGCTATGCTGAGCTGGGTCAAGACCCAGAAGCTGCCGGCAGGGCCGCCGTTGAAATGGCGGTGAAAACGGCGCGGAAGCAGGCGGACATTCCGGCGGAAGTACCGGACATTGTGCTGATGGCCGCCTCGCCGGGCAACGAAGAAGCAGTCATGCGGGGCATCATGCAAGTGATCGGTGAGGATGTACCGATTATCGGGGGCAGTGTAGCCGACAACACCGTCGAGGGCAACTGGCATGTATTTGCCGGCCAGCGCGCCATGTCGGCAGGCGTGGTGGTGACCGCCTTGTTCACCCACCTGCCGCTGGGCTACAGCTATGCCAGCGGCTACCGTCCTACCAACAAGAAAGCAATCATCACCAAAGCTGCCGGACGAACGGTTTATGAGTTGAACGGCAAGAAGGCCATTGATGTATACGCTGACTGGATTGGTCAAAGCCCGAAAGACCTGGCCGGCATGGCTATTCTGGGCGCCAGTATTCTCAAACCGGTCGGGGTATACAATCGAGAGAACAAGTTTCATCTTGTGAAGCATCCGGGCGTCGCTCAGGACGATGGTTCAATCTTCCTGTTCGCTGAAGTTAAAGAAGGGGATGAGCTCGTCCTGATGGAAGCCTCTGTGGATGACCTCATCAATGAAGTGCCCGAAGCCATCCGTGCGGCGATGGAAATGCGACAACTCGAAGAGGAAGATATAGCCGCTTTGTTCCTGGTACATTGCGGTGGACGTAGAGGCGCGATTGGCGACCGCATCGGCGAGGTGGTGGAGACCATCAATAAGACGCTGAACTACAGTGTGCCCTTTGTCAGTTACCTTACCTTTGGCGAGCAAGGCTGCCTTCCAAGCGGACAGAACGTACACGGTGATTTGCTGCTATCGGCGTTGGTCATTGGAAAGTAGAGCGAATAAAAAGCCTGGCAGGTCTCGGAGACCTGTCAGGCTTTTTCGACGGATCCTAATGCTTGCAGGGCCACAGCCATTTGTGTCGGTCGGGGAGTCGGCCTTCGGTGATGCCAAAGAACTCATCTTGAAGACGCTTGGTAATCGGGCCGCGCACGCCCGCGCCGACAGGAATGCGGTCCACCGAGCGAATCGGCGAGATCTCGGCCGCCGTGCCGGTGAAGAACAGTTCATCAGCCAGGTACAGGGCCTCGCGTGGGATCATCTCCTCCTTGAGTGGGATATCAAGGTCTTTAGCCAGCGTCATCACGCAATGTCGCGTAATCCCTCCCAGCAAAGAAGCACCCAGCGGCGCGGTGTAGAGCACACCATCGCGAACAAGGAACAGGTTTTCCCCACTTCCTTCACTCACATAGCCCGCCGAATCTAAGGCAATCGCCTCAGCGTAGCCATCCTCCAGGGCCTCCATCTTCATGAGCTGCGAATTGAGATAGTTGCCGCCCGCTTTGGCCAGAGACGGGAAGGTATTGGGCGCAGCCCGTCGCCACGACGCCACACAGACATCAATGCCCCGTTCAATTGCTTCTGGGCCGAGATAACGCCCCCACTCAAAAGTGGCAATTGCCACTTCGACCGGGCACGAACGCGGATCCACACCTATCTGGTCGTAGCCGCGAAACACGATGGGGCGAATGTAGCAGGCCTTGTGACCGTTTTCCAGTATGGTGTCCACAATGGCCTGGGCGATTTCTTCGCGGGTGTAAGGGATGTTCATCCGATAAATCTTGGCTGAATTGAACAGGCGATTCACGTGGGGCATCATCAGCCATACCGCCGGCCCTTGGGGGGTCTCATAGGCGCGCATGCCCTCAAACACGCTGGACCCATAATGAACGACGTGGGACATGACGTGAATTTTCGCATCATCCCAGGGAACGAACTGGCCGTTGAACCAAATCGACTTCGATTTCTGCATCGGCATAAATGCAACCTCTCCTTTCAGGGTAGAAAAGTATGATTAGAACTGGCACCTTTCCCCGAATCAGATTGGAGCCGCAGCCCTCTTCGGGTAGATGCGAAGGTACGTTACCCCTTCTATCGTGTTTTGTCAAGCCAACTCATCATGCTGCGCAGTTTCTCCCCCACCCGTTCGATGAGATGCTCCGAGGCGCGACGGCGGAGAGCCAACATGCGTGGGCGGCCGGCCATGTTCTCGGCCATCCAAATCGAAGCGAATGTCCCTTCTTGAATGTCTTTCAGCATCCGCTTCATCTCCGCCCGCGTCTCATCGGTGATCAAGCGCGGACCGCCTGTATAGCAGCCGAACTCGGCGGTATCGCTCACTGAATATAGCATATAACCAATCCCGCCGCGGTACATCAGGTCCACGATAAGTTTCAGCTCATGGAGCACCTCAAAATAGGCCAGTTCTGGCTGATAACCTGCCTCAACTAAAGTGTCGAAGCCGGCCTTGATCAGCTCAGTGACGCCGCCGCAGAGCACAGCCTGCTCGCCGAAAAGGTCTGTCTCGGTCTCCTCCTGGAAAGTGGTTTCCAGCACTCCGGCCTTGGTACAGCCCAACCCTTTGGCATAGGCCAGGGCATTGCTCTTGGCCTCGCCCGAGGCGTCCTGGTACACCGCCAGCAAAGCCGGTACACCAACGCCCTGCACAAACATATCGCGAACCAGATGGCCGGGACTCTTGGGCGCGATCATGCTGACATCAATGTCAGATGGCGGGACAATTTGATT
>Ga0129299_1002488_pt1 | contig 12205 bp, 12 predicted proteins | sample ConPoolayeCmetaG_FD_94477 | JGI IMG/M metagenome (GOLD analysis project Ga0129299, IMG submission 94477) | Hot spring microbial mat communities from California, USA to study Microbial Dark Matter (Phase II) - Cone Pool mat layer C metaG ... | reverse complement strand
GGTGATAATCGTGTTCCTTGGCGTTCGCATGACCGTGTGCCATGTCGCCTTTTCCTTCCTGATGAGCCCGGCCCATGCCGGTGCGTTCGTGTTCCGTTTCAACTGCGGTTGCCTGAGCCATGTCCGGGTGCCTTCTCACCGGCGGCATCTGCCGCCTTGTTAACCGGGAAAAATGTGTAGGACAATGTTATGTCTTCGAGGTAGCTCGCGTCCTTGTCGTCGAGGATTGCAGGGTCGATGAAGAATGAAACGGGCATGTCGGCGGCCTGTCCGGGCTGAAGACTTTGCTCGGTGAAGCAGAAGCACTCGATCTTGTTGAAGTAGCGCCCGGCAATCTCCGGCGTAACGTTGAAGGTGGCGGTGCCTACCGTCGTTTTCTGTGACAGGTTGATCGCTTTGTAGAAGCCGAGCTGGTTTTCGCCGATCTTGAGTGTGATCTCGCGGGTTTCGGGGCGGAAGCTCCAGGGTAGGCCGGGTGCGACATTGGCATCGAGCCGCACCGTCATCACGCGATCGACGATCTGCGAGGGAGCCTGTACCGCGCGCTGGGTGGTGCCGCCATAGCCGGTCACCTGGCAGAAAAGCTGATAAAGCGGCACGGCGGCGAAAGATAGCGCGGTCATGCCGGCCACAAGCAGCACGAGCCAGAACACCACGCGGCCGTTGCGTGCTTGCTCGCCAGTGGTTGAGGGCGGGATTGCGGCGGTTGACTGGTTCATCATATTGCTCATTCCATTCGACGAAGTCATAGCGCGCGCTGTGCGACGTTGCCCCCCAGGCGGACGATGGTCACGACGTAGAAGATGACCACGAGTGCGATCAGCGTCAGTGCGATGGCGATGGATCGCCGCCGCTGCCGGCGAATGTCCTCAGGGCTGCGTTCCTCCGCTGCTTTCTCAGACGGCGATTGGAGCGATGCCAAGGCTCTTCTCCACGATAATGGCCGCGAATACGGCGAACAGATAAAGGATCGAAAATGCGAAAAGCGAGCGCATAAGGCGCATGGCATCCTGTCCGTCTCTGACGCGATACACCTGAATGGCGCGATGGACGAAGAAGATTCCGAGCACACCCGATACCGCCAAATACAGCCACCCGCCAAGCCCGGCGAAAGCAGGCATCGTGCCAAGGGGAGCCAGCAGCAGAGTATAAATCAGGACCTGGCGCCTGGTCTCCTGTGCACCGGCGACGACGGGCAACATCGGAACGCCCGCGCGCTCATAATCCTTGGCGCGCAAGAGGGCGAGCGCCCAGAAATGCGGGGGCGTCCACACGAAGATGATGAGGAAGAGGAGCACGCTTTCCCACGAGACCGTGCCGGTCGCGGCGGCCCAGCCGATCATGGGCGGAAAGGCACCCGCCGCGCCGCCGATGACGATGTTCTGCGGCGTGCGCCGCTTCAGCCAGGCGGTGTAGATAACGATATAGAAAAGGATTGTCGCCGCCAGCAGCGCTGCGGCAACCCAGTTCACCAGGACGCCGAGGCTCATGACCGAGCCGATGCCGAGAACCACGCCCATGGCCAGGGCTTCCTGCTCGGGCACCCGGCCGCGCGGGATGGGGCGTTGCGAGGTGCGCGCCATCACCGCGTCGATGTCGGCGTCGTACCACATGTTGAGAGCGCCCGCCGCCCCGGCGCCCATCGCGATGAACAGGAGTGCGCACAGGCCGATCACCGGATGAATGGTCACTGGCGCCGCCACCATGCCGGCAAGCGCGGTGAAGATGGCAAGCGACATCACCCGCGGCTTCAGAAGCTGCCAATAATCGGCGAGCTCCGCCTGGTTGAAGGTGGTGGCGGGACGATCCATTGCCGTGGCGGGTTCGTGCATCTGCATTCTGCTCAAAGGGTCTCGATGTTATCTCGGCCGGGGCAGCCGCTGGCGACCGCCCCGGCCGTAGGCTTAACTGATGCGCGGCAGTTTTTCAAACGAGTGGAATGGCGGCGGCGAGGACAACGTCCATTCCAGCGTGGTTGCGCCCACGCCCCAGGGATTGGCCTCCGCCTTGCGCTTGCGCATGAAGGCTTCGGCGATCCCGTAAAAGAAGATCAGCAGCGCGAGAGCGGAGAGATACGAGCCGATCGAGGACACGTAATTCCAGCCTGCAAACGCATCCGGGTAGTCGGCATAGCGGCGCGGCATCCCGGCCAGCCCCAGGAAATGCTGCGGGAAGAACAGGATGTTCACGCTGATGAATGTTGCCCAGAAATGCAGCTTGCCGATGGTTTCGGAATACATCACCCCGAACATCTTCGGGAACCAGTAGTACCAGCCCGCAAAGATGGCGAAGACCGCGCCGAGAGAGAGCACATAGTGGAAATGCGCCACCACGTAATAGGTGTCGTGCAGGCTGCGATCCACCCCGGCATTGGCCAGCACGACGCCGGTGACGCCGCCGATGGTGAACATGAAGATGAAGCCCAGCGCCCACAGCATCGGTGTCTTGAACTGGATCGAACCGCCCCACATGGTTGCAATCCACGAGAAGATCTTGATGCCGGTGGGCACGGCGATCACCATGGTCGCGAACACGAAATAGGCCTGCGTGTTGACGCCAAGGCCGGCCGTGTACATGTGATGTGCCCAGACGATGAAGCCGACGACGCCGATGGCGACCATCGCATAGGCCATGCCGAGATAGCCGAAGACCGGCTTGCGGCTGAAGGTCGAGATGATGTGGCTGATCAGGCCGAAACCCGGCAAAATCAGAATGTAAACCTCAGGGTGCCCGAAGAACCAGAACAGATGCTGGTACAGCACCGGATCGCCACCCCCGGCGGGATCGAAGAAGGTGGTGCCGAAGTTGCGGTCGGTGAGCAGCATGGTGATGGCGCCAGCGAGCACGGGTAGCGACAGGAGCAGCAGGAAGGCGGTGATGAGGATCGACCACACGAACAGCGGCATCTTGTGCAGCGTCATGCCGGGCGCGCGCATGTTGAAGATGGTGGTGATGAAATTGATGGCGCCGAGTATCGAGGATGCGCCGGCCACGTGCAGCGCGAGAATGGCGAAATCCATGGCCGGGCCGGGCTGTCCTGAGGTCGAGAGTGGCGCATAGAGGGTCCACCCGCCACCAACACCTTGGCCACCGGGAGGACCTTCCACAAACATGGAGAGAATGAGCAGAATGAACGACACCGGCAGCAGCCAGAAGCTGATGTTGTTCATGCGCGGAAAGGCCATGTCCGGCGCGCCTATCATCAGCGGCACGAACCAGTTGCCAAAGCCGCCGATCATGGCGGGCATCACCATGAAGAAGATCATGATGAGGCCGTGAGCGGTGACGAACACATTGTAGCCGTGGCCGTCAGCGAAGTATTGCATCCCCGGCTCCTGCAATTCGAGCCGGATGCCCATTGACAGGATACCGCCGACTATACCAGCGAAGATCGCGAAGATCAGATATAGCGTGCCTATGTCCTTGTGGTTCGTGGAGAAGAGCCAGCGCGATACAAAGCCGGGATAATGGTTGTCATGCGCGTCTGTTGATGCGTGTGTCGCCATGGGATCAGTCTTTCTTTAGCGTGCTTTCAGCTTGATTTGCAGTCTTAGGCCCGGGGATGCCGAACTTGCTGTCTTTCAGTTTTGGGTTTCGTCGGCGCTCGCAAGTTTTGACGAGGGTTCCGGATTGACCGGCGTTGCAACCGGCAGCGGTTTGGGATCGACAACCGCAAACTGCACTTTCGCCTGTTCGAGCCAAGCCTGGTATTCCTCCTCCGATACGACGCGGACCGCGATCGGCATGAAGGCGTGACGCGTGCCGCACAGTTCCGAGCACTGGCCATAGAACGTGCCTGTTTTCGTGGCTTTAAACCAGGTGCGGGTAACGCGCCCCGGAACGGCGTCGATCTTCGAGCCGAAAGCGGGAACCGTCCAATTGTGCATCACGTTCGAGGCCGTGACGAGAACATGCACCACTTTGTTGACGGGGACGACCACATCATTATCGACGGCCAGAAGTCTTGGCTGCCCCTCCTTCAGATCGGCATCCTCGAGCATGTAGGAGTCGAATGCGATCGGCCCATGGTCCGGGTATTCATAACTCCAGTACCATTGATGTCCCGTCGCCTTGATGACGAGATCGGGCTTGGGGAACTCGTGCTGAGCGTAAAGCAGGCGAAACGAGGGGATGGCGATGACCACGAGGATGAGAACCGGGACCACGGTCCAGACGATCTCGATGGTGGTGTTGTGCGACGTCTTGGAGGGAACCGGGTTGGCCTTTTCGTTGTAGCGGAAGATTACCCAGAGCAGCAGTGCCAGCACAAAAAGCGAGATGCCGGTGATGATGATGAGCAGGAAATCGTGAAAACCGACGATGCCTTCCTTGATCGCGGTTGCCGGCTCCTGGAAGCCGAGTTGCCAGTCCTTGGGCTGCCCGGCTGCGACTGCGCCAATACCCGCCATCAGGAAGCCGCAGACCAGTGTTGCGGTTGCCGCGAAACGGTTGGAATAACCCATCATATTCTTTCTCCTGAATTCATCTTACGGCATCATCCTTCAAGATACCGTTTTTTACAAGCAAAGGGTTCAACCCGACAAAGGGAATCGGCCAAGCAAAACGCCGCACTGACCGCGGCCAGCCACCATTGTCTTCTTCACTTGGCACGATATGCTCCGCATTAACGTTTTATGCCAAAGGCCCCATCTCTTGGCGGTTTGCAGCCATGACGGCTAAGAATCGACCGCGTCCTTTCTCCAATATTCCCCGCCGCTGACCATAGCCAAGCAGGCGGTGGACGCTATGTTTGACATGTCCCATTTTAGCCTAATTCCTGCCGGAATGGGCGAGCATCACATAGCTGCTCCCCCTGATGGCGGCGAGGCTCACCCGATCATGCGGAACAAGGTCAACATGACGCATACATCGCGACTTCTTCGCGTCGGTCTGTCGCTTGGCGCAGCCGTGCTGTTTTCCACTGCATTGTCTTCGCATGCTTGCGCCCAGGCCGCCACCACGCAGGTGAAATCGACGCACGGGGCCTGGCAGTTGCGTTGCGGCAAGGCGCCCGGTTCGCGCCAGGAGAAATGCGCGCTTGTGCAGAGCGTGAAGGCGGAAGACCGCCCGAATGTCGCGCTCACCGTCATTTTCCTGCGCTCATATGATGGTCAGAAGAGACTACTCCGCGTGGTCGCGCCGCTCGGTGTACTGTTGCCCACGGGCATTGGGCTCAAGATCGACAATGTCGATGTGGGCAACGCGCCGTTTCTCAAATGCGGCTCGGACGGCTGCGTGACGGAAATCACCGTCAGCGATGACATCATGACCAAGATGATGAACGGCAAAAACGCGGTTTTCATCATTTTTCAGACGCCGGAATTCGGTATCGGCGTGCCAATTGCACTGAGTGGCTTCGCCGATGGTTTGCAAAAGCTGAATTGATAAGCAGCCTGCTTTTTTCTTAATCTACATTGGAGACGTAAAAAACGGGCGGGAAAATACCGCCCGTTCTCACCAAACACCTGTGTTTGACCATCAATCGCGGAAGCGCCGGCGATAGCCACGGTCGTAGCGGTCGTCGTCGAAGTCACCGAGATTGTTGAAGCACTTCTGCAACTCGTTCTGGCGCCAGCGGATCTCGTCCAGCATGAATTCACGCCGCTGCAGCAGGCACCATTCGTAATGGCCGCGCCTGTTGATGCTCCACTCCGGTCCGCGGTAGCGGCAGTTGTATCTGTCGTTAGCTTCCGACTGAACCACGGCAATGCTGGCGTAGGTCTCGCAGCTCGCGCGCTTGCCCTCGGTCAACTGTTGTCCGCGGCCGCTAACTTCGCGTCCATAGACTGCGATTTCGGCCTGACCGCGGAAATCTGGACGCGAGCGGTAGATGAAGCGGATTTCCTCAATGAAGCGGCCCTGTGGTCTGTTCGTTAGATTGATGATGCGCGAGCGCTCGCCTTCGCGGATGCGTTCGCGCACACCGAGATTCTCGATCTGCCCGTTGCCGTAAACCACGCTGACATCGAGCAATTCGATGTCGTTTCTGCGCACGGTGAAGACGAGAGCGTCGAAACGGCCTTCGCCGCGGCCGACCCGGATGACGTCCCGGTCGGTCAGGAAGCCGACCCGGGTCCTGCCCAGCAGCACCCATTCCGTCTCGCGCTCGCGGAAGCGCTCCTCGAAACGGTCGCGCCCGCCGAACTGTATGGTGAAGTTCTGAACCGGCTGGACGAGCGGATTGACCGTTTCAACCGGTTTCTTCTCATATGCGCCGGCCCCGCTGACAGCGAGGACCGATACCGTTACCGCGATAGCGTAAGCGGCCATTCGACCAAAGAAATATTGCCGCGTAGCGACGCCACCCAACATGTGAACCTCCCAAAAGAACGTTAACCTGCAACGCTAAACACACTTTTGCGTCGATTGCATGACTTTTCTTCACGCGCGTATAGAAGATTGTGAGTTGAGGCGATGCTGATTTCACTGCCTCGAAGAGCAACACTGTTACCGCGGCGCGCACGGCATCCGCGCGCCAAAGCTTTCGATATGGTCAAGCGACGCCACAACGGACCGAACTCAATGACCGACCCGAACCATGCGCCCGCTGCAAAATTCCTGACCGGCTCCACCATGCGGCACGTGCTCGTCATGACCGGGGCGAGTGCGGCAGGGCTGCTTGCCATCTTCATCGTCGATTTCGCCGACCTCTATTTCCTGAGCCTCCTGGGCGAAGTCGAGGTGACGGCGGCGATCGGCTATGCCGGGACCATCCTGTTCTTCACGATTTCTTTTGGCATAGGCCTCTCGATTGCGGCTACCGCTCTGGTTGCGCCCGCCATCGGCCGCCTCGATGGGGAAGGCGCGCGCCGGCTCACCGTCCATATGGCGATCTACTGCTCGATCGCTTCCGCGGCGGTTTCGGTTCTCTTGTTCGTGACGATGCCGATGATCCTAACCCTGTTCGGCGCGGAGGGGCGCACGCATGCACTCGCCCTCAGCTACCTGCACATCATCACGCCATCCACGCCGCTGCTGGTTATCGGGATGTGCACCGCGGCGATCCTGCGCGCGCTGGGCGATGCCAGGCGCTCCATGTATGTGACGCTGTTCGGGGCGATTGCCAACGGCGTGCTCGACCCGATCCTGATCTTCGGGTTCGGCTGGGGCATCGAGGGCGCGGCGATCGCCACGGTGATCTCCCGCATCGTGCTTGCCGGAACGGGGCTCTACGGCATCATCCGTGTCCATAGGCTCTGGGCGAAACCCGACATGCGTATATTCCGGCGCGATGCCCGCGACGCCACCTCGATCGCGATCCCCGCGTTGCTCACCAACATCGCCACCCCCGTGGGCAATGCCTATGTCACCTGGGCGATTTCCGACTTTGGCGACAGCGCCGTTTCGGGCTGGGCCATCATCGGACGGCTTACTCCGCTCGCCTTTGCAGGCGTGTTTGCCCTCAGCGCGGCGGTCGGGCCGATCGTGGGGCAGAATTACGGCGGCCGCGCCTTCCCGCGCATCCGGCGGACGCTGACCGATGCCCTGGTTTTCACGGGCATCTACACGGCTGTCGTCTGGGCCGCGCTCATCCTGCTCAACGGGCATCTCGCCGCCCTCTTTCATGCAACGCCTAAGACTGCGGAGCTGTTGCGGTTCTTCAGCCTTTGGCTGACGCCGCTCTTCGCCTTTCTCGGCGCCCTGTTCGTCGCCAACGCTTCATTCAACAGTCTTGGCAAGCCGCAATTGTCCGCCAAGCTGAACTGGGGGCGCGCCACCATCGGCACGGTGCCCTTCGTGATCGCAGGGGCGCATCTGTTCGGAGCGCCGGGCGTGATCGCCGGCAACATGGTCGGCGCGGTGGTGTTCGGCATCCTGGCCGTGCTGTTGTGCTATCGCCATGTGAGTGACCTGGAAATCCGTTCGGCAACAGGTGCTGGCTTTTCTGCCACAGCCAAACCGTAACGCGCACATGTCGGGCGCACTCTCTGGTCAAGGCGCAGCACTTTATTAAAATATAATTAATATCGTCGTGATTCGCGTTCGCCTATGCGACCTGTCCGCGGCGCAGTCGGTTCTTCCCTTGTATTTCATGTTGCGTTCGAAAGCGTTCCCGTAATCGAAGGGCGCCGAGCGCTCGCCGCCGCCCGCAACCAGGGTCTTGAGGCAAAAACAACATGAAGCTCTTCCTCATCATCTCCAATGCGCAATCGGGCCGGGCTTTCCTCAATCTCGGCGAAGCGTTCGGGCTGAGCGACGAAATGGCGGCGCTGAGCGTGCGCTACATGCTGCCGGCCATGCGCAAGGCCATCGCGCGGCGCTGCGAGACGGCCGAGGGGCTGATCGGCGTGCTCGAATTCCTGGGCGCGTGGCGCTGCGACAGGATCATGCAGGACGTCCGCATGTTCACCAACCCGAAGGTGGAGGCCGATGGCCGCGCCATTCTTGCCGCGCTGTTTCCCAAGTCGGGGCAAGTCCGCCGGCTGGTCGAGACGCGGGCGAAGGTTCTGCCCGTCGAGCCGGAGCGGCTGGAGCGCATGTTGCCCTTCATTGCCGTGCTTTTCATCGGCGCCCTGGAGCAGCGGACGCGCCGCCCGCTTTGCGCCGTTCTCCACCGTATTTCAGGCGGACCGCTGCAGCCGTCCGACCTCGTCAACCCCTACGGCTCGCTCGCCCGGCACTTGCGGCGGCGCAAATCCTTGCTTGGCGGCTGGCGGCGCTACGGCCTCTCGGCCTTGCTCGGCGGCCTGCTGCCCCGGCCAGAGAACCGCCCGGCCTCATCCGCCGCCTGATGCCGCATTTTTGCGTGGCAAGGTTCAAGGAAGTGAGATCGGGGCATTGACTTGCTCTCATTTCACATTAAGGTGAACGCAACCGGTTGATGCGCGCGGGAGAGCTGCGCTCGGGCAACGTCAGGCTCGGGCACGGCGCCGAAGGAGCAACCGCCCTGGAAACTCTCAGGCCACAAGGGACCGCGCGCGGACGGACATCTGGAAAGCAGCCGGGCCTTCCATCCGGCTCACCGACGGAGTAAGCGAATTCGGGCAACCTCCCGCCCGACCGCGAAATCTCTCAGGTCGTGCGACAGATAGGGCGCGAAGGCTCCGGCACGGAGCCTGTTTCTACTGTCGCAGAACGCCTGGGGAACGATGACGTCCGAAGCAATCACCGCAACGCATCCAGCGCTCAGCACTACCCCGCTTTACGCGCTGCACAGGCGCCTTGGAGCGAAGATGGTCAGCTTTGCGGGCTACGACATGCCCGTCAGCTATCCCGGCGGCATCCTCAAGGAGCATCTGCATACCCGCGAGCAGGCCGGCATCTTCGATGTCTCGCACATGGGGCAGGCGGTCTTGAGTGGGCGCGACCACGAAACGGTCGCCGCCGCCCTCGAAACGCTGGTGGCCGCCGATATCCTCGCGCTGAAGCCCGGCGCCCAGCGCTACACGCAGCTGCTCAACGACCAGGGCGGCATCATCGACGACCTGATGGTGGCGCGGCCCGCCGCCGGTCCGGACGGCCGCCTGCATCTTGTCGTCAATGCGGCGCGCAAGACCGTCGATTTCCTGCACATCGAGGCCATGATCGGCCATCGCGTGCGCCTCGATCCTCTTCCCGAACAGGCGCTCATCGCCGTGCAAGGCCCCAAGGCTGTGGAAGTGATGGCCCGTCACGCACCTGCGGCGGCCGAGCTCGGGTTCATGGGCGCCGCCGAGGTGACGGTGCACGGCATCCCGTGCCTTATCTCACGCTCCGGCTATACCGGCGAGGACGGCTTCGAGATCTCGCTCGCCGCCTGCCATGCCGAAGATCTGTTCCGGCTGCTCGTCACCGAACCGGAGGTGATCCCCATCGGCCTTGGCGCGCGCGACACGCTGCGGCTGGAGGCAGGTCTGTGCCTCTACGGGCAGGACATCGACGAGACGACCTCGCCCGTCGAGGCGGGGCTGGAGTGGTCCATCGGCAAACGGCGGCGCGGGGAGGGCGGCTTTCCCGGCGCGGCGCGCATCCGGCGCGAATTGGCGGAAGGGCCAACCCGCAGGCGCATCGGGCTGAAGCTGGAGGGACGGGCGGCCGCCCGCGCCGGCTCCGCCGTGATGACGCCGCAGGGCGAAGAGATCGGCCGCATCACCAGCGGCGCCTTCAGTCCGAGCCTCGGCCAGGCCATCGCCATGGGCTATGTGCCGACGGACTACGCCGCACCGGGCCAGCAGCTTCGTGTCGAAATCAGGGGCAGTGCGGTGGAGGCGTGGGTGACGCAGTTGCCGTTCGTGGCCCATCGCTACGTGCGGCACAAATCGTGAGGCATGGATTGAAAGAGGAATGGTTGCCATGGCGCTCGTCAGATACACGAAAGACCACGAATACATCCGCGTCGAGGACGGCATCGGCACCGTCGGCATTACCCATCACGCGCAGGAACAGCTGGGCGATGTGGTTTATGTCGAACTGCCCGAGGTGGGCAAGGCGGTGAAGCAGGGCGAGCCGGCGGCGGTGGTGGAGTCGGTCAAGGCCGCATCGGAGGTCTATGCCCCGGTCTCCGGCGAGGTCATCGAAGCCAACACCGGGCTTGCCGCCAACACCGCGCTCGTCAACGAGGACGCCGAAGGCGCGGCCTGGTTCATGAAGATCCGCATCGCCAACCCGGCCGAACTCGATGGCCTCATGGACGCCGACGCCTACAAATCCTTCATCGGAGGCTGACAGCAATGCGCTATCTTCCCCACACCGACGCCGAACGCCGCGAGATGCTCTCCGCCATCGGCGTCACCTCGATCGACGCGCTGTTCGCCGACGTGCCCGATGCCGTGCGCATGAACGGCCTGCCGGACCTGCCGCGCGGTCTGAGCGAAATGGCGGTGGAGCGGCGCCTGAAGGCCATGGCCGCACGCAATGTGACGGCGGGCAGCGTGCCGTTCTTTGCCGGCTGCGGCGCCTATCGCCACCACGTGCCTGCAAGCGTCGATCACATCATCCAGCGCTCCGAGTTCATGACCTCCTACACGCCCTATCAGCCGGAAATCGCCCAGGGCACGCTGCATTACCTGTTCGAGTTCCAGACCCAGGTCGCGCTGCTCACCGGCATGGAGGTGGCGAACGCCTCGATGTATGACGGCTCGACCGCGGCGGCCGAGGCCGTGCTGATGGCGCACCGCGTGACGAAGCGCGGCAAGGCGCTCGTTTCCGCCGGCCTGCATCCCCACTATGCCGCCGTGATCCGGACCATCTCGCATTATTCGAACAACGAGGCCGTCATCGCGGAGGGATCCGACGAGGCGCTGGCGCAAGCCATCGACGCGGACACCTCCTGCCTTGTGGTGCAGAACCCGGATGTGTTCGGGCATGTGCGCGATCTCTCCGCGCTTGCCAGGGCGGCGCAGGAGAAGGGTGCGCTGCTGATTGCGGTGGTGACGGAGGCGGTATCGCTCGGGCTCGTCAAGTCGCCAGGGAGCATGGGCGCCGACATCGTGGCGGCAGAGGGCCAGTCGATCGGCAACGCGCTGAATTTCGGCGGCCCCTATCTCGGGCTGTTCGCCGCGCGCGAGACATTCCTGCGGCAGATGCCCGGACGCCTGTGCGGCGAAACGGTGGACGAGGACGGCCGGCGCAGTTTCGTGCTCACGCTTTCCGCCCGCGAGCAGCACATCCGCCGCGACAAGGCGACGAGCAACATCTGCACCAATTCGGGCCTGTGCGCGCTCGCCTTCACCATCCACATGACGCTGCTTGGCGAGGCGGGGCTGAAGCGGCTCGCCCGCATCAACCATGCCCGCGCCATGGCGCTTGCCGCCGCTCTTGCCGAAGTGCCGGGGGTGAGGGTGCTCACGCCGCGCTACTTCAACGAATTCACCATCGAGACGCCCGCGCCCGGCGCTGAGGTCATCGACGCGCTGGCGGAGAAGGGCGTCATCGGCGGCGTGCCGGCCGCGCGGCTTTTCCCCGGGCGGGAGGAATTTTCCAACCGCATCATTGTCGCCGCCACCGAAACCGTGACGCGCGAGGATATCTCGGCCTACGCCGCCGCACTCAAGGAGGTGCTGTGATGGACATGGAAAAACCCGACAGGATCGCGCCGAACGCGCTCGCCAACACCTTCACCGGCAACCGCGCGCTGCGCGTGGAGGAACCGCTGATCTTCGAGATCGGCGGCACGGACACCACGGGCGTCGATTTCGACGAGGAGCCCGATGCGGGCGCAGGGCTGCTCGGGCCGCTCGAACGCCGCGAGGAAATCGGCCTGCCGGGCCTGAGCGAGCCGGAGGCG
>Ga0129299_1002486_pt1 | contig 12207 bp, 9 predicted proteins | sample ConPoolayeCmetaG_FD_94477 | JGI IMG/M metagenome (GOLD analysis project Ga0129299, IMG submission 94477) | Hot spring microbial mat communities from California, USA to study Microbial Dark Matter (Phase II) - Cone Pool mat layer C metaG ... | reverse complement strand
TTTTTTAAGTTATTTTTCTCCTTTTTATCATTTTCAAAACTTTATTAAAGGTGTTTTAGATCTAAGATCAATTTTTTACTTTATTTCTTTTTCTTTTCTTTTTTTATTTTTAACAGTTATTGATTTAGAAAAGAGAGAATAAAATTTTTTATTTATGAAAGTTTTTTATTTTTTTAAAAATATAAACTGGATTAAGATTTTTCGACTAGAGAAATTAGGACAACCATTGATTTATTTGTTGTCAGTAATTGTTTTTGTTGGAATAAACATTGTTTTCGGTTTAATTCCACTTAAATTTGATTTTTCTTACGGAAAATCATATTCTTTATCAACCTCAACAAAAAAAATTATCAAAAATTTAGATGATGTTTTAAATATTAAATTTTTTGTTTCTTCGGATTTGCCGACTCGTCTTTTACCATTAAAAAATAATGTTTTAGATTTTTTAAATGAATATAAAAAAGAAGGACGGGGAAAAATAATAGTTAAAGTTTTAGATCCAAAAAAAGACAACCAGGCATTAAATCAAGCTCAAGAAGAAGGACTACCTCAACTGCAGTTTTCGGAGTTACAGCAAAATAGATATCAGGTAGCCGCAGTTTATTTTGGTTTAGTTTTGTCGTACGGGACAAAAAAAGAGATGATTCCTCAGGTGACTAATTTAGAAAGCTTAGAATATAACCTAACTTCGTTAATTTATAAGATGACGAAAAAAGAGTTAGAAAAAGTAGCAGTTTTGGGAAGAAAAGAAGAATTTGATCAGCAAAACGATGATCTTTTGTCTTTTAAAAAAGCACTACGACAACAGTTTATCTTAGATTTTATTGATTTATCAAGTAATTCTACCACTAAAGAAATTGATAAAAGTTATAAAACCGTGATTGTTTTTGATGATAATAAAAAAGAATATGATGAGCAGGAAATTACTGCTTTAAAAAATTATTTAAATGACGGAGGAAAAGCACTTTTTTTGGTTGATGGGGTTTGGGTTTTAGATAATCTTCAGACAACTGAAGCCAAGCATAATCTTTTTTCCCCCCTTTCAGATTTCGGGATCGAGTTAAAAAAGGATTTGGTTTTATCAACTTCAGCCGAGCTGGTCAATTTTGGTAACCAGCTTTTTCAGTTTATTACCCCCTATCCTTTTTGGGTAAAAACTAACGTTTTTAATAAAGAACAGCCTCATTTTTCCAATATTAACAATCTTTTATATCCTTGGGCTTCTTCGATTGAGTTAAAAAACAAAAACGGAATAAGTCTTTCGCCTTTGGTTTATACAACTAAAAAATCATGGTTACAAAAAGAGTCATTTATTTTGGATCCACAAAATATCCCCAATCCTCAATCAGTCGATTTAAAACAGCATATAATTTCTGCTTATGCAAAAAATAAAAATCAAGGTGAAGTAGTTGTTATTCCTTGTTCTCGATTTATTTTAGAACGTTTTTTGAGTCGAACTGCCGATAATTTGGAGTTGGTTTTAAATGTTGTTAATCACTTAGCGGCCAAAGGAGCTCTTTCAGGAATAAGACAAAGAGAGGTAGTTTTTTATCCTTTACCTGATCTTTCAGAAAACCAAAAAGATCTTTTCCGATATTTAAATATTTTTTTACTCCCTTCTTGTTTTGCTATCGTTGGCTTTTTCCGCCTTTGGCGTCGGGCTAATAAAGACTAAGATACTCCTTTAATGCCTGGGTGATATCAGGGAAAGCCAATTTTTTCCAAGGAATTTTATTTTTTGGGAAAAAACAAATTGAAGAAACATCATCGGCGGCTTTGATTTTTTTTATTTCTTGAGCGTTTATTTTTTCAAAAAAAACAATGCAAAGCGGTTGATAGGTTATCCCTTTATATGGGTAAAAACCAATATATGTTCCTAAAAATTTTGGATTTTTTATTTCTATTCCTAATTCTTCTTTTACTTCGCGGACAATCGCTCCTTCAGCTTTTTCACCAAAGTCAATAAAGCCTCCTGGTAAATCCCAAAATCCTTTTTTTGGAGTAAATTTTCTTTTGCCAAAAAGAACTTCGTCTTTTTCATTTTTTAAAATGATAGCTGCTGTTGGTGCGGGATTTAGATAAAAATGAAAACCACAATAAGAGCAGTTTAAAATTTTTTTAGTTACTCTTTTTATTTTCTTTCCACATTTTGGACAGTATTGAAATTTTTTTATCATCGTTTATTTTTTACTCAATTGATTTTTTTGGGGATATCTTATTGTTTTTTTAGGATTTTTATTCTTTCTTCTTTGGTTTTTTTAATTAGTCATATTCATATAGTTCTAAAGATAAGTTTTATTTTTTGGCGTTTCATAGGTATAGTATAACATTTTTTATCCAGTTTGCTTTATTTTTGTTTTTTGATTAAAATAAACTTATATGTCAGATCCTAGTGAATCTGGAAAAAGGGGAGTAGATGAAATAACAGAGGTAATTAATGTGGCAAAAGAAGAGATAAAAAAAGAGGTTGAGCAGATAAAAAATTCTGCTAACCCAGAAGAAGAAAAGAAGAAATTTGGTCAAAAAATAAGAGAAGAGTTAGAAAGAGAAAAATTAACGGCTCAAGAGGTTGTTTTTGATGAAGCGGAGGCAAGAATGAGAGGAAGAGAACCTTATAAAAAAGAGGAGGGAAAAAAAGTTTTAAGAGTTTTAACAAGAGCTGTTGAAGCTATTCGCCAAGGAATTGATCCAAGCTATATTTCCAAGACAAAGGAAGGAGCACAAGTTTTGCAAAAAATTGCTCAAGAAAGAATTGATTTTACTCCATCAACTGCTTCAGCAATTGAGTATTATTTTGGTGATTACTTATTTGGTGATAAAAAATTTGTTGATTCTTCAGGACAGATAACTTCTGACTTTGAAAAAAAATTTTCTGAGTTAAAACAAATAAATCCTATTGCTGCCGAAAAAATTACTGAGGCGATAAAAAAAGCAGCTGAGGAAAGAAACATAGGTGGATTAACAGTAGAAGAGGTGGATAGGAAATTAAAGATTGAGAAAACTGATGAATTTAAAAAAAGAGATAAAGATTATTATATTACTGTAGATGAAGAGGATGAATGGAATTTACTATTTGAAGAGATTGGTGGTGCAATTAGTGCAAAAATTGATCAATTAAATACAGATGAGAGAAACGCGGTTTTTCTTTTTCAATGGGCTGGAAATTTAGGAGAAACTGAAGAAGAAAAAAAAACCTTTGAAAGTGCAATTAATAAATTAGGCATAGGAAAAGATAAGGTTGAACGTTATATTTTTCTACGGAAAAAATTTAATAATCTTCCTTTAGAATTAATCAAAAACTATGCTGGTGCTTATCGTAATATTTTAGAACGAGCAGAGAAGGAGTTTAGTGTTCAGAATTTAGTTAAAATATTTATTAATGAAAAAGGAGAAATTGATGTTTCTAGTACTCAATCAAGAAAACGCTTGAAAGAATTAATCACCAAATACTATTTTAAAGTTTTACAAGAAATCCATAGTAATAAAACAGCAGAATTTCATGAGGTAATGAAAGAAAATCAGTCTTATTCTTATTTTTTTAGCGGTTTATCGCAAATTATTTTTCAAGCCTGTGATGAGCTGGAAAGATCATTGCCAAAAGAAGCATTTAAAGATGAAAAAATAAGAGGGGATTTTATTTTTTTTCTTACTGACGCTAAAACTCGTTTTCAGTCAAGTATTATGACTTATGCTAATATTATGCATAATCTTCCTTTATGGGCACGAGGTGGTCCAGGCACTTTTGAAAAATGGTCTAATTTTATGGGGAATTTATTTCATTCAGAATTAGCGGAGATTTTTGATGATGATGGTTTTATGGATATGGCAAGAAGAGTGGTAACAACTGTAATAAGAAGAGAAATAGCTAAAAACGGCAATCAATATCCATCCGATTTAATTTCTGGTCAATATGATCAAGTAGGAGTAAGATGGAGTCAAAAATTCGAAAATTTAATCAGAGAAGAATTAGAAAAAGTAGCCAAAGCGATCGGAATAGATTTGGAAGAAGATGGGTGGAAGATTGAGCGGGCTTTAGTTTATTCGCCAGCTATTGGAATTGATACTTTAGTTGATATTGAAACAATGGCTACTGCTGATCCTAAATGGGGTGATTTTAAAGGTATTCATCCTTTACTTCAGGTTGTTTCAGCCAAATTTAACTGGGGATTAGGGCGAGGTGATATTAGTGCAACAAAAATTGCCCGTTATCTTTTGGGGATGGAGGTAAGTCTTTTTCCCAGAAAAGAGGGAATTGCTCGTTTTTGGCGCAAGAAAAAATGGGTGCCGCGACAGTTTGCTGATTTAATTGATCGGGAGGTAAGAAGGTATGGTGATGAGGTAATGGGGCAACTTTTTTCTGCCGGCGGTTTATATCAGGAACTTTTAAATATGTTAACTATTGCGCCAAGTTTAATTAGTCGTCATGGCTGGCGAATGCAGGGAATTTATGACGAATTTTCCGGTCTTTCCGAAGTTAAAAGAATAAGGGGTAATGTGGCGCTTGGTGATTTTTGGAAGAAAGATGATGTTTGGAGTCAAGAAAACTGGCAGGGTCTTTGGGACGAGGCTATAAGACAATATGGAACTGCTTCTCTATGGTGGTTTTTGTCGGCTGGGCCATCAAGATTATCTCAGGAAATGAAACGTTTAGTGGCAAAACAAAAAGGAGAAGAGGAGGCAAATCTTAATTTCATTGAATGGATGCCTGGTGTTTATCGTCCAAGTAATAAGATGTTAGAAGAGGCATTTACTTTTAGGGTTGGTGATGAGGTTAAAAAAATGAGTCTTTTGGAAATAAGACAGATAAGAATGAATCAGCTAAGAGGTGAGTTATTTTTTCGTTATCTTCGTCGTGATCCAGGAAACTTCTTTTTAATTCTTACACAAATGGCACCCCAGTTGATCTCTGGGCCTAATGAATTATTTGATAGCATAATCAGCAAAATTGAAGGCGCAAAAACAAGACAAGCGGTGATTAAAACTATAGAAAATCTACCGGGAATAGATCGGGTAAAAAGAGAAAAACTACTAGCTGAATTCAATAATTTATACAGTAAATGGGGTGATTTTGTTTTTAAATTAGTTGAAATAAGAGGTCTTTTTAAAGAAAAAGCAAAAAATTTTAAAAATAACCAAGAATTTATTGATTTATTAGTTAATCAATCAAGTGTTGCTCTTCAGAAAGCAATAAAAGAAGGCGACATATTTGTTTCTCAAGGCTATTTTACTGATGAAAGAATAAGAGAGTTTATTTTTGGTAGTCAGGGCGAAAAAGGTTTAATTGAATTGACAACTGACTTGTCATTGGACAGAATTGATGATTTTTATCAAAACTTTGGGGATTTTGATAGTTTTGGTAAAGACAACTTTTTTTACCGGATGGCGAATGCTTGGTTTATTAAAGAATTTGATATTAATCCTTTTTCTGCCGATATCAATCATTACGCTGTTTTTAGACATATTGGTAAAGGTGGAGAAGATGTTTTTACTCGTCTTCATGGTGATACTTTAACTGTTTTTCAAAAATGTATTAAAGAATTAGCTGGTCTTAATGATTTACTTTTGGATGTTGCTAATACTGGCAATATGGAAAAAATATATGCTTTACATAAAAGTATTAATGATGCGTTAAGTGGCTCCATGGGCCAGGAGTATGCGCAAAGAGCTAATTATATCTTGGCCCAAATTGTGAGTAAGTTTTTTTTAGAGCATAGTTTAGCTCGTGACCCAAAACTTAATTTAGTTTTTCCTTTAAATTTAATTGCTCGTTTGAGTCTAGGAAAAAATATTTCTCTTTCAAAAATCACCACCAATAATTTTTACGCTTATACAATGGATACCAATGCTATTCGAACATATTTTATGAAACTAGCCCATGATTTTAATTTTATCCCAGCCGATGGTGCTTGGTCAAAAGAGCAAATTGAAAGAGTTTTTGATGCTACTAAAGAACAGTTTTTTGTTGGTGATGTTGTTCCTAAGTTTTTGTGGTTTTTTATTTTGTTTTTACTTTTTTCTTATATGAAAAAAGCTTTTGAAGAGATAGAAGGGAAGAAAAAATAAAATAAATTAATTTATTTTATTTTTTATTGTAATATAAATTGTAATATAAATAGTATGAGAAAGATTAGGTTTGTTTTAATATTATTTTTGATTATTTTGCTCTTTTTTTTTAAGACAACAAAAAAAAATATTTTATATATTTACGCTCAATCTAATCCTGGTATTTCACCTGCTCCTCCACCTAATTTAGGCGTTTCACCAACCACCTCAATTTTTCCTTTACCTACAATATCTATAACTACATTATCTCCTATTCTAAATCCAACGAGTTCACCACCTACTCTTGCCCCTATAGCTGCCCCCCCGCCCGCAACTCCAACTCCAACTCCAACTTGTAAGTTACAAATACTTACTACATCTAATACGAGTTTTGATATTTATTTTGGAATTAATCAAAAGATTTGTTATCAAAATATAATTTACAAATGTATTGAATCTAATGGTAATTTTAAGTCAGAAATTCTTATAAATTGTAACGAAAACAATAAATATTGTAATCAACCAGGTATTATTTATAATCTTGATGATTCTAGCTTAAATTGTACAGATAATCCTCCTCCTCAAACAAGTATTGGTTCTCTGAGAGATGGAGTAGAAGATGTTTATGGAATTACATGTGGTATTCCCAGAGAATTAAACAACTCTACAAACAATAATTATAATTATAGTAAATGTTGCTATCCTAAAGCATCTAATACTCAAGATAAGATAAAAGAATCAACAGAAAATTTAGGCTGTCTTATTGATACCCAATTTTTAGGATCTCCTATAAAATTAATTTGTTTTTCGGATTTAGTTGATGGTATTTTAGGAGCGTTAGGAATTAATAATATTGTTTCATCAATTCAGGAAAACTCTCTTTTAAGAGAAAACTATGAGACAAGATCTTGTGTTGCAGGATTGCCTTTGATTCCCGCAGGCCAACAAGCAACTTCTTTACCCAGCGCAAGTATTACTCCGAGACCAACGATTATGTTAAATAATAATGCATATGTAATAGCAAAAGGCGAAGAGTTAAGTAATCAAAATTGTCAATGTCGTACAATTCCTAATTCTTTAAATCAGCTATGTGAGAAATATATTTATGGCAGGGAGGATAGTTATGAAGAGTGTTCATCATGCTCTGCTCAAAATAAAATATATACAAGTTTAGGTTGTATTCCTTTGAATATAAAAGCATTTATTCAAGAAACACTTTTTCCATTGTTGTTGGGTATAGCTGGTTTTATAGCCTTGTTATGTATTGTTTATTCAGCCTTTCAAATTCAGACTTCATCTGGTAATGTTGAAAAAGTAAAAAAAGCTCAGGAGCTTTTAACCTCATGCATTATGGGTTTAATGCTTATAATTTTCTCCGTGTTTATTTTAAGACTGATTGGGATTAATATTTTAAGGATTCCCGGATTAATATAGATTGTTGAAAAAAGATATTAGGATGTTCAGACAACTGGTTATCATCTAAATTAAGCTAGCACAAAAAGAATAAAAATAAAAATTGATGATTTTTATATAAATTGAGGTTGATATTTTTTATTTATAACTTAATTATTTAAGAGCTATCCCCCAATTTTTTTAGCAATTGTTTCTAAATATTGAGACTCTGGTGAAGGAGGAATAATTTTACTTATAATTTTTTTATCTTTATCTAAAGATCTAATTATATTACCAATTAAAGGAGTTTGATAAAGAGAGGTAAAAGTTTTAATACCTGACATTGTTCCTGCATATCCGAGTCCTACCCCACTAAAAAAGCTTCCTAAATTGAAACCGATACCGGCATCCTTAACTCCTAAAATTTGTTTAAAACTTTTAATAATATCAGGGATTATAAAAAGTATACCTAAAGCAATAAAGGCAGCAAAATGTTCATAGCCAACACTATAAAGAAAAGGCGGTTGCCATAGTTGGTTTTCACTTTTTGCAATAGTATAACTTATATTTTTAGTAATATTAAAAAGAATGAACACTAAATAAAAAACAAAAATATTGAAAAAAATCTTTTTAAACCAAAAAGAAAAAGTATTGCGTCCGGGAATTGCTTCAATCATTAGAATTAATGGAGAAAAAATAATGTAGATTAAAAGTTCAATATAGTTAATAAAAAGAATAATAAAAATACGGAAAAAAAGAGAAACAGCGGTTAATATTGTTAATAAAGTGAGAAAAAAAGGAGCAATAAATGGAGAAAGGACTAAAATAATTAACCCTTCTACTATAAATCCAAGCGCTCCACCAATTGCGGGAATAGAACCAAAAGCTTTTTCTATTCTAAAAATTTTTCCCATGAAAATAAAATTAACAAGATAAACTGATATGGCAGTTGTAATTAAATTGATAATTAATTTTATAGTGGTGGGGAAAATATCAATAAAACCACTGGCAGCATTATAAAAATTAAAAGAGAATATCTCTTTTATAAGACTAGTTGACCCTCCGGTAACAGTATTAACAAAATCTGTATTTAAATTATAATTAGTGTTATTGAATAAGGAAATAGTGAAACCGATTAAAATGTACATTAAATCAATTAAAAATCCAACAATAGCAAAAGAAAAAGTGATTAAAAGAAGGGAAACAATAATTTTAGGCAAAGCGTTTTCAACTGTAATTACTGTTTGAGGATTTACTTTTGCTCGAAACATAATCATAAAACCAATAAAAATTAAAACAATCACCAAAAACATATAAGAAAAATCACGAAATATTTTCCAAATATCCATTAACGGTTTAATAGAAGCAAATCCAATCCCTTCAGCTGCATATATTTTGGGGATGAAGCCAGTATTTTGGAGGCTTGAATAAGCCCAATATATACCAGATGCTGGTGGATTAACGTAGGGTAGGGTAATTAGGTTAGTTATAAATCCAAATAAAGAATGGTTAAAATTTTTATCAGCATCTTTAGGATTATCGGTGCAGGTTTCTCCTGTAATTCGACAAAGAATTGCTCGATATAAAATGATCAATGCTTGACTTTCCTTATTTTTACTAAAAGTTGGGTTGTTAATTAATTTGTGTATTTCTTCTCTTTGTTTTTGTATTGGATCATAACTAACCTTTGGCCTATCTTTTTTGAAAAAATAAAGGAAAAGTGAAATTATAATAAAATAAACCACAATGATGATTAATACTTTTTTCAAAAATCTAAAAAAATTTTTTATAAAGATAGGGTAAAAAAAGAACATAAAAATTAAAATGATCTTATCATTCCTGATTCGATTAATAATTCATATTATTTCAAAATTATTTCAAATCTTCTTATACTTTTATATTATAGATGTTTGCTTTCATCGATTCTAACTTAACTTTATGGGAATGATATTAATATAATATAGTATAAAATATAAATTTATTGTATAACAATTAAAAGATTAAAGTCAAATTTATTGAAAAATGAATAAATCTTTAAAGGTTGAAAAGTAGTTGTTTTTTAGCCAATCTTCAAATTTCTTTTGACTTTCTTCTTTTGGTGGATTTAATTTAACGATAAATTTATCATTCTCATAATCAAAGTCAATCGAAAAATTAGTTGTTTTTAGAGGTAGTCTTTGTATAAGGTTTAGTTTTTGTTGAGAAAAATCAACTATTTCTTGAGGGATTTTTTCCTCTTCTACTCCGGTAAAAGTTGGAAGAATTGTGGTTGGTATGATGTTTGTAGTTAATGTGGGTTTTGGGGTAAGGCGGGTTTTGGCTCCTTGATGAGTGGTGGGAAAAAATAAAGTTGGATTAGGTGAGGGTATAATTTTCCCAACAGTTTTTTTTCTATTTTGAAGGAATAAAGTAAAAACCATCAGGATGATAAAAAATAAGAAAAGAACTGGAATAAAAATAAGATAAGAATTTTTATTTTTTTTCATACAGAGTTTATTATAACTTATTTTTTTACCCCAAAAATTACTCTATATTTGGGAAATGGATAACGCGATTTTTGATTGTATGGTGGAGTTGAAAGTCGTCCATAATAAGGATCATAAGCTAGAGTATTTAAATCTTCATTAATTTTAATGATCCAAAAGAAATGACCACAGCCATTGTCACAAAAATCTGCTAAAGCAAAAAATGTCCAACCGCTATTTTGATAGTTTCTGATAATTTGTCCAAATTGATTCATTAATTGATCAATAGTCTTTAATCGATTATCAGCAAAAATATAGGCAATTTTCAGATTATAGCTTTTTAAAATTTTTTCTGCGTCCCTATAACGTGAGCCATTATAACCTAGATAGTAGCCATTTTGTTTATATTGTTCAACAATCGTTCCAGGATTAATACTTCTATTAATAAGAGAGGCGGTTATCATTGCCACCGTTGTTGGTCCACAACCGGCTTGACAAAGAGTGCCGCCTTGAGGCAGAGGGTAGCTATCATAGGGGCCCTGGCATTGAGGATAATAAACTAAATCATTTAAATTTAAATTTGAATTTAAAGTAGTTGATTCTTTTTGATTTAATTTTAGATAGGGGTTATTGTAATTAAATAGTATTTTAAATAAATCATTTAAAATATCAATATCTTTATTTAATGTAGAAGTCGGTATTGGTTGAGAAGTTGAATTAATCTCTCGAGCCTTATTTTTTGATAGAGGAAAAAAAATTAAAAAGATAAATAAAATAATAAAGATTATTTTTTTCCTCATAACTTACATTATATCATTAAATTATTTTGTTGGAGAAACGTAAATTACTTTTATTCCTTTGTTTTTAGGAATAGGTGAGATTATTTTATTTTTTTCTTGAAAAAAATTATAAATCACAAAAATAATAAGCGCTAAACCAATAGTCGTTAAAATTAAACCGAAGGTTTTTTTCATATTTTTTATTAAGGTATTACATTTATTTTACCTCGGAAATTTTAAAATTAACTTTTTCTTTAATTAAATAATTAGGTCTTTTTTGGATTTCCTGGTAAATTTTTCCTACATATTCACCAATAATTCCAATTGTTATTAGTTGAACTCCGCCTAAAAAAACAATAGAAAAAAATAAAGAGGCCCAACCTGGTAGCCAATCTCCTTGTTTTAAAATAAAGTGTTGAAACAATTTAAAAATTATAATGAAAATTGCTAAAAAAGAAGTTAAAAATCCTAAATAAGTAGCCAGGCGTAAAGGTTTAATGGAAAAAGCAGTAATTCCCTCCAAGGCAAAATTAATCATTTTTGATAAAGGATAATGGGTTTTTCCGGAAAAACGTTTTTCTCTTTTAAAATAAACAAAATTTGATGGAAAGCTGGGCCATGCTACTAGGCCACGGAGGAATCTTGGTTTTTCCGAAAGATTGTTTAAAAACTCAATTACTTGTCGGTCGAGCAGACGAAAATCACCAACATTTTGTGGAATTGGTACATCAGAAATAAAATTGATTAATTTATAAAATATTTGAGCGGTTGATCGTTTAAAGAAAGAATCCTTTTCTCTTTTATCTCTTTTGGCATAAACGATTTTAGCTCCTTTTTGCCATTCATCAATCATTTTAGGAATTAGTTCTGGCGGGTCCTGAAGGTCAGCATCTAATGAAATCACAACATCGCCTTTAGCATTGTTATATCCGGCAGAAAGCGCCATCTGATGACCAAAGTTTCTAAAGAATGAGATAAGCTTTATTCGTTTATCTTTTTTAGCCTCATTTTTTATTATTTCTTCAGTTTTATCAGTTGAACCATCACTGACAAAAATTATTTCAAAATCATATATTTTAACAATAGGTAAAAGTCTTTCTAAAAGAGGTTTAATATTTTTTTCTTCGTTAAAAACTGGGATAACAACAGAAATAAAAAAATTGTTTTTAGTCATGAAGATTATTATAACATTTTTTTATCATGTCTTTATTTATCTTTTGTTAAAGATGTCAGTACTTATAATTGAAATATTTTAATATATATAAACTAAGATTTTCTTTTGATTAAATTTCTTTAAGAAAGAGATTTTAATGTTACGGGGCCGGGAGTTGAACCCGGTCTACGAGATTATGAGCCTCGTGTGCCACCGTACACTACCCCGTAAGTATAGATTTATTATAACATATAATTGATTAGAAAATATTTAAAATAATATATCATCAAAAAAGATAATAAAAATTCGTATGATATTTGTTTTAAAAATATAAAATAGAATAAAAAAACTACTTATGAAAAGAAGAATATTGTTT
>Ga0129299_1002484_pt1 | contig 12209 bp, 13 predicted proteins | sample ConPoolayeCmetaG_FD_94477 | JGI IMG/M metagenome (GOLD analysis project Ga0129299, IMG submission 94477) | Hot spring microbial mat communities from California, USA to study Microbial Dark Matter (Phase II) - Cone Pool mat layer C metaG ... | reverse complement strand
TATGTATTTGCTAATACCATTGGGGGAGATGTACCTTTGCAGCGTCATTTACTCGCATTTGCTATGCGTTGGTTGTCTGTCGTGGGGTTGTGGTGGGTATTGCGCAGTGTTTGGCAGCGCCAAGCGCGATTGGCAGTGTGGGTGGCAGCGTTATTTGCTGTCTATCCTCTCTTTCTGCAGCAGCCGATTGGGTTGACTTATACTCAACTCTATTTGCTTTATTTCCTATACTTTCTCTCTATTGGGTTGACGATTGCAGGCTGCCACAGTAAGCGTTTTTTCTTTCCCCTCATGGTGATTTCTTGGTTGGTTTGTGCTTTGCAAAGCATTTCTGCTGAGTATTTAGTTGGTTTAGAGCTTTTTAGGCTTATTGCTCTTTGGATTGTGCTTGAAGAACGTTTTCTACAGCCAAAAGACCGCTTGTGGGCTGCCTTTCGTATTTGGCTGCCCTTTGCAGTGCTTGTAGGGGGGATTTCGGTCTGGCGGTTGTTTTTTCTTAAACTTCCTGAAGATATCAATGCTCCCTTGCTGCTGCACACCTTGAAAAATAATCCGTTGGATGGCTTGTTTATCCTGCTTCAAAATATCTGGCGCGACCTTTTCACTGCCCTTATCTTAACTTGGTTCAAGACGCTGCCGCAAGATCTGTTCAACTTGGGTGAACATTTCAATCTTTTTTCTTGGGGTGTGATCGCAGCAACTGCTACGCTGGTAGGGATTTTTCTCCTAGCACTGGAAAAGCATAGCGGTTTAATGGCGCCTGCTGGTGAAGGTGAGAATGAAAAATGGCTTAAACAACTTCTTGTTATCGGTGTTGTATTAGTGTTGGCAGGATTGTTACCAATCTGGATTGCCGGGCGAGAGATTGGCGTTGGTTTCTACGGAGATCGCTTCGGTTTGCCAGCCATGTTTGGGGCAAGTTTGTTTTGGGTGGCGCTCCTTCAGTTAATTATACGTACTTCCAAGCAGAAAATTATTCTCTTTAGCTTGCTGATTGGTTTGTCTGCCGGGCTGCATTTTCGGACAGCTAATGATTATCGTTTGGATTGGCTTAATCAGAAACAATTTTATTGGCAACTTTATTGGCGCGCCCCTGCCATTGCCCCTCAAACCGCTTTGATTTCGGATGACTCACCTTTTCGCTTTGTTAATGGGTATTCCTTAGCAGCTGCAATCAACACATTGTATGATGCTCAACCTGTCAACGGCAAGCTGGCATATTGGTTTGTTGATGCTTATGATGCTGCGCCGACGAAAGGCGGGAACTTGGAAAATTTTTTGGCTGGTGAAGAGATGGGGTTTGCAGTCCGCTCTTTGGCGTTTCAAGGATCAACATTGAATACGTTGATGTTTTCGTATCAACCTTCACAGCATTGTTTGTGGATTCTTACGCCGCAGGATGCACATTATATAGGTTTATCAGATAAACTGCGCGATTTTTTGCCGGCGGCAAATATTGATCGAATATTGCTCAATGCATCACGTGAGGATATCCCTCCCCAACACATTTTTGGAGAAGAACCGCCTTATTCGTGGTGTACATTTTATCAAAAAGCGCGTCTCGCCCAGCAGTATGGCAATTGGCAACAAGTGGTTGCTTTATGGAATGAGGCAAACCACAAAGGCTTTAAGCCCTTGCACCCGTTTGAGATCATGCCGTTTATTGATGCTTTTCTGCATACCTCGCAGTGGAAAGAGGCAGCCGAGCTGAGCCGCACTGCCTATCGCCAACAGTTAAGCACACAGGCGTTGATTTGTGCTCTGTGGAAGCCTTATATTTCTGAATTTGAAAATTCTCCACATCGAGGTTATTGGCTGGATGTAAAAGAGCGAGTCAAGTGCCCATAAGTTTGTGGAGAACGGAATGCAATGGTATAATGGAAACAGTCATCAAGTTGAGGGAAATGCTATATAGTCTTGATAAGAGATGGCTGCTAGCCCGGATAACTAATCGGATGCTTGCCTACTTAAACAACTTTGGTTTAATCGCATGAGTGAATTGGAAACGTTAAACTCTCATTTGATCTTCATCAAGGATGATGTTGAAGAAGAGCTTGAAAGAAAGCAAGCTCAGCTCAACGCGTTGGAGGCCGAATTAGCACAGCAAGAACTAGCGTTGATTACCTTACGTACGCGCCTTTCAGCATTTGAGCGTCATTATATGCAGACTATAGGCTTGTTACAAGCCCAATTAGATGAGCTGGAAGTGCGTTATGCAGAATTGCTGGTTGCACGACATCCGCATAATGAACATTGGGCTTCTTTTTACCAACGAGCACAAACAAAAGCTCAAGAATCCGCTCAAGCTGCCAATGCCTGGACGACAGGTGAAAGCCGTATTCCTTTTGAAAATCTTTCTGCTGGGCAAAGACAGCGTTTTCAACCCTCTGCAGACCTTAAGCAGATCTATCGTGAAATTGCTAAACAGATTCACCCGGATTTAGCTGCCAATGAAGAGGAACGAGCGTATAGGAATTCATTGATGATTGAGGCAAACATCGCTTTTCAGAGCGGTGATGAAGCTCGTTTGCGGGAAGTACTGCTTCAATGGGAATCACATAACCAAGTATCCACTGGAGAAGAAGGCAAGGCTAAGTTGGCAAACCTTAATCTGCGCATTCAACGTGTTCAAGCTCGTCTGCAAGCAATTCAACAGGAAATGGAACAGCTGCTTGATTCTGCCTTGTATAAGCTTTATTCCCAAGTGGAAGAAGCAGAAGCCCGCGGGGTGGATTTATTAGCCGCGATGACAGAGCATTTGGAACAACAGATTAATTATTTTCAAGCCAAAATTCATTCTTTTTCTCGTTCTTCGGTTTAACTAGAAACAAAGCATGGAAGAGAAGACTGCAGTGCATGGCATTGTCCTTTCTTCACAAGGGGGATTGTCGCTCTATGTTTCCACGTTGGCTAAGCGCAGCCTGACTTTAGCTGCGGAAATGCGCGCTCAACTGATCATTGTGGTCGCTGAAGATGGGTCTGGCGATGCAACATCTATCAATGAAGCAGTTCAGCTTGCACTGCCGGGTGCCAGTATTATCGTAAAACCCGGCATTTACCGCGAGCAGGTTATCCTCGATAAAGTGGTAGAAATTGTAGGAGAAGGTGAACGAGGAGATATTGTGCTCAGCAGCGATAGTGCTGAGTGTATATTGATGAAAGCTGAACGTGCTTTTCTGCACAACCTCACTATACAGGGATCAGCCGGCGAGTTGCGCAAAGCTGCGATTGAAGTGCTTGATGGACAGTTAATTTTGGAGGAGTGCGAACTTACCTCCAATGGATCTGGGATCGTTGTGCAGGGAGCGAGAGCTTATCCAATTATAAGGCAGTGCTCTATTCATCATGTTGCCCGCAAAGGTATTCATTTTACAAACGGCAGTGCAGGTTTGGTAGAAGATTGTGATATTTGGGAAAATGGCTTTTCCGGGGTAGTTATTGACCGCGGCAGCAACCCTATCATCCGACGCTGTAAAATATTTAATGGCAAAGAAAGCGGCGTAATGGTAACGAGGAGCGGGCGCGGTTTAATAGAAGAATGCGATATCTATGGCAATCGCGCCCCCGGCATTTTCATCAGCAAAGGGGGAGATCCGATAATCAGAGGATGTAGGATTCATGGCGGCTCAAATGGCATTGCGGTTATGGAGCGCGGTGCTGGCACCATTGAGCGTTGTGATATTTTTGCTAACCGCTTGCCCGGCATTGGCATCTCGCGCGCCGGCAACCCGCTTGTGCGCCATTGCCAAATTCACGATAATCTTCAACAAGGAGTGTTGATTGCTGAAGAAGGAATAGGTACTATAGAAGATTGTGATATTTACCGCAATGCTTCCGCGCATGTCCTCATCAAACAAGGCAGCAATCCTTATCTATTGGATTGCAGAATCTATGACGGCTCACAAAGCGGTATTCTGATTACCGAAAGCGGCGCAGGGGTCATCAAAGGCTGTGATATCTTCGCAAACGTGCATCCAGCGGTAGTGATCGAAAAAGGGAGCGATGTATTGCTTCGAGAATGCCACATTCATCATGGCAAAGCTAATGGCATATCGGTGTTGGATGGCGGCAGGGGTGTGATTGAAGATTGTCAGATTTATGAAAACGCTTATGCTGGGATCGGAGTAAAAGGACCTGCTGAACCACTGATAAGAAAGTGTAATATTTATAATGGTAAAAGAGAGGGCATTATTTTTACTGCAGGTGCAGGTGGAACGCTTGAGTTTTGCGATATTCATGCCAATCAAAGTCACGGCGTGGTCATTCGCTCCTTGAGCAACCCATCTATTCAATTATGTAATGTGTATGAAAATCATCAGTATGGTTTTTACGTACGCGAACAAGGGGCAGGAAAAGTAGAGCAATGCAATGTTTATGGCAATCGCCTAGGCAGCTGGTTTTTAGAGGCTGGCTCGCAAACTCAGCGAGATAAAAAGGGAAGCTGGAGGAGATAAGCACATTTCAATCAGCCAAAAAACATGTTAATGATGCAGTTTATCCCTAATGGCTTTGAATGGCAAGAACCGTCTTTTTAAATTTTTGTAAGTCTAGTATGCCAAAAGCCAAGGTTTGATCAAATAAGGTTTGAGCAAGGTACATTTTTTCTTTTGCGTTTGGTTTATTGCGTAAACCGACGCGGCTGATGTTTTCAGCTACGTAAAACAATGAAGAACGGATTTCATCTAATTCTTCTTCAGAAAGCTTGGCTTTCAGCAGATTGATGCTTTGATTGACAATGAGATCATAGTTGCCGCTTTGAATCAGCATGGTGCGCGCTTTTTCTTCTTCTGGTGTTCCATTCCATAAAAGAATCTCTTTGGTTAAGGGGTATTTTGCATTAAAACTGCGTTCTTTTAATGCAAATCCTGCCAGCTTAATTTCGCTGCTGAGGTTACCTCCCAATTGAGCAGCCAATTTGATGAAAAAGACAATAAATGCTTGAATGGTGATCCACTCATGAGTAGAAAAATCATCTTTTGATGCCAATTTTATCCTCTCATTTCAATAGCGGCTTACCTTGAATTTCCCCCAATTATAATCTAAATATGTGATCTTGTTAATGAAGAATAAGAATTCCATTAAACACTGCTGTTTAAGGTTGACTTTTACCTTTTCATGCTTTATACTACATTATAGATGGAACTGTTTTCTCTATCTCCAATATTTTCATACAGGTATAGGACGATACGGCACGCTTAACGCGTGCTGTTTTCGTTTGGGACGCCTGTCTCTTTGTTCTGTAAAAACGATTTGTTACGATAAAAGGAGTAAAAAAAATGGATTACGGAATGATTGGAAAAATAGAAAAAGCGAAACGTTACGTGAATGAACGCGATCGGATTCGGGTAGATGCTTTAAAGGTTACTTTTAGCGGTGAAAACAATGATCACACGGTTACCTTGGAGCAAGGAATCTGGAATTGCACGTGCGACTTTTTCCAATCAAGAGGGCGTTGTAGTCACACTATGGCTTTGGAAGAGATTCTGGCTGGCATGAAAGGGATAGCTGAAGCTGAAGCTGTCTGAGACTGTGAGCTGGCTTTCTTGGTGTGATGAAGTTATTACCCCCTCGCCTATTATACTATTATAGGCGAGGGTTTTTTCTCTCTATGCTCCATGAAGAGCCGATAAATGACATGTGTCATTCATAAGGGTTAAAATGAATTTGTCGGCTTCCCAATCTATGGTATTAATAGCACAGGGTTCTTGCCGCAGTTGCCAAAACAATTCGTTGCCTATTCCCAACATGCCTAACAAAATAACCCGATTGATAACAGTGTGGCTAACGAGCACAATGATCTCGTTGGGATATTGGTTAACAAGTTCTTGTACAGCTTGCATTGCCCGTTTACGCACCATGGCTAACGATTCACCTTGTGGGATGACTACAGTGTGCGGCGCATCAAACCAAGCTTTGATCAGCTGAGGGTACTTTTTCCTTGCTTCTTCGATTAGAAGCCCTGTCCATGCTCCATAATTGATGTCTCGTAAACCGGGATGTGATTGAACTGAAAGCCCACAAAGCTGAGCGATAGGTGTGGCTGTTTGCAGGGTGCGCGAAAGTGGGCTGGCAATAACGGCAGTTGGTTGCCAGTGCGCTGCAATACGTTGAGCGGTAAGCTGGGCTTGGATTTTGCCAGTGTCATCTAATGGTATGTCATGCTGACCGCGAAATCGTTCTTCTTTATTCCAAGCAGTTTGTCCGTGGCGCACAAGGATGATTTTTGTCATAAGGTTCCCTTTCGCTGCTATCAGTATTAAATATAGCGAGTATATCTTTTCGGATCATAAGACTTTTTTCCAATAACGTCAACAGAAATAGTTGAAGTAGTTGAGGAATATTTCACTTCACTTCCTGCGAATTCCTTGACAGATAAGGTAACTATCGTTATAATATTCAAAATATTGAATATTGCTTTGTGAGGTGAAAATTTTAGCATGCAAACGAACATAAAAATTTTGGGTTCAGGCTGTCCGAATTGCAAGCGTTTGGAACAGGTCATAAAAAAGGTATTAGAGCAACATAGCATTGAGGCTACGTTGGAAAAGATAACAGACTACAATGAAATAATGCAATACCCAATTCTTTCTACACCGGGACTAGTCATTAATGAAAGATTAGTCTCAGCAGGTCGAATCCCTAAGGAGAATGAAATTGTAAGTTGGTTAACTTAATCTAAAGCAATAACATCTTGTCTGTCTTTGTTATAAGATGTAATGTATTGCAAGAAATTGTCTCTTCCAAGCTTCACCCATCTCTAGCTCTGGCGTGAGCTTTTACAAATTATATAAGGCATAAGGAGAAATGATTTACAATGAACGTCGGTGAAATAGTATTAAATTTATTGCATGGTGGGCTAGGGAATTTAGCCGCCTATTTAGCTGCACATGTTTTATTATGTCTTGTACCGGCTTTTTATATCGCTGGTGCGATGACTGCACTCATTCCTAAAGAATCTATTACTCGCTTTCTTGGTAGAAACACACCGAAATGGATATCATATCCGGCTGCGGCTTTGGCAGGATCACTGCTGGCAGTCTGCTCATGTACTATTGTCCCACTTTTTGCGGGCATTTACAAGAAAGGCGCCGGATTGGGACCAGCAATCACCTTTCTATTTTTTGCACCTGCTGCTAACATATTAGCCTTAGTTTATACTGGGGGAGTGATAGGTGCAGATTTAGCATTCGCGCGCTTATTCCTTTCATTAGCTTTTGGTATAGGGATTGGTTTATTAATGGCATTGATATTTCGCCAAGCAGATATTGCTCATGATGTAGAGACTGATCTATTGTTTTCTGCCCAAAGCCAAAAGGGAATGAGTCGTACTGCGCTGATCTTTTTGCTTTTGTTGGTTTTTTTGCTGCTTTCAGGAACACTTAAGATTGGATTGCTCACAAACACCTATGCTCAAGTTACAGTTCCGATGGCAGGGGTTGAACAATTTCAAGAATTTCTTTATCGCTTAGTTCCTTTTGATCCCACCAAAGGTGAAGAGGGGGTAAGTGCTCAGGGTGCTTTGTTGATTGTTTTGCTTATCCTTATTGGGCTAGCTTCTTGGAGAGGGATTGAGCAAATTTATGAGAAGATCACTGCCTGGACTTGGATTGCGATGGGCTTAGTTGGTATTACTCTCCTAGTAGCTGCATTAGGTATGCAGCCTCAGCCCTACGGATTAGAGATCCTTTTTAGTGGCAAGTTTTTTGGTGTACTGCTTGCTTTGCTGCTGCTTGGTTGGCTTTTGGCTAAAGGGCTTTCGGAAGATGAACAACGCGATTTTATTTGGGAATCGTGGCGCTTTGTCAAGCAGATTTTTCCTCTTCTTGTTGTTGGGGTGTTCACGGTTGGCATGCTGCGAGTAATCATTCGTCCAGAATGGATTGAAACCCTTGCAGGTAGCAATACATTTTTGGGCAATTTAGCTGGGGTGGTTTTTGGTGTTTTCATGTATTTTCCTACTTTGGTTGAAGTGCCAATTGCGAAGCTGTTCCTCAGTCTTGGCATGCATCGCGGACCTTTGCTCGCTTACTTGATGGCTGACCCAGAGCTTAGTTTGCAAAGCATCTTGATTACCTCCACCATTATTGGCAGATTGAAAACTTGGACGTATGTTGGTTGGGTAGCTTTATTCAGCACTGCCGCTGGCATGATTTACGGAGCATGGGTGGACGGTGCCAATCCTTGGTTGCTTGTCTTGGTTGTGATCGTATTCTTACTGGTGCTGACGGCCGGCTTATGGTTAGTTAACCGTTCTCAACAAAAGCAAATGCTTCTCTCCGAGGCTGCAGTTACAGATAAGAGATTAGCTCCATCAAAAGATTTGCCTTAACTTGATTCCAATTTCTTGTTCACTAAAAACCCCTCACTAAAACTTTAGCGAGGGGTTTTACATTAAGTTTTACATGAACATCTAGAGTGATTATTTCTTATTTTCGCCTTCTTGGAAAATAAGCCCGAGTTGTACGGCAAGGGTTGCCAAACGCTGAATAGAAGGGTCTAATTCAGAAGATAGTTTAGGGTTCACTTCACCGTAACCTTTTAAGCTGCTGGCTTCTCGCTCGCACATATCTACCCATCGGAAGTTCATCTCTGATCTTAACTCAGCGGCAATGTTTTCTTCTTTGCGTTCAAAGCCAAATTTTTCGGATAGTTGTTTGATTTCATCTAAAGCTTCTTGAATTTTCTCTTGGGCTCGAGCGCGTAAATGGGGTGGCAAATGCAGTTCACGGCGCACCAAAATTCCTTCTTCTACGTCTCCGCGAAGCCAACGCATGGCATTCAGCAGGCTTTTTTCATAGATTTGCAACGCGGTGTACACCGCATTTCTTTGATAGGGATTAAACAATTCTTCCATAAGTTAATAAATAAAACCTCTGCTTCACTAAAGTGAGATGTGCAGAGGCTATCAGCTCATCTGGGCGGTTTTTTTCTCAAGCGAGCCTCATCGCTCACAAGTTATTTTATCCTTGTAGAGGTTTATCGTCAAGGCTTGGGTTTGAATTTTATTTGCTCGATCGCGCCGAAGCTAGTATAATTACCAAAAAGGAGGTATCTTATGAGCGAAGTAATACTTAAATCCAATAAAAACGGACCTTTATTTTTAGCGGGTGGCTATACCCTCATTGATGAGAATGGCAATAAAACAGAGCTCAAAGATGGAGAGGTGTACCTTTGCCGCTGCGGTTCATCAAGCAAGAAACCTTTCTGTGATGGTTCGCACAAAAAAGTCGGTTTTGATGGTCCTCAGTTTATTTTGGAACGCCCATAAAGGTTTCAACTATAATAAAAAGGAGTATCATGTTTAGCAAAAAGAACACTGAGGGTTATCAACCTCATCTAAAAGGAATTATGCGCAAGACATTAGTCTATGGAGAGAAAACGCTCTTAGCCCAATTTCATCTTGAGAAGGGTAGTATCGTTCCGCCTCATAAACACCCTTATGAGCAAACTGGGTATATGCTGCGCGGCAAGATCCTTTTTAAGGAGGGAGATCAGGAATGTGTGGTTGAGGAGGGTGATTCTTGGTGCTTTCTAGCTAATGTTGAACACGCCGCCGAAATTTTAGAGGATTCGGATATTGTTGAATTGTTTTCCCCGCTTAGAGAGGATTATTTGAAGTAATAGAAGGCAGCTAAAGCCATAAAAAATTTTAGAATAATTGCGAGGCTGTGTTGAAACAGCCTCGCATGTTGTTTTATGTTCATTTTAGGAATTCTAATTTAGGTCTGTATTGAAGAGCTTCAGCTAAGTGAACCGGTAAAATTCTTTCGCAGTTTGCCAAATCTGCAATAGTGCGGGCTAGCTTGAGTATTCGATGATAAGCGCGAGCTGAAAGCTGCAGTTGATTCATGGCTTGCCGCATGAGGGCATTGCCTTGTTCGTCTAATGGGCAGAAAAGGCGGATCTCTGCCGGACCCATATCACCATTGCTGGAGATGATATTCGGATCACCATTTTTGCTGATGTTTGCGAACCGCTCCCTCTGCCTTTGACGGGCTACCTCTACTCGTGCTTGGATAATGCTGGAAGGCTCTCCTAGGCGGTTATCACTCAGTTTTTGGTATTCCACGCGCGGCACTTCGATGTGAATATCAATTCTGTCCAAGAGAGGACCGGAGATCCGTTTTTGGTAGCGTGTGATTACGCTTGGTGCGCAAGTGCATTCCTTATAGGCATCACCATAATAACCGCATGGACAAGGGTTCATAGCCCCGATCAGCATAAAATTGGCAGGAAAAGTCAGCGATCCTTGAGCGCGGCTGATTGTAACGATTTTATCTTCTAAAGGTTGGCGCAGCACCTCAAGGGTGTGCTGTCCAAATTCGGGTAGTTCATCAAGAAATAAGACGCCGCGATGGGCAAGCGAGATTTCTCCCGGCTGGGGCAAATTGCCGCCGCCTACTAAGCCGGCATTTGGATATAGTATGGTGAGGTGATCTAAAAGGTCTGGTTTGGATGAGGGGTAGATCTGCGGGCAGTTGATCGGCAATGGAATAAATGCGCGTTACGTCAAGTGCCTCTTCAATGGTCATAGTTGGAAGGATGCTCGGCAGGGCGCGAGCAAGCAGAGTCTTTCCTGCGCCGGGTGCCCCAATCATCAACACATTATGGTTGCCGGCTGCAGCAATTTCTAGAGCGCGTTTACCATGTTCTTGACCTTTAATTTCGCTGAAATCCACATTAATATGCGGCTTAAGACTAAGCCTTTCTATCGGTGGAGAAGGTTGAATCGGTGTTCTCCCATGCAAATGATCTACCAAATCTGTTAGGTATTGAATGGGAAAGACTTCTAAATTGGGTAACAGGGCTGCTTCGGGTGCGTCAGCAGCTGGAACAAAGATACGCTGAAACCCTTGCTGCCGAGCAGCGGCTGCCATCGGAAGCACTCCCCGCACATGACGTACCACTCCATCTAGGGATAGTTCTCCGATGATCATAGCTCCCTCAAGCTGTGAGGGGAAAAGTTGTCCGCTGGCGAGTAGGATTGCAACGGCAATTGGCAGATCATAAGCTGGACCTTCTTTGCGCACAGAAGCTGGTGCAAGGTTTATAACTAAACGCCCGCGTGGAAAGTGAAGCCCAGCGTTACGGATTGCAGCTTGCACTCGCTCACGGCTTTCTTGCACTGCTGTATCCGGCAGACCAACGATAACAATGCCCGGCAGCCCTTGGGTTGTATCTACTTCCACCTCGACAATAACCCCTTCCAGCCCAATAATCGCACAAGAATAAACACGCGCGAGCATAATTAATAGGCATGCCTCAGCCGTTTTTGTTCATATAGCATAAAATCAGCTTCATTCAGCCATTCATTAATGTGCGGATGATCTATCGGTGAAAGGTGTACGTAACCGGCACAAAAGGATAAAGCATAAGGTGCTGTAGCGTAGGATTGATTATCTGCTTTGAGAGTATCGTAAAGCCGCTGGACGAGAATAGGGATGCCCTCATAGTTGACATCAATGGCTAAGATGGCAAACTCATCTCCGCCTATGCGACCAATAATATCGGAGCGCCTAAATGTTTTGCGCAAAATGTTGGCAGTGCGAATCAAAGCTTCATCTCCATAAGCATGCCCAAAATTATCGTTGATGGCTTTTAGATAGTCCACATCGGCTAACACAAGCGAGAGATTGCGTTGACTGCGTTGGGCAAGACTGATAAATTGTTCTGCGAAAGTGAGGAAGCCGCGCCGATTGTATAGGTTGGTTAAACCATCCAACAGAGAAAGCCGCCGTAAAGTTTCAATATGTTGGTTCCGTTCTACGGCGTAGTAAAGAGAACGGGCAAGTAAAGGACCGCTGTTTTCACCTTTTAACAGATAATCCTGCGCTCCTTCTCGCACAGATTGAATTGCCGTCCAAAAATCGCGGTTGGCACTTAGCACGACAATGGGAATTTGGGGAGCACTCAAACGAATTTGGTTGAATGTTTCTAAACCGCTGCTATCGGGCAAATTGAGGTCAAGTAAAATGGCGTGAAAATAATTGTTGAAGAGGTATTTTATTGCTTGATCAAGAGTGGTGGCATGGGTAATTTCAATCGGCAAAAAGGGTTCTTGAGCTAATGCGAACCGAGTTAGACTGACGAAATCGCTGTCGTCTTCGACCATCAGCACCTTCAGACCATTGCCATCCATGATACATACTCCCTAAAAATTTTCAATACACTTTTTACTTTGCTTGCTTTCCATTCTAGCACGCTTCAAT
>Ga0129299_1002481_pt1 | contig 12216 bp, 5 predicted proteins | sample ConPoolayeCmetaG_FD_94477 | JGI IMG/M metagenome (GOLD analysis project Ga0129299, IMG submission 94477) | Hot spring microbial mat communities from California, USA to study Microbial Dark Matter (Phase II) - Cone Pool mat layer C metaG ... | reverse complement strand
CGAGCGGGCGTTGATGAACTGCGTGAGCGGGGCGGAGTTCGCGTAGTCCGGCGGGGTCACAATGAGGTAATTCTCCGGCGGCGGCAGGGGCAGGCGCAAGGAAGGATCGCCGAGCAGCTCGAACGCTTCCATGTAGTCTCGACTGATATCCGCCTCCGGGCCATATAGTGTAATGAAGCGGATCTTAGCAGCATTCATCACTTTGCCGAGTTCGCGTACCCCCTCACCATAAACGGAGTCCATTTGACACCGATACATGTTGTGCCAGGAAGACCAAGGGTAATACAAACCAACAGTAGTCACAAAACACGCAGAGGCACCTTTGTTGGGGACGCGGAGGAACTTTTCCATCAGCCGGGGATCTGGATTGCCACTATAACCACCGACGACACAACTGTAACTTATAACCAAAGGGTACATGCCAGTGTTGGACAGTGCAGCAACATCGTTATTGGTAAAAACCGGCGCATTCCACTGTTGCGCTCCGCTGTGCCCAATATAAGTTACCATGGCGGCGCCGTTGTTAAATGCATTGGTCACATCGGCGGTTCTCGCGCCATTTAAGTAATACACCCGGCGAGGGTCCATTTGGTTGGTGATCATGTATGAGTTAATGATTTCTTCATAAACTTGTTCCGCCTCCGCCGCCGGATCGCTTCCGGCAATGAAGACAGCCCGCTGGGGATACGTCGGATCTGAGTAAACTCCGCCTTCTACAATCAACGTCTTATCCACAATACTTTGTAGTTCGTCAAGCGTTCGAATAGGCCAGCGGCCATACGGAATGTCGGGATACCAGTCTTCCGCACCGTCCATACATACGTATGGTAAATCGGTGGACCAGCCCGATGCGCCACCACCATAGAACATGGGAATTGTGTGAGGTTCAGCGGCGCCCGACGTGTAATTGGCGTCTCCTACAATTAGAAGGTAATCCGGAGCGTTACTCGTACCCCAAAGACTGATAATATAGTTTCGTATGGTTGTGCGCAATGTACCCACGGGTGCAGTATATACAGCGACGTCGAAGCCGCGGGCGGCCTTGGCGCTCACGTACTGGTTGAGGGCATCGCTGTTGGAGAAGAGCTCGGACGTCACGATAAGGAAATTACGGCCATCCCGAGGTCGGCCGGACGGTGCCGCCGGCGGGTTCAGGATCAGCCCGCCCGGGTTGTCCAGCGGCTTCACGGTGCCGGGCGGTTCGCGCCCCTCGGTGAAGTGAAGCTGGACGGTCAGGGCCGGCCAGGCCTGGACAACGCCGCTCACCGGGTTGTACGCCACCGGCCGCACCTCCAGCAGCCACAGTCGGTGTCCGCGCATGACGCCCAGTTCCGTCGCCGTCGCCCGTTCCGCGGGGGTGAATGCATCCACCGCATACGCCGCGGCCAAGTAGTCGATCGGCCGCTCCGTCGTGGGCGGCGGCTCGGCAGCGTCCCGTTCCAGCAGATCCTTGACATTCGTGTCGCGGGGCTCCGTCGCCTTCGGCGTCTGCATCGGCGCAAGCGGCAGGGCATGCCCCAGCCGGGTCAGATCGATCGTTGTCGGCGAGTCGGCGGAAACGGCGACAGACACCGCTGCTCCGTGAGGAACGACGATCAGCCGACGCACGACCGGCAATGCGGGTCCGCCGGTTTCGCCCGCGTAGGCCGCCTCGGGCCAGCCGAGCTTCAGATACGTCGCCCCCCCAGGTGCTGCTGCGAGACGACAATGCCCGGAACCTCAATCCGCACGTCGAGCCCGTCGCCGCCAAGATCGACAGCGCCGACCAGAGGGGCGGCCGGATCGCCGTCATCACCGCGAGGTCTCATTTCCGCGGGGAGCAGACTGACCCAGGAGTCAGCCCAACTCGCACTGAGAGGCATCAATCCCGCCGCCAACACCAGGCACAGCCCGACCACTCGACATGCCGTCTTTCGCGCTTGCATCTCCAGGTCTCCTTCCGGGTTTCTTGCGGGAGCCGGCCTCGCTCCACGGGATTCGTTCCGTTGTTCGGATGTTCAGCCCGTCAGGTCCGCCGCTTGGCTGCGGGCAGCTTCGCATAAGGTTCTTCCGAACCGAGCACGCCTCCGACTCTTCCAAAATCGGCCGCTTGCCTGCCGTGCCGGGGGCGATCAACCTCTTCCTCTTCAGCGGCGGCCCAACGACCGGCCCGGACCGCGGCTCGCCGAAAGCATTCTCGCTCCGTGTTACAAAGTCGGGCTGCCCATTGCACGACTTCAGACGAGCAAATTCGTCAGAGTATCGAGCAATTGGCAGATCGGCATGGATCGTCCGGTTATGAGACAAACAGCACCTACCGGACACCCTCAGCGTTTCGCAATCCGGCCGGTGCTGGAAGAACAGGAAGCGGCGGGGTGGCGTATCAATATGTGATTAGCGAAGTCACAAAGTGTTGAATATCCGCGGCATCGACCACCCCATCGGCCGTGAAATCGCCGTGGTATCTCCGACATTCCGGATAGGCCGCTTCGTAGCCGGCCGCATCCGTGATCGCGGCGACGAATGGACCGATATCCAGCCCATCGACAAGCCCGTCGCAGTTCAGGTCGCCCAGCGGCAGCACGTTGGAGACCATGAACGGCGGTGTGACGCTCGCAGAGCCGGTTTCCGGATCGGCGGGCGTGATCCTCACGGTCACTTCCGCCACGACGCCAGCGCCGAGGTCATGGACCGCATTCCACATGAAGACGTGCGGCACGCCGGTCACGGCCGAAGCCAGACCGCTTTCGCCATCGCCGCCTTCCGCCATCGTGGCCGGTAGCCAGGTCCCGCCGCCGGGCGAGTACTCCACGACAATGGAGCAGGGATCGGCGTCCACGTCATAGAGCCGATACGCGATCGGAACGACCCAGCTCGCCGTGCCGGCGGGCGCCTCGACCCGGACCCGCGGCCGCGTCATGGCGTTCAGCGGCACGGACCACAGGTCCGACTTGTTGGATTCGTTGCCGCCGGCGGTTGGACCGTAGCCGTTGACCACGTACAAGACGCCTGCGACGGCGACGGCTCCGTGGCGGCTTCGCGGTTGCGGGAGAGGGAAGATCGTGGACCAGGTGTTGTTCGCCGGGTCGTAACGCTGAATGAGTTCCGAGCTGGCGCCGCCGGCCAGGGTGCCCCCGACCACATAGATCAGTCCTTCATGCACGCAGGAAGCCGCCCGGTTCACTCCCACGGGGATGGAGGCGGCCGAAGTCGTGTCCCAGACGCCCGACAAGAGGTCATACTTGATCACCCGCCGCTGGCAATCCACGCCGTCCTGCTGCCCGGAGATCAGGTACATCGTATTGCCGACGATTTCGCCGCAGTGTTGCTTCAGCCGCACCGGTCCGTCGGGCAACTGCGTCCACGTGTCCGTGTCGATCTGATAGCGGTAGAAGCCGTTGCCGTCCGGCCCGTTGTACTGGCCGCCATAGACGTAAGCAGCGCCGTTCCATTCCAGCGCGGTGGCGAGGTATGCGGCGACGTACCCGCCGGACCTTCCCGCCGTGTGCGACCAGGCGTTGGTGTCCGGGTCATATACTGCAAACCAGCCGTCCCAGATGGGGTAGCCCGCGAGCACGAAGATCTCCTGGGTTCCATCATGGTCGCGATCGTAGGCGAAGCACTGGTTGTTGCCGGTGTAAGTGCCCTGCGTGACCGTGGGGCCGGCCGTGCCGTTGGCATTGTTGTAGCCCGTGGGCCCGGTCCCGTCCCACTTGGCCGACTGCCAGACGCCCGCCGCCAAGTCGTAGATACTGAATCCGGACTGTCGGTTGCTGTAGTAGATCGAGCCGTCGGTGTCCTGATAGTCCATGGGACCGGTGCCGCCGACGCTGTAGATCCGGCCGTTTGCGGCAGTCACGCTGACGTTGGCCCGCGGCCAGCTTCCGCCCGCCGGCGGGGTCTGCACGTCCACATAGGGAAAATAGGCCGGATCGGGAGCCAGCGTGGTCCAGGGTATCGGGAAGCTGTAGGGGCTGGTCGGGTCGGAGCGGGCGGCGATCTCCTCCGGGTCGGTGTAGCCGTCGGAGTCGGAGTCGGCACTGAATGGGTTGGTGCGATGGCCGAACTCCTGCAAGTTCGTCAGCGTATCCTGGTCCGGGTCGCCGGCGGCGTCGTTGTTGAACGGGTCGAGGCCGTGGAGGGCCTCCCACCCGTCAAACATGCCGTCGTCGTCGGTGTCCGGATCGAGCGGATCGGTGCCGAGGGCCAATTCGTCGCCGTCGTTCAATTCGTCATGGTCGGTGTCGGGGTCGAGCGGGTTGGTGCCATGGGTGTGGACCTCCGCGCCATCGAGCAGGCCGTCGTCGTCGGTGTCGGAGTCGGCGGGGTTCGTGCCGCGGATGTATTCGTCCAGGTTGTCGAGGTTGTCCACGTCGGGATCGTCGCCCGGGCCGTGGGCCAGGCTGCCGAAGTATTGCATCTCCCACTCGTCGGCGAGGCCGTCGCCGTCGGTGTCGGTGACCGGCAGTAACGGCAGTTGGTCGCCGCCGATGATGGCGCCGCCATTGGTGTGCGGCACCTGCGTGTCGCCGAGGCCGTCGCCGTTGAGGTCCACGCCGGCGTAGTTCGACCAGAAGTTGCCGCCGAGGTAGGGGCCGCCAAGGATGTTCAAGCCCGAGGTCTTGGCGATGTTCCAGTTGTTGGCCTGGTCGGCGCTGGCGTTGTTGGCGTTGCGGAGATCGTTGTCGTAGATCGTGCTGGCGGTGCTGCTGAGCAGCCGCAGCCCCCGGACCGAGTTGGACCGCACCCAATTGCCGCGAATCGTGCTGGAGGCGGTATTGCTGAAGTAGACCCCTTCGACGTTGCCGTCAATGGTGTTGCCGACGATCGTGTAATTGAAGCTGTAGCGGTTGTTGCCGCTGGCCTCGCAGCGGATGCCGTAGCTGTTGCCGATGATCGTGTTGCCGATGATCTGGTAGCCGTACGAGTCCTTGCACTCGGGATACGCGGCCACCAGGCTCGGATCGTCGTCGGTCCACAGCCAGAGGCCGCGGCCGTTGTTGTTGAGCGTGTTCCCTTGGATGGTGTTGTTGTTGCCGTGCTCGATGGCCACGCCCGCCGTGGAACAGTGGCTCGCCTGGTTGTTGACCACCGTGTTGTACGTCGAATACCCCAGCCAATAGCCGTAATTGCAGTAATCCGACACGTTGTCCTCGAAGACGTTTCGCTGGCTGAAGGTCGCTTCGAAGCCGTTGTTCGGACTGTAGGAACAGTCGTTGCGGGCGAAGTAATTGTCGTTGTTCGGCTGCCGCTGGAGCGAGTGCGTGGCTCCGGCCAGAAACACGCCGTCGCCGCCCCGCAGCAGCACGTTGTCCAGTATCTGGTTGTTGCACGATCCGTACACGATCAGCAGCGCGGCCGCGTCCCCGCCGTTATAGCCGCCGCCGATCCGCGTGCAGTCGTTGGCGGTGTTGTGCCGGATGGTCGAATCGTCCGTGTTGTAGAGCGTGATCCCCCACCCGGTGTTGTTCGACGCCTGGTTGTACTCCACCAGGGCCTGCGTGCAGTCGAACAGGCTGATGCCGTTCTGCTGCCCGCCGACCTGATTCTGCCGCACGATCGCCCGGTCGCAGTAGCGGAGCCACACGGCATGTCCATACGTTCCGGTCGGGCCGTCGAAGATGTTGAGAAAGTCGCAATTCCCGGTCGGGCAGTCGTTGTAGGTTTGCTCGACGGTGCAGTTCTCGAGCACCAGGTCGTCGCAATCGTTGAGGTAAATGCCGTACTTGTAGCGGCGGACGGTCAGGTTGCGGATCGTCACGCCCTGCCGTCCGGACGCCTGGATGCCCTTGCCGCTGGTGCTGCTGCTCCCGCGGAGGACAGTGTTGTTGCCCTCGACGGTGATACCGCCGGCGGCGATGGTGATGCCGTTGGAGAGGTTATACGTGCCGGAGCAGAAGACCGTGTTTTGCGTGATGACCATGCCGTTGGTCGGCGTCACGCAGCGGGGGTCGGCGGACGCGACGCCGCCCGACAGAAAAGCGAGCACCGTCGCGGCGGCCAGGGGCCGGTGGATCGAGCGAATAACCATGAACTCACCTCCTGGGCTGGGCGGGCGGAATGAGGCAGGGCCGAGGGATATGTCCGCTCTCCTGTTCCCCTCCCGCGGGCGTGTGGGTCTGCGTGTCGGCGTGTCGCGGGACACGCCCACGGTTCTTAGTTTAACGTTCACAATAGAGCGAAGCAACAGAAATCACCCGCCGCGCCATGCACGAAGGCGGCCATGATCCGGGTTCCGCTTCCTCCAGAAGCCGGCTATTTCGGATGCGGGCGGCCCCGTCAGGGATCCGGCTCCATCGACCTTCGGCTCCCGTCTTTCTCACTGCTTTGTGGCCGGCTGGAGAGGCGGTTACGCTTTGGTCGAGGGCCGTTTTCGCTTATCCTGCTTCGGATACACGACCTGCTGAGCCTGCCGCATGCTTCGCCGTCGCTCTCCTCAACCCCTGTTGGTTGCTGTGCTGGCCACCGCGGCCTTGTACGCCGCCGCCGCGGTGCACTACGGAGGAGCTTTCTTCAGCTTGCCGGTCTTCATCAACTTGTTGGGAGACAACGCCTTTCTGGGCATCGTGGCGGTGGGCATGACCTTTGTCATCGTTTCCGGCGGAATCGACCTCTCCGTCGGTGCGGTGATGAGCCTCTCCAGCATCGTCGCCGCCCTGCTGATGACCCGCCATGGATGGTCCCCGTGGACGGCCTTCGCCGCGGCCCTGGCCCTCGGCACGCTGCTCGGGCTGGGCATGGGGGCGGTCATTCAGTACGCCGGGCTGCGGCCTTTCATCGTCACCCTGGCGGGGATGTTCTTCGCTCGCGGGTTGGGCTTCATCATCCACCTGGAGCCGATCGGCATCGCCCACCCCACGCACGCCTCGCTGGCCATGCGGCGGATCGAGCTGGGCGAGACGGCGGCCGTGCCGATCACCGCCCTGATCCTGCTGGCGGTTGTGGCCGTCGCGGGATATGTGCTGGCGTTCTCGCGGTTCGGGCGGAACGTCTACGCCCTCGGCGGCAACGAAGAGGCGGCGGTGCTGATGGGCTTGCCCGTGGCCCGGACCCGCCTCGCGGTGTATGCCGTCAGCGGTTTCTGTTCGGCCCTGGCCGGCGTCGTGCTCACGCTTTATCTGTCGAGCGGCAGCCACCTCGAGGGGATCGGCCTCGAGCTGGACGCCATCGCCGCCGTGGTGATCGGCGGCACGCTGCTCACCGGCGGGGTCGGCTCGGTCTTCGGCACGCTCCTCGGCGTGCTGATGATCGGCATCATCCTGAACGTCATGACTTACCAGGCCTTCAGCTCCGGAATGACCAAGCTGGCCATCGGCGGGCTGCTGCTGGCGTTCGTCGTGCTCCAGCGGGTCCTGACCCGCGGGTCCGCCCGCCCCGCCGCATACCCGGAGGCCCGCCGCGTCGTTGAGCCGCCCGACCTCAGCCGCGCGCCGTGAACCCCGCGGCTACGAATGTCGCCGGGCCGCCGTAGGGCAAGTAACTGCGGGTTGCGCCCGCGTGAACCTGCTGAAGAACAGCGTCAATGCCGGAATTCACCCGATCGGGGTCCGGGCGTTCCTGCCCGCGGAGCGTTGACGCGGCCCTCCGCCCAGCTTGGCGGTCTGACCGACCGGGATATACTGCCCGCATGGCCACCGCTCCCAACGCCGTCTACTTCTCCCCGGAGGACTACGCCCCGCTGTCTCGCCGATTGGGCGCGGCCGTGATCGACCTGGTGGCGTGGTGGGTGATTACAGCGTTTTGCATTCAAGCGGTGGTGTTCGTCACCGCCGGTCCGGGGCTGTGGCAGGAAACCAACCCCCAGGCTCGTGCCGTCAGGATCGAGCAGATAAAGCAAGAGCTGCGAATGGTGTCGACGACCCTGCCGCTGGTTACGGCGGCCGTTTACCACATCGGCCTGCGAAAGCTCCGCGGCGGCACGCTGGGCTACCGATTCATGCGGATCCGCCTGGTCGACTCGGACGGCCTGACGCCGCGGTGGCGGGTGTTGTGGCGGCGGTTCCTGGCGGGTGTTCCGCTCGTGCTCTGCTGCGGCCTGGCGTACGCGGGGTGTCGGAAGTCGCCTCGGCGGCAGGCCATGCACGACCAGGTCGCGGGCACCTGGGTGGTTCGCCGCCCCGCCGTGCCCGCCGGCCCCGCCGTGACCAGCTACCAGACCAAGCTCCTGGGAACCTATCCGCTGATGCTCGTCGATGTCGAGCCGGTCGAGTCGCCATCGGCCGATGCGGCGGAAGCCCCCGGCGGGCCGATTTGACGATCCCCGCGGGGGCCAAGCCAGGGTCGGACGATTGGTTGCGGCAGCCAAGCAAACGGCCGGCGCCGGGATAGCACCCGGCGCCGGCCTGGCGATATGAGCTTCGAGCCGCGTTCTCGACCAAGCCGGCCGGGGAGCGGGTCACATCAAGGCGCTCCCGCCGGTTGCCGCGGACCCGCTACGGGCACGGGCAGGTCACCTCCACCAGGGTGTTGAAGGCGTTGCCGCCTCCGTGATAGGAGGTGATCTCGATGATGTAGGTCTGCCCGACCGTCACGTTCGCGCAGAAGGTCGACAACCAGCCCGGATTGGGCGCCGAGCCGCAGTCATCCTCGGAGCAGGCGATGGCCCGGCCGTAGTCGCCGCACCGCCCGGGCCAGAGCGTAACCTGGGTGTCCAGCGGCGTGCTGCCCGGCGGGATGGGGCTGTTGCACGTCTGGATCCGGACCGTGGGCGCCGTGGCCGTGAAGAGCAGCCAAGCGGACTTGTTCGCCTGGTTCGGCCCGCTGAAGTAGCACGGCACCAGCGGATCGCTGGGGTTGCGGGTCATCAGGGCCAGGTTGATCAGACGCGATTCGCCGCAGAGGATGTACTCCGCACCTGTGCATTCGTCGATGGCCCCGCCGAGCGACGGACAGGCGCCGGTGGTGATGGTCAGTCTGCCGGGCCCGGTGGCCGTCGGGTTGCTGGTGTTGCCCCAGCCGCCGATGCGGATCAGGTATTGGGCGCCCACGCTGGGGACGTTGAACTCGAACCGCGACGGGCCGCCGCCGGTGCCGCAGTCGTCGTCGCTGCATCCCACCTGCGTCCCGCTGCCGACCAGACCGCAGTCAGTGGTGCTGTACATGGTCATCACCGCGTCGAACGAGGTGCCGTCGCAGAGGCTGAAGCAATGCAGGCCGGCGGCCGTCGACGTCCACAGGTACCAGATGTCCGCCCGGGGACCCCAGCCGCTGCTGACGCAGGTGCCGTTGGCATGGCCCTCGTCGGTGCAGCAGGAGGTGTCGAACGTCCACTGGCCGGTGCCGCTGATGGGGATGCGGTCGGCGCACATGTCGTTCGCCGCCGGCGTCCCCGTGACCCCGTTCACGGTGATCGTGTACGGCCCGATGGCCGCGTCCGCCGGGTCGCTATAGACCGGGTAGTAGTAGGTCCCGGCCGGCAGATTGGCCCAGGTGATGACCGGGGCGTCCGGGTTCGACGGGCAGCCCTGCCAGTCGATCGAGGTTCGCTGGATGGCCGTGCCGCAGGGGCAGGTGGTGTACAGCACGACGAAGACGACCGGCGGATCCTGCGGCGAGTCGCAGTAGTCGATGGTGACGGTGGTGCAGTCGCCGGTCGTGGTGAAGGCGTGCCACACGGCTGGATCGATCGTCGTGCAGCCGGCGTTGGTCGCGCAGGTGTTGTCGCCGCTGAACACCAGCGGAGTGCCGGGAACCAGCGGAACCGGCGTCACGAAAGCGCAGTTGTCATTCGGAGGGATCTGATACGGGCACACGCACGGATCGGTGCAGCGGGTTCCCTCGCCCATGAAGGCGCCGCCCTGGATCAGACATTGCGACAGGAAGAGTTCCTGGCAGCCTTGCGGATCCTCGAAGCAGCAGGCCCCGAGGCAGGAATCCGGGCAGGTTCCGCCCACGATCCAGAAGCCATTCAGTTGCCCGCAAGCCTCCTCGGTGACGTTGGCCACGCAGCCCGGCTCAGGCGTGCTCACGCAACACGCCCCGACGCACGGATTGGGGTTGCACGGCTCGCCGTCGCGGAAGACATTGGGCGGTACGCACGCGGCCGGCAGGGCCTGGAAACAGGTGCCGTCCGGCCGGCAGCACGCGCCGCCGCCGCAGATCGGATCCAACTGGGCGCAGGTCACGCCGATGGTCCACTGATGCTGCGTGCCCGGCTGGGCCAGGCAATCCTGCCAGGAGATGTTGCTCACGCATTGCCAGACGAAGGTGTTGGTGAACCAGCAGCAAGCGCCGGTCGGCGGGATGCCCGGGCCGCCCTGAACGCAGAAGGCCAGATCGGCCGGATCGACGCCGTAGGCGGCGCTGGCCAGGGTCCAGGAGGTGATGTTCTGCCCGGGATTGAGCACGTAGGTCCTTGATCCGCTGGTCTGCGTGGTGCTGGCGGCAAAGCTGCCGAAGACCGGCGCGACCTGCAACGGCCGGCCGCCGATCCACCAGTTCCCCGGCCAGAGGAAGACCGCCGGGCTGATGGTGACCTGGTATTCATAGAGGCGGCCGTAGAAGCCGAAGTTCTGGCCGGTGTCGGTGCGGACCGCGGGCAGGTTTTGCAACTCGATCAGCGTGGCCCCCGGCACGCCGCCGTTGTCCAGCACGATGATGACATCCACGAAGCCCGTGAAATTGAAGTTCGGCGAGGCCGCCGCGTAGAAGACGAGACCCGTGACGTCGGTGTTGGAGGCGATCACGAAGTCGTCGATGGCCCACGCGTCCTGTCCCGCGCCGCGGGTGGACAACACGCCGACGTCGCCGTCCGGCGAACCGTTGTTCCAAACGGCATTGGCGCAGGGATCGACGCATTCGCCGACCAGCACCGCCGCGACGAACGGGGCGATGTCCGCCGCATCGACGCCGCCGCTGTTGTTCATGTCGGCATTCACGCAATTGCAGAGCGGGTTGGTGACGCCCATGAAGCAGTCCACGAAGCACTGAATGTCCAAACCGTTGACCAGGCCGTTGTTATCCACGTCGGCCTTGCAGTTGCTTCTGGGGCTCCCGTCCCGCGGCCCGAGAAAGTCGTCGAGCCGGATGGCCCCGGGGATCTGGCCCGGGTTCTGGATCGTTCCTGAGGCGTTGACTGAAACCCGCGTGGCCTGCTCCGGGACCGGTTCGCCGCCGGCCAAAACCCCGGCCGCCGGCCACGCCATACACAGGCACAGCGCCATACCTACCAGGACACGGTTCATCCGCGTTTCCATGACATGCTCCTTTTTCATTTGCGAAGTGCTTCTGTAGACGGGGATTCTGGAATCGGAATCCCACTCCACCGTAGTCCGATTCTACCGTCAGACGGACATCAGGACAAGCTTTTTCCGCGCGGATCTCGACTGCCCGCTGCGTTGTGTCACGGCATCGAGGCAGACGACCACTGCGGGGCCTGATCGGGCACGAACCGCCGGCGGGCCGGCCGCAGGCTGGGCGGGCAACGATCGACGTAGGCCATCCAGGGGAGGCTTGGCCCATTGCCCGAATTAGCTGCCGGAGGGATTACCGGCGCCCCAGATTTGTTTCGGGCCTGGTGAATACTTGAGGGTTGACTCCGATGATCGGGCAGGCCTAGCATCAGCAACGGGAGCAGGGGGGTTAGCCGGAGTTGTGCCTCGGCCATCCCGTAGGGCACGCTCTCCGGCCTCAAGGGGGGAGGCGGAGCCTCATCGGTCGCCGCCCGGTCATCGAATTATTGACGGATTTTGTCCTCCGCCAGGATCCCGCGGATGTAGGCACCGTCAGGGGGCGGTGGGCTGCTTCATTGGCGAAGAGGGGTTGAGGTCGGCGACCCGCGAATAGCTGACACACTCAGAAGCACGTTCTCGCAGCAAAGGGGGAGATTTATGAGGAATCCAGTCTTGGTTATGGTTCTCGTTGGTCTGGTGGCGGCGCCCTTGTCCGCCGGGCCTATCTCGTCGACGGCCTACGGGCCTTCGCTCGATCCGGTCATCGTCCGCGACCCCGGCGATGTCGCCGTCCCGTTCGACGTGACCGGAATCGACAGCATGGACGAGTACGGCGACGCCGACAATGTCGTCATTCTGTTCGACTTGGCGGCCGCCGTGGGTCTCCCGTCCGGCAGCCCGGTCACGATGACCGGCATCGGTTGGGATGTGACCCTGTATGCCCATTCCCCGAGCTGGCTCAGCGAACTGAAGGTGTACTTCGACGACGCCGTCGCTCCGGACGGCTTCGGGCTGCACCTCACCCCCGGCGCCGGGGACAGTTTCTCCGGAACCGGCAGCTACACCT
>Ga0129299_1002480_pt1 | contig 12216 bp, 9 predicted proteins | sample ConPoolayeCmetaG_FD_94477 | JGI IMG/M metagenome (GOLD analysis project Ga0129299, IMG submission 94477) | Hot spring microbial mat communities from California, USA to study Microbial Dark Matter (Phase II) - Cone Pool mat layer C metaG ... | reverse complement strand
GGCACCTTAGAAGTTGGTGATGTTGTCCTGGCGGGAACTGCTTATGGACGGATCAAAGCAATGTTCGATTTCACCGGCAAGAAAGTTCGCAAAGCAACCCCTTCAACTCCGGTATCTGTTATGGGGTTGAATGATGTCCCCCATGCGGGGGAAATGTTCGAAGTGGTGGAATCAGAGCGCGAAGCCCGCAATATTGTCATGGAACGTCTGCAGAGTTCTAAACAATCTGAAACGGTGGTGAAAAAAGCGGTTTCATTAGAGCAACTCTTCGACCGCTATAAATCTGGAGAAGTGCAGGAACTACGCTTGATCGTTAAAGCAGATGTGCAAGGTTCTTTGGAACCGATCGTAAATTCGTTAAAAGAACTCAGCAAAGGTGAAATTGCGGTCAATATCCTTCATGCCGAAACAGGAAACATTAGCGAAAATGACGTCATGTTAGCGGCAGCATCTAATGCCGTGATCATCGGCTTTAACGTTCAAGCAGATGTAGCAGCGCGAAATATGGCTGAATCGGAAGGTGTATCTATCCGACTTTATGATATTATATATCGCTTGACGGAAGATGTCGAAAAAGCCCTAAAGGGCATGTTAGAACCGGAGGAGAAAGAAAGAATTCTTGGCCATGCAGAAGTGCGAGCAATCTTTCGCATTTCTAAAGTTGGTAATGTTGCGGGATGTTTTGTCCGAGATGGTGAAATTCGCCGCAATGCACGTATTCGGGTATTAAGAAATGGCGAAACCATCGGAGAGGGGGCGGTAGCGTCCTTGAAACATCTAACCGAAGATGTGCGAGAAATAAAACAAGGGTTTGAATGTGGCATTGCAATCAAAGGTTTTGATGCTTTTCAAGTAGGAGATGTGCTTGAATGTTTCATTCTTGAAAAAGCACAGGCAAGTAAGGATGTGTTTTAAGCGAGGGTAGCGTGGTATCGAAGATACGCTTGGAAAGAATCGTTGAACGGGTAAAAGAAGAATTAGCGGAGCTATTGCTCCATAGCATATCCGACCCTCGATTAACGGGTGTCTATGTAACGGATGTACGGATCGATCGCGAGCTGGCTTACGCGGATATTTATGTCTCTGCCATCGAGGGGCAAGAGCGAGCAAAAGAAATTCTTGAGGGCTTGGAACATGCCCAAGGATTTTTGAGACGTGAGCTTGCTCGTTCGGTTGAGTTGCGGGTTTTCCCAAAGTTGCGATTTCATTGGGACCCAACTCCAGAAAGAGCTGAGCGCATTGAGAGATTACTTGCTTCCTTGAGAGAGGAATCGAACCTCACGAATAAGGAGACAGAAGATCAGGAAGATCAATGAGCAGCCATCTACGCACTTTGATTGGTGAGGCATTGCAAAATGCTGAACGTTTATTGTTGGTAACCCACATCCGCCCCGATGGCGATGCAATTGGTTCTTTGCTAGGGCTGGGACTGGCTTTAATCGACGCGGGAAAATCCGTTCAGATGGTTCTTGATGATCATGTACCCCTTCAATTTAAACATCTAACTGGATCGGAGAGAATCCAGAGCAAAATTCGAGACAACTTTGACCTGTCAATTGCGTTGGATTGTTCCGATCGATCCCGACTGGGGACATTCGGTCAAGAATCGCTCGAATGGAATATCAATATCGATCATCACATCACGAATGATGGATATGCAAAAATCAACTTGATCGAAACCGAAGCAGTTGCTACGGCTGAAATCATAGCAACCAACCTGGAGGGTTGGGGTTTCAAAATTAGCAACGCAGTAGCAAATGCTCTCTTGATGGGTATCTTAACGGATACAATTGGTTTTCGGACTTATAATATGCGCCCAGATGTGCTCAGGCTGGCAGCGAAATTAATGGATAGCGGAGCAAATCTCCCTGAACTTTATGCGCGCAATGTTTACCAAAAACCTTTCGAAGCGGTCAAGATGTGGGGAAGCGGGTTATCCAGGTTACAAAGAAAAGATGGTATTATCTGGACAATCCTGACAAACCAGGATCGGAAACTGGCTGGTTATCCAGGCAAAGATGATGCCGATATGATCAATCTCCTAACCGCTATCGAAGATGCCAAAATTAGTATTGTCTTTGTTGAACAACCCAATGGAAAGGTGAAAGTAAGCTGGCGAGCGGTACCCGGTGTGGATGTCTCTCAGGTCGCTGCCCAGTTCGGAGGTGGCGGTCATCCTGCTGCGGCCGGTGCAGAACTGAACGGAGAAATCCAAAACTTATCTGAAATTGTTCTCGAGAAAACCTATCTTCACTTAAAAGGAAAATCAAAGGAATTCTGAAAATTCTAAGGAATACAGGGTGAAACTATGAATTCAGATCATAACATTAAAAATATTGTCTCTGGAGTATTAGTCGTCGATAAACCGATTGGTTTGACCTCGCATGACGTTGTCCAAATTATCCGTAGAGGGACGGGAATCCGTCGGGCAGGTCATACAGGCACGCTCGATCCGCGTGCTTCGGGAGTTCTGGTTGTCTTAATCGGACCTGCAGTGCGATTGAGCGAATATGTGGCTGCCTCCGATAAACGCTATCAAGCTACCATCCGTTTGGGTAGCTCAACCGATACCTATGACTCCGAAGGATCGGTCACCGAAACCAATACCTGGGAAAACATCACCGAAGAGGAGTTCAATCGCGTCTTGCAGAAATTCGTCGGTGAAATCGAACAAGTGCCTCCTCCCTATTCGGCGGTTAAGGTCAAGGGGAAAAAAGCGTATGATCTGGCAAGAGAGGGGGAAGAAGTTGAGTTAACCCCGCGAATTATTCAGGTTTACCACCTCGAAGTGCTGGAATGGGCTCCTCCTGAAGTAGTCATTGATGTTTATTGCTCATCGGGTACTTACGTTCGCTCGTTAGCAAACGATCTCGGTAAGGAATTAGGTTGCGGGGCGCATCTCATTGGCTTACGGCGCACAAAGAGCGGTAAATTTACTCTTCGGGATGCCATTCCATTACGGAAATTGCAAGAAGCGTTTGAAAACGGCACATGGTACCGTTATTTAATTCCGGCTGCCGAAGCTCTGGCAGAGTGGCCGATGGTCGAATTGGATGCTGATCAGGTTGAACTCGTTCGGCATGGACATCGTATTCCTGGCGAGCCCACTGAAAGAGGCTGGGCGCGGGGTGTAAGTCAACAGGGTGATTTGGTCGCCCTCCTTGAATACGATGCTGAAACAGGAGAGTGGCAACCTCGTAAGGTATTCTTTCAATAGTTAAGTTTTATTTCTATGCGCCATACCTGGTCGTTAGATGATCTCTCGCTAGATGGGTCTTGTGTTTCTATAGGAACCTTTGATGGTGTACACCTCGGCCATCAGGAGATCATCCGCCAGTTAGTCGTTAAAGCAAAGCAGACAGGACTGCCCGCGATCGTTGTCACTTTTTTCCCTCACCCCGATCGGGTGTTGGGGAAAAAAGAGGGACGTTTTTATCTATCAACTCCCGAAGAGAAGGCCGAAATGCTCGCAAATTTGGGAGTAGATGTGGTGGTCACCCATCCCTTCGATCAAGAGGTAGCCAATCTCTCGGCGATAGAATTTCTATCACGGTTGAAGAGAAAGCTTGCCTTTCGCCTCCTGATTGTTGGGTATGATTTTGCTTTGGGAAAAAGACGAGAGGGGACGGTGGAGCGTCTCGCTGAGCTCGGCTCAGAGCTTGACTATGAATTGCATGTAATACCACCCGTCCGAATCAACGGTGAAATCGTCTCGTCAAGTTTCCTGCGCTCTCTATTAAGTGAAGGGAATATCACTAAAGTAAACAAGTTGTTAGGACGGCCATTTTTCTTGAGTGGCAAAGTGATTCAGGGAGATGGTCGTGGAAGGAGTTTGGGAATCCCAACCGCCAATCTGGATATCCTTCCCGAACGTGCTGTTCCATTGCATGGCGTTTATGTCTGTCATGCAATTGTGAATCAACAAAAGTATGGAGCAGTGGTGAATGTGGGCGTGCGACCTACTTTTGAAAATGAACCGGTGGCACCGCGGGTCGAAGCTCATCTTTTAGATTTCGATGCCGATCTATATCAGGAGACCTTAGCACTGGAGTTTCTAGACCGTATACGAGACGAAAGACGTTTTCCTTCAAAGGATGCTTTGGTGGAACAGATTCAGCGGGACATTCTCGAAGCCCGTCAAATACTCGGTTCGCAGGTTGCCGATCAAAAGGGCTAAGTGAAAAATGAGAGCCTATTTAGATTTATTGACGCATATCTTAAACCATGGGGTTCAAAAGCAAGATCGCACAGGAGTTGGGACGTTATCTGTATTTGGATATCAAATGCGGTTTGACCTGGAGGCAGGATTTCCAATCCTTACTACGAAAAAAATCCATCTCAAATCGGTTATCTATGAATTGCTGTGGTTCTTGCGTGGAGATACGAATGTGCGCTATCTTCAGGAACATGGCGTGCGAATTTGGAATGAATGGGCAGACGAGAATGGCGATTTAGGGCCGGTTTACGGTGCCCAATGGAGATCCTGGCGAGGAGCAGATGGCAAGACGATCGATCAAATCGCTCAGGTAGTGCATGAAATCCGGCATAATCCCAATTCCAGACGGCTGATCGTAAGCGCCTGGAATGTTGCCGAACTGGAAAAGATGGCCTTGCCGCCCTGCCATTGTCTCTTTCAATTCTATGTAGCAAACGGTCGCCTTTCCTGTCAGCTTTATCAGCGTTCGGCAGATGTTTTTTTGGGGGTACCGTTCAATATTGCTTCTTATTCACTATTAACAATGATGATGGCACAAGTCACCGGTTTGCGCGCCGGTGAATTTATTCATACTTTTGGGGATGTTCATCTCTACCTGAACCATGTTGATCAGGCAAAGTTACAGTTGAGCCGTGAGCCTTATCCGTTACCCCAAATGAAAATCAATCCTGAGGTAAAGGATATTTTCTCGTTTAAGTATGAGGATTTTGAATTAATCAATTATCGTTCTCATCCTCATATCCCCGCTGAGGTAGCTGTGTGAAGCTTTCGATCATTGCAGCCATGGACGAACGCGGGGGAATTGGATGGCGAAATCGTTTGCCATGGCATTTACCAGATGATTTAAGACGTTTCAAGCAATTAACGTTGGGACATTACTTAATCGTTGGTCGTAAGACCTACGAGTCTATTGGGCAAACTTTGGTCGGTCGTAAGATGATTGTCCTTTCGAGAAGCCAAAAAACGCTTATGCAGCAAGGGGTTTTGGTTGTTGGAGATTTGGAATCAGCGTTAGAGATTTGTCAACAGGCTAAGGAGAATGAGGTTTTTGTTGGAGGAGGCGCAAGAGTCTTTGAAGCTGCCTTACCTATTGCCGATAAACTATATCTGACAAAAGTGTTAGCGGTAGTAGAAGCCGATACATTTTTCCCGCCCTGGGATGAGGGCGAATGGGAGATTGTTTATCGATTTGACCACCCTAACGATGAAAGACATGCTTTTGCATTTCAGTTTATTGATTATGTCAGGAAAAAGCCAAAGCGGTGATTAGCCTACGGTAGCATGGCTACCGCACTCCAAACAACCAAACAATATTTGTCCTTGACAGATTAAGGAAAATGGATATAATGACGCACAATTCAATGACAGAAAACGTTGACGAGGAAAAGTAAGCTACTTACGGCTTTTCAGAGAGCAAGGGGCGGTGAAATCCTTGCAAGCACGAGGTAGCCGAATGGTCCTCTGAGTGCAAGGCGAAAGGTTTATTCCAAGTAGCCGACGCCGGCGCAACCGCCGTTATCATGGGAAAGGGTATCGGTAATGACTCACCTGTACCCGTTAATGAGTGAGGCTGGCCTTTTTTCTTCCCGTTGCAACACCAACGGGATTTTCAATTAAAAGGCTGCCTAACCGGGGTGGCACCGCGGACAGCGCGTTCGTCCCCATAGTGGGATGAGCGCGTTTTTCGTTTCAAGCGATCAAATCTTTAAGTTTTAGGAGGCTGGAAATGTCTGAAACAACCCGTTTTATCCTCAGTGAGAGCGATCTGCCGAAATATTGGTATAACATTAATGCCGATATGCCGGTCGCTCCTGCGCCAGTTTTGCACCCGCAAACCTTAGAGCCGGTGACGCCGGATTTCTTGTCTGTGCTTTTCCCGATGGAATTAATCCTTCAGGAAGTCAGCACGGAACGATATATCGAAATTCCCGATGAAGTTCGCGAGATTTATAAACTCTATCGTCCAACCCCGCTAATCCGCGCCCGGCGACTGGAGAAAGCACTCCAAACCCCGGCCCACATTTACTACAAATATGAGGGAGCTTCTCCAGCAGGCAGCCATAAACCGAATACTGCCATCGCGCAAGCTTTTTACAATAAGATTGCCGGTACTCATGCTCTGACGACGGAAACCGGAGCAGGCCAGTGGGGATCGGCACTAGCCCTGGCTTGCAATTTTTTTGATCTAGACTTGGAAGTTTATATGGTTAAGGTTTCGTACCATCAGAAGCCCTATCGGCGGATTATGATGGAGAGCTATGGGGCAAAAGTCTATGCCTCTCCGACCAATCTTACCCAATTCGGCCGCTCAGTTCTGGAAAAAGACCCAAACTCGAACGGTTCACTGGGGATCGCGATTTCCGAAGCAGTGGAGGTTGCGGCAACTTCGGGAGGCAAAAAGAAATACAGTTTAGGGAGCGTTTTAAACCATGTCTTACTCCATCAAACGGTGATTGGAGAGGAAGCCCTAAAGCAAATGGATATGGCAGGGGAATACCCGGATGTAGTGATCGGTTGTGTTGGCGGTGGCTCTAATTTTGCCGGGATTGCATTTCCATTTCTGCGTTTAAATTTGTTGGAAGGGAAGAAAACTCGGATTGTAGCTGTAGAACCAGCCGCAACGCCCTCCCTTACCAAAGGCGTCTATACCTTTGATTACGGAGATACAGCGAGGATGGCGCCGATTGTTAAGATGCATACGCTGGGACATACCTTTATGCCAGCTCCAATCCACGCCGGGGGGCTAAGGTATCATGGGATGGCTCCGACGGTTAGCGCGCTTTACGATGCCGGCTATATTGAGGCAGTAGCGGTCAAACAATTAGCAACATTTGAAGCTGCGTTGCAATTTGCTCGAGCGGAAGGGATCATCCCGGCTCCGGAGAGCGCACATGCAATTCGGGCTGCGATCGATGAAGCCCTTGACGCCAAGGAGAAAGGAGAACAACGCGTGATCTTGTTCAACCTTTCCGGGCATGGCAATTTTGATATGTCTGCTTACCAGGCTTATCTGGATGGCAAGCTCGAAGATTACAGCTATCCAGAGGAAGAGGTGAAGAAGGCAATGGAACATTTGCCTAAGGTTCAGCTTGCTGCGTAAACGCAACGAACCCTCCAATGAGCAAGTTGGTTCGAGAAGCTCCGGCTTCTTGAACCAACTTTTTTCAGGGTAGAGTAAGCGAATTAATCGACAGAAACAATTGGAATGGTGAAATAAAACGTAGTTCCAACCCCCAACTGGCTTTCGAACCAAATTTGCCCTCCTTGAATTTCGACCAGGTATTTCGTGATGTTTAACCCAAGGCCGGTGCCAGGATTTTCACGCACTTTTGGATCTTCAGCGCGGAAGAATTTCTGGAAGATTTTGGGCTGATCTTCAGGTGAGATGCCTACGCCCTGGTCGTGAACGGAAGATAAGATAACTCTCTGTTGCGCTTGTTCTTGTCTTGGGTTGGTACTTTCAGAACAGTGGACTTCGATCTTCGCTTCAGGGGGTGAATACTTTATCGCATTGCTGATTAGGTTGTTGTAGATTTGAATTAATCGATTGCGATCGCACCATACCGAGGGTAAATCTGAAGGAAGATCAATAATGATTTGTTGCTTTTTCTCTTCGAGCTGGGTTGAAACGGTGCGAATAACTTCTTGAAGTACATCCTGAACGGAAACAGCCTCAAATTCTAAATGTAATTTGCCGGCTTCAATGCGGGAAATATCGGCTAAATCTGAAACAAGATTTGCCATTCGGTTTACATTAGCGCGAATTGTGGATAAGAAATTAGCTTGCACTTCGTTGATCGGCCCAACAGCCCCTTGGGCGATGAGATCTGCATATCCCTTAATCGCCGTCATCGGCGTCTTGAGTTCGTGAGAGACCAGGGAAACAAATTCGCTCTTGGCGTTATTTGCCTGTTGGACTTCTGAATACAAAATTGCGTTGGATAGCGCAATGGCTGCATGAGAGCAGAGACGAGCCAGAAAAGATTGCGTATCTGGTGGACAAAAATCGCTCCGATAACTTTCCAAAACAAGCAGGGCAATAACTTGGTCTTCTCTGACCAGGGGGAAGAGAGCAGATTTTTGCCCATTCTCCAGGAAAGTGCCTTGGGAAATGAATTGAGCATCAACGATGGATGGTTCAAAGGGTAAAGCATCGAGGGGATACGTAGTAGATGATGTTGTTTTATAACCAACCCAATGAATCGGTTGGAAAAATTTTTCCTTAATCAAGCCAATTGTGCCGGCCTCAGCCTGTGACTGTCGCATTGCATGATGTAAAGTAATCGCAAGTGTTCGCTCGATTTCCAGACTTGTATTCAGTTCGCGATCGATCTGTTGCAGGGTTGCCAGTTCATTTAATCTTGACTGCAAGGCTTGATCGGTTTGGGCATACTTCAGGGCATTAGCCAGAGCGATGGAGACCTGATGCCCTAGCGTGGTAATGAGTTCCTGATCGTCCTGAATAAAGGGTTGTGTTTTTGAGAATCTGGTCAGCAGAAGGAGTCCAATCAAGCGTTTTTCGATATAGAGTGGATTAATTAAGAGTTGTTTTATCTCCTCGCCCTTGTCGGTCGGTTCAAGACATTCAACCACCGTTTGTCCGAGTTGGGTAGCTTTGCGAATAGCTTCAAGGGTATGGGAATCTGGCTGGATTTTTTGTAAACCGTTCGAGGTCGGCGACAAAAAGTCGCCGCTGGTTTCATCGAAAATCATCGCAAAAAATTGGTCGCAGGGAATAAGTTGCCGGCCTTGACGTTGAACAATGTCTAAAATCTTATCCAATTCTAGGGAGGCGGTTAAACTGCGTCCAATTTCATTCAGGGCTGTCATTCTCTGGGCTTGAGTTTGAGTGGTTTGTAATAACCTGGATTTGATTAAGGCTGCTGCAGTTTGGTCGGCTATTGCCTGGAGAATCTGAAGCTGTTTTCTTGAATAGGTGATTCCGATCGAACGATGAGCAATGCTGATTGTGCCCAAGGTGTCTTTGCCTGAAAGGAGTGGAACACACATCCAGGATTGCAGAAATGGATATTTGGGGGGAATACCATGCAGGCGGGCGGTTTGGTTGTAATCATCGGTCTGTAAGGGTTTTGCTTTTTGGAGCACCACCTTTTCTAAATACTCATTGAGGTCGAGAGGGACATTTTCCTGCTCAAATCGGCGTTCTCCTTCTTCAACCACAATAGCGAAGGAAAAATGCGGCCCGGTTGGATTGTAGGTAGATAACCAGAAATCTGTTAATGGTAGGATGTTTTCTGTTTGGGTAAAGATCAGTTCCAATAAGTCATCGAAGTGTAACGTTACATTTATACCTTGAGCTAGCCGATTGATGATTTCCATTTGCTGGATTTGTTGTTGGACTTGCTCCTTTTCAAGCAAGTGATGGATTAATAGAGCCGATATCCGACACAGTTCCTCGACAAAATCAACCTCCAGGCGAGTATAATTTGACTTTTGAGTTGGCATTCCTAAGCCAAGAAAGCCAATTAATTGATTGGCACGGAAAAATGGTGAACAGAGGTTGAGCTCCAGAAGGGTTAATTTGGCGCGATCGTTTTGGGATAATTTGGGTAGAGTCTCATCAGCAAAAAGAGCGATGGTCCGGCCTCTTTTCCTGAGTAAATCTATAAAAGGAGAATTTTCGGGAAAGCTGACTTCATCTAAAAGTAGTTTACTAGGCGAATAAAGGACATAGTTGTTCGTCTCGTTTTTCCAGAGAAAGAGGTAGAAGAATTGCGGTGAAACGGTCTTTACAAGCGTTGTCTCAAGCAAGCGATAAAAATCGATGAAATTTTCGATATTCCCTAAAGAGAGTGAGAATTCTCGCTCAGCATTTCTAAATCTTTCATCCATTGGAGGCGAGACAAATCTGAGCCAAGATTGGAAGGATGGCGGTTTTGTTGAGATCATGAGCGGTTATCCCTGTTGCACATAATTTCAGGTTGTTCTGCATTAACATACCACAAAAGTCAGGCTTTAAAACTTTCAAAACAGTTAACCTGAAAGGTATAATAGAGAGCGTTGTTATCCAAAATTGTAACAATTATTTGCAAAACAGCATCCAATATTGTGCAAAAATCGCTTTACAAGAAAGGGAAAGAACATGAAAATTAGTTTGAGTGGTGTTTCACCGATCTCATCAACAGAGGATACGAAAATCGAAAGGGTAAAAGTATTGGTACTTGGCTCTGGTCCGGCCGGGTTGGCAGCTGCACTGTATGCTGCCCGCGCAGATACCAATCCGGTTGTTCTGGCCGGCATGGAGTTGGGGGGGCAGGTCTCTTTAACCTACACGGTGGAAAATTATCCTGGGTTTCCCGATGGAATCGGTGGACAAGAACTGGTAGAGTTATTTCAAAAGCAAGCCGAACGCTTTGGAGCAAGAATCGATTTTGACCTTGCTACTGAAGTTAATCTAAAAGAGCGCCCTTTTGTAGTGAAAACTTACTCGAAAACTTATCTTGCAGATACCTTGATTATTGCGACCGGAGCAACGCCCAATCATTTGAACGTTCCTGGCGAAAAAGAGCTGACCGGGAAAGGCGTATCTTACTGCGCAACGTGTGATGGTTGGTTCTTCAAAGAGAAGGATGTGATTGTTGTGGGTGGTGGTGATTCTGCTTTAGAAGAAGGTATTTTCCTGACCCGTTATGCTCGAAGTGTCACCATTGTCCATCGCCGAGGTACCTTGCGAGCTGGAGCTATTTTACAAAAACGGGCGATGGAAAATCCAAAGATATCGTTCCTCTACAACACAATCGTAACCGAAATTATCGGTGAAGAATCGGTCAGGCAGGTGCGTTTGAAAAATGTCCAAACTGGCGAGGAATGGTTGAAGGATACGGATGGCGTCTTTATCTTTATCGGACATTCACCGAATACCCAACTTTTTGAAGGGCAACTCGAGATGGACGCCGGGCGCTATCTGATTATCGATCAGCTTATGCAAACCAACATCCCGGGCGTCTTTGCTGCGGGGGAGGCAGCAGACCCACATTTTCGCCAGGTGATCACCTCGGCAGGGATGGGAGCGGCGGCAGCCATGCGCGCTATTCATTACCTGCAAGAACATTTAGCAGAAAAGGTCAATGTCTAACTGAGGAGAAAAAAGGTGAGATCAAAAGTATCTATTATCGGGGCGGGGATGACCGGGGCGACGACGGCGCATTGGCTGGCTGAACTTGAGATTGCCGACATTGTACTGATTGATGTGGTTGAGGGCTTGGCTCAGGGCAAAGCCTTAGACCTTCAACAAGCCATGCCTGTAGTTGGCAAGGATGTCAGAATCAGCGGAGGAACAGACTATACCCTTACCGCAAATTCTGATGTGATTGTAATTACGGCAGGGTTACCCAGGAAACCCGGCATGAGTCGCGATGACCTCCTGGCTGCGAATGCGGATATTGTACGTCAAGCTGCTTTGAATACCATCCAGCATTCGCCAAATGCAATCTACATTATCTTGACTAATCCATTGGATGTCATGACTTATCTAACCTGGAAAGTGACCGGCTTGCCTTATACTAGGGTTTTTGGGCAAGCAGGAATTCTAGATTCAACGCGGATGGCGACCTTTGTGGCTGAGGAATTAGGGGTCAGTGTGGAGAACGTCCATTGTTATGTGCTGGGAGGCCATGGAGACGAAATGGTTCCTCTCACTCATATTTCCAATGTGGCGGGTGTCCCTCTTGACAACCTCTTGCCAGCCGAGACATTAGCAGCCATTGTGGAACGAACCCGTAAAGGTGGGGGAGAAATTGTAAGCCTGCTGAAGATGGGAAGTGCTTTTTATGCCCCAGGGGTTGCGGTTGCCAAAATGGTCGAGGCGGTATTGCGCGATAAGCACCTGATTGCACCAATCTCTGCCTATCTACAAGGCGAGTACGGTCTCAGCGATATCTACTTTGGCGTTGCGGCACAAATCGGAAGAAGCGGTGTGGAGAAAGTTATCGAATACACACTAACCGAGAGTGAAAAAGAAGCCTTGCGAAAATCAGCCG
>Ga0129299_1002478_pt1 | contig 12221 bp, 9 predicted proteins | sample ConPoolayeCmetaG_FD_94477 | JGI IMG/M metagenome (GOLD analysis project Ga0129299, IMG submission 94477) | Hot spring microbial mat communities from California, USA to study Microbial Dark Matter (Phase II) - Cone Pool mat layer C metaG ... | reverse complement strand
TCTACAAAACTTTCCGCCACCAGTACCGGATGGCCGAAAGCCGTTTCCCAGTCCTGGCTCAAGCGTCGGGTGCACAACGCCAGCACCCGGCTGGCCAAGTTCAGATACCGCGCACGATCCAGCAGGAGCAGGGCCGGCTCGGGAAGGTCCGGGCGATTCACCGGGGTGACATCTCAACATTCAACAATTTGGCCACCTGTTGCTGAAGGTTTGCGACCGCTCGGTCGTGGCGCGCGCGTGGTTCCAGCCGCTGGACGGCCGTGCTCACCGCCGCGTAATCAATGGCGCCCAGCGCCGCGCCGATTTGCCGCAGCGTCAGCCCCGTATGCCGGCGGGCCGCCCACATCATCAGCGCAACACGCATGCGAAGTCAAGGCGACAATGTTGAATGTTGAGATGTCACCCCACTAGCCTGGCGGTGCATCCAGCCGGCGGTGCTGTTGGGGGGCCCTGAACAAAACCGCCTTGAATCCAAATCTGCGGTCCTCGCTGGGGGAGAATGTTGGCCGCGAGCTCCTGGTGAGCCGTGGAGGAGACTCGATCGGTGAGAGGTGGGCTGAACAGCTACGTTCCCCCTCGCTTCGCTCAGGGAGAACGTACCTACACAAGAGGAAGATTGGGACTGTGGGAAAACGTAATTGCCCAGGGTGGCTTGGGGCGCAGGGACTGGGGAAAAGAGAACGGAACTGTGACGTTGGCGGAATGAGGGAATGACGAGAAGAACAAATCGTGTTGCAGCGGTGCAGTAACGTTCTCCCCGCCACAGGCGGTGGGATGTTGCGGCGCGGAGGGGGAGGTTGTGACGAGGGGGTTCGTTCAGCTTGGGAGCTACGTTCTCCCTCGCTGCGCTCGGGGAGAACGTAACTACACCGGGGGAAAGATTAGGGCTCTGGGAGAACGTAACTAGAGGGGGAAAGTCTGGCGCTCGGGGACCGGTTGTACTGATCGGGGAGATGGCGTGAGCGCGACGACACGGGAAAAAGAAAAAACACAGGTCGGTCAAAACTTCAGTACGCCAGGGATGATTTAAGCTGGAACGCTGCCGCAGTGAGCGAAGCGGGTTGGCAGGACGAAACCTCCGCTACAGGCCAGCCGTGCGTCTTGAAGCGCGCATCTGCCGCCGTCGGGTCAATCGCGAAATACGGGACAAAAACTTTTTTATTGCCTGACGAGCGGTTCTGACTAATATTGATCAAAATCAATCAGGTTTAAGCAACTTTGATCACGACACAGGAAACAGGTCTTGCGGCCGAACGGTTGGAGAACATCCGGCGAGTATTGCAGGAGCGCCGGATCGTGCGGGTCGATGAATTGAGCCGCGCGTTGCGCGTTTCGCCGGCCACAGTGCGCAGAGACTTGTTGTTGCTCGAGCGGGTGGGCCATTTGCGCCGGGTGCATGGCGGCGCGGTGGCGATTGAGGGGCTGTTGGAGGAACCGCAGTTCGACGACAAGGCGGCGCAGTCAGCGGCGGAGAAGCAACGCATCGCTCAGGCCGCCCTGCAATTCGTCAAACCGACAGACTCGATTTTCCTGGACGGCGGCAGCACCGTGCTGGCTCTGGCGCGGCTTCTGACGGACATGAAACAACTGACCGTCGTTACCAACTCCCTGCACGTGGCGTTGCTTTACGCCGGGCGGGGGCCGCGGTTGATTTTGGTAGGCGGTGAACTACGCAGGCTGAGCCAAACCTTTGTGGGTCCCTTGACGCGGGCGCTGGTAGACCAACTGCGGGTGGACACAGCCTTCATGGGGACACTCGGGGTGGCTGCAGAGGGAGGTTTGACTACCACGGATCCGCAAGAGGCGTACACGAAAGAACTGGTCATGTCGCACGCACGGCAAGCTGTGCTGTTGGCCGATGCCAGCAAGATCGGCAAAATATCCTTTGTGCGGTTTGGCGGTCTGCGAGATGTGGATGTGTGGATAACTGACCGTCGTGTGTCGGCGGTGAAACTGCGGGAATTCCGCAAGGAAACAAAAATAGTAGTGGTATAACCGGAGGGGCCGAGACGATGTCGAACTATGTCAGCAACAGACGTCCGGATTTCACGCCACGGGTCATAGATTGTGGCAGGATTCCGACCTACGTCTATCGCAGCGATTTGAAGGCCGAGTTGGAGGCCGGGAAAATTACGCGGCGCGAGGCCGTGGATCTTCTCGAAGATATGCTCACGATCCGGGAGTTCGAGGAAATGATCGTCAAGCTTCGTTCGGGAGCTTATGCAGCCTGCCCGAATTTCGATTACCGTGGTCCTACGCATGTTTCCATCGGGCAGGAGGCTGTTTCCGCCGGAAGTTGCCACGGGATCAACGCCGCTGACTACATAACGTCCACGCATCGCGGTCACGGCGACAGCATTGCCAAAGGGTGTGTTGCTATCCGGGCGATGACGGTTGAACAACTCAAAAAGCGAGTTCCTGGTTGCGCCTCAAATGATCGCGAAGAGCTGATCGAGTGCGCGCTGGCAGAGCACATTTACCGAACGATTGCCGAGCTGTTCGGCAAAGAGGACGGGTACTGCAAGGGGCGTGGGGGAGGGATGCATATTGCGGACTTCACTGTCGGGCACCTCGGCGCCAATGCGATAGTCGGCGGTGGCGTGCCGATTGCGACCGGGGCGGCGCTGGCACAACGCTATCTAAGGAGCGGCGCAGTTGTGGCGTGCTTTGCGGGCGACGGCGCGTACTCCAACGGGGTAGTGCTGGAATCTTTGAATTTTGCGTGTCAGGGACAATTCACCAACGAAATGGCGGGTGATCATCGTTTTGGACTGCCGGTTATCTTTCTGATTGTCAACAACCATTACGGTATGACCGGGCGAGCGGACGACGAGGTGACCGGCGTGGAATGCCTGGCCCGCCGGGGAGCCGGTTTTGCCGACGACAATATGCATGCCGAGGTTGTCAACGGCATGGACGTGCTGGCCGTGCGGGAGGCCGTGCGCCGTGCGGCGGAAGCTTGCAGGCGAGGCGCGGGTCCCCGCCTGTTAGAGTTGAATACGTACCGCTATTATGGGCATTCGTTGACCGACCAACGCGTCGAATATCGCAGCAAAGAAGAAGAAGCCGCCTGGCGTGAGTGGGATCCGATCGATCAATATGTTCGCACGTTGATCGGCGCCGGAGTCATGTCTGCCGAGCAGGTGGAATCCCTGCGCAAGAAGGTGGCGGACCGTAATTCCGCAGCTGCGGCCAGGGCTGCCGCTGCCGCGGATCCCGACCCGAGGGATGTTGTTAAATACCTGTACACCGATACGGTTGCTGAGGTCGTTCCGGAGGCGTACCGGAACGCCAGAATCGTGGGTGTGCGTCCGGAAATTAAACGGTCCGACGGCCAACTGACCTACAAAGACGCGATCAAAGAAGCCTTGTATGAAGAAATGCTGCGGGATCAGCGGGTAATTTTCTATGGCGAGGACGTGGCCGACTACGGCGGAGCATTCAAAGTGACCAAGGGGCTGCTGGAAGCGTTTGGCCGTGAGCGGGTTTTCAACACGCCGATTTCGGAGGCAGCCATCTGTGGTACAGCGGTGGGGGCAGCTATGTCGGGTCTGCGTCCGGTGGTGGAGCTCATGTACATGGATTTTGCCTTGATGGCCTCGGACCAAATAAGCAACCAGGCTGCGAAATGGCATTACATGTCAGGGGCGCAGGCGGAAATCCCGCTGGTTTATCGTGTGTCGGTGGGAGGCGGAAAAGGTTATGGCGGGCAGCATTCCCAGACGTTGGAATCGATTTTTGCGCACATTCCGGGACTATACGTGGTTTATCCGGCTTCGCCTTACGATGCGAAAGGCCTGCTCAAAAGCGCTATCCGGGACAACAATCCGGTTATGTATGTGGAGTCCCAGCTCCTTTATAACATGAAGGGACCTGTCCCGCAGGAGGAGTATCTCGTTCCCATAGGTGTGGCCGACATAAAACGGCTGGGCCGCGATCTGACGATTGTGGCCTGGGGACCAGCTGTCCAGGATGCCCTTAAAGCGGCGGCCTTGTTGGAGCAGGAAGTCGGCGCTGATGTCGAGGTAGTGGATGTGCGGTCTTTAGTGCCTCTGGACATCGAGACGATTCTGCAGTCGGTGCGGAAGACCGGACGGTGCGTTGTCGCGAGCCAGTGTGTCAGTATCGGCAGCTTCACGGCGGAAATCGCCTCGCAAATCGTGATGAAAGCCTTTGACTATCTGGATGCGCCGGTTATGCGGGTAGGGGCTGCCGACGGCATTGCCCCCCAGTCGCACATTCTTGAAGCCGCCTTCCTGCCAAACGCTCGCGATATCGCTAATGCCGCGAAAGAAATTCTTTAGGAGGCATGTTTATGGCGCAGGCAATCGTGATGCCCAAGCTGGGGCAGACCGTAGAAGAAGCCACTATTGTCAAATGGCATAAACGTGAGGGGGATGCAGTTCGGAAAGGGGAAGTGCTGTTTGAAATCGAAACCGACAAGGCCGTTCTTGAAGCGGAGAGCTTCTTCGATGGAATTCTGCTGAAAATTCTGGTGGCCGAGGGCGAGACTGTCCCTGTAATGTCGGTGGTCGGTTACGTGGGCACGCCGGGCGAACCGATTCCCGAGACACCGCCGCGGCCGGCTGCTGCTCGCGAGACGGCGCTGGCTACCAAGGCTTTGGAAACGGGACCAACCGCGCAATCGGCCGAGCGACGGGTTGCCGACGTTGCAGCAGGCACGCTGAGGGGGCCGGTTCCAGAGATGCCTGCGCCGCCGTCGGTGGCACCTCCTGCACAACCGCAGCGCTTGCTAATTTCACCCCGGGCGCGAGCTCTCGTCCGAGAGAAGGTTATTGATCCATCCAAAATAGTCGGCAGCGGTCCGAACGGCCGCATCCTTGAGCGGGATGTCGTCGCTTATTTGAAACGCCGCGATTACGACCAGCTGCGCATCACGCCCGCCGCTAAAGTTTTGGCGGCCCGCCACAACCTGGATTTGCTAGAGATCCGCGGCACCGGCACGGGCGGGCGGATAACGGTCGGCGATGTTGAACGAGCTTTGGCTGAACGGCCCCGCCCGCTCAGCAAAATGCGGCAAGTTATCGCCAGGCGTTTGACACAAAGCTTCACAACGACGCCGCACTTTTATGTGACGCGCTCGGTTGACATGACTGACCTTCTTCTTTTTCGCAAGCGTCTGAAAGACGCCGGGGAGGTGTACGGCGTCACTGATTTCATTCTTCAGGCGGTAATTCTGGCGCTGCAGGAGGTTCCGGAGTTGAACAGCTCGACGGATGGAACCTTCGTGCGGTGGCACAGCAGCGTGGATCTGGGCATCGCAGTCGGTTTGGACAGTGGACTTGTGGTTCCGGTCTTGCGGGCAGCCCAGGAATTGAGTTTTCGCGAACTGCATGCGGCAGCCGAGGCGCTTGTGGCCAAGGCCAAGGCTGGAAAACTCATGCCGGACGAAATGACCGGCAGCTCTTTCACGGTTTCCAACATGGGCATGTTGGATGTCGACAATTTTGCGGCTATCATCAATCCGGGGGAGTCGGGCATTTTGGCCGTCGCCAGCACGGTCGAGCGGCCTGTCGCGCGTTCGGGTGAGATAGTTGTCCGTGCGGTCATGAACATCACACTTTCGGCAGATCACCGCATTGTTGACGGGATGAAAGGCGCGGCTTTCGTGAACGCAGTGAAACGCAAGCTGGAGGACATGGAATTATGGAAAAGTTTGATCTGGTAGTGATCGGCGGAGGCCCTGGCGGGTATCCGGCAGCCATTCGTGCGGCCCAGCTTGGCGCGCGCGTGGTTCTGATTGAAAAAGAGGCTTTGGGCGGCACATGCCTGAATTGGGGTTGTATCCCGACAAAGGCCATGATTGCGTCAGCGGAGCTCTTCTGGCGGCAAAGGCAGGCAATTGAGATGGGAGTGAAGCCGACGGAGGCTGGTTGCGATTACTCGGCCATCTCCAGCCGCAAGGACGTCATCGTGGAAAAACTGCGTGGCGGCATCGCGCAACTGCTCAAGGCGCACAAGGTGACGGTTGTCAGGGGAAAAGCCTCGTTTCTGGGGCGTCACCGCATCGCCGCAGACGTTGAACACGAGAGGATTCAGGTGGAAACCAAGACAACCATTGTGGCCACGGGGTCGGAGAGCGTGCTGCCTGCTTTCTTGCCGGCGTCCCCGCGGATTATGGACAGCCGTGCTTTTCTTGGGCTGAGGGAATTGCCGCCGAGACTGATCGTGCTTGGCGGAGGCGTGATCGGCTGTGAGTTCGCTTGCATGGCCGCCAGGCTTGGTACGCAAGTGACTGTGGTGGAGCTTTTGGACGACATTTTGATGATTCTCGATGCTGATGTGCGCCGCGAATTGCGACGGCATATGGAGCAGATCCTGGGAATCAAGATTATGGCCGGAGCGCGCCTTGAAAACGTGGTGGTCAACGGCGGCATTACGGCGGAGGCGGGTGGGGTCAGTCTGAAGGCCGACGCATTGCTTGTTGCGGTCGGTCGCCGGCCGGCAACGTCCGATTTGGCGCTGGAAACTGCCGGGCTTGGTCTGGGACCGTCGGGCCAAATAGAAACAGACGAAGCATGCCGAACAAAAACGCCCACAGTCTATGCTGTTGGCGATGTGACCGGCAAGTCGCAACTGGCACATGCGGCCACGGCGCAGGGCCTTGTCGCGGCCGAGAACGCGGTCAGCGGCAAGACCCGCAAAGCGGAGACGTTGGTGCCGGTGTGTATTTTCACCAGTCCGGAAATCGGAAGCGTGGGGTTGAGCGAGAATCAAGCTGTCAGGCTCGGGAGAAAAGTGAAAATCGGTAAATTCAGCTTCAGTTCACTTGGCAAGGCTCTTGCTTTGGGCGAGACGCACGGTTTTGTCAAACTCATCGCCGATGCTGAGACTGATCAACTTCTCGGGGCCCAGGTTGTTGGTCCGCATGCGACGGAGTTGATTTCCGAGGCCACGGTGGCGATCCGATCTGAACTCACGGCGCTGGAGCTGGCCAACACGATCCACTGCCACCCGACCCTTGCCGAAGCCTGGATGGAGGCGGCCCATGCCGTCCATGGTCAATGCGTGCATGCTCCTCCTCCGCGCAGATAGGCTGCGGTGGGCGTGAGGCAACCGCCGTTTCCGGGGCAATCGCAAAAGCTGCGATTCGCAAGACACCCTTGACAGTTCGCCGTGCCGGTGTAATCTGCAACCATCGCTTGTCCAGGGCGGTTAGCTCAATCGGCCAGAGCGCCAGCTTTACACGCTGGATGTTACAGGTTCGAGCCCTGTACCGCCCACCAGAAGAGCCTGCCACTGAACACCACGCTTATCCCGGATGTTGCGTTTTATGGATGGGGCGCCGCACTTCGCCGTGGGAGAGCGTTACTACACCGGGAGAAGACTAGGGTTTTGGGTGTCGCCTGCGAGGGGTTGGGACCGAGGAATACACTTGCAGATGACCGGGCCCGGGGAGAGAACGTGGCTACACGCGGCCAAACGCGAAATCTGGGTTCAAGTGAGTGTGGCGACGGGGATAAAATATGAATTGATGCCGGTCATCGCTGCCAGTAACCTAGCTTTGGAACATGGATGATTCCTTCAAGATAATGCTGGTGGACGGCGCCCGTGAAGATGCGGCAGTCGTGTGTGATCTGCTGCGCGAGGCCCGCAATCCGTCTTTTCAGGTGCTGACGTTTGGCAGCCTGAATGCAGCCCTGGGACAACTCAATCAGGTTGCTCCAGATGCGGTACTGCTCAGTCTTGTTACCGACGAGCAACAGGGCTGGGAAGTGTTTAGCATGTGGCGGCCGCGCGGGGGAACGGTTCCTGTAGTCCTCTTGTTGCGGCCTTCAGAAGAGGCCCTTGGACCAAGGGGCCTTGCCGAGGGGGCTCAGGATTTTCTGATCAAGGGACGTCTCAGTTCGTCGTTGCTCTTGCGGTCAATATCCATGGCGATTTTCAGTAAGCGTTGTGAAGCGCTTTCAGCACAGGTGAACGAAAAGACACAAACAGAAGCGATTCTGGCGGATACGATCGAGCGTTACCGCCGTCTCCTGATGGCGATCAGGGCTTACACTTACTCCGTAAAGCTCGAAAACGGACGGCCGGTGGCGACCGAGCACGGCCCAGGATGCATCGAAGTTACCGGCTACAGCCCCGCGGACTATTCCGCAGATCCAATCCTCTGGATTACAATGGTGCATCCTGACGATCGCGATCTGGTCAGACAGCATGCTGCTCAAATCCTAACCGGTGGACCGGTGGTGCCGATTGAGCACCGGATTATTCATCGCGACGGACGCATCGGGTGGGTGCGCAACACTGTGGTGCGTCATTATGACGCGCAGGGTCGATTTGACCGTTATGACGGGTTTGTCGAGGATATAACTGAACGCAAACAAGCAGAGATCGCTTTGCGCGAAACGGAGAGACTCAAAGCCATCGGCACGCTGGCGGAAGGCGTTGCGCACAGTTTCAATACCGTTATGGAAGTCATTGCCGCGAGCGGTTCCTATCTTGTCGATTCGCTGCCACCCGGGACGCGGGGACACGAGGAAGCTCGCCGAATAACGGAGGCTGCCCGCCATGCCGCCGATTTGACCAAGCGACTGATGGGTGTGGCGCGGGTTTGCGGACCAGGGCTTGAAACCCAGACTGAGCCAGTAGATGTGTGTCAGGTATTGCGAGAAACCGTGGAACTGCTTGGTCCCTCTTTTGCCGAAAGGGGCGTCAGCATTGAAACCAGAGGAATTGACGAGGCCGTTTGGGCCGAAGCTAACAGCGACCAGTTGGTGGACGTCTTTGTGAACTTGTTACTCAACGCCGCCGAGGCGATGCCGGGTGGCGGAAAAGTGGCTGTGGACGTGCAGGAACGGCGCATCAGCGTGCCGCCTGGAACCGTCCGTGGTCATCGGCGTCCCTTTGTAATAATTCGAGTGCGTGACACAGGGCACGGGATCAGCAAGGAAATCATTGGTCAGATTTTTGAACCGTTCTTCACGACGCGCAAAGAACGTGCGGCCTTTGGGCTGGGGCTGACTGTGGTTCGAAGCATGGTGCAGGGGTGGGGGGGATGGGTTTCCGTGCGCAGCCGGGAAGGAGCGGGTGCATCATTCAGGATATTTCTCCCAAAAGCTGTTGGTCCTGAGCTCGGCGCAGTGGCTGTGGCAGCCGCTACCAGAAGTGTATTGATTGTGGACGATGATACGGAAGATCTAGCGCGGATGCGGTCAACTTTAGAAAAAGTGGGTCATAAGGTTTACGTGGCTGAGAACGCTGACAGTGCACGCGCCATGTATGTGGAGCGTGCTGGGGAGATTGCGGTTTGCATTGTGGATCTGATAGTGCCGCCGGGTTTTGGCGGAAAACTCGTTGCGGATGAGATCATGGCGCGGGATCCACAGGTACCGCTGATTCTTATTTCCGGTTTTTCGCGGGATTTTGTGCGTAATCATGTCCCGCATGGGGCCTGGAGTTTCCTGCAAAAACCAATTGACGGTGACAAGTTGATCAAATTGGTAAAAGAACTGATTCAGCGAGGGACAGCAGGACGCATCCGCGTCTGACCACGGAGATACGTTTCAGGATGGGCCGGTAAACCTGGATTCTGCGCTTGAGAATGGGCAGAGATCAACATGATCAACGTTTTCCCCCTCAGTTCGGTCGCGGAGAACGTTACTGTCATCGCAGAGGATTGAGGCGCTGGGACCGTGCTACAGCATCCGAGTCCGAACTGGAGTCCGCCGCTTGCGAGTTCCCGGCAGAAAGGCTGCGTCAAATGGCTTTTTCATGCCAGAGGAGTGTCTAGCGCCGCAAAGAGACGCTGTTCTACCCGGTCCCATGCATACTCGCGCAGAACGAATTCGCGTCCTTGTTGACCCATTTGTCGGCGGAGAGACTCATCATTGAGCAGCAGGCTGAGTTCCTCTTCGAATTCAGGGTAGTTGCGGAACCAGAGACCGCCACCACTGCGTCGGCATTGCCACTGCAGGACGCTGCTGCCAGCATGCACGAGTGCTGGAGTGCGTGCCATAAAAGCTTCGAGCAGCACGATGCCCAGGCTTTCAAGCGTCGAGGGATGAATGAACGCGACTGCGCCGGCCATGGCTTCCCATTTCTCCTGATTCGGCAGGAACCCCGTGTCGATAATATGATCCCAAAGAGCGGGCGGGGCTTCGATCGGACCGCTGCCGGTGATCACCAGATCAATATCCCGGCCGGTCCGCATTCGGAACGCATGCAGATAGGCTGTCAGGAGGGGGATGCCCTTTGCGGCCTCCCGCCTGCCGGAATAAATCACATAGGGGCGCGTCAGTCCGCGCCGCCGAGCGAATGCGTGAGCATCGGCTTGAAATGGGTCTAACCCCATCCCGACAATCTGACAGACAACCGGGCGCGGGCTGTACAGACGTTCAGCGAGTTCTCGCTCTGGTTCGGTGTTGAAGAGTAAACCGGCCACCGACCGAAACAGTTCGTGCATGATGGACAAGCGGGCAAAAGGCTCGTCATGGAGACAAGGAACAAGCAATGTCTTCTCGGGCGACACCTGTGCGGCGTGGTAGGTGAGCCCGAAGGGGTAGGGACCAATGACTATCCTGTCGTACCGTTCTGTGTGCGTGCGCAGGTACGCGCAAAGGGCACGGCTATTGACGCTGTGACGGACCCAGACCTCCTCTATGTCGCGGGATACCTGGCGGCCCCTACTGATCATTGCCTGGGCACGAAGGAAAAGATCTGCGCGGCGTTCAGCGTCTACGGGGAAAAAATGCACCTCGAGATTGCCGATTTGGCGACATCCGGCCGGAAGTTCGTTCACCCATGTGAAATGATTCTTGGCACAGGTAACCAGGAAACTGACACGGCGGCCATGGGCGGCAAGGCGTTCGGCAAGGTTTCGCAGAAGCGTCTCAGCCCCGCCAACCGTTCCGGCGTCAGCAAAGCGCGGACAAACAAAGGCAATATTTTCCGACGTTGACAAAGTGCGTTCCCAGATGGTCTGTTACCCAACAACGACAAGAGCGGGCTGTCGGCAGGTGATGGATGCGGCTGCCAGGCCTGTCCCGTGCTATTGAACCGGAAATTTGCGTTTGAGAAATGGCCTGGTTGTTTTCTGGCATGCTGGAAAACATAGAAAAATCTGGGTTGATTGTCGCTCGTTCCCGGTCCACCACGGTTTCATTGGATTCCCTCATGGTATGCAAATCAGTCATTTCTGGAACGCAAAATCCGGGTTTATTGCGCCGCAGCCGAATGATATACCCGAGTTGGGAGAATGCTGCTAAGCGAGCAGCTTCTCGAGATACTCGATCCAGGTGTCCAATCCTTGGCCGGTTTTGGCGCTCAATTCAAAAACGAAGACGCCCGGATGGACACGTTGCAGATATTCGCGACACAGCTTAATGTTCCAGTCCAGATAAGGCGCGAGATCTATTTTGGTGAGCACCACTACCGGAGCCTGCATAAAGAGAACGGGATATTTGATGGGTTTGTCTTCGCCTTCGGTGGTTGACATCAAAGCCACCTTGAAACTTTCGCCAAGATCGTAGACGGCCGGACACACAAGGTTGCCTACATTCTCAATGAAAAGCAGTTTTACGCCATCGGTTATGACTTCGGGCAGCACGATTTTGATCATTTGCGCGTCGAGGTGACAGGCGCTGTGCGTCTCGATCTGCCGAACAATCGCGCCTTTTCCCTGAAGCCGGCACGCATCATTATCGGTGCGTTGATCGCCAGTAATGATAGCGCAGCGAATTCGGCCCTGCAATCTTTCCAGCGTACGCTCGAGAAGAAGCGTCTTCCCGGTTCCAGGAGCAGAAATCAAATTCAGCGCTACCACTTTTCGCGCAGTTAGCCAGGCCCGATTCTCTTCGGCGATTTCGTCGTTACGCGCCAGAACACGCTGTTCAAGCGTTATCTTGCGCGGGGTGGTTCGATGCCCCTCATGGACGGAATCGTCCCCATGGGTACGATCATGCTCGTGGGGGTGAACATGATCATGTTCATGCTCGTGGAGGTGTTCCTGGTCACCCGAAGCCTTTTCTCCGCAACCGCACTTTTCACACATAGCTTCCTCTCTTCGCGAAAGTATGAGGTAGATACTTTAGCATGCGAAGACGAATGGGTCCAGCACTCTTAATTCCAGATTTGAGAATCCCTGATCTTTAGCGAAGGGAGATTTGGGATCGGGGAAGGGGCCGGAGAGGACGGATAAGGTGGGAGGGACAGAAGCTGCGCGGAAAAAAGGGGAGCGGATCCCCCGGCCGGAGCGGTTT
>Ga0129299_1002476_pt1 | contig 12244 bp, 8 predicted proteins | sample ConPoolayeCmetaG_FD_94477 | JGI IMG/M metagenome (GOLD analysis project Ga0129299, IMG submission 94477) | Hot spring microbial mat communities from California, USA to study Microbial Dark Matter (Phase II) - Cone Pool mat layer C metaG ... | reverse complement strand
GGGCCTGACGCAATGTACGGAGCAGGAGCCCGATCTGGTCGAGGCCAAGCCCGGCCACTTGGTGCGTTGCTGGCTGTATCAATAGTCGCCCAGCACCCATTCCGTTTACTTGGTTAAGGAGAGGGCATGGAAAAGACCACTGTGTCGACGCAAAGCAGTCGCAACGGAGATCTACTCGTTGTCCAGGACCTGGTGAAATTCTTTCCCATCCGCAAGGGCTTGCTGCAGCGGGTGGTGGCCAATGTGCGGGCTGTAGATGGGGTAACCTTCACGGTCAAGCGCGGTGAGACGTTGGGTCTGGTGGGGGAATCGGGGTGCGGCAAGACGACCGTCGGCCGGACCGTGCTGCGCCTGATCCCGGCTACCAGCGGCGTGGCCTGCTTCGACGGCCGCGATGTGTTTGCGGCAAACGCACGGGAGCTGAAACGGCTGCGGCGGGATATGCAGATCATTTTCCAAGATCCGTTTTCCTCCCTCGACCCGCGCATGCCGGTGGGCGAGTCGATCGCCGAGGGACTACAGGTGCATGGCATTGGCAACGCCAGGGAGCGGTACGAAGCAGTACTGGAGACCCTGGACAAGGTCCAGTTGAGGCCAGACCATGCCCGCCGCTACCCGCACGAGTTCTCCGGTGGACAGCGGCAGCGTATCGGTATTGCCCGGGCGCTGATCCTGCGGCCCAAGTTCATCGTCTGCGACGAACCCGTATCGGCGCTGGATGTCTCCGTGCAGTCGCAGGTGCTGAATATTCTGATGGACCTGCAGGATGAGTTCGGATTGACCTATCTTTTCATCGCCCACAACCTGAGCGTGGTGGAGCATATCTCCGACCGGGTGGCCGTGATGTATCTGGGCAAGATCGTCGAGCTGACCGGGCGGGAGGAGCTGTACAAGAAGCCGCTCCATCCATACACCCAGGCGCTGCTCTCGGCCATCCCGATTCCCGACCCCACGATCCGGCGCGAGCAGATTCTCCTCAAGGGTGATGTGCCCAGCCCGGTCAACCCGCCGCCGGGGTGCCACTTCCACACCCGCTGCCCATACGTGATGGACCGTTGTCGGGTGGAGGAGCCGCCGTTCAAGGACTACGGCACGGGTCACTATGTGGCTTGCTGGCTGATGGAGGGAGGATAGCCCTTGCGCTCTGATCGGTATGCGAAAACCCACTTTGATCTCGGCTGCACTGGTTTTCTTGGCCTTGGCCCTTCTGGCCGTATGGGCAGGCGTAGCCGTCGGCGTTGACGACGCGCTATGGTTTCTTCCCGTCTTTCGGGCCAATGCCGCGTACATCGACCTCTATTGGGATGGCCAACAACTCCGCCTGGAACCGGGCTCTGCCGACTACGAGCGGCTCAACCAGGCCCTACAGACCGAGATCCCCCGGATCCGTTCCTACCCCACCGGCGCTGGTCTTTCTGAGGTCACGCTAGAGCAGTTGCGCAGCGAGGGGCGCTTGCTGGAAGCGCACTACACTCACCCTGTCCGTGTGCATAGCCGCTACCACTTTTCCGCCACTAGGGTGCTCTACATTCCGCTCAGCGGCCATCACGCCCGCTTCAACCGCGTCTTCAACATCGGGCGCGGTGTGCCCCTGGAGCTGCACAGCGTTGCCGGGATCATAGCAGCCGCCGAGATGGTCGCTCAGGGAGCGGGCTCGAGTGCGCCTTGAGACCACCGCTTCGCAACCCCCTCACAGATTGATTGCCCGAGCCCGTGGGAGGCTCTGCTCCCTTCTGGCACCAATGTCCTATAGACACCCTGTGCCCCTGGCGGCATAATTGAAGAGGGTGATTGCTGGCCTCCCGCCGGTTCGCCGGTGGGCCTGTCATGCTGGTGCGCCTTCCCGACGGTGACGGGATGAAACGACGAAACGTCTCAGTGGATCTGTCTGCCGCAGGCATTGCTGCACTCTACGTCTTCCTCGCTGTGTTGTGGCTGCTGTTGTCCGACCGGTTGGCGGGCAGCGGCGCAGGGCTGACGCGCCCACAGATTGCTGCCTGGGGATTGTATATCTCCGCCACGGCCGGCGTGCTCTATGGACTAGCCCGCCTGTGCCTGCGTCGGGCGCAGCGCCTGGGCCAGACGGCGCGCCACGCGCAGGACCGGTACGAATCTCTCCTCCAGACGCAGGGCAGCCCGGGCAAGGCGCTCGTCGTTCTGGACCTGGAGGAGCAGCGCCTCCTGAACGCCAGCGAGGCCTTTGCGCGCATCACCGACTACAACGAAGCGGAACTGCTCGCTCTGCCTTCCATCCTCGATCTGGTGCGGCCGGAGGATAGGGCCACGCTGGCTGGTTGCCTGCAGGCCTGGCGGGATGGTCAGAGCAACCCAGACTTTGCCACGGCTGCTGTGCTGGATAAGCGGGGGGAGCCCGTCCATCTGGAGTGGGTCGTCCATCAGGTGTACACGGTTGCCGGCCGTCCGCGCGCCATCCTCTTTGTCCGCGACGTCACAGTGCAGAGGCGCGCCGAGGAGGCGCTGCGGGAGAGCGAGGAACGGTATCGCCAGTTGCTCGAGATGGAATCGGACGCTATTTTCCTGATCGACAACGCCAGCGGCCAGGTCCTCGAAGCCAACGCTGCCGCCGCAGCTCTCTACGGCTACAGTCGAGACGAGCTGCGCAGCAAGAGGAATACCGACCTCTCGGCCGAGCCGGAGCAGACCCGCCAGGCCACCGGGGAAGAGCGCGCGCTGGTCCCTGTCCGTTGGCACCGCAAATGCGATGGCACGGTCTTTCCGGTCGAGATCACGGCCCGCCACTTCGATTGGCGTGGCCGCCGGGTGCACATCGCAGCCATCCGCGACATCACCGAACGCATGCAGATGGAAGAGGCACTGCGGCAGAGCGAGGGCAGGTACCGCCTGCTGTTCGAGACCATGGCCCAGGGCGTGGTCTATCAGGCCGCCGATGGCCGCATCATCCTCGCTAATCCGGCAGCCGAGCACATCCTGGGTGTGCCTCTGGACCAGATGTTGGGCCGTACCTCGATGGACCCGCGCTGGCACGCCATCCGCGAGGATGGCGCCCCTTTTCCAGGAGAAGCCCACCCGGCCATGGTGGCCTTGCGGACGGGTCGGGAAGTGCAGAATGTGGTCATGGGGGTTTTCAACCCGCAGCGCAACGAGTACCGCTGGATTTTGGTCCACGCAGTGCCGCAGTTCAACCCCGGTGAGGACAAGCCCTACCAGGTCTACACCACTTTCGAGGATATCACCGCTCACAAACAGACCGCCGTCGTTCTGGCCCGCCGTGTGGCGCAGTTGGAGATGCTCAACGACGTGAGTCGGCAGATCGCCGCCGAGCTGGATCTGGAACGGGTGTTGAAGAGGGCGGCCTCTCTGGTGCAGGAGCGGTTCGGCTACCACCATGTGGCCATTTTCACCCTGGACCGCGAGCGGGAGGACCTGCACATAGCGGCCATAGCCGGCGATTTTGTCACTCTCATCCCTGCCGACATCTGCCTGAAGCTGGGCGAAGGCATGGTGGGCTGGGTGGCGCTCCACGGCGAGATGTTGCTGGCCAACGATGTGTCCGTGGAACCGCGCTACATCAACTCCTACCCAGATGTGATTCCCACGCGCTCGGAACTGAGCGTACCGATTCGAGTTGGCGGAGAGACGGTGGGCGTGCTGGATATCCAGAGCCCGCGGTTGGGGGCCTTCGACGAAAACGATGTGGTGGTGATGCAGACCCTGGCCGATCAGCTTGCTGTGGTCGTGGAGAATGCCCGGCTGTTCCAGACCGAGTGGGACCAGCGCCGGCTGGCCGAGGCGCTGCAGGAGACGGCTGCCGCGGTCAGCGGCACGTTGCACCTCGACGAGGTGCTGGACCGCATTCTGGAGCAGGTGGAGCACGTCATCGCCGGGCACGCCTTCAATATCATGCTGATCGAGGAAGACAGCGTGCGCACGGTGCGGCAGCGCGGCTACGCGGAACAGGAGCCGGGCCAACGGATCTTCACCGCCGATTTGCTGGCCAACAAGTATCCCACCCTGCAGCGTATGGCGCGGACGGGGGAGCCGCTGGTGATCCCAGACACGGCCGCCGATCCCGATTGGGTTGTCCTGCCGGGCCGCGAATGGCTGCGCTCCTACGTCGCTGCGCCTATCTGCGTGGGCGGCGTGGTGATCGGGTTTATGAATGTAGACGGCGTCTGCCCCGGTCAGTTTGGGCCGGCCGACGCCCGCGCCCTGGCGGCCTTCGCCAGCCACGCCGCCGCGGCGATTCACAACGCGCGGTTGTATCAAGAACTGCGCACCTACGTCAGTGAGCTGGAGGAGCGCGTGCGGGAGCGGACGGCCCAGATCCACGCCCAGTACACCCGTCTGGAAGCGGTCCTGCACAGCACCTCCGACGGTATCCTCGTCACCGATGCGCAGGGCGAGATCGTGCAGGCCAATCCGGTGGCGCAAGCCTGGCTAACCCAGACCCTGGCGCCGGAGGATGCGGCGCGCCTGCAGGAGATGGTGCACAGCCTGGCGCGCCGGGCCGAGCAGCGGCCGGAGGAATACCTGGAGCTGAAAGGGCTGGACTTGCAGTTGAGCGCCGCGCCGATCCTGGGGCCAGTCGCAGAAGAGGCGGTGGTGATCGCGCTACACGATGTCACCCATCTCAAAAGCCTCGACCGCCTGAAATCCCGCTTCGTCTCCAACGTCTCCCACGAGCTGCGGACGCCGATCACCACGGCCAAACTGTACGTTGCGCTGCTCCGGCGCAGCCCGACGACAAAGCACGGGCAGTACTTGGATGTGCTGGAGCGAGAGCTGGGGCGTCAGGAACGGCTGGTGGAGAATATCCTGCGGCTTTCGCGCATCGACGCCGGTCGCCTGGAGATCGACCCGCAGCCGACCTCGCTCAATCACCTGGTTGGAGAGGCGGCCGCTGACCATCAGGCCCTGGCTGCCGAGCGTGGCCTGGCGCTGCACCAACGGTTGGCTGCGGCCGACCCGCGGGCGCTGGTCGACCCCGATCAGATCGCCCATGTGTTCACCAATCTGTTGATGAACGCCATCCGCTACACGCCGCAGGGCGGAGAGATCGAGGTGTCTACCGGTCGAGGTGAGCGTGACGGCCGCGCCTGGGCCACGGTGACGGTCCAAGACACGGGGATCGGCATTCCAGAGAACGAATTGCCCCACGTCTTCGAGCGCTTTTTTCGCGGGGCGGAGGCGCAGCGGATGCAGACGCCGGGCACCGGATTGGGCCTGTCCATCGTCAAGGAGATCGTCGAGTTGCACGGCGGCCTGATCACAGTGCAAAGCCAGGTGGGCGTTGGAACAGCCTTCACGGTCTGGCTGCCGCCCACCGAGTAGCGCGGTTGGGCCGCGCCTGCACCTTGCCGGCAGGAGTGTGCAAGATGGGTGAGGATGGAGCAGACGAGAGCCGCGCGCGGCTGGTGTTGGTGGTGGACGACGAGGAGCCGCTGGCCGAGGCGATCGCGGCGACGCTGGACCTGGAGGGGTTGCAAACGACTGTGGCTCACAACTGCGAGCAGGCCCTGGCGCGGGCGAGGGATCTTCGTCCCGACCTGATCCTGTTGGACGTGATGATGCCGGGTCGCTCGGGGATCGAGGCCTGTCACCTGCTCAAGCAGGATCCCCTGACTGCTCCGATCCCTGTTGTCTTCATCACCGCTAAGGCGGACAGGGTGGACCGCATGGTGGGCCTCGCCGCCGGCGCTGTGGAGTACCTGACCAAGCCGTTCAGCCCCACCCAGCTCATCGAGCTGGTGAAGCGGGTGCTGGCCGGCCAGCCAACCGGGTTTGGGCCGCGCCCCGCCGATCCATCCGACGTTCCGGCCGATCAACTGGTGGTCTATGCCCGTGAGCTCAAGGGGCTGTTTGAGCAGGAACGGGCGGCGCGGCTGGCTTTGGAGGAGGCGAGACAGCGCCTGAGCGAGATGGATCAGTTGAAGGCAGCCTTCCTGGGCGTGGTGACGCATGAACTGCTCAGTCCCTTTGCTTCCATCGGCCTGGCCCTGCAGGTCCTGCAGCAGCATAGCGATGACCTGCGCCCCGACCAATGGGCGGCGGTGGATAATCTGGCCACTGAGATCGCTGGCCTGCACCGCCTGGTCAACGGGGTGGTGAAGTTTGCCGAGCTGGTGAACAAGCGCCGCGAGCCGCAGCCGGGTTACTACACGCTCGATCAGTTGGTCGCCTGGGCGGTGCAGCCGGTGGCGGTGTTGGCGCAGGCGCGGGAGGTCGATTTTCGGCTGCTGCTGCCCTCTGGCCTGTCGCCGGTCTATGTGGACCCCGACTTGCTGGGCGAGGCGGTGTTTCAGATGGCCCACAACGCCGTGAAGTTCAATCTGCCCGGTGGATTGGCTCAGGTGCGTGCGTTGGAGTGCGAGGGCTACGTCGTCATCCAGGCGGTCGATACCGGCGTGGGCCTGACGCCGGAGCGTCTGGCTGTGCTGGGCCAGTCTTTCGAACAAAGCGCCGATGCGCTGCGTCGTGGGCAGGAGGGGCTGGGGATCGGTTGGGCGTTTGTGTGCTACGTGGCCGAGGTGCACGGTGGCTGGACCCGCGCCGAGAGCGCAGGCCCCGGCCAGGGCAGCACCTTTTCTCTGGCCGTGCCCGTGGCTCCGGAACGGGTGGGGGTGGCCGAGTGACTCTGACTGGTCCACCGCGGCGGGCTCGGATGACTGCTGTGGAGGAAGAAACGGATGGGCAGTGAGCAAAAGCCGTGTATCTTGATCGTCGATGATTACGAGCCGCTCCTGGAGGGCGCGCGAGCGATTCTGGAGCTGGAGGGCTACAGAGTGCTCACCGCCGCCGACGGCGTACAGGCGTTGCAAGTGCTGGAACGCGCTCATCCCGACCTGATCGTGGCCGATATTATGATGCCCAATATGGATGGCTACGCTTTCTACGAGGCGGTCCGCGCCCAGCCGCAGTGGGTCGCTATTCCCTTTGTCTTCCTGACGGCCAAAGACGGTAAGGAGGATATGCTGCGAGGGAAGGAGCTGGGAGCGGAGGATTACATCACCAAGCCCTTTGAGCCACAGAACCTCTTGGTAACCATCCAGGCCCGCCTGGCGCGGGCGCAGGCCATTCGTGCGGCGGCTCAGGCTGATTTCGAGCAGCTTAAGCGGCAGATCGTCACCATTCTCAGCCACGAATTGCGCACCCCGCTCAATTACGTGCTTGGCTATACCGACCTGGCTATTGAGGAAATCTCCTCGCTCAGTCCGGATCGGCTGCAGGAGTGCCTGCGTGGTGTCAAGCAGGGGGCCAATCGGCTGACGCGCCTAGTCGACGATTTGCTGTTCCTGGTCCGTCTGGATACGGGCCGGGCTGCCGAGGAGTTCCGTGTACTGGCCCGGGCGCATCAGGACCTGGGCTGTATTCTGGAGCAGGTGCTCGATCTGCACCGCGACCTGGCTGCCAAACGGAATGTGCCGCTGGTGTTGCATGTGGAGCCAGACCTACCGCCGCTGAAGTTATGCCAACCGTTTTTCGTCGAGGCGCTGAGCCGGCTGGTGGAGAATGGGATCAAGTTCTCGCGTCGGCAGGGCCGGCCGGTGACCCTGAGCGCTTGCGCCGCTGGGGACTGGGTAGAAGTGGCTGTGGCCGACGAGGGTGTGGGCATCCCACTGACCGAGATACCGCACCTCTTCGAGCGCTTCCGGCAGATCGACCGGGAACATATGGAGCAACAGGGAGCCGGGCTTGGCCTGGCTATTGCCCAAGAGTTGATCGCCCTCCACGGCGGCGAGATCACGGTGCGGAGCGCACCTGGAGAGGGCAGCGTCTTTACCATCCGGCTGCCGGCGGCGGATACGGCGCTGTCTTCTTGACCGCCTTGCCCAACCCGGATACAATGGGCCTGAGTGGGCATGTCGCGGGGGGAGTGAAGTGGCTCGGATCACCCATGTGGTCAAGCGCACGGGCGCTGTCGTCCCGTTCAACCAGGAGCGCATCACCAACGCCATCTACCGCGCAGCGGTCGCCGTCGGTGGCCGCGATCGTGCCGTCGCGGCTGGCCTGGCCGGCCAGGTCGTGGCGCTGCTGGAACAGACTGTGCCCCCCGACGATATCCCCACCGTCGAGGAGATCCAGGACGCCGTGGAGAAGGTGCTGATCGAGAACGGCCACGCCCGGACGGCCAAGGCCTACATCCTCTATCGCGAGGATCGGGCCCGCCTGCGGCGTGAACGGGCCAGACGTTCGGCCAGGCCGACGGAGAACATCCCCTGGGCCAAGATCTGGGAAGTGCTCGACTGGGCGGTGAGCCACGATCTGCACACCATCGAGCGACTGAACGCACGCATCGCCCGCGGCGAGTTCGCCGCCATCGTGCATGAAACCGACCGCGCCTACAATGAGGACATCACCACGGCCGCAGAGATGATCGGAGAGCGGCGTGGTCGCTTGAAGTTGGTCATCGTCGCTGGCCCCTCTTCGTCCGGCAAGACGACCACAACGATCAAGCTGACCCATCTGCTGACAAAAATGGGCCTCAAACTGGCGCCGCTCGCGGTGGATCATTACTTCCTCGACCTGGAGCTCCACCCCAAAGACGAGTTCGGTGACTACGACTTCGAGACCCCCCAGGCGCTCGCGCTCGACCTGCTCAGCCGCCACCTGAACTGCCTGATCGAGGGGCAGGAGGTGCGCATCCCGTACTACGACTTCAAGACCGGCAGACGCCGGGATGACCATACCCCGATGCGCGTCGCAGCCGATGAGATCATCCTGATCGACAGTTTGCACGGGCTGTTTCCCCCCCTGACTGTAGGGGTGGACGATGACCTGAAGTTCAAGTTGTACCTCGAACCACTGTTGCAGATGAAGGACTCTTCGGGCGAGTTCGTGCGCTGGACCGATCTGCGCCTTATGCGTCGTATGGTGCGCGACGCGGCCCATCGCGCCTACGAACCGCAGCGGACGTTGGAACACTGGCACTACGTGCGCAGCAGCGAGCTGCGGAATATCATCCCCTACGCCCACACCGCCGACTACATCGTCAACAGCGGGTTGCCCTACGAGCTGCCCATCATGCGGGCCAGGCTGCTGGCCGACTTCACTCGCTGGGTGGAGCGGTACCGCGACGACCCACTGCGCGTAGATGCCTTCCACCGTGCGCAGCGGGTGCAGCGTCTGCTGCAAGGGGTGGCGGAGGTGACAGACGAATCCGCTGTGCCGCCCGACTCGCTGTTGCGGGAGTTCATCGGCGGCAGTTGCTATACCTACTGACTGATGGCTAACTACCTGATCGTCAACGCCGACGACTTCGGCCACCCCGCGGGTACGGTGGAGGCCATCGCTGCCCTGTTCCAGGCCGGAGTGGTCACCAGCACGAGCGCCCTGGTCAACCAGCCGGATTGGCCGCGAGCGGCGGCCTTGCTGCGCCGGCACCCCGAATGGGACGCGGGGCTGCATCTGGTGATGAACGATGGCCGGCCGTTGCTGCCGCCCCACACCGCCCCCTCGCTGGTGGATCGCCACGGACGATTCCGCGATGGGTGGGCACTCCTGTTCCGCTACCCCTTCATCTCCCGCGCCCAGCTCAAGGCCGAGTGGCGGGCGCAGATGGAGAGGTTCATCGCCGATACGGGCCGCACGCCCTCCCACATCGATCTGCACTGTCACTACCCCTACGTCTTCCCGGCCTGGTTCCGCCTTAGTCTGGAACTGGCCGAGGAGTACGGCCGCCTCGCCGTGCGCACGCCCTTCGACGATGCCCTGGAGCAGAAAGCCGCTCAGCTCTCGGCCAGCTACGGTGGCTTCCCACCCTGGCTCGTCCTCCAGCAGGGCCGCTACTACCGCGCGCTGGTCGACCGGCGCGGGCTGCCGCGGACCAACTACTGGGAGTCCTCCTTCTCGCAGGACGGCCGCCGCACGGCCGAGGTGTTGCTGGATCTGCTGGCCCGCTTGCCCGAAGGCTCCACCGAGCTGCTCTGCCATCCCGGCACAGAGGGCTGGCGCGTGCAGGATTACCGGGCTCTGAGCAACCCTCGGGTGTCGGAGCGCATCGCTGAGTTGGGCATCCAACTGATCGACTACCGCGCGTTGGGGCGGTTGGGCGGAGGGAATGGATGATCGGCGGGGCAGGCATACCCCCCCCGCGCCGTCTGCCTGCCGCGGCGCGGTTGTTGCTGTCTGTTGTGTTGGCCGGCCTGGCTTTGTTGCTCGTGCTCGGTACGGCTTCGCTGGCCGCTCCGGCCGACCTGCCACCGCTCATCATCTACAACCCGGCTGTCGCCGAAACCATTGCCCAGATCACCACCCAGACGTTGGCCTATGAGCTGGCCGGCCTCACCGGTGAACGGCCTGTCCTGGTGAGCGGCGTGCCCTACACCATCGCCACACGTCACTCCTTCGAGACCCAGGCCATCTCCATGGCCACTGCCTATGCCTACGAACAGCTCGCTAGCTACGGTCTGTCCGTCACCTATCACAACTACACCTATAGCGGCCGCGCCCTGCGCAATGTGGTGGCCGAGAAGCCGGGCTGGCTCGAGCCGGACGTGATTTACCTTCTCACTGCGCATCTGGACGACATGCCCCCCGGCCCCCGCGCTCCGGGCGCCGACGACAACGGCTCCGGTTCCGTCGCTGTGCTGCGGGCCGCCGATCTGCTGGCCGACCACGACTTGGCTTACACCGTTCGTTTCGTCCTCTTCACCGGCGAGGAGCAGGGGCTGCGCGGCAGCGCCGCCTACGCCGCACACTGCGCGGATCAGGGGGAGGATATCCGCGGCGTGGTCAATCTGGACATGATCGCCTACAACAGTGATGGGCAGCCGGTGGTCGAGCTGCACGCTTCCAGCAGCGTTACGCCCTCGATAGAGCTGACCCGGCTCTTCTCCGAAGCGATCGCTGTCTACGGCCTGGAACTGATCCCGGGCCAGATTGTCGATGGCTGGGCGATCAACCGCAGCGATCAGTGGAGTTTCTTGCAGCGCGGCTACCCGGCTATACTGGCGATCGAGGACCGGAATGACTTCACGCCCTACTATCACACTGTAACGGACACCCTGGCTACTCTCGACCTGGATTACTACGCCGACTTCACCCGCGCGACTGTGGCCACCTTCGCTCACCTGGGCCGCCTGGGAGAGGGGGTGCTTTCTGGGACGGTGCGTGCGGCCGACACCGGCGAGCCGCTCTCGGCCACGCTGACCGTTGCTGCGCCCGCTTTGGCCTACACGGCCACCGCCCAAGTCGATGCCGGCGGGGCCTATTCCCTCCTCGTCCTTGCCGACTACTACACCCTCACCGTCCAACCGCTTGTGCCCGGCTATTACCCCGCCCTCGTCTCCGACGTGCTGGTCGTCAGCGCCACGTTTACCGAACAAGATGTGCTCGTGTGGCCCTGGCAGCAGCTACGGCATTGGTACCTCCCGTTCATCTGTCTTGAGGGATAGCCGGATATGGCTTGGCGTTGGCCTGACTTGCGTCGGGTGGGGCGGCTATCGCTGGGTCGCTGGCTGCTGCGCCTGGTGTTGACTCTGTTCCTCCTTTCGTCATTCCGCCCCCCCCGCGTCCTGGTCGTCGTCGGCCCGCCGCAGCGGGTCGTCACCTCCAACCCGTTGGTCGGCCTCCACACCCGTCTCACCGACGAGGTCGAGGAGTGGAAGATCCAGCGCTCGTTGCAGATGGTGCGCGAGATGGGCGCCCCGTGGGTGGTGGAGTTCTTCCCCTGGGCCTACTACGAACGCAGCCCGGGCCGCTTCGACTGGTCCCACGCCGATGTGGTGATCGAACATGCCCACGCGCAGGGGCTGACGGTCATTGCCCGCATGGGCTGGGTGCCCGACTGGGCCCGCCCCGCCCCGGTCGGGCAGGAGACGACGCCCACGTATCTGGACGCCGATCACTATGATGAGTTTGCCGCCTTCGTTGCCGCCTTTGTCGCTCGCTACCGTGGGCGGGTGGAGCATGTGATCGTCTGGAACGAACCCAACCTGAGCTTCGAGTGGGGCTATCGGCCGGTCGATCCGGCCGGCTATGTGGACATGCTGCGCGTCGTCTACCCGGCAGCCCGCGGGGCCAACCCCGATGTGGTGGTGCTGGCAGGCGCGCTGGCGCCGACGCTGGAGCCGGCCGGCAGCCCGGCCGGCCTGAACGACGTGGACTACCTGCAGGCGATGTACGCTGCCGGAGCCGCGCCGTACTTCGACGCCCTGGCCGTCCACGCCTATGGCCTGAGTTTCCCGGCGGAAGCGGACCCCGCGCCCGACGCGATCAACTTCCGCCGCACGGAACTGCTACGAGCGTTGATGGTTGCCCACGG
>Ga0129299_1002470_pt1 | contig 12268 bp, 9 predicted proteins | sample ConPoolayeCmetaG_FD_94477 | JGI IMG/M metagenome (GOLD analysis project Ga0129299, IMG submission 94477) | Hot spring microbial mat communities from California, USA to study Microbial Dark Matter (Phase II) - Cone Pool mat layer C metaG ... | reverse complement strand
GCGAAGTTCCCCCGGCCGCCCGGCGGCCACGACGATCTCGAAGCCTTTTTCTTCGTGGGATGGGTTTGACATGATCCGCATTCACCGCTCGAGCCGCCCGCCGAGTGCCTGGCAAGCGGTCCATCACGCGTCGTCGTCAGGCCCCTTGACGAACAGCTTGTGTTCGTGAAGCAGGCGTAGGAATTGCAAGTCTTGATCCTCGCGGTTGAACACGTGCTGAAGCTCGTCGAGATCTTCGAGGACGGGCAAATCCTCAAGCAACTGGCGGTTGGGGTTTGGCCAGAACAGGGCGACGGCCAAGAAGCCCGCCAAGCCGCACGCGGCGATCAGGGCGGCCCCTGCCAGCCATCGCCGGCGCCGCCGCCGCGGGATTTCCGCCTCCTGCCGGGCCAAGTCCTCGGCCGCCTTCACCGACACCATCTCCAGCGTCGTCCGCGTGAACGATTCATCGACCGCGTCGCCGGCCGCCTTGTCGAGCATCGCCCAGGCGCGCTCCAGCGCGGCCAGGGTCTGACGTGCCTTGGGGTCCGAGGCCAGAAGTTCCTCCACCTCGCGGACCGCCGCGTCGTCAAGCTCGCCGTCAAGATAGGCCACCAGGCGCTCTTCCAGCGGGCTCGGTTGGACGCCGTCGATTTCGATGGAATTGGGAGTCATCGGTTCAACCAACGCCGTTGATGGACGTCAACTCTTCCCATCATTACCCTGGCTTCAGGACTCCGCTGCGTCGGACGAGGCCTCGGCGTCGAGGCCGGGTTGTTTCCCGACCAGACGGTCGGAACAGGGCCGCTCGCCGGTCTCGAAGTAGGGTTCCAGCACCGCGCGAAGGTTCACCCTCGCCCGCGACAGCAACGACTTGATCGCCTGCGGCGACAAGGACATGGCCTCGGCAATTTCCGCGTAACTCATACCCTCGAACTTGCGCAAAAGGACGGCCAACCGCTGTCGCTCGCCAAGCGAACTCAACGCCAATCGAACCACCTCGCGAATCTCGGCTTTGTCGAGTTGCCGAGCGGGAATCTGTCCCGTCGAGGCCAGCAACGTTCGTTCCAACGGCGGCGAACTCGACGCAACGCTCGGCCCATCGCGCGAACGCAACTCGTGGCGACGGTACCGCGACCGGTTCATGTTCGACGCCACGTTGTTGGCGATCGTGAACAACCAGGTGGAAAACTTCGCGTCTGGCCGGTAGGTCTTTCTGGCCCGATAGACCCGCAAAAACACCTCCTGCGCCAAATCCTCGGCCAGGTCGCGGTCGCCCACCAGGTGTTCCAGGAGGTTGACCAATCGGGTCTGGTAGCGGACGACCAACTCCTCGAACGCCTCGGCATCGTCGTCGCGGACCGCGAGCATCAATCGCACGTCGGGATCGCGGAGGGCACGGGTGTGGGCGGAGGACTGGCTGGCGACCAAGCTAGGACCTGCAAACGAGGTGTTTCCAAGCCGTGGCGGGAATCAAGATGGACTATCCATCCCCTCCAGTTTAGGCTGGCACTCGGCCCGCGGCCAGTCATCCGCCCCGCGCCTCCCGTCTCCAGCAGATTTAACCCCGAACGCGTGCCGGGGTTTCTCCGCATTTTGGGGTAAGGCGTGACGAAGACACCCACCGATGCCCCCAGACCCCGCTACGGTTCGATCAGGTAGGCCGTCCCTTCGAGATTCACCAGCACCGGCTCGTCAAAGACCAGGTATTGGGCCAGGGCGCGGCCTTGGCGTCGGGCAAGCTCGAAGTACTTGTCGCTAAACTGTTTCACGCGAACCGGGTTCTTTTCCTGCTCCTTGGAGACCGTGGAGTCGATCCACTGGTTGTTCCGCCGGTAGAACGCGCGGTTGCCAATCTGGCGGACGTTTTCGGCGGCCTGGGCGATTTCCTTTTCCGCGCCGGCGATTTCGCCGGGCATGGCAGTTGGCGCTTGTGCCGGCATCGCGCCGCCGAACCCACCCATCGCTCGGCCGCCGCCCCTTCCGCCGTTGGCGCCGATGCCCGCCGGCGCCCCAGCCGCCATTCCCATGCCGCCCGCGTCCATGGCGAAACGACCAGCCTCGGCTTGCAACAACCCGGGGGCGGCCGACTGGGCTTGCTGGAGCGAATTCTTCAAGCTCCGCTGGGCAAAGCCCGCCTGGCCCGACGATTCCCGCAGCGCCGCCACCCGCCGGTCGGCGCGGCCGACGTTGCCCGCCAGATCGCGGATGCTGGTGCCCTCGTCGGCCAGGAACGAGGTGTAAGGCGTGATAATCCCATGCCGCGTGGCCAGCTCGACCAGCTCGCGGACCAATTCCTCGGTTTTGCCCGCGAGATCGATCTCTTCGAGGATCTCCCCCACCCGGCGGACCGCCCAAAGCTTTTCCACAAAAGCCCTGCTTTCATCCGTGCTGCGATCGACGAGTCTGGCGGGGAAGTCGAAGCGTTGGGCCTTGCCTTCGACTTCGCCCGTGACCACCACCTTCGCGTTGCCCGCCGCCCGGTAACGCCCGACAAGCACGAGCTGCTCGCCGGCGAACAGGTCCAGCGACCCCTTGGGATAGACCCGATTGATCACGCTGGGCGAGTCGCCGCCCGGCGCGTCGACGGAAATCTCGATCTTCACGTTGGTCATCACCGGGGCCTCGATGCGGCGATAAAGCCGACTGACGCGGTCCTCGATGTCCTCGTTCGGGCGCACATATTCGCTTTGGCCGTGGGAATCCCGCGTGAGGCGGTCCAGCAAGCGGCTGTTCACGTCGTAGCCCACGCCGAAGGTGAAGATGCGGGCCCGAACGCGATTCGCCTGCCGGGCGTTTTCGGCGATTTTCGCCTCGTTGGTCACGCCGGTCGTGGGAAGCCCGTCGGTGAGGAACACCACGTAATTGGGCCGGCTGGAATCCTGCAACTGCCCCAGCGCCGCCCGCAGCGCCCCGTCGATATTCGTGTTGCCGCCAGCGTAAATCCCCTCGGCAAACGCCAACGCGGCCTTCCGCGCCTGGTCGTCGAACCGCTGGAGTTCCGGCCGGAAGGATTCCACCTCGCTGTCATAGGCGATGATGTTGAACAGGTCGCCGGGCCGGAGATTCTCGATCACGAATTTCAGCGCCGCCTTGGCCTGCTCGATCTTCTTGCCGCTCATGCTTCCCGAGCGATCGATCACGAAGACCACGGTCTTCTTGGCCGGCTCGCGAGCGGCCGACTTGATTTCCGGACTGGCCAAAAGCAGGAAATATCCGTCCTTGTCCACGTCGCGCTCCGGCCGGTAGCTCAGCAGCCGCGCGCTCACCACCCCCTTGCCCACGTCGTAAAACAGACGGAAGTCGGCGCTGGGCACCTCGTGCTTGGCCGTGTAGGTGATCGTCGCGTGGCGTTCGTCGGGGCGGCGGACCTCGATCGGGTGGGTGGGACTGTAAACGTTCTTGATGTCCGATTCGCTCTCCACCGTCGCCCGAATGACAACGCTCTCCACCGGCTCCACCGTGTATTTGGCGGTGCTCAACGGGAAGAGAAAATCGGTCAGCCCCTCGACCTTGCGGCACAACTGCGAGTACCGGAGCGAGACGGTCCGCTTCTGGCCGGGCGGGATAGGAAAAACGTTGGTCCGAAACAGACCGGCGCCGATCCATTCCAACAACGCTGGATCACGATTCTTGCGGACGATGCTTTCGTAAAGCCGTCGGGCCTCGTCGGCCTTGAGCAACTTGGCGGGAAACTCCTTGCCATCGACCAACAGCGTCATTTGATCGACCGCCCCGTCGTAGGGGAGCGGGAAAATGAACGCCGCTTCCAGTTGCCGACTGCCGGTGTTGACAAACGTCTGCGAAACACGAACCTGGGCCACCTGATCGATGATCCGAGCCTGCACGTCGAGTTCCTGAATCTTGTAGGAGACCGGCGGCGGCTCAGGACGGGGAATTGGCGGACGAGGCGGCGGATAGGGGGGATGCGGCGGATAGGGAGGCCAGATAATGATCGGCGGTCGCGGCAGACGGACCACCTGGTCGGGATCGACCACGACGAGCAACCCTTGACCCAAAGCCAGTGTCGGCATCAAAACCGCCACCATCGCCATCGCCCCGACTCCAATCCGCAAGCCCCGTCCCATGATCGAGCCTCCTCTTGGTTGATGCACAACTTTTGCCCGATATCATTGACGTGCCGAGTCGCCAAGAAGTTTCGCCTGTTGGACTAGCCGCCTAAGATACAACAGAATAAGTTGTTCGGGGGATGTTTTCCCATCCTATAGAGGCGTCCTCGTCGCTTCAGACCACTGAACGCCCTGCGCGCCCCGGGAAAATGTCGCCTTCACAATGAAGTCGCAGGCGGAGCCCGCGATGCGCTCCACTGACCGCAGTGACACGAATTCCCGCCTTCTCGTGTTTGAAACTCTCCATGCGATGGAGGGGATGGGGGAATGAAGTATAGCCTCGCGCGGTCATAGGAGGGCAAGATGCCCGCGCTTTGTAATCGCAATCGGCCAGGTTACTTACTTTGTCACGCCTCCTAAGATGCGAGATTTCCCTCCCTACCTTCCGTGGATTGGCGCGTTCCTTGCCCTGTTGTGCCTGGCCGGCGCCTTTCGCCAGGGCCGTCGCCGGCGTCTGATCGAGAACTTGCCGACGTCGAAAACCACGGGCGTGTTTATCGGCCTGGTGGAATTGAAGGGAACGGCCGAGTCCGCCCGGCCGCTGACCAGCTACCTGGCCGAGCAGCCCTGCGTCTGGCACCAGTGGTGCGTCGAGGAACATTGGTCGCGGACCGTGACCGAGACCTACACGGACCACGAAGGCAAGACGCGGACCCGCACCCGCCACGAAAGCGGCTGGACCACCGTCGCCAGCGGCGGCGAATCGAAGCCGTTCTACCTCCAGGACGATCACGGCGTGATCCTGGTCCGGCCGGAGGGGGCGAAGGTCGAACCGATCACGATGTTCAACGCGACCTGCGACCGCGGCGCGCCGCTCTACTACGCCAAGGGACCCGCCCACGCCGTCAGCAATTCCGACCATCGCCGCCGGTTCGTCGAGCAGGGCATTCCCGAACACGCGGCGCTGTACGTGTTGGGCCAGGCGCGGCAGCGACAAGACATCGTCGCCGCAGAAATCGCGCACGATCCCGAGGCCCCCATGTTCCTCATTTCCACCCGATCCGAGGAGCAAGTCCGCTCGGGCATGAAGTGGGGCGAGTGGGGCTTGGCGTTCCTCGGGCTGGCGTTGCTTTTGGGAGGCTTCGTCGGCAGCGACGCGGCTTTGGAGGTTCCCCTTGAAGCCCGACTGCCAACCTACGCGACCGCCGCGGCAGGGTATCTGGGCGCAGCGGTTCTGGCCTGGATCTGGATGGTGTTCAACAGCCTCGTGGATTTGCGCCAGCGGGTGCGCCGGGCGTGGTCCTTGGTGGAGATCGAGCTGAAACGCCGCAACGACCTGATTCCCAACCTGGTCGAGACCGTGCGGGGCTTCCGCGACTACGAGCGCGAACTCCAGAGCGAATTGGCGGCCCTCCGCGGCGAGCTGGACGCGACGCCGCCCGGCGTCGCCGGTCCCGACTACCACTCGGTCCGCAAGACCGTGATTGCCGTGGCCGAACGCTATCCCGAACTGAAGGCCGACGCCAACTTTGCCGCCTTGCAAAAAAGCCTGATCGAAACCGAAGAACGCATCGCCCTCGCCCGCGGCTATTTCAACGAGATCGCCACGCACTACAACACCCGGCTCGAAATCGTTCCCGAACGCTACGTGGCTTTCCTCGCCGCGATGAAGCCGCGGCCGTTGATGGAAGCCAACGCCTTCGAGCGGGCGGCGGTGACGATCGGCGACTTCGCCGGGAGGTAGTGCGAAACCGCCGTGCTCCGCGGCCCTGCCAACGAGTAGAAGAGGGCGAAACGATCACGACGGGGTTCGCGCGACGGATTCCAGACCTTCCCGGTAGGTGGGATACCTAAGCCGCACGCCCAGCAGATCGAGCATCTTCGTATTGCGGACGCGCTTGTTGCCGAAACCTCGCCGCGACGGAGCGTCGGCGGGCTTGGCGTCGAGGAAGGTTGGCGGCCCGAGGCCCAGCAATTCCGCTAGATGGCGGTAGAACTCACGTCGCAAGACAGGGTGGCCGTCGGAGACGAGGAGCGTAACGGGCGGTTCTGCCCGCTCCGCGGCGGCCAAGACCACCTCGGCGGCATCGTCTACGTGGATCAGGTTGACCACGGCGTCGGCCGCCACGGCGAGCGGCCGCCCGTCGGCAAGGTCCCGCAAGAACGGAATACGGCCTGGCCCGTATAGCCCGGCCAGGCGAAGCACCACGGCGTTGGGACTCACGGGATGCGAGCGGACCACTTCTTCGGCGGCCAAGGCGACACGGCCCTGCTCACGGTCGGGCTGGCACGGCGTGTCTTCGTCAACCCAGCCGCCCTGGCACTGGCCATAAACCGAGGTGGAACTCACGTAAACCAGCCGTCGCGGCGGTTGTCGCAAGGCATCAAGCGCCGCGCGCAATCCATCCACTTGGACCTGCGTCCGCGAAAGGCTGTTGTCGCGGCCGTAGGCGACGGCGTAGAGCACCGTTTCCGCCGCGGGAAGCTGGCCGAGCGTTTCGGGCCGCGTGACGTCGGCGATCAGGGCCTCGAACCCCAATCCGGCCAGGTGCTCGGCGGAGTCCGCGGAGCGCGTCACCGCCACCACCCGCTCGCCACGCTCGAGCCATCGTTGCCCCACGCGCTGGCCGAGGTAGCCGCAACCGAAGATAAGCCGGGTCATCGGGGGAGGCCAGATTCAAGGTCCTTGGTTTTGCGAGGCGGTCCACGCCCACCGTGGAACCGCCATCGCCATGGTACCACCGGCGGCCCCGCGATGCACGCCGCTTTGGATGCTCTACTGTACGAGCCGCAGCTTGGGACTGGTGATGATCCGGCGAAAGAGTTCCACGAGTCGGGCCTCGTACTCGGCGGGGTTCCCGCTGCCTCGCGGCCCTTGTCCGTTCTTGTCGGTCTCGCCCATGCGGGCCATGCGATCCATGAAGTCGTAGTTGCATTCCAGGCCAATTCCCACCGGATAAACCGACCAGCGGTTGCGCTGCATGATCGATGTTTGCATCAGGGGCGCGTCCTTGGCGTTCGAGTTGCCATAGTAATTGCTGCTGGGAAAGTTCGTTCGGTAGGCGCTGATTTCGGCGGACGAGCTGGAGTAAAGATTGGGTATCCCGTCGGTCAGCAGGACCACCACCTTGTTGGTATTGCGGCGACCGTGCCCGCCTTCGCTTCGCGGTTTGATGTGGTTTCGCGCGGCGATCAGCCCGACTTCCGTGGCCGTGGACGCGGCGTCGTGCCCCACGGCTTGGAGTCGCGTGCAGCTTTGCATCGCCGCGTCGTAGTCGCTGGTCAAGGCGATCTTGATTGAGGGACTGTCGCCCGTCAAGCGATCGAAAGTAATGATCGACACCCAGTCGCGAAGGTTGGGATCGGAAATGTTCTGGTTGCATTCCTTGACCACCTGGAGGGCGGCGATCAAGGCGCGGCGCGCCGCGTGCGTCGGTTGCTCGCGCGGGGGGAAGCTGAAGGCGCCGCCGGCCGTGCTCTCGGCGTGCCAGGGGCAGAAGGGGCTGGAGACCGACAACGGCGCAAAGTTCACGCCATCCGGTTTCAGGTCCCGCCCCTGGTCCATCATGAACTGCGTGTAGGAGCGGTACCCCAGCTTCTTGTAGTATTTGTCGAAGTACGTCTTCCAGTAGTTGTAGTAGGTTGCGCTGGTCAACGCCGGAGCGGTGGCCTTGGGCTGGGCCGCGGGCATGAGCAGCGGGAGCTGGACGTCCATCGCCCAGGAATAGGCCTTCTGCTTGCGCACGGCGTCGGAATCGCTTTTCGCAATGCGGTACTGGGAGGGAATCGATTTGTTGGCCAAGGGGCCGCTCGTGGACATCAATAGGGTCAGCGGATCCCCATTTGCCGCGCTGATGCCCAACGGCGCGCCGATGCACTGCGTGGTCCCGGGAAAGGTCCCGAAGCCAAAATCATCGTACACCTGTTGCATGAGTTCCGTGCCGATCGTCGGATAGCCCTGGGACGCGAAGTTGCGGTTGATCTGATCGGTTTTATCTGGATTCGTGTCGTAGTTCATCGAGCCGGACAAGTCGATCACGAAGGCGATGTCGCGAGGGTTGGTCATGGCCACGGCCGAGGCCGATTGGTTGAGGGCGTCGTAACCGAAAATCCGGGCGAAGAACAACGGTGTCCCGCCGCCGGCCGCGGCGTTGCTCCGCGTCGTCACGCGGACCGCGTTGCCCACGGCGCTCGAAGGCGTGAACGTCCTTGACTCCACATCCCAGTTGCCGTACTCGATGTCGGCTGGATGCAACGTAATTGTTCTGCCCGCGGCCTGATGGTACCCCGCATATTTCTGTGCCACGGCCTCCATCTCGGCCCGCGTCAGGTACGTCGAGGCCGCGGCGGCCAGGGCCGACGAGTCGGCGGCCGTCTGAAGTTGCGTGCGGACCAAAAACAAATAGCCCAGGTCCACGGCAAACGCCATGAACCCCAACATCACCACCAGCATGATCGCGGCCAGCACCACAACCGCCCCCCGGCGACGAGAACCGCGAGGCTTGAGGGGGGGGCGGAATGTCTTCATGGGTCGGTTTCGCAAGGGGTTCAAGGCGGCCATGGGATGGGGGTGGGGTTGCCAGGCTGGGGCAGATGGCCGCTGGGCCTTCTTGGAAACAATTGCCGGTGCCATCGAAAAACTCCCGACCTGTGCGATGTGGCCAAAAAAAGAACGCGAGTGACGAGACGTTCCGCGGACGGCAATCTCCTCCGGTCCAAAGGGCTGCCCATCGCGGCAACCATGGAACTCGCCTCGGCGAGTCCCATGGCCTTGCGTCCCGACCTCGCGATCGGTTTGCCTTTTCGGTGTGCGGCAGTCGTTCACGGACTTCGGGGAGAATGCCCCCATTAGTTTCCTAGGTCACGAACGAGGGCCTGTCAAATCGGGGAATTGCCGCCCGTCGCCTGGAACCCTCTTCCATTGCTTCGCCCGGCAAAAATCGCCCGACGCAAATATCTGGAATATCGGGTCGATAAGATTGCCGCCATCTTGTGAAGCGGGGAACGAACCAGCACAATGGCCACGTCTGCCAAGAGACTGCGTCTTCGGACGGCAACCGCCTGCCGCAACGGAGAGGAAAATGAGAGACATCCGCATTGCCGCGGCCCAATTCGAGGCCCGCGACGCCGACAAGGACTACAATCTCGGCCGCGTCGCCGCCCTGGCGCAAACCGCCGTGGCGCAAGGCGCCGAGATCGTCAGCTTTCACGAATGCTGCGTCACCGGCTACACGTTTCTTCAGGAACTGTCGTTCGCCAAAATCGAGGAACTGGCCGAGCCGGTGCCCGACGGCCCCAGCACGCGACGTTTGATCGAATTGGCCCGGCAGCTCGACGCGGCAGTGCTCGCTGGGCTGGTGGAAATCGACGCGGGAAAGCTGTTCAACTGCTACGTCGCCGTCACGCCGCAAGGGTTCGCGGCCAAGCACCGAAAGCTCCACGAGTTCATCAGCCCGCACCTCGGCTGGGGCGACGAACTCCGCGTCTTCGACCTGTGCGGCATCCGCTGCGGCATCCTCACTTGCTACGACAACAATCTGGTCGAGAATCCGAGGATTCTCGCGCTCATGGGGGCGGAGGTGATTTTCGCGCCCCACGTGACCTGCGGACTGCAAAGCCCCATGCCTGGTCGAGGGAAGATCGACAAGCGGCTCTGGGACAACCGCGAGCGAGATCCCGTGCCGCTGGCGATGGAGTTTCTCGGGCCGAAGGGACGCGGCTGGCTCATGCACTGGCTGCCCACCCGGGCCTACGAAAACGGCGTGTATTACGTCTTCTCCAACGCCGTGGGCGTGGACCACGACACGATCAAGACCGGCAACGCCATGGTGATCGATCCGTTTGGCGAGATCATCGCCGAGTCGCGGGCGTTGGGCGACGACGTGGTGGCGGGCCTATGCACGCCGGAGAAGATCGAGCTTTCGGGCGGGCGGCGCTACCTTCGCGCCCGGCGGCCGGAACTCTACGGCAAGCTCGTCGAACCGCTCCCTCCCGGCCAGAAGCCCGAGGTCCACCCCGGCTGGCGCCTGGCCGCCAAAACCAGGTGACGGCCACTCACCCAAAGCAGAAACCCCGAGGCCCGCGGCAATCGCAAACCTCGGGGAATAACAGCGATCGTTCTCGCTCTTCCGCCGATGTATCCGCGATCATCGCGAGAGCAGGGATTTCAGATAGCTCTTGCTCGCGATGCCCGAGTGTTGGGCCACGGCCCGGCCGTCTTTGAACACGATCAAGCGCGGGATCGAATCCACGCGGTACTGCATGGCCAATTCCGGATTGTCGTCCACGTTGACCTTCACGATCTTGGCGTGGGGTGTCTCTTGGGCCAGCTCTTCCAGCACGGGCGACAAAGCCCTGCATGGCCCGCACCAGTCGGCGTAAAAATCGACCAGCACGGGAACTTCGGATCGCAACACCTGGCGATCGAAGTTGGTAGCGTCGGCATGTTGAACACGGTTAACAGTCTCGGCTCGCAACATGGTGAATCCTCCGGTTGGTTGCTTCGTGGGAAGGTTTTCCGCTTTCGGGGCGGCGCTGAGGAAACAGTTCGGCGACCACGAACACAAGGAAATCGCGCCCGCCAACAAGATCAAGGCCGCTCCGCTCAGCGTCGTCCAGTTCCTTTGCCAAAAAGACGTCATGTCCAGACTCCTCCGTTTTGGGTATGAGATAGCCAGGCTTCCGCGCTGGCTTGCACAGACTGGCTTATTTGGCGGTTCTTTTCCCGTGGTCGCACCTCATTCGCTTTTCGCCATCCAAAAGGTTCGATGCGCCCGGTTGGCCGCGGTTACAGCGGATCGCGGCCAATTTTCCAAACGCAAACGCCCCCTTCACCTCTCCACGGCCACCACGTCTGGGGAATGTGGCTTTGGCAAGCCTGCAAGACATTTGCGCGAGGCCGGGTCCACGACCGGTTGGGGGGCCGCTGCTGGCAGGGCGAAAGGCCGCGACGCCTTATTCGATCCACCCGCCGCCGAGAACGCGGTCCCCGGCATAGCAGACGGCGGCCTGGCCGGGGGCGACGCCGAGGCATGGGCGGCGGAAACGAACGCGGAAGCGGTTGCCGTCCAACGGCTCGACCGTGGCTTCCATCGCAGGACTGCGGTAGCGGATCTTGACCTGGCAAGCGAAGGGGGCCTTGGGCGGGTCGATCAACCAGTTCGCGTTGGCGGCCACGAGTTCGCGCCGCTTCAGCGCCTCGATCTCCCCCACCACGACCCGCCGCGTCTCCGGCTCCAGACGGACCACGTAGCGCCGCTCGCCAAACGCCACGCCGAGGCCCTTGCGCTGGCCCACCGTGAATCGCTCCAGGCCCGGGTGGCGGCCGACGACTTCGCCTTCCGTCGTCACGATTTCGCCGGAGGTGTCCGCGTCCGGCCGCGCGGCGCGGACGAATCGGGCATGGTCCCGGCCGGGTACAAAACAGATTTCCTGGCTGTCCGGCTTTTCCGCCACGCGGAGCCTAAGCGCGGCCGCCATGCGGCGGATCTCCGTCTTGGCGTACTCGCCCACCGGCAGGCACAGCCGATCAAGCAGGGCGCGCCGGATGCCGAAGAGGGCGTAGGATTGGTCTTTCTTCGGATCGACTCCGCGCAACAGCGATGGCGTCTCCCCCGGCGGCCCAGGCAGGATCCTCGCATAATGGCCCGTGGCCACGAAGCGGGCGCCGACTCCATCCGCATAGTCGAACAGCTTGCCGAACTTGATCCACGTATTGCAGGCAATGCACGGATTCGGGGTCCGTCCGGCAAGGTATTCGTCGACGAAGTAGTCCACGATCCGCCCGAACTCCTCCTCGAAGTTCACCGCATAAAATCGGATTCCCAACATGTCAGCCACGCGCCGGGCATCGGCCGCGTCGGCCGCCGTGCAGCAACCCTGTTTGCGGGGACGAAGAGGGGCAGCTCGCTCGCTTCCCGTTGGGCTGAGACACGAAGAATCGGCTTGCGCAGCCTCCGAGCGGCAAGCCTCGGCGCCAGGCCTTGGCTCTCCGTCCCCGGCTGCTGGCCTTTCTGGCGTGTCTTCGGTGTGCCCGTGGCGCATGAAGACCCCGATCACCTCGTGGCCTTGCTCGAGCAAGAGCCAGGCGGCCACGCTGCTATCGACGCCGCCGGACATGGCAAGAACCACGCGGGCCATGCGAACCAGGGGATTCCCATCACGAAGGATGCGCAATGCGTCGCGGAATTCGCTCCACCGAGAAAGTCTATCCGCACGTT
>Ga0129299_1002467_pt1 | contig 12280 bp, 10 predicted proteins | sample ConPoolayeCmetaG_FD_94477 | JGI IMG/M metagenome (GOLD analysis project Ga0129299, IMG submission 94477) | Hot spring microbial mat communities from California, USA to study Microbial Dark Matter (Phase II) - Cone Pool mat layer C metaG ... | reverse complement strand
TATGTTGTGGATCGCCGACAACAAGGCGTCCTCGCTGGCAAAGGAAAGCCCCGTGTAGACCAATCGGCCCCGGCGCTCGATATAGATCGTCTCGGGTCCGTTGACCATGATCTCGGTCACGGAGTCGTCTTCCAAAAGCGCGGCGATCGGCTCCAAGAAGAACCGCACGCTGGCCTCGAAAATCGCTTGACGCGACATGATTAGGCTCCGCGCTTGGCACTATCCGCGAGGTTCGCCGCCGACGCCCCTTGGCGACTTGCCGGGCCAGGCTTTCAGTCTTTGAATCACGTCCCAGATGGGGAAACCTGCTTCGAAACAACGACCTTGGGACGCCACGGCAACTCGATCCATCCCAAGGACCATAACACCCCTCTTGTATCATCCCCCCAAAGGGTAGATGTGTCAAGTGTTTTGCGGCCGGGCCGCGCCGGCCGGTCGCAATGGCCGGAGGGGGGATTGGCTTAAGACAAACTTCTCTCTTCGGGGCGGGGAGGCGAAATCGACCGTGGCCACTCGTTCCGCGCCGACCCCGCTCAGTGCGACGATCCGCCCCAACCCGTTCTCCGGATGCCGAACAATCATGCCTTGGGCGAATTGCTCGGGATCGATCGGCGGCAGCTCGCCGCCGGCAATCTCCGCCGCGGTCATCAACGAAGGGCGGCCAGCGGTTCGCGCCGGGGAATCCACGACGCGCGCCGGGGCAGGCGTTTCGATCGCCGGCTGCGGAACAAGGACGTTTACGTCGTCTTTGTGTTCCACGACTTCCATTTCCCCTCGCGGCAACTCCATGAGAAATCGGCTCGGAATCGTCAACTTCCGCTGGCCGCGAAAATCGCGATACACCGCACGGCTGATCTGAAGCTCCTGCTTGGCCCGAGTCATGCCCACGAACATCAACCGCCGTTCTTCCTCCAGTTCGTCGGGCAGGTCGCGGCTCCGCTCGTGCGGCAAAAGGCCCTCCTCGACGGCCACCAGGTAGACCACTGGGAACTCCAACCCCTTCGACGCGTGGAGCGTCATCAGCGTGACCCGGTCGTTTTCACCCTCGTAACCATCGACATCCGCCACGAGACTGGTTTCCTCCAGGAACCCGTCGAGCGTGCCCGAACCGCCATGGCGTTCGTCGAATTCGCGGGCAACGGTCAACAACTCCTCGATGTTGGCCAGCCGCTGCTGGTCGTCCTCGTTGGTCGAGCCTTCAAACTGGGCCTTGTAACCCGACTCGGAGAGCACATGCCCGAGCAGCTCCTCGACCGACGGCGCGGCCAGCGAGGCGAGTCGATCGATCAAGGCGGAGAACTCGCGCACTTTGGCTGCCGGCCTCTTTCCCAGACCCGGACAACCGCCGCAGTCGCGCGCGGCCTCGAGGAGCGACAAGCCGCGCTGGGCGGCAAACGAGGCCAGACGCTGCAAGGTCGACTTGCCGATGCCCCGCGCCGGCGCATTGATCACGCGGAGCATCGCCACGTCGTCTCGGGGGTTGTTGACCAGCCGCACATAGGCGAGCACGTCCTTGATTTCTTTGCGCTGGAAAAACTCGACCCCGTTGACAAGCTGGTAGGGCACTCCCCGCTCGTGCAGGGCCAACTCAAACGCCCGCGACAAGGCGTTGATCCGGTAAAACACGGCATAGTCCCGGGGACGACGTTTTCCGGCGGCAATCTCCGCGGCGATTCGGGCGGCGATCTCGGCGGCCTCGTCCCGATGCGTGGCATAGGTCACGCAGCGCACCGGCGGGCCCTCTCCGTTCTCGGTGAACAGCTCCTTGTGTTTTCTTCGCACGTTATTGCGAATCAACTGGGCAGCGGCGCGGAGAATGCGCTGGGTGCTCCGATAGTTCCGCTCCAACCTCACGACCCGCACATTCGGAAAATCCCGCTCGAATTCGAGGATGTTGTTCAAATTCGCCCCGCGCCAGCCATAGATCGATTGGTCCGGATCGCCCGTCACCGCCAGGTTCGGATAGTCGATCGACAGGGCGCGGCTGAGGACGTACTGGGCCAGATTGGTGTCCTGGTACTCGTCGACGAGCACGAAGCGATACTGGGCGTCGAGTTTTTGTCGTATTTCCGGGTTTTCCTGCAACAAGGTCACGACGTGGAGCAAGAGGTCATCGAAATCGGCCGCGTTGCATCGGGCCAGATGCGCCTGGTAGGCCGCGTAGGCGCGTTGGACGATCAAGCCGAGGGGATGGCCGGGCCGGGGTTCATATTGGTCGGGCCGAATCACCCGGTTCTTGGCCCAACTAATGGCGGCGGCCACGGCGTCGGGCGTGTATTGGGCAAGGTCGACGCGAAGGCTGGCCAGCACCTGGCGAAGGGCTTTTGCACTGTCGTCAGCGTCGTAGATGGTGTAGTTCTCGCCAAGCCCGACAAATGGGCCATATTTCCTCAACAGCCTTGCACAGAACCGATGGAAGGTTCCCACCCAGACCCTCGCACCAGGCGCAAGCCGCTCGATGCGAAGCCGCATTTCCTCGGCGGCCTTGTTGGTGAAGGTCAAGGCGAGAATCTGCTCGCTCGGAACCCCCATTCGAAGTAAATGCGCGATACGGTGCGTCACCACCCGGGTCTTCCCGCTGCCTGGCCCCGCCAGAACCAGCAATGGCCCCTCAACATGTTCCACCGCGGCACGTTGGGCTTCGGTCAGACCATCCAGAAGGGGGTCGGCGGGAATGGTTCCGATGACCTTAGCCGGCATGATGCAAACCCTCGTGGTGGCCGGACACGTAACAAGATTCGTATTCCGAACGGGGACAATATCTATTCCGCGCGGCCGAATATGAGTCCTTCCTATTCGAGAAACGTCTCATTTCAACGCCTGCGGAGCATAAAGGCCCGTAGGCGGGCGTCTTCGCACAACCTCTTGCCGGCGATCCTCGCGCTATTTTGCCCGCGGCCGAGAATGAGTCCTTTTCGCCTGAAAAACATGTCATCTCAACGCGTGCGGAGTAAAGCGTTTCGGGAAAGCCCATGGCCGGCGAAGTTGCCTTGCGGTCGGGCCTCTGTCCCCGTTTGGCACTGGCTGTCAACTGCCGCATGGACGAACCCTTGATTTTATCAGACGTCTTGGCCCGGCGGGATGGACGGAGGGTTCCACCCAATTTGGGGTCGCCAAACATGCCTTGCCCCCGCGGCGCGGGGAAAACTGGCCGTTGTGGTCACTTGCCCGGACGAACCTTTCATTTTCGTGAAAAAACACCGTCAGCAACCAAAACCCCCGTCAATTTGGTAGTTGCCGAGCGTGCATAAGTCCAATAGGGGGATCCACGGATTTCGTCGAGGAAGTGGGTAGGCTTGCGTGGGTGGGCCGACGACGGCTTCGCGCCGAACCTCGGAAAACATCACCCTTTCGCCTCGCTGGAATCCCCTGCTAGAGTGCTAGGCAAGATTGGGAAAAATAGTATACTCGTGGGTTTGGCGGCGGTGTGGATCCGCCGTCGGCTGACCCGATCGGTCCAAGATCGGGAGGCCGCTTGTAACCTACAATGGAGTGGATTGGGAGGGATACCCATGGGGTCGCGAATTCCGCTGAACCGCATCGACTCGGAGGCCAAGGATCTCCAGCGCAAGTTGGAAATGAGCACCGCGGAGATCGGCTTGTCGGTTCGCACGACAAATTGCTTGGAAGAGCGGGGTATTTTCACCGTGGCGGACCTGCTCAACAGCACGCCGCAGGAACTCTTGAGCATTTCCAACTTCGGCGAAAAAACGCTTGAAGAAGTCTATCTGGCTTTGGAGGCCATCGGTTTCAAGCGGAATGTTCGGCAGTCGCCCCCAGCCGAGCGGATCGGATGCGCGTAAGAGAAACCGTGACCGTTCATGGGGCCTGTCCCGATTTTCGCGGCGAAGCCCACCAAAATGGGCCTGTCCCCTGCGGCGATCTGGGCAGGTGAGTTTCTTCACGGCGAGATGCACAAACCGCCGCGAGATCGTCGTGGCGGGAGAATGTCCTTGGCGCGTAATTTTCGCATCGTACCCAAGAAACGAGGCAACCGATCGACCGGCTCCAAGGTTTGGGGCAAGGTGATCGAGTGCGCGCTGTCGGCGGCGGCGCTTGTGGCTGGCGCCATTGCCCTGGTGGTCGTGCTGGTGAAAGTGGTGATTCCCGAATGGCGGGTCAATCACCAATTCGTGGAACACACGTGCGTTGTCCTTCAGACGCGGTTGGCCAAACAGGAGGGCGCCGACGGCGCCCTCTACCGGCCCGAGGCCCGCATCCAGTATTCGGTCAACGGCGAGACCTACGTGACATGGACGTACTCGATCCGGGGCCGTTATGCGGCGAGTCGGGCCGAGGTGGAAAAGATTTTGCAATCGCTGGAACCGGGCGAGGAATACACGTGCTGGTATGATCCGGCCGACCCGAGCGTCGCCGTCCTGGTCCAGACCTACAGTTGGTGGTCCTGGCTCACGCTGGCCATTCCCGGCTCGTTCATCCTCATCGGCATCGGCGGCGTGGTTCACAGTTTGATGACCTGGGGCAAGTCGGCGGAGCGACAGGCGGCGATCGCGCAACGTACCGCACACGGCGCGTCGTTCGATCCCAGCCGGCGCAGCCTGCCCGACTTTCCTCACGTCCCCAAGCCGGCAAGCATCACCGACAGCCCAGGCACCACGCTGGCTTATCGGCTGCCTAGCGTGACCGGTTCAGGGTGGAAACTGTTGGGAGGGGCGGCGGCGTGCCTGGGCTGGAATGGGATCGTGGCCCTCTTCGCGTGCGTGGCGATCAGCGGTTTTCTCGAGGGCCGCCCGGACTGGCTGCTGACGGTTTTGCTGATCCCCTTCCTTGTCGTGGGCGGAGGCATTATCGTTTATTTCCTGCGCTACGTGCTGGTGGCCAGCGCGATCGGCCCCACCCTGGTCGAGATTTCCGAACAGCCGCTTCATCCCGGCAACCATTACGAGTTGTTCGTGTCCCAGACAGGGCGTCTGCGCGTGAAGTCGCTGGAGGTGGTCCTGGCATGTGAAGAGCAGGCCACGTTCCAACAGGGAACGAACACGCGGCGCGAGAGCTTGCGGGTGTTGGAACAACCGGTTTATCGCCGCGAGCAATTCGACGTGCGGCACGGCGTGCCCTTCGAGGCCCGCTGTCTGCTGGAAGTGCCCGCCGGCGCAATGCACTCGTTCAAATCAGAACACAACGAAATCAGTTGGAAAATCATCGTCAAGGGCGAGGTGGACGGCTGGCCGAGCTTCACCCGGTCCTTTCCCGTGATCGTCTATCCTCCGTCCAACGGCAGCAACGGAAACCACAAGCGATGAACGGCCCCTTGGTTCGAATCCGGTTCGACGGCAACGGTGGGACCTATCGCCCCGGCGACACGCTGTCGGGCGAGTATCGCATCGAATCCGTCCCGGCCAATGAGGTCAAGGCCGTCGAGGTCTCGGTGTTATGGTACACCGAGGGCAAGGGCGATGAAGACCTGGCGGTGCACGACTTTTGGCGACGATCGGCGGACGACGGCGACTTCGACCTTCGCCGCCCCGGTCGCTTCAGCACGATCCTTCCCCGAAGCCCGCTGAGTTACCGGGGAGTCCTGGTGAAGATCCGTTGGTGCGTGCGTGTGCGCGTGTTTCTGACGCGCGGGCGCGAGGTGATGGGGGAATTGGCGTTCAAGCTGGGCGACGTGCCCGCGGCCCGGGCCCCCCTGGCCGCCGCCCTCCGCGTCCAGGAACGTCGCGAGCTGCCGGTCGCCAAGGCCGTCCTGGCCTAAGGCGGCAGGGGCGAAGTGCCTGACACGGCGAGAGCAACGGTTTCGCGGGTGCGCCGCCAGGGGATGTCGCCGTTTGAGGGTCGGCTGTAAAGAACTCCGAACGCTGGGACCTTCGAGACACCTTTTCGCCGAGTTGCCAAACCGTTGGACAACCCTTTCTCCACCCGACACACGCGCCCCGGCGCTATCCCCTTCTTGTTCCCGCCCGGCGACAACGCCACGCAAGTCATCGACCGGCTCCGCGCGAACCATTGGTGGGGCGAGATCATCGGCCCGCACGGCAGCGGCAAGTCCACGCTGCTATGCGCCTTGATCCCCGAAATGCACCGTGCCGGCCGCGGCACGTTGCTGATCGAATTGCACGACGGACAGCGGCGTCTCGGGATGGATCTTGGCCGAGAACTCGCCCGGAAACGCGATCCCGTCGTGATCGTCGACGGCTACGAGCAGCTTTCTCTTGTCAACCGCTGGCGGTTGAAGCGATTTTGCCGTCGACGGTCCCGCGGCCTGGTCGTCACCTCGCACCGAACGACCGGATTGCCGATTCTCTTCCGTACCGAGCCAACCCCAAGATTGGCCGAGGAAATCGTCCGGCACTTGCTTCCCGGCTTTCCTCCCATCGCCGATGCGGCCGATCTAGAACGACTCTTCCTTCGGCATGGAGGAAATCTGCGCGAGGTCTTGTTTGAACTCTACGACTGGTACGAACACCGCGGGTCGCGGTAAACGGTGAGCGAGCGGCTGGATGGCGAATCTGCCCAAGGCCCGAAAGTAAAACACTGTTGCGTCCTGGGAGCGCGGCCGCAAGGTCAAGCATTTTCTCAGTTTCAGGCGTTGGCTCGCATCCGGGGCCGCGTCGAAGGCTGTTTCCAGCAAGGCAAGGTCGCCGCCAAGGCGGCGCACGGCAACCTTGCGGGCTGCGGAGCCGATCCCAAACCCGACCGCGCGACCAGATGGCCCGCCATTTTGGTTCTTCCTCGCCGCCGCGACGGCTGCGTTGCGACAGACCTTAAGGCAGGCAATCAGCCCTTGCGATGTCGAATCCTGGACCGCATCCGCCGTTTCTTGCGGCCGAGCTTGCGGCGACCCTTTCCGGTTTTCTTGACCCCCACAACGTCCCCCGTCACACTCCAGACTTCGAGTTGCTTCCAATGATCGCAAGGCACGAATATAGCAGACCGCCGCTGGCCTCGACAAGGGGGTCGCCGAGCCAGTACAGTAATAACGTGCGGAGGGCGCGCGCCTGACCGGCCAAGCGCGTGGTCGGTGTGGTATGGATTCCTGAATTGCCGGCGGAGGCCGGAACGTTCTCGTTATGTCCACCCTTTTGGTCCAACCAGTTTCCAACCCAGGCGAAAAAAAACTGTTCATCGACCTGCCCTGGACGCTTTATCGCGGCGACGCGAATTGGGTCCCGCCGCTAAAACGGAACGAGGAGGAATTGGTTGGCTTTCGCCCCCATCCGTTTTACAAGCGGAACCAGGCCCAGGCTTTTCTGGCCTATCGGGATGGGAAGGCCTGTGGGCGGATTGTGGCGATCTTGAACCATCACCACAACGAGCATTGGCGCGAACGGCGAGGGTTCTGGGGGTTCTTCGAATGCACCGACGACCAGGAGGCCGCCTCGGCCCTGCTGGACGCGGTCCGCGACTGGTTCGCGGCCCAGGGCATCCACCAGCTTCGGGGACCAGCGAATCCGGCATTGCACTATGGGCTGGGCCTGCTCACCGAGGGCTTCGATTCGCCGCCCACGTTCTTGATGCCCTACAACCCCAGCTACTACCCGCGACTCATCGAAACCTGGGGATTCCGCAAGGCCCAGGATCTCCACGCCTACTACGGCCACCGTCGCCAACTGCCGCAAAGCACGGCGCGATTCCAACCGCTCGCCGAACAGATCGTCGCCCGCTACAACATTCGCCTTCGCACGCTCCAGCGCAAACGGTTCCGGCAAGACGTGGAGGACTTTGTTTCGATCTACAACCGGGCCTTGCCCGACCATTGGGGCTTCGTTCCGATGACCGCGGAGGAAGTGCAGCACATCGCCAAGGGGCTGCGCTGGCTGATTGTGCCGGAACTGGCGGTCGCGGCCGAGATCGACGGTCGCCTGGTCGGCGTGGTGCTCGCCCTGCCCGACTACAACGTCCGGCTGCGGCAAATCAACGGCCGACTGTTTCCCTTTGGGTTTTTCCGCCTGCTTTGGAACAAGCGGGCGATCAAGAAGGTTCGCGTGGCGGCGGTCTATGTCCTGCCCGAGTATCGCCTGATGGGCGTCGGCCTGGTGCTCTTGAGGGCCTTGGTGCCCAAAGCGCTGGAATGGGGCATGGAAGAGTCCGAATACTCTTGGGTCGCGGAATCCAACCAGCTTTCCCGAGGCGCCTTGGAAAAAGGCGGCGCCCAGCGGATCAAATCCTACCGCGTCTACGATTGGCCCTGATCCGGAGTCGCCCGGCCATGAAACAAATCATCGCCGTGATCAAGCCCTACCTCGCCGAGAAGGTGCTCGACGCCCTCAAACGCGCCCCGTTGGAAGCCTGCACGGTCACCGAAGTCAAGGGCTACGGCCGCCAGAAGAGCTATTTGGACAAGTACGCGGACAGCGAATACTCGATGGCCTTCCTGCCCAAGGTGGAAATCAGCCTTTGGGTCGATGAACTCCGCGTCGAGGAAGTCGTGCGAATCCTCGTCGAAATCGCCCGCACCGGCCGCATGGGCGACGGCAAAATCTTCGTCCTGCCCGCCGAAATCCAGGGCGAATGGTCCGACGGAACGGCCTAGGAACGCGGGTCGCGAGGTTGCAACATGAATGCGGAAGCGGGATATGACGTTCTCGGCCTGGGCTGCGTGGCGATCGACGACCTCTTGTACGTCGCGCAGTACCCCGCCGCCGACTCGAAGGTCCAAGTCCGGCGCCGCCAACGGCAGTGCGGCGGATTGACGGCCACGGCCCTGGTGGCGGCCGCCCGGCTCGGCTCGCGCGCGGCCTTTGCCGGCGTGCTGGGCGAGGATGAGTTGTCCGCGTTCGTCCTGAACCGCTTCCGCGAAGAAGGAGTCGACGCGCGGCACGCGCGACGCCGCGACAACGCCCGCCCCATCCACTCGATCATCGTGGTCGACGAATCGACCAAGACCCGCACGATCCTTTACAGCCTCGAGGGCGCCTTCGGCGCCGAGCCTGACTGGCCGGACGAAGAAGTGATCCGGGCGTCGCGGGTGCTGTTTGTCGACCATTTCGGGATCGAGGGAATGACGCGCGCGGCGCGCATCGCCCGCCGATCCGGCATTCCCGTCGTCGGCGACCTGGAAAGGAACGACCCTCCGCGGTTTCCGGAACTGCTGGAACTCGTGGACCACCTGATCGTTTCTGCCGACTTTGCGGCCCGGCTGACGGGCGAAAGGGAACCTGACGTCGCCGTGCTGCGGCTTTGGACCGACTCGCGGCAGGCCGTCGTGGTCACGTGCGGCGATCAGGGCTGCTGGTACGTTGGCAGCCATGCCCCGGCAGTCGCGCGGCATCAACCGGCCTTCGCCGTCGAGGTGGTCGACACGACCGGCTGCGGCGACGTGTTCCATGGGGCCTACGCCTCGGCCCTCGCCCGAGGGTTGGACCTGCCCTCGCGAATCCAGTTCGCGTCGGCGGCCGCGGCGATCAAGGCAACCCAGCGCGGCGGGCAGGCGGGCATCCCCTCCCGCGCGGCGGTCGAGCAGTTCTTGCGCGACCGTTCATAACCCGGGCAAACCGAACTTCCCTTCCTGACGACCGCCAAACGCGCCATTAGCCCTACCGCGTCAAGACGTGGCCAGAAACCAATGCCGCTGCCGAGCCGAACTGCCGAAGTTCGACATGGCCGCGAATTTAGGCGGTCGTCGGTTCGCAAGGGATGGTTGCGGACCAAGCTCCCGCTGGGCCAGTCCCCGTCATTGCCCCGCCCGGACGTCATACGCATAGAGTTGGTCGCTGTGGCGAACGTAGAGGCGCCCGCCGCAAACCACGGGATGGGCCCAGGAGGGGCCTTCGCCGCCGGAGGGGATTTTGAACCTGCTGATGACCTTGTGGGCCTTGGGCGTGGCCTCGACCAGGCCCAGGTCGCGCTGCTCGCTCAGCGTGTAGAGCATTCCGTCGGCGAACGTGAGCGAGCCTTTGCCGACGCCCCGCTCCGAGTACATCCTTTTTCCTGTCTTCCATTCCAGGCAGATCCAGTTTCCCCGGTAGGCCGCGCCATACAAGTAGCCGTCCAGGAAAATCACGCCGCCGTGATGGTTGTCGAGGTCTTTGTTCTTCCATACCTCCTCGACCGACGCTTTCTTGCCGTTGACGGTCAGTTTCAACAGGACCGAACCCGTCCCATAACCCGAGCAAATGAACACATGCCCGTCGCGATAGATCGGCGAGGTGGCGTTGACGTCGTAGGAAGTCTGGTGCGGAAAGGTGCAGAGCAGATCGCCGGTGTCGGCGTTGACGGCGAGAAAGGCCTTGGAATTCATGGTGAGGATCATCCGCAGGCCCTGGTCCTCGACCAGCACCGGCGAGGCGTAGCTGGTTTTCACGCCGGTCGACGGGGCGGTCCAGACGGTCTTGCCGGTCTTCTTGTCCAAGGCGGCCACGCTGGCCTTGTCGCCGCCCGGGCAGCAGATCAGCCGATCGCCGTCGATGAGCACCGACTCGGCCAAGGCCCAGGTGATGTTTTGTCCATCGAATTGCTTGAGGATGTTTACGCTCCAGATTTTTTGACCGCTGTTGGCGTCGTAGCAGGTCAATTCGCCCAGCGGCGACTCGTGATAGACGCGGTCGGCGTCGATGGTGGGCGTGCCCCGCGTTCCCGGGTAATCGCGGGTCCAGGCCGGGCCATTGTCGGCCCGCCACCGCAACTTTCCATCCAAGTCCAGCGCGGTGACGACGGTCTTTTCGTCGATATTTCCGGCCGTATAGATCAGCCCGTTGGCCAAGGTCACGCTCGCATAGCCATGCCCCAGACCCTTGGCGGTCCAAAGCAACGGAGGCCCAGCCTTCGGCCATGCCTTCAACAGGCCGGTGTCGGACGAGAGGTTGTCGCCCTTCGGACCGTGAAAACGTGGCCAAAAAGGACTTCCCGAGGGGGCCGTGGCGGTGGTCGAAGTCGAGACGGCATCGCTGGGCAATGCCGGCTGAGCCGCGGACGCAGCCCCGACCGTCGCCACGTTGTCCGGTGTTCTCGCGGCGGGAGACTCCTCCGTTTTTCCCGCGCAGCCGACCGTCACGGCAACCCAAACGACCATCCCGCCCGAGACTACTGACCAAGGCATCGACATTCTCTCCTTTGTTCTCCTATTCTCCCCGATTCGGTGACCTTCCACCGCGATGCGCCTTTGCTCGATGGCGCTGAGCAATCCAACAACATACCGCGCCTGCGGAGCAAAAGCCATCACGCGGCGGATTCCACCATGACACGACGGCGGATTCAGTAATTGCCCAGCGGTTGGCCGTCGTTTCTGGCCGCGAGGCGTTTGAGCGCCTCGCCGTCGATCGTTTCCTTGAGGAAATGGACCGAGGCGTCGGCGAAGAGGAAGTGGGCCCCGCCGGGATGGCGGCTGCTGAACGCCTGGTCGCCCGATCCATTGATGCGGAACGCCTCGTCGGAGTCGAGGAACCACATCGTATCGCTGATGTAGATCGACCCGCCCTGCGAGCCGCGCATTCCCGCCCACAACGCGCCCACGTGGCCCACGGCCAACGGATCGAGCTGGCATTCTCCCACGGTCACCGTGTTGGACGAGCCGTCGGGAATCGTTTCGAGCGACACCGCGCTGTTCAGATAAATCATCCCGTTTTGATTTGTCATGTCCTCGTAGGTCGTGGTCAACAACGGCAAATTGCCCGTCACGCCCCGGTAGTTCGACTTGGCATACAACCCCTTGCGGTGATTCAGGTCGGGACCGGTGTCCGAAGGGCAAACGAAGACTTCGAGCCTGGTTTGGGCCGCGGCGATGGGCGGGGCGAAGCTGACGCCGCCGGCAAACGGTTGTCCCACAACGTCCAACGCCTGATACAGCGGCCGCTGCTCCAAATGCGGCAGCAGGTAGGCCGACCAGGTCCAGTGCGGGCCTGTATAGTCGGCCAACGTGCCGTAATACCCCGGCGGTAATCTCTGATGCACGCCGTGATACTGGTGCAAGGCGAGGCCGATCTGACGGAGATGGTTCCCGCAGCGGGCCCGCCGGGCGGACTCTCTCGCGGCCTGAACCGCCGGCAACAAAAGGCCAATCAGAATGGCGACGATCGCCATCACGACCAAAAGCTCGACCAGCGTGAAGCCAAGGGCCCTGGATCGCATCTGACGCCTCGCCTGACGAGCGAATCGACCGCCCCGCGGCGTCCTCTTGCGGCAATGGCGGAGTACTTCACTTTATACGATGCCAGGCAAGAGAAGAAGCGGACCACGCCAAGCGACGGGAGCCATGACTGAAGATCGGGTGCGAGGCTGCAAAAATGCGATCCATCTTAGATCTTGGGAGGGGCGTGGCTCCCCAGCCTCCGAGTTTCAAGCCAGCCCGAACCGCCCGCCTTTCAAAGGCCACGAGGGGGTC
>Ga0129299_1002466_pt1 | contig 12282 bp, 10 predicted proteins | sample ConPoolayeCmetaG_FD_94477 | JGI IMG/M metagenome (GOLD analysis project Ga0129299, IMG submission 94477) | Hot spring microbial mat communities from California, USA to study Microbial Dark Matter (Phase II) - Cone Pool mat layer C metaG ... | reverse complement strand
TCCAGCAGCAGCCGCACCACCGCGGGGTTGCCCGACCAAGCAGCAAAATGTAGGGGCAGGCCGCCAGCCCCGAAGCGGGCGTTGACTTTGGCACCTCCCTCCAGCAAAGCCTTGGTGACTGCAGGGTTGCCCAGGCGGGCAGCCTGGTGCAGGGGGCTGGCTCCGCTGCGATCCAGCCGGTTGGGATCTGCCCCGGCGGCCAGCAAAAGGCGGGTGTTCAGGCCGCTTTCTACGAAGAACAGAGCCGTCTTGCCCCGCTCCTCAACGGCGTTGGCGTCTTTTCCCAACCAGAGGGCCAACTGCAGCCGCAGCGGGTTGGCGGTGGCCAGAGCTTGGGGATCTTCCGGCAAGCTGTACCCATAGAGCCCCAGCCCTCCCAACAGCAGGGATCCCAGCCCAACGACCCCAGCCCACCGCCTGCGCCTCATGGACCTACTCCTCAAAGAAAAGGATGGCGATCCCTTGGCTGGGCAGGGCCTGGGCCGAGAGCAGCAACGGGTTGCTGAGGGCAGGTTGCGCGGCAGCGGCGGGAAATAGGCGCAAAAACTCCTCAAGGGGTTGCAGCTCGCATTGGGACTCCTCGGCGGCGGCGGTGCGATACATAGTCGGGATGACCAACTTGGGCTGCAGCGCTTCAACGGCTGCCTTGGCCCCGGCAGGATCGTAATTTTTCGGCCCACCCCCCACCGGCACCAGCAACAGGTCAGGGCGGGAGAGCAAGATGGACTGTTCCCGGCCAATCGGCAGAGCGGCTCCCCCCAAATGGACAATGTCGATCCCGGCCATGCGCCAGCGCCAGCCCACGTTGAGGCCAAAGCGGGGGCCCCGCGGCATGCGCACCCCCTGCACGCGGATCCCATCGATGAAGTAGTCCCCCGGCTGAAACAGCACCCTGGGGTTGCCGGGCACCACGTCCAGGGCCCCTTCGTCGAGAAGGCGGCTGCTGAGCAGCACCAGATCGGCATTAACACTGGGAGCAGGGTAGCCGGCTGTACAGCCCGCCGGGCGGAAGGGGTTGACCAGAAAGCGCTTGCCCTCCCCCTCGAACAAAACGCAACTGTGGTGCAGCCAGGTCAGTTGCAGGCTCTGGGGGGTGAACTCCAGGGATCCCCCTGGGGAAGGGGCAGTTTGGGCAACCGCCCGCTGCCCCCCTACGGCAAGGGATCCCAGCAGGCCGGCGCTGGCTTGCAAAAGTTGGCGACGCTTCATGGGCACGGGATCCCTGACGCGACGACGGCAGCCGCTGGCTGGGGCAATCCCGAGACATGGAGCTGAGCCAGGCGCAGGAAGTTGCCCAACAGGCGCTTGCCCTCAGCGGTCAAGATGCTCTCCGGGTGAAACTGCACCCCCTGAACGTGAGGATAGCGGCGGTGGCGCACCCCCATGATGATCCCACTGTCCGTTTGAGCCGTCACCTCCAGCTCTTCAGGACAGGTGGCCGGCTCGATGACCAAGCTGTGGTAGCGAGTTGCCGCAAAAGGCTGGCTTAGCCCCTCAAATACCCCCACCCCTTGGTGGTAAATCAGGGAAGTTTTGCCGTGCATCAACTCAGGAGCGCGCACGATCTGGCCACCGTAGACCTGGCCGATGCACTGGTGCCCCAGACAGACACCCAAAATGGGCAACTCTGGCCCCAGCTCCCGAATTAGCTCCAGCGAGATGCCAGCATCCTCTGGCCGGCCCGGCCCGGGGGAAATGACCACCCCCTCTGGCTGTAGCTGTTGCAGCTCGGCAACCGAGAGCTGGTCATTGCGAAAAACCCGCACCTGCGCCCCCAGTTCCCCCAGGTATTGCACCAGGTTATAGGTAAAGCTGTCGTAGTTGTCGATAACGACCAGCACGATAGCATCCGGCGATGAGACTCCATTTTATCATTGCCCAGGAGGCTGCTGACCCTCGGCTCGGCATTTAGAGCCAATACCCTAAGGAAGCTTGTATTCTAGGAGATATAACACATAAGCAGCAGCGAGTTGGCTGGCTTTCCAGATGTCAATGCCGACTTCTTGGATCCCATGAATGCGCTTCTCTCCCCGGCAACCGATTTGCTGGACGAGTTGCGGCAGCTTTTCCCCTTCGAGCTGGACGAATTTCAGATCCGGGCGATTCAGGTGCTGGCGGCAGGGGAATCGGTGGTGGTCTGTGCTCCCACCGGATCCGGCAAGACGCTGATCGGAGAATATGCCATCTATCGGGCCTTGTCCCAAGGCAAGCGGGTTTTTTATACAACTCCTCTGAAGGCTCTTTCCAACCAAAAGTTTCGCGATTTCGGCCAGCAATTCGGCCCAGAGCGGGTTGGCTTGCTCACCGGCGACATCTCCATCAACCGGGAGGCACCGATCTTGGTGATGACCACCGAGATCTTCCGCAACATGCTCTACGGCACGCCGCTCTCTCTGGCGGTTCAGAGAGGGGCCTACGCCAGTGAGATGGAATCTTGGGAGGAGGCGGAGGCCCTGAGACGGGATCCCTTGCGGGATGTGCAGGCGGTGATCCTGGACGAATGCCACTACATGAATGACCAGCAGCGGGGCACCGTCTGGGAAGAAGCGATCATCTATTGCCCCCCCACAATCCAGCTCATCGCCCTTTCGGCCACCCTGGCCAACAGCGACCAGCTCACCGACTGGATGAACCAGGTGCATGGTCCCACGCGCCTCATCGACTCCAGTCACCGCCCGGTGCCGCTGCAATTTCACTTTGCCAATCGCAAAGGACTGTTCCCCCTGCTGGAGCAAACGGAGTCGGGCCAGTGGGTTCGCAATCGCCGCCTAAAAAGCAAACCCTCCAAGTCCGGCCAGTCCTCCTATGGGGGGGTGCCAGATATGGTGCAGGTGGTGGAAAACTTGCGCCAGCGGGACATGTTGCCGGCCATTTATTTCATCTTCAGCCGCAAAGGCTGCGACCTGGCGGTGGCTGGCGTGGGGAACTTGGACTTAATCGCCAGCGAGGCAGAACGGCAGCAGTTGGCCGAGCAGATCGACTGCTTTTGCCGGGAAACGCCGGAAGCTGTGCGTCGGGATCAACTGGATGCCCTCTACCGGGGTATTGCCGCCCACCATGCCGGCATGTTGCCCGCCTGGAAGGGCCTGGTGGAGCACCTATTTCAGCAGGGGTTGGTGAAGCTGGTCTTCGCCACCGAGACCTTGGCTGCCGGGATCAACATGCCCGCCCGCACCACGGTGATCTCTTCTCTTTCCAAGCGCACCGACAGCGGCCACCGCCTCTTGACCGCTTCCGAGTTCATGCAAATGTCGGGCCGGGCCGGGCGACGGGGCAAAGATGTGATCGGGCATGTGGTGACGTTGCAATCGCCCTTTGAAGGGGCCCAAGAGGCGGCGCGGCTGGCTACGGCGGGGGCGGATCCCTTGGTGAGCCAGTTTACCCCCACCTATGGCATGGTGCTAAACCTGCTGCAAAAGCACTCTTTGGAGGCGGCGCGGGATCTCATTAACCGCAGCTTTGGCCAGTATTTGCTCTCGCTGCAAAAACTGCCCGAACAACAAGAACTGCAGCAGACGCGCGCCGAGCTGGAAGAGATCGACCGCCTCTTGGGAGATATTTCTGCTGAAGATATCGCCCGCTATGAGAAAATGCAGGCGCAACGGCGGGAAGAACGGCGCATCTTGCGCTACCTGCTCAAACAGCGAGAAGCCGAGCCGGATCCCACCCTGCGCCTGCTGGCCTTTCCCCACATCCAAGCCCAAGAGGAAAAGATCCGCGCCCTGGAAGCCCAAATCCGAGAGAATCCCGCCCACCAAGTGGGGAAAAAACTGCTGGGCTTACGAGAAAAACGGCAGCGCTTGCTCAAGCGCCTTGAGCATCTGGAGCGGCAAAGCGATTCGGTGCAGGAGTTGCGCTGGCAGCAATTTATGGCCTTGGTGGGGGTGTTGCAGGAGTTCGACTGTCTGCGGGAGTATCAACCTACCGCCAGCGGAGAGGTGGTGGCCGCTCTGCGAGGGGATAACGAGCTCTGGCTGGCGCTGGCTCTGCTCTCTGGGGAATGTCAAGGCTGTGCTCCTCATCATCTGGCCGGAGTTGTAGCTGCCTTGGTTTCAGAGCCTCCCCGTTCAGGTACCTACAGCCGGCTGCGCACCTCGGGGCTGGTGGAGGATGTGTTGCATGGGTTACGGGGCTTACGGCGGCAACTGTTCCGCAGCCAGCGGCAACACCAGGTGTTTCATGTGCCGATTGGGTTTGAGCCCAGCTTGGCCGGGATCGTGGAACATTGGGCGCAAGGGATTCCTTGGAAAACCTTAGAGGCCAGCACCAACCTGGATGCCGGAGACTTGGTGCGCCTGATCCGTCGCACGTTGGATTTGCTTTCTCAGATCCCCTATGTCCCCCATCTGCCGTCAGAGTTGCGGGAAAATGCCCGCGAAGCCCAAAAAATGCTGGATCGCTTCCCGGTCAGCGAGCTGATCTAGAACTAGAATTATTGAGCCGCTGGCTTGACAGCTTCTGTGACCTCTGCTGGCGAACCCACCCTCAGAGATGCGTCGAGCACAACTGAAGACGATGCAGTATAGTCATAACTTTTGAGGTAGAGCTGACTTCTGACTTTCTCTTTTTCAGAGACACAAGTGTAGCTATGCCACTGTTTGCAGAAAGCCTAGCTGCTAGCCTTTTGACCAACCTCAGTGTAATCCTACTTCAAAGCTTTCAGAAGTGATTGAGCTGCTGGACAGATTCCAGGGGCATTCATGGATGACACTCTATCTGGGAAAAAAGCCTTTGGGTTTTGTCAGGGTTAAGAAAATGAGGTGAGTACAACGTGCCTGACTTCAACTATTGGAAAGATAAGTACAAACATTCCTGGGAAGAGTCTGCAAAGCGAGAGCATAAGGTTGCAAAGCTTCTGGAGTCTATGTCTGATGGCAGAATTAAAGTTGAATTTAGAGGTTTAGGGACAGGCCAGTCGGAGTACCTACCTGGGAATGCAACACAGCATGGTCACGAGAAAGGTGATCCAGATATCTTTGTCGTTGGAACAAACGTGTACCTTGAAATTACTGGGCCATTGACAGCCTCGGTCGATGAACATCAGCCTCTGTGGATTAGACCTGACAAGGTTCAAAATGCTCAAAGAAAAAGAGAAAAAGAACATGAGGTTTGGTTAGTGCATCACTTGCCTCGGAACGACCTGTTACGTACGGTGGCACTCGACACTAAATTTTTTAATGCCTTGCAAGATGGAGAGTTTCCAATCGTTAATCCTAAGATTCGTGGAGCAGAAGAAAAGTATTACTCCATTCCAGCAAACCATCATTGTGTCGGATCAATAGATGTTCTGATTGAAAGGCTGACGAGAGGAAGGTAACCCGAACTATACATTAACTACTATACATTAACTAATTGGTAGAGCTAAACATTACGCTAAATGTTGGCTAATCAACGAGGTTTGGATCAGTGGCATTGGTTGTGCAGAGCTCGAACTGGGCTTGGCACTTCTGATGGCCAACTCCGTTAGGGCCATGCCCCACCCTGCTTGCCGTGTCCCACTGTAGCCTGGATCTCAGTGGACTTGGCCAGACTTCCCTGGACACCAAAAAGCCCAGAAGCCTTGCCAGATAAGAACTTCCTGGACTTGGGTGGATATCAGTGGACTAGCTGATAACGGAGAGAGTGGGATTCGAACCCACGGTGAGTTGCCCCACACAGCATTTCCAGTGCTGCGCCTTCGACCACTCGGCCATCTCTCCAGTGCACAGATTAATGACTTTCCAGCAAAGCTAAAAAGTCAGCTTTGTGATCCTAGCAGAGGATGGAGGTCACCAAGAGGATCCTTTGGCATCCCCAGGCCGAAACATTTGCAGCATCACCTCCCAGCGGGAGCACCGCCAGTGGTCGATGTGGGATCCGATCAACCCTGCTTCGTTGATCTGGATTTCTGTCCAGCCGGGGACGCACAGGCGGGGACGCCACGGCAAAGACAGGGATGCCCTCAGCGTCCACTCGGTGCGGATGTGGCTGCCGACCTGTTGGATGTCGTGCAGCTCGAGATGGATATCCTGCAGCCATCGCCCCAGGCCGGTGATCATGGCCCGATAGCGATCCAGGCCGCGAAACTCGTTGAGGGGATCCCGAAAATAGACCTGGGGGTCGTAGATGGAGTAGGTCTGATCCCGAGGAAAGCGGGCGTAATCGGCCCGCAGGATGGCCACCAGATCGGGGGCGGCCTGAGGGGGAGGGCTCATGCCTTAACCTCAGCGGGAAGGGATACTGTCTCCCCCGGGGCAGGGCAACACAACTGGATGGATTGGCCGGTGGCAGCGTTCAGGGATCCCAGTTTTTCCCGAAACTCCTCCAGGCTCCCCAGAGGACGGATCTGGGCGGCAAACCAGCCGTGGTAGTCCACCTCTCCCATGGCTGTGGGGATCACCTGCTGCGGGTGCAGGGCGGCCACCACCTGCAGGGCCCGCTCCGGCCCCATGATCACCTCGCCCAAGAGGGGAAAGATCTGCCCCACCACCGGGATCAGCAGGGTGTGGATGGGGGCAACCTCCTGCTGCAGCCGCGGGCGGATATCCGGTTGGGAGAGGTGGGGCTCGTAGTAAAGCCGCGTCTGGGTCGGTAGCTCTTCCAGCAAAAAGCCCAGCTCCCGCACCGGCCCCAGGGGTGCGCCGGGAACCGCTGTGATGCGTAGATCTCCCCACTGCACCGACTGCCAAGGAGCCAGCGCCTGCACCGTGGTAAAGCCAAGGCTCCGCGCCACTCGGGCGGCTGTCGGCGCAGCGAAAACCGGGATCTGCTTGTCCAGCCGCTGCAGGGTGGGGGGGTGGCAATGATCGGGCTGGCCTTGGCTAAGGAGGATGGCGTCGATTTTGGGCAGGGTTTCCGGCGTAAAGGGAGGCACCTGGCGGTGCTCTAGGCGGATGAACCAGGGCAGACCAAAGAACACCAAAGGATCCACCAGCCACGGATCCAGCAGGAAAGTCTGGGTCTGGCTATGGATTAGCCAACTGTTGAGGTCGATGCGGGTGAGTTTCATGGTGCTATTGGCCGGTAATGGAGAGATCGGCTACCCAAATGCGGGGACATAGCCCGCCCGGCGTGAGCTGCGGCTCCGGCTCGACATAGAAAACAGACTGCAAGAGTTCTAGAAAATCCCCCGCTACTGTTGCCGCCTCAATACTGATGCGCTCCCCCTGGCGCACCCACCAGCCCTGAAAGGGCAGGGAGAAGGATCCCTGTAGGGGCTTAACTCCAGCATGGAGAGCCTGCAGCTCGTCAATCCACACTACGTTTTCAGCCGTGGCCAGGTCGTAGGTGCTCTCCGACGGCGCCCCGGCAAACACGTGGTAGTAGTGGGCCGCCACCGTCACTTTGGCGCCGATATTGGCGTGTCCCGTGGGCTGGGCCCCCAGGCGTTTGGCGGTGCCGGCGCTGTGCAAAACGTGGGTCAGAACTCCATTGGTGATCAGGGAAACGCGGCGGGTGGGGGTGCCTTCGCCGTCAAAGCTAATCGCGCTCACGTTAGTCGGGTGCAAGGCATCGTCACACACCGAGAGCAGCGGCGAGGCAATCTGCTTGCCCAGCGAGTCGGGGGTGGACAGGCTTTGGTTGTCCAAGATGTTCTGGGCGTTGAAGAGATTGGAGAAAGCCCCCAACAGGCTCAAAAAAGCCTCTCCCGAGAAGACCACCGTATATTTCCCCGAAGGGATCCGCGCGTACTCCAGGTGGCTGATGAGTTTCTCAGCCGCTTCCTTGACGCAGCCCTGAATATCCAGCTCCTCCAGGCTGCGGGCCACCCGCATGGCGCCGGCGCTGCGGGGCTTGCGGCCCTCCTGTTCTGCTTTGCCGTAGAGAAAAATCGAGGCCAGGGTGTGGCCCTCCTGCCGCAAAGCCTGGTCGCTGTTGAGGTAAAAGCGGTCGATCTGCCGCTGGGCCAGGCCGTTGTAGGGTACCCCCTGGATAGCGGGATGGGATCCCAGCAAAGCCTTCTCGGCGGCCACCAGTTGTTCTAACAACTCGCCGGCTAAGGCCAGAGGCTTTGTGTCGTTACAGGGCTGGGCGATGGGCAGCTTCGCTTCTGGACTCAATTGAGGCGCGTGTTCCCGCAGGCCGAAGTGGCTGGCTTCAAAGGCCGTCTGCAGAGCCAGTTCCAGCCCCGCCTCGTCCACATCGGTGGTGGAGGTTACCCCCACCTGCCCCTCCTGGTTCCAGGCTCGCACCGTCACGCTGCAGCGGTGAGAGGCTTTTACCTGACGGGGCTCCCCCTGATCCACCTGCACGCTGGTCTCGTCCACCTGGGCCCCGTAGAGATCGAACTGGGGGATCCCCAGGTGTTTGGCACAGCTTTGCGCCTGTTCGGCCAAGGCCTCAACTTGTAACATGGACCCTCCCTATGCTCTCACTTCTCGTTGCCCTTTCCCGCCCCTACCGACGGGCCAGCCAGGCGGTCAAGTCCTCCACGCTGTTGAAATCCAACAAAGCTTCCCCCAGCGCCTCCAGTTGCGAGGTTGGCAAAGTCCAAATCCTGTTTTCCAGAGCCGGGTCAAGGGATCCCAGCTTCCGCCGCAAAAGCCGCAAAACCAGCGTTGCTTCCCCGTGTTGCAAACCCTGCTGCAAACCCTGTTGCAGTCCCTGTTGCAAACCCTGTTGCAGGCCCAGTTGCAGACCTTCTTTGCGCCCTGCTTCCAGCCCCTCCCGCAGAGCTTCTGAGCGCCACTCCTGGTAGATCACCGATTCCCTCATATCCAAAGACCTCATGATTTGCCGAATCAAACCCCGATCCAATGCTAGTCCTGCCAAAACGGCTGTTGCTGCTGCCAGTTCTCGTCGCTCGCTGGGGTCTGGCAAGCGCTCCAGCTCGGCAACGACTTCCTGCAAGGTTGCTACAGGATCCTCCACCTGGCTTAAGACTCGAAAAGGCAGCAGGGCTGGCCAATCGACGCTGGTTGGCAAGTTGCATTCCCACAGGCGAATGACCTCGAACTCATGGCTCAGCCTTTCTAACCGGAAAAAGGTTTGGAAGACCCGCTCCGAGCGCGTTTTGCGAAGATAGATGACCACTTGCCGCACCGATAGCTGGGGATATTTCCGATAGAGGCGCAGCCGATAGTCGGCCATGCGAAAGGGGATTTCAGGATCCGGATCCGTTTGAAATTCCAGATGCAAAATGCCCTGCTGTAGCCCTAGCAAAATGACCGAATCGGCTCGAATGGGCTCCTCTGACAGTTCCGTGGGCAGCATCTGCACCGGCTCAGCTACTTCTCCTATTAGCCAGCGGGCAAACTGTTCCGGAAAGCGTTCCGCCAGGTACTTGCAGATGTTGTCGTAGGCCATGGGGGATCCCTGGACCTAGCGCCCGCCCACGGTGATGGCGTCCACCTTGATGTGGGGCTGGCCCACGGTGACGTAGATGCTGCCGCTGACAGAACCACAGAAGCCAGGTGCCAGGCGGAGATCCTTGGAGCACATGGAGATCTTGGTCAAGATATCCTTGGCTTCTCCAATCAAAGTGGCTCCCTTGAGGGGCTTGGCGATCTTGCCGTTTTGGATGAGATAGGCTTCTTCCACAGCAAAGTTAAATTGGCCGGTGGGGCCGACGCTGCCGCCCCCCATGCGCTTGCAGTAGATGCCTTTGTCGATAGAGGCAAACAGGTCGTCCAGCTCGGCGTCGCCGGGGGCGATGTAGGTGTTGCGCATGCGGCTGGCGGGGGCAAAGGTGTAGTTTTGCCGGCGGCCGCTGCCGGTGCGGGGATGGCCGGTGCGCATCGAGCCGGCCCGGTCGGCCAGGAAGTTCTTCAAAATGCCCTTTTCGATTAGCAAAGTTCGCTGAACGGGCATGCCCTCGTCGTCCACGTCCAGGCTGCCAAACGCCCCCTCAGAGAGCCCCTCGTCCCAGGCGGTGAGGTTTTTGTGGGCAATTTTCTGGCCTTTTTTGTCGGCAAAGGGGGTGGTTTTGCGCTCGATCTGGGTGGTTTCCAAGAGATGCCCGCAGGCCTCGTGGAAGATGACGCCGCCAAAAGCGTTGGACATGACGATGGGGTAGGTGCCCGATTCCACATAGTCGGCATAGAGCATCTGGCCGGCAGCCTCTGCCAGCTCCTGGCTGTGGGCCACGAGATCCCAGCGGCGCAAAAAGTCGGGATCCGCGGTGCCCCCCGCACGTTGGCTGACGGAAGCGCGATGATCCCCATCGGCACAGAGTAGGGTAGAGCTGACCGACTGGGTGAGGCGGATGTCGCGCACAAAGGTGCCGTCGCTGCAGGCCACCAGGATCTCCTGCCAGTCGCGGAAATAGTTGGTGCGGCGAGATTGGACATGGTGGGCTTGCCGCTTGAGCTCCTCATTGGCCCGCCGTAGAATCTCCCCCATCTCGACGATGGGGCTGCATTGTTTGAGCCAGCCATCTTTGCTGCGGCGCTCGGCGTAGTCTTGGAGCAGCCCTAAGTTGGCAGTGGAGACCAAAGCAGCAGGGCCAGGGGGGGTGAGGCCCATCAAGAGCAGGCCTTTTTCTAGGGCGGCTTTGAGGCCGGCAAAGGAGAGATCATTGGTGCTGACGTAGCAGTCAGCCAGCCCACGAAACACCCGCACCCCCGCGCCGGTGGAAAGCCGAGGGGTGATGCTGGTAACGGCATCGTCTTCCGCCAGGCAGCTAATGGAGTTGACCCGCTCCAGGAAGATCTCTACCAGGTCGGCGCCGGCAGCCCGCCCCCAGCCCAAGAGAGTTGAAAGGGGATCCCGCCAATCCTCGCCGAAGCGCTGCAGGGTGGGGCGATAGTCGAGGTTGGGCAGTTCTTTGGATAAAAGCAGCATAGTAGGCCGAGAGAACTCAAAAGAGGGAAAGAGCAGGCTGAGATGCCGTCATCTTTTGTTCCCTCAGTTTAACAAGACGTAAAGGCTGCCCTTTTGGGGAAGAAGACTCTGAGCTTGACAAGGGCAGAGGAGCAGCCGAAGATCGCTGCACGAGGAACCCCCAGCTTGCAATGGCTGCCAAGAAAAGACCGTCGGAGCTTCAGCCCAGCCTATTTGACGATCCCATCCAACCGCCTGCACTCACAACGGAGACGCTGCCCCAACTGGATCAGATCCCGCTCTCGGCCCAGGTGCCCATCCCCCCTGGCACCTACCCGGATCTAGAACAACTGGAGCAGCACTGCCGGGTTTGCCAGCGCTGTGAATTGGCCGCCAACCGCACCCATGTGGTGGTGCATCGGGGCAACCCCCAGGCCAAGATTGTGATTGTTGGGGAGGGGCCGGGGGAAAACGAAGATCTGCAGGGGCTGCCTTTTGTGGGCAAGTCGGGCCAGTTGCTCGACAAGATCCTGGCCTCGGTGGGCCTAGATCCCGAACGCGATACCTACATCTGTAACGTGGTCAAATGCCGCCCTCCCAACAACCGCGTCCCCACCCAGGAGGAGATGGACGCCTGTCGGCCCTATCTGCTGGAGCAGATTCGCCTGGTGGATCCCTGGATCATTTTGTTAACGGGGGCCACGTCGGTTCGCTCCCTTTTGGGGGATAAGCGCGGCATCACCAAGATCCGCGGCGAGTGGATCCAGTGGCAGGGGCGCTGGTGTATGCCGATCTTTCACCCGGCCTATTTGCTGCGCAACCCAGACCGCACCCCCGGCAGCCCCAAGTGGCTGATGTGGCAAGATATTCAGGCGGTGAAGCAAAAATACCTAGAACTTGCCGGCGCAACGTCACCCCAGCCGGACTTCTGAGCTACTTTCCCTTGGGAGAGGGGGGTATGGGATCCCTAACTTGCAGGCTTGAAGCCGCTCAAGAGGCCGAAGCGCAGCAAGCCGGTGGCATAGGCCCGCCGCATCAGGCCCAGCCCCAGCGCCCCACGAACGGTGACCCAGCCGCTGCGCACCAAAGCCGGGATCCAGCGCCAGTTGCGGGCCGAGGCGATCACCTCGTCCCAAAAGGGGGCCACCCGCTCCGACCAGTCGGCAGTGCGCAACTGCTCGAACCCCACCTGGCGGGCCAGAGCTTCATACTCCGACAAGCTGATGACATAGGGGAGGCAGTACACGTCGTAGATCTGCTGCAAAAGCCGCCGATCCTGGCGGCTCAGGGATCCCTCGCGGTGGCACCAGGTAACCACCATCATCTGCCCGCCCGGCTGCAGAACCCGCCAGCCCTCGGCCAGAAACCGCCGCTTATCCGGCATGTGCTCGCCGCTTTCCAGAGACCAGACCAGATCGAAGGTGTTGTCGGCAAAGGGCATTTCCAGGGCGTCGGCCACCCGAAAGCGCACCCTGTTGCTCAGGTCGGCCTCCTGGGCCCGCTCCCTGGCCCGTTGGGCTTGGACAGGGCTGAGGGTAATAC
>Ga0129299_1002465_pt1 | contig 12282 bp, 6 predicted proteins | sample ConPoolayeCmetaG_FD_94477 | JGI IMG/M metagenome (GOLD analysis project Ga0129299, IMG submission 94477) | Hot spring microbial mat communities from California, USA to study Microbial Dark Matter (Phase II) - Cone Pool mat layer C metaG ... | reverse complement strand
GCCTGCCCGTCGCTCTCGCCGCAGATACTGGCCGGCGATCCGCCGCAGCTCCTGGTAAACCGCAGGCATGATCTCGCCCAGCTCGCTCATCATGGCGACACCCGGTCGCGTGCGCGTTCCCGCTCGTCCCAGGTAAGGGTTCGAAGCTTTGCAGGACATGCGCAAAGCGGAACCGTCGGAGCAGTACGCACTTATCGTGCTTGATTTTCGTGGCCGCAGGTCGCCTGGGCAAGCCCGCAGAAGATCCCCGCGGGAGGCTACAAGGCGGGATGCTCCGCAGCGCGTGCGGCGGCCAGCGCCTGCCCTTCGATCTCCACCAGCCACTCCGTCCGGCAGATCGGAGCGATCACCACCAGCGTTGGCACGTCGCCGAACCGCCGCCGGACCGCCCGTCGAACCAGCGGTTCGCCCTCCGGCTGGCGCAGGTACGCGACGAGCACGCAGAGGTCCGCGCCAACGGCGCCGGCTTTCTCCAGCAGCGCGGCGAGGTTGTCCAGCGTTCGCTCGGTCTGCCGCTCCAGGCTGCCGGGATGAACGACCCGCCCGTGCGCGTCGATGCTCGCAGTGCCCGACAGAAAGACTTGCTTGCGGTCCTGGTACCTGACCGCAACGGCTCGCTCGAACGTCACGCCGTAGAGGTCGGTGGGACTCAGCCAGTCCGGTGCGCGCAGGTACTCGAGCTGGCCCGGCCCCAATCCCCCGACCGCGTATGCGTCCAACATGACGCGCGCCGCCGGAACGGCCGATCGGCCCTGGATGCCCGTGCTGGCGATGTAGTGGGTCTGCGGCGTGAGGCCGCGCTCCGCGAAAAAGCTCCGGCGCGCCGCGGCCATCTCGCCGTAGTCGCGGTCGATGTCGCGCAGGTAAACCCAGGTGCGGACCGTGTGGTCCGCCAGCGACATGCGCCGCTGCCGCAGCCAGCCCTCGTAAGCCTCGAAGACTGCGCGGGTTTCATCGGCGACGGGCTGGCGGTCGACCGCCGTCATTCCGACCGTCCAGCAGTGGGTGAGCTGCCCCCGCGCCAGCATCAGGTTGCCAGAGTGCCGGGTCTTCTGTAGCCCGCCGCGCGGATCGCGGATGTGGTAGGCCCACAGGGCGATCCTCGCCGGAGCGGTCGGGGCCTGGCCGACCCAGGACGCGGCGAACACGCCGGCCCCGTCCGCGCCGTTCGAAAACGGGCAGGCTGAAAGCAGGGGGGCCTGGCGCGGGAGGTCGTCGCAGAAGAAGCGTCGCAGAACCGCGCTGCCGCTATCCAGGCCGGCCGCTTCGACCGCGCAACGCAGCCAGTCGAGTTGCACGCTGAATTCGGCGTCCTGCGTGGGCAAGGCCGTCAGGTGGGCTTCTTCCACGCCGCTGTCGCCCTGAAAGCTCGCCAGCTCCACCACGACCGGGATGCCGGGTGTCACCGGCTGCGAGTATCGAACACGCCCGGTCTGGCTGCCGGAACCGTTCACTTCGTCACTACCTCGATTGGAATCGCCGGCAGAAAGCCGAGCGAAACCCGTTGGACGCGGCTCGCGGTGTTTGCGTCCCGGGCCGCGCGCTCAACTTGTGCGAAAACCTGCACTATCAGATTGTCCTGCAAGCCGATCGGCGCCGTCTGCGCGTCCGCCGCCACCTCCAGGACTACTCCGTCAGCACCCGTCGCGACGCCGCACAGCCTGATTCCCGGCGGCGGCTGGTCCAACTCCGGCTCCACCGGCGGGGTTATGCCGCCCGGCGGGGCGGAAATGCGTATCTGGGCGACTCCGCCGGCGGGAATGCGGACCGGCACATCGCTGGCGATGCGGGGCGTCCATCGCGGCCGTCGCCCGCCGGCGACGGCCGCCATGAGCTGCTGTGCCGGCGTCAGGTGCCGGTAGAGGAAGGCCTGCATCAGGTCCTCGGCGGGCACGGCCGGCCGGTGCACAGGCTTGCCGCCTATTGTCGCGTGAGCCTCTAATCTCAGCGGAACCGGCTCAGGCGACCGCGTTGCGGCGCTGAGCGTCAGTCGGACGCTGTCCCGGCCGGCGGGGATGCGCGCACCGGCGAGCGCAAGACCGGGGGGCGCGTCTTCCAAGGTAAGGTCGATCGGGCCGTCGAAACCGTCCTTCCGCAGCGCGTATGCGTGCAGGACCGCGGAGAGGCCCCGCACGTTGACGCTTGCCGGACTGATGCGCAGCTCGAAGTCGGGTTGCGGCGGACTGACCCGCAGCCGATAGGCGCAGGCCTGGCTGCCCTGCGCCTGGGCGTCGCTCAGGTGAACGTAGCACGTCCCGTCAGCGGGCAGTCGCGTGCGCAGGTACGAGTCGGCGGCGTGCGTCAGCAGGCCGTAGTCGGCGTGCAAGTACCCGTCCTTGTGCTCGTAGTCGTCGTTGATCGCCAGCAGCCGCCCCGCGTCGTCGGTAAGCCTGATCAGCGAATCCAGCGGCGAGCCGACGCGCCGAGCCACCACCTCGACGACCATTTCCTGGTCGGCCGTGCCGGAAAACTGGAAGACATCCACGTCGCCGGGACGATCGACACGCCCGTCCACAACGACGGGCGGTCTGACCGCTTGAGCGTTGGCGGAAGAGTCGTTCGGCTCGATCTCTTCGCAGGCCGGCAGATCGGCCACCTCGTAGCTGATCGGGTTGGAGCGGACCTTCCCACGACCCAATGGCTTGCGCCGGATGCCGGGAATGCCCTGACCGTCCAGAAACAGCCGGTCTGTGGGCAGGTTCCAGCCGGCGGCTTTGACGTAGCGCTGCTGACCGGTTCGACAGCCCAGCGGAAAAACCGAGGTTACGAAGGGGCATTCGCCCACGGTCAGTCGATACACGAAGTCCTCGCGCCCGCGGTACAGCGAGTCGCGGATCTCGACCTCATACACGCTGTCTTCGGGAACCTCGTATAGCAGAACCGGGTCCGGACTGAAGCGATAGTCGTCGACGAAGGCCACCTCGCGCCCGGTCGAGTCGCGCAGCGACAATGTTGCCTGAAACCACCCCGGTACCGCGTCGGCCATGTATGGAACCAGCCGCCGCGCGTACGCCTCAATAACCAGTCGCTGGCCCTTTCTGGCATTGAAGCGAAAACGGTCGACATCGCCGGGCATGATCTGCCCGTTGATCAGCACCGGCAGTTCGAGCGGCGGTTCCGCGGGCAGCAGTCCCGGCAACCGCTCGTTCGGCAACTCCAGTTCGTTGACCTCCGGCAGCCAGCCGACCTGGAAAGGCAACGGGTTGCTCAGCCCCAGGCCGGTGAGCAGGCGGAGTTCACGATCGCCCGGCTCCGCATCGCGATCGATGCTCACCTCGATGAGGACGCTTTCGGCGATCTGTGCGTTGCGCTGCGCCTGCCGGAGCTGCCGCAGGCCATAAGCCACGTGCAGCAGCTCGCGCAGACTCTTGTTCTCGAGCTCATACAGCAGCGGATGCTCGGGCAGCTCCGCCGGCCGGGTGTCTGCCGGCATGCTGGTGGTCGGCCGACGGGCTCGGAAGCCCGCCGCCGCCAGCAGACGCGGCAGGCGTTCGGCCTCGTCGCCCGACGCGGCCAGTTCGGCCCAGCGCCGCGCCAGCAGCTCCGCCATCCGCTGAGTCAAGACGTCCCGCTGCTCCGGGCTGATCTGCCGCAGCGGCGGATAATGGCGGACGACGGTGGCGTTGACGCCGTCGCCGGTGACGTGTACCGCGCGTGCCCCGCGCAACGACTGGCCGCCGACCACTACGCGGAAGCTGGTTCCGCGTTTGCCGCCGGCGGGACTGAGGTAGCCGATGTGCGGCTCGCGCTGCGGCTCCTGGCTCCATGCGTTGACGGCGCATAGCGCCATGACCACAAGCATCGCCGAGACGGCTCTGGTCATGCCGGCATGATCTCCCGAAGTCGTCCGGCGCTGGGAGCACTCTCGTCCGGGCCGGGCAGGATGCGGACATCGAGGCCGCGCGGGTTGGGCAGCGGCCCGTCCGGATCGATCCCGAGCAGCTCATAGATGCTGCCGATGAGGTCCTGAGGATACACCGGCCGGCTGGCCACCTCCTCGCCGGTCGCGTTGGAGGCTCCCACCACCTGGCCGCCCTTGAAGCCGCCGCCGGCGACCACCGCGCAGAAGCACTTGCCGTAATGGCCGCGTCCGCCGTTCCAGGGCGGCTCCCACTGCACGCGTGGAGTACGGCCGAACTCTCCGCTCCACCAGACGATGGTGCGGTCGAGCAGACCCCGGTCGGCCAGGTCGGCCAGCAGGGCGGCCATGCCCTGGTCCATCTCCGGCAGCTTGCGGCGCATGATCTGGAAATGCTGCTTGTGCGTGTCCCAACCCTTGTAATTGATGGTCACGTAGGGCACGCCGGCTTCGACCAGCCGGCGGGCTACCAGGCAGGATTGGCCGAAGGTGTTGCGGCCGTAGCGCTGCCGGACTTCCTCGCCCTCCGTGGACAGATCGAAAAGCTCGCGTACGTCACCGAACATCAGGTCGTACGCACGCTGCTCGCACTCGTCCAACCGCAGGAATTGCGGATTGGTCGGCATCAGCTTCCCCAGCGAATCCAGCGCGTGCAGCAGCTCACGCCGCCGGAGCTGCCGCTCGTCGGAAATGCCCTCGGCCACGATTCCCTCGACGGCGAATCGCGGCTGGTTCGGATCGCCCCCGGTGGCGAACGGCTTGTACTTCTGTCCCAGGAAGCCGGCTTCGGAGAATCGCCCCTGGGGCTCGGTGAGCACGATGTACGGCGGGACCTGCCCGTGGTAGCCGTGGTCATAGCCGCGCAGCAGCGAAACTACTGCCCCCACGCACGGATAGACCAGCCGTCCGGGCGGACGACCGGTCTGCACGAGGTACGCGGCGGTTTCGTGCGCGTTGATCCCGTGCGTCATGCTGCGGATGATGGAGTACTTGTCGGCCTGCTGCGCCAGCAGCGGCAGCAGCTCGCCGATCCGAATGCCCGGGACGTTGGTCGGAATCGGGTTGGAAAGCGGGCCGCAATAGTCGCTGCCGGCTTCCGGTTTCGGGTCGAACGTATCCAGGTGCGACGGCCCGCCCCACATCCATATCTGGATCACCGACCGCGCCGGAGCCGGCCTGGAAGCGTTTTCGCGCGCCGCCGCCGGACAACGCAGCAGGGCCAGCCCCGCGGCGGCCGCGGCCCCGCGCCGCAGCAGCTCTCGCCGGGACAGCCCCGGCTGACACCGTCGTCCTGTTTTGCGCTCCGGCGCCATCCGCATCCTCAGGCTCCCTTAATGCCGATAGAGGAATTCCTTCGTGTTGACCAGAGCCCAGACCAGGTCGAGCGCGGCTTCTCGCGCCGACAGGCCGGAACCGCGCAGGTATTCCTGGGCCGCCGCCGCTTCCTGCGGCGTCGGATAGCGGGAGAGGATGTTGAGGTAGAGCGAGCGGATCAGGCGGGCGGAATTGGCCCGATTCATCCGGACCAGTGCCCGCAGCCGTTCGCTGTCCTCGATCTTGTTGCGAATATGGCTGGAGTTGAGCAGATGCAGCCGCTGGGCGTCGGTAGGGCGGTTGTCGCGCTCGGACTCCAGGCCGGTGTCACGCGCCGGCCGGCCGAACAGCTCCAGAAACGGACTGGTGATGCTGCCGTCGGCTAAAGCGATGCTTCGCTGGTTTTCCGGGATGAACGTATATGGTTCCGGGATGACGCTGACGTAGCGCTCGGACGAGCCGCAGATCGCGTTCAGCGCGTCGATCAGTACTTCCGCATCCAGCCTGCGGACCGGGTAGAACGCAAACAGCGCCTCCGCGGCCGCGTCATCGCCGCGCGGGATGCACGACTGCTGGTAGGTCCGCGAGTTGGCTATCAGCCGGTAGACGTGGCGCAAGTGGAATCCCGTGCGAATCAGCTCCTGTTCGAGGTATTCCAGTAGCTCGGGGTTGCTCGGCGGGTTGTCCGGGCGGATATCGTCCGGCTCGTGGATGATCCCACGCCCCATGAGCCAGTACCAGATGCGGTTCACGGCCGCCCGCGCCAGGTGCTGATTTCCCCGTCCGGTCAGCCAATCTGCGAACACACGCCGCGCGTCCGTTTCCGGCGGAATTTCCACTTCGGTCCCGTCGGGAAGCCGCGTACGCAGCGGTTCCGCCGCCGCCGGGTCCAGGTAGACAATCTCCTCCTTCCATTCCGCCGTGGCCTTGAAGGCTACGCGCGAGAAGAGCGCCTCCAGGTCGCGGCGACGGTCGGGCGGCCAGTGTTCGATGCGCTGGCCCATGAAGGTCAGGGCCACGGCGGCCGCGATCGCCGACGGTTCGCGCCCCTGAATCGCCCGGTAGAAGTTGACCGGGGGGATGCGGAAGTTGCTGCCGCTGGAGGTGAGCAGCTCATATGCGAAGCGGTCGTATGGCTTGTTCTGCGCGATCGAGTCGCGGATCCAGCGATGGTAGGCCTGGACCGCGTTGGGCCAAAGGTTGATGGGGAACTCCGACTTCACGCGCAGCAGGTCGCACCACTTCAGCGCCCAGTAGTCGCCGAACTCCGGCCTTTCCAGCAGCTCGTCGATCAGCCGGGCGCGCTTATCCGGCTGCTTGTTCTCCAGGAACTCGCGCACGGCCGCTGCTTCCGGCAGCGTGCCGATCAAGTCCAGATACGCCCGCCGGATGAAAACCGCATCTGAGCACAGCCGGGCCGGTTCGATCCTGTGCCGGCGGAGTCTGGCCAGAACGTGCTCGTCGATGGGATTGGCCGGAACAAATTCGCCCGGGAGCTCGAACGGATCGGCCGGCGTCGGCGGCGCGCCGAGCGCCTGCATCACCGTCATGAACACCAGAATGATGACCAGCACGCGTTTCATCGAACTCAAGCGCCGCTGGCGCGTTCGGGCGCGCCGTGCCACCCGATAGGCCCAACGGCCTGGGCCGGCATGTATTGCCGGGCGGCAGCGCGGGTTTCGGGCCGGGCGTCCGCATGTTATTGTACCCGAGTGAGCATGTTGGGCTGGACCGGTCTGCTGCGCTTCGAGTCGCCGGGATACCTGTCGCTGCTGGCGCTGCTGCCGCTGCTGGTGGTGTTTTCCTTCCGGTCGTTGGCGGGGCTGGGGGGCGGCCGGCGGGTGGTGGCGATCATCATGCGCGTGGTGGTCGTGGCGTGCATGATCTTTTCACTGGCGGGCATGCAGCGCACCCGGACCAACGAGGCGGTCTGCACCATCTTTCTGGTCGACCGCTCCAACAGCATTCCTCACGAGTATCAGCGGCAGGCGTTCGAGTTCATTCAGGAGGCCGCTGCGGCCCGCCAGCCCGACGACCTGATCGGAGTGGTGGCTTTCGACGGCCGCAGCGCGGTCGAACAGCTCCCCATGGGCGCCTTGGCGATTGATCGACTGAGCGATCCCGTGGATCCGGACCGGACCGACCTGGCCGGTGCGCTGCGCCTGGGAATGGCCCTCTTTCCCCCCAACTTCTCCCGTCGCATCGTCTTGATTTCGGACGGAAACGAAAACGTAGGCAACGGGCTGACCGAGGCGGAGCACTACGCGTCGGCCGGCGTGCCGATCGACATCGTGCCCATCCTTTACGAGCATTTGAACGAAGTGGTCTTCGAGCAGTTGCGCGCCCCGCCGACCGCGACGGCCGAGGAAACCATCAACCTGCAAATGGTGCTGCGGTCGCAGAAGCCCATGACCGGCCAGATCAAGCTGGAGCACAACGGGCAGCTCGTGGACCTGGCCCCCGGTCGCCCGGACGTCGGTTTTCCGGTCCAGCTCGACGCAGGCGCCAACCGCTTCGAGGTGCCGGTGCCCCTGCGCGCGGCGGGGGCCCACCGCTTCCGGGCCATCTTCGAGCCGGATGACCCGCGCATGGACGCGGTCGTGGCCAACAACGAGGGCCAGGCCTTCACCGTCGTGGCGGGCCAGGGCAAAGTCCTCATCCTTACTACCCAGCAGGATTTGGGCCTCGGGGCCCCCGCCGCCCCGTTGCTTCAACGCGCTCTGGAGAGCGAGAAGCTCGTCTGCGACCTGGAGGTCGCCGGCGCCAACCCCCTCGACCAGGTCCGCCTGCTTGAGTACTCGGCAGTCATTCTGTCCAACGTCCCCGCCGGAGATCTCTCCGAAACCGAGCATCAGGTCCTGGCGGTCTACGTCCGCGATCTGGGCGGCGGTCTGATCATGATCGGCGGCGACAACGGGTTCGGCGCCGGCGGCTGGCTGGGCAGCCCGGTAGAGGACGTCCTGCCGGTTCGCTGCGATGTCAAGAATATCAAGCAGATTCCCAAAGGGGCGCTGGTCCTGTGCATGCACGCCTGCGAGGTGCCGCAGGGGAACTACCTCGGCCAGCGCTGCGCGATCAATGCGGTCAAGACCCTCAGCGGCCGCGATCTGGTCGGCGTATTGTCCTGGGAGTACCAGGGCGCGCAGCAGGGCTTCTGGGTCGTCCCCTTGCAGCCCGTGGGCGACAAGACCGCCATCATCCAGAAGATCCAGCAGATGCAGATGGGTGATATGCCCGATCTCGACGAGGTCATGCGCCCCGGCGTCGAAGCCCTGCTCCAGCGGCCGGACGCCGCCACCAAGCACATGATCATCGTCTCGGATTTCGATCCGCAGCCGCCCGCCGACGACCTCATCGCCACCATGAAGAAGAGCGGCATCACCTGTTCGACGATCGCGATCGGCTACGGCGGGCACTGGATCAATGAGGGCCTGGCAGGCTGGATCGCCGATTCCACCGGCGGCCGGTTCTACCGCACCAACGACTACAGCAAGCTGCCGCAGATCTTCATCAAGGAATCGCAGATGGTGCAGCGCTCGCTGATTGTCGAGCAGCCGTTCCAGCCCCGGCTGGTGCCCACGGTGGCCCGCACGGTGGCCGGTCTGGCGCCGGGCGAGATCCCCCAGCTTGACGGCCTGGTCATCACCACCCCCAAGGAACTCGCCGAGGTTCCGATGGTTCGCCCGACCGATGCCGGCACGGACCCGGTGCTGGCTCACTGGTCGGTGGGACTCGGGAAGACCGTGGCGTTCACCAGCGGCATGTGGTCGCGCTGGGGCCGCGATTGGGTCTCCTGGGTCCAGTTCAGCAAGTTCTGGGCCCAGATCGTTCGCTGGGCTTCCCGACAGCTCGAGCCCGCGGAGCTGGACGTGACGACCGTGGTCCGCGGCGGCAGGGGCAGAATTCGCATCGACGCGCTCGATAAGAACGCCGACGTAATCGACTTCATGCAGGTGCGCGGGGTCTTGATTTCGCCGGGTCAGGAAGCCCTGCCGATCGAGCTTACCCAGACCGGCCCCGGGCGCTATGAGGGGGAGTTTGATGCCCGGGAGCGCGGCAGCTACATCCTCAATCTGAAGTATGAGATGGGCGGCGAGGGCGGTCGGCCGCGCAGCGGTACCCTGCGGACGGGCGTCGCGGTCGCGTACTCGCCGGAGTACCGTGAGCTGCAACCCAACTTGGCGCTGCTGGAGGAACTGCGGGCGCGTACGGGCGGCCGCCGGCTGGACCGAACCCAGGCCGTCGCGGCTTTCGATCGGGCCTCGCTGCTGAAGGCGCAGACGCGGGCATCGGTCTGGGAAGACCTGACTCGCTGGATGCTGGTGTTGTTCCTGATGGATGTGGCCGTCCGGCGGATCGCTTTTCGGCCCAGGGAACTGGCCCGCAAGGCGCGCGAGTATATGGTGGATGTCGGTCGCGGCCGGGCGACCGAGGAGGCGGCGGCAGTGCTGGATACACTCAAGGGAGCTCGGCAGCGGCTGCGTGAGGCGACGCCGGAAGCTCCCGCGGTGGATGCGGCGGCGCGGTACGAGGCGCAGCGGGCGGTCGACAAAGCCGGTGAAGACCTCGCCCGGGCCTTGGGCGGGGCGACGCAGCAGGAAGCCCCGGTGGTCGCGCGGCCTACCGGCAAAAAGCCGCCCACCAGCGAGACCGAGTACACTTCGCGTCTGCTGAAGGCCAAGCGTCGGGCGCGCGAGCAGACCCGCGGCGAGGAGCCGCCGGATCAGCCGACATGAAGATTTATTCTGACCAGGGTCGAACGTGAGTGCGTGCGAGGAGTTGATGGGCGCGAAGCTGAGCGAGTTGGTTCGAGCGGGCGATCTGGCCGGGTTTGAAGCCCGGTGTCTGGAGCTGCTGGAATCCGGTGAGTTGCCGCTGGCCGAGCTGGCCGACTGCTTCGAGCAACTTGAGCAGGCGGGGCAGGGCGCTGCGGTTCTGCCGCTGGCTCAACTGGTTTTCGAGAACATTGATGTCGCCGCCCAGCCGACCGACGCGCTCAAGCTGGCTTGCGCCGTTTTGGGTGCCTCTCCAGATAACGAGGAACTCCGTGGGCTTGTCGTGGACCTGTACCGCCGGGTGCATGGTTCGACTCCGGGCTTCGACGCGATCCTCGCATCCTCGGGATTGGCCACCGGCCGCTCGGTCCGCGCCGCCCTGCGCGTGCTGGATTTCTGCCTGGCCCTGCACGTGGGGGACACGCTCATCAGCCGCATGGACGGGCGGGTGTTCGAGGTGGCCGAGGTGGACCGGGAGCGCGGCCTGTTTACGCTTCGCCGCGGCGACCGCGCGACCACGCTGGCTGCGCGGGAGGTGGTCAACGAGTACGAACGCATCAGCCCGGACGATTTCCGCGTTCTGCGACAACTGCGGCCGGACCGCCTGGCCGAACTGATCGACGCCGATCCGGTGGCGCTGGTCATCGGGCTGATGCGCGCTCACGGGGATCGGATCGACGCCGACGAGCTCAAGCAGGAGCTGGTCCCGCGTCACATCGAGGCCAAAGACTGGCCCAAGTGGTGGAGCCGCGCGCGCACGCTCATCAAGCGCTGCCCGCATATCGTCGTAGAGGGCCGCTCCCCGGTGGTGCTTACTTACAGCGCCGAGGCGGTGAGCCTCGAGGAGCAAACGTGGGATACTCTCGCTGAAGAACAGGACCCCGCCAAATGGCTCAGCGCCGTTCAGGGCTATCTGCGCGAGATCAAGCAGAGGGGCCGCTCCCCCGACCCGGCCTTCCTCACCCGCGCGCAGCAGGCGATATTGCAGCGTGCCCGAGCGGCGGCGGCCCGTCGACCGGCCGACGCCCTGGCCTGGGTCCTGGCTCTGGAAGAGCTGGTGGAGCAGGGGACGCCGCCGGCCCAGGACGCCGAGACCATCGCGCGGGAGCTGCTTTCACAGTCGGATAATCCGGGCGAGCTGATAGTCGGTCTGACCGAAGACTGCCTCTGGCGCCGGGCGCTCACGGAGCTGCGTGCGGCTCGGCCGGGCGACTGGGCCGAGCACGCCGGTCGGCTGGTCGGGCGCGCTCCCGCCGCGCAGCTCGACACGCTGGTGGAACTGCTGCGCGCCGCCGGAAGACTGGACCGTATCCAGCAACACATCGACGACGCCGTCGCCGACCCGACCGACTACCCCGAGCTGGTTTACTGGCTGTGGAAAGGTCCGGCGGCGGCGAGCGGGCTACGCCTGCCTTCCGATGATCTTCTGCTGGCCAGGATACTCGAGACGCTGGCCGCGCTGGGGACCTCGCTGACGCTCGCGCCGGAGCTGACGCGAACCTTCCGTACGCGGATGAAGTCCGCTTTGGCGCTGCGCGACTACGCCAAGGCGGTTGCCTGCCTGGCCCGATCCAGCCCGGAGTCGGCGGTGACGTTTCGCGGGCAGCTTGAGCGCCTCGAAGGACTAGGACCCAACGCGCGGACCCGGCTGCTCGAGGCTCTCCGCCAGGCCCATCCGCAGCTCTGGGCGCAGCGCGCCGCCGCACGCGCCCCATGGGAAGACCCGGACGTCATCTGGGCCACCCCCGCCGGCATTCAACGGAAAACCGCTGAACGCGACGAACTGGTGCACGTCAAGATGCCGGAGAATGCCCGGCGTATCGGGGAGGCGGCGGCACATGGAGATTTGAGCGAAAACTCGGAGTACCGTTTTGCGCTGGAGGAGCGGGACTTGCTGCGGGCGCGTCTGGCGCAGATGAACCATGATCTCTCGATCGCGCGGCCGTTGACGCCCCAGGACGTGCGTACGGATCAGGTGGGCATCGGGACGCGGGTGAAACTGCGGCCGGTCCCCGACGGGCCGGTGCGCGTAGTGGTGATCCTGGGCCCGTTCGAGACCGACGTCGAGGAGGGGGTGTATAACTACCGGGCCCCGATCTGCCGGCAGTTGCTGGGCCGCCGCGTGGGCGAGCGCGTCCGGCTGCCCGATGGCGAGCAGGATCTCGAGATCGTCGCCATCGAGAATGCCCTACAGGCTCGTGCCTGATACCTCTACCCGGCCGCTCTTGGTGGCCGGCGGCTTCGGCCTCTGCGGAGCTTCTCGCGGACCCGTTGACGCCCGGGTAGACTTCGACCGATATTCACGATCGGCTCTGCTGCGGCGGCGGCAGGTGG
>Ga0129299_1002464_pt1 | contig 12282 bp, 9 predicted proteins | sample ConPoolayeCmetaG_FD_94477 | JGI IMG/M metagenome (GOLD analysis project Ga0129299, IMG submission 94477) | Hot spring microbial mat communities from California, USA to study Microbial Dark Matter (Phase II) - Cone Pool mat layer C metaG ... | reverse complement strand
GTCGGCGTCAGGCAGGTGGGGTGCGGGCCGCATCAACGGCCGTCCTTTCCTCGTTGAGCAGGTCGCGCAGCAGCAGTCGCCCGCGATGAATGCGGCTTTTTACCGTACCCACGGGAACGCCCAAGATTTCCGCGATCGTGGCGTAATTCAGGTTCTCGATGTCCTTCAGCACGACGGCCGCGCGAAACTCGTCGTCGAGTTGATCGAGCGCCCACTGCACGCGGGCCGCCGTCTCCTGGCGCCGCACGACTTCCGAACCATCGGGTTCGTGCGCGGCGGGCTCGGCCGGCGTGTGCCGACCGGACGCGTCCAGCGGAAGCGTGCGCCGCCGCCGATGGCGTCGGCGGTCGGTCAGCATGAGGTTCAGGGCGATCCGATACATCCAAGTGAAGAAGTTCGCCGAGCTCCGGTAGCGCGGGAGTGCCTCGAGGGCGCGGAGGAACACCGCCTGGGTCAGATCGAGCGCGTCCGCCTGGTGGTGACACATCCGATAACATGTGTTGAACACGCGATCCTGATAGCGCGACACGAGACCGGCGAACGCGGCCGGATCCCCGCCTTGAGCCCGCTGAACGAGCTCGGCGTCGGTGGGATCGGGCTCAGGCGCGGAGCGATTCACGACGATCTGGTCACAAGTTGGACGTCGGCGGCCGCGAGCGGGTTCCCGGCGAAACCGCCGACCCTGTCGACCGCGCGCCTGCCGGTCGTTCCGGAGGCGGGGGACGCCTCAAGTATACCGCAGGGGATTGGCGGCGGAGGCACGGAGCCCGAATTTCGGCCGGCCCGGGGGTGTGGGGACAGCGCCGTCCGGCCGGACACCGGCGGCGCACTCGCCGGGGGTGTAACCGGGGAATCCGGGGGCTGACGGGTTCCTCAGGCGCCGCCCGCCCATCCCTTCCCGAACAGTTTTCGACCGATTCGCTCCAGCCGCTCGTCGCGGGCGATGTCGGGTGCGGCGGCGGCCGCCAGTCGGGCGGCGTGCGCGAGCGCGGTCGGGCACAGCAGCATCGCGGTCGGATGTGGCAGGCGGGCCAACGTGCCGACGACCTGCAAGTCGTGCAAATCCGCCGGGCTCAGCCCCGCCAGGTGGGCGGCGTGCCGCAGGTAGCTGAAGGGTCGCGCGGCCGCCCGCCGCGCCCGCAGCAACCGGTACAGCAGCACGATGGCCGCGATCGCCAGGGCCCCGATGAGCGCGGGCAGGAGAGCGGACGGGTTGTCGGGCTGCTCCAGACCGCGGCGGAGCGCGAGCAGCGTCTCTTCGCGCGAGAGGGTGCTGCGCGCGGCGTGCTGAGCGAGCAGGGGAGTCATGTCGGCTCCTGGGTGATGGGCGCGGCGACCGCCGCGCGGTGGGCGCGGGCCAGTGTCCGCGTGCCGGCGACGAACCAGCGGGCGAAGCGGCTCATCGGGCAGTTCCGGTTCGCCACATCCACAAGCACGCGGAGGGCACCGGCCCCGGGGAGCGAGGCGAGCGCGTACACCGCGGACTTGTGTACGTCCGGCAGCGCCGATGTCTGCCACTGGGTGAGATAGTGGAGCCGCTCGGCGTCGGAGAACCCCAGGTGCCGCACCCACAGCGGTAGCGCGCCGCGCACGTCGGGCGGCAAGAGCGCCGGCGCGCCCACGTGCGCGGAAAACCAGGCCGGCGCCCGCAGGTGCCGAAGCCCCCGACGGACGTCCGGATCCTCGAGCAGATCCGTGTTCCGCAGCAGCGCGATCAGCTCGGTCCGGTCGCTCCAGCTTTCCAACAGGGGGCGCACCGTGGCGCGCCACTCCGGTCGGGCCAGCGCCAGCAACAGGAACGCCGCCAGACGCGGGCTGTTCCAGGCGCTGAGGCGCTGCGCGACGCACATCCCGCGGCGGGAGCGCGGCTCCGCCAGCGCCCCCCACAGCGTGGCGCCGAGGTCGCGCGCGAACCACAGGGCGGTTTCGAGCACCTCCGCCCGGCCGTGCACATCGAAGGTGCGCAAGGCCTCCGTCAGGGCGCGTGTGATGTGCCCGCGGAGGCGGTGTGCGACCTCCGGCTCGGGGGCCGGCTGGCCGGGCTCGAGGACCCGCAGGGCGAAGCGGCGCAGCAGCGCGGCGGCCAGCGGCCGCAACGCCTCGTCCGGGTCGCGGAGCAGATCCGCCAGATGCTCCGCGAGTTGCGGGCAGGGGTGCAGTTCGAGCAGCGCCAGCGCGGCCCGGCGCGCCTCGGGCGTGCCCGCGGACAGCACGGCCGCGGCCGCCGCCCGGACGAGTTCCGGCTCAGCCAGCAAGCGCGGCTGCAACTCTCCCGGCACGCGGGGAAAGTTGGCGACCAGCGCGGTCCAGGCCGCCTCGTTGCGACGATCGAGAAGGAGTGCCGCGAGGCGCGCGGCGTAAGCGCCTTCGGCCAGCGCCAGGGCGGCGCCCAGAATCTGGTCCGCCTCGGGGGCCGCGGCCTTCGCCAACCAGTGGTACAGCGCGTCGAGCCTCTTCATGCCGCACGGCTCCGCCGCGGGCGCACGTTCTGCGCGGGGCCGCGGTTGCCTCCCCCGCCGGTTGCATCGGCCGCCCGCGGCGCCGGGGTGAGTATCGGGAGGGGGGCGGCCGGGACCGGTTCGCGCAAGCGCCCGCCGGGGCTACAATCGGCGTCCGACCATCCCAGGGAGAACCGCATGCAGACCACGCTGGAGAAGACGCTCGCCAGGGAACTCGCCGAGCTGCGGGAGACGGGGCAGTACAAGCAGGCCAATGAGTTGCAGCGGCCGCAGGCGCCGCGGACGCGCATGGACGGCCGCGACATCGTGATGCTCTCGTCGAACAACTACCTGGGGCTGGCGAACCACCCCGAGGTGGTGGCGGCGGCGCGGCGGGCGCTGGACGAGTACGGGCTGGGAACGGCCTCGGTGCGGTTCATCTGCGGGACGATGACCTGCCACCTCGAGCTGGAGCGGAAGATCTGCGAGTTCATCGGGTGCGAGGCGGCCACGACCTACATCAGTTGCTGGGACGCGAACGTGGGCCTGATCCCGACGCTGGCGCCGACGCCGGAGGACGCGATCTTCAGCGACGCGCTCAACCACGCCTCGATCATCGACGCGATCCGGCTCAGCAAGGCGCAGCGGTTCATCTACAAGCACCGGGATCTGGCCGAGCTGCAACGGATGCTGGAGAGCCCGGAGGCCCGCAAAGCGCGGAACAAGCTGATCGTGACGGACGGCGTGTTCAGCATGGAGGGCGACGTCGCCGACCTCCCGGCGCTCAAGGAGCTGGCCGACCGACACGACGCCGTGCTGATCGTGGACGAGTCGCACGCGACGGGCGTGCTCGGGAAAACCGGCCGCGGCACGGCGGAGCATTTCGGCGTGCAGGACCCGAACACGATCCAGACCAGCACCCTGGGCAAGGCGCTGGGCGGCTCGTGCGGCGGGTACGTGGCGGCCACGCGGACCGTGTGCGATTACCTCATTCAAAAATCCCGGCCGCAGCTTTTCAGCAACGCCCTGCCGCCGGCGGTGTGCTACGGCGCGATGGCGGCGATCGACGTGCTGATGCGGGAGCCGCAGCGGCTGGAAAAGCTGCGGCGGAACGTGGCGCAGTTTCGCGCCGGCGTCCGGGAGCTGGGGCTGAAGACGATCGACGGAATCACGCCGATCTGCCCGGTGATCGTGGGGGAGACGGCCACGGCGATCCAGATGCAAAAGGCGTTACTGGCCGAGGGCGTCTTCGTCAGCGGGTTCGGTTATCCCGTCGTGCCGAAAGGCGAAGCGCGGCTGCGGTGTCAGATCAGCGCGGGGCACGAGCCGGAGGACATCGAGTTTGCGCTGGCGGCGCTGAAGAAGGTGGCGGAGAAGTTCCCGCAGTCCCGCGTCCACGGATAAGCGCCGGACCGGACGAGCGCCGGTGAACCCGCGCGCCGGGGCGAGAAGCGGCCGCGTTGCGCGCATGGCGTGAGACGTCGCGGTCCGCACATCCGGTGCGGCGCAACGCATGCCGGCCAGCGCCCCGCGCTCCGCGACCCGGCGGGGGCAGGAAATGTGAGTTGCGGCCCCGGCGGCCGTGGCCGATCAAGCGCCCGCAGTCGGCCAGCGGAGGGGGCGCTTTCCCGCACTTGCGCCCGTTTCAGTCGGCGGATCGGGTCGGGAGGGGAGGATCCGGCTCCACGTTCGTCGGGAGGGTCCACGCGGCGCCATCGGGCGGGGCGACGCCGCCCGGCGGCGGGGGTGTGTGGGGGGCTGACCGCGGCGGCGGCGGCAGCGCGGTGGAGGTCAACGGCGTCGTCGTCAGCGTGCCGCCGCGGCCGACGATCGGCAGCCGGACGGTGGCGGCGTCGTGGCCCGCCCGCAGGTTCAGCACGACGTCGGCCGCTCCGACCTCGACGGCTGCGTCCGGGGGCGTGTCGGCGGCAGCCTCGTCGGCCACGAGCAGCGTGACGAACAGGAAACTGGTGCCCCGCTCGGCGGCCTCGACCTCGACGCGGCCCCAGTGGGGCGCGCGGCCGACCTCGGGACCGAGCAGCGTGGGCTCCCCAAGGCGGTACCAAGCGTTGGCATTGCCGTGGCGGTCGGCCGGCAGGATCAGTCGCTCGAAGCTGTCGGCATCGCCGCCGAGGTAGCTTCGGCCGGCGTGGGGTCCGCCCTTGATGAGCAGCTTGCGGGCCGGACCGCCGACGATCGTGGTGCGCCGGACGGCCGGCAGCAGCGTTCGCATCCACAAGCCGCCGTCGGCCTCGGTCCAGCGGAGCCACTGCACCGCGTCGTAGCGCCAGATGCCGCCCGCGCGCGACGTTCCGGCGATCTGGGCGGCGTCCCGCAGCTCCGCGCCGTCCACCCGGGGCCGGGACGGGATGTTTACCACCCAGGTCGGCGTGGCCCGACCGGCCGGCAGGGTGAGTCGGTCGATGACGAGCACCGCGCGGCCCCAGAGAAACAGGAACTCGCGTGTGAAGGCGGCCAGCGTGCGCGGCTCGTAGGCCGGAGCGAGGTCTAGGGCGACGTACGCGGCCGCGTCGGTCTGACCGTAGGCCAGGATGCGGCCGGTCACGCGGCCCTGCGTTTCGAGCGGCGTGGCGAAATCCGTGCAGGTGCCCTCGACGCAGCGCTGGCCGCCGACGGGGCGGTACAGGGCGCCGTACCAGCGGACGGCGCGGGCGGCGTCCCAGACCACGATGGCGTTGTGAGCGATCGTCGCCGTGTAGTACTGCTCGAAGTCGAAGGGCCCCTTCTCATGGCCCAGACGCTGCTCGCCGGCCTTGCCGGGTACGGCCTCCTGCATGATGTCGTCGCCCCCGCCGACTGTGAGATGACCCGCGCGATGGATCAGGAAGTGCCCGGCGTCATAGTGCTGCCGGCGGCGAAGGAACGGCTGGCCGGCCTCGATCCAGACGGCGGTGGTTTCGGGGCCGCGGCCGGCGCGGAAAACGACGGCGCCGCCGAGGTGGCGGGCCAACGGCCAGCGATCGGGGTCGACGGGGGGAATCTCGGCGGTCTCCCAGACAATCGGCACCCAGTGCCAGATTCCGGCGACGGCGGCCGCGGGCTCCGCCAGCCGGGCGGCCAGTTCGGCGGCGAGGGCCGCCGCGCACGGGTCACCCGTCCGGGCCGCAAACAGGTGCGCTGTCAGCGGGTAAAGATCGACGAAGTCGGGGGTCGGGGAGAGCGGCGCCTGGCCGGCATCGTCGCGGAGGAAGTGGTGCCAGAGAGCCGGGTGAGGGATGCGGGCGGCAATGTAGTGCTCCAGCCAGCGGCCGACCGTCGCGCGGTGAGCGCTCCAGAGGTCCCGGCGGGTGACGCGGCTGCCCAGCTCGAGGAGCAGGGCCGTGTCGAGTTCCTCGCGGGCGGCGGCGGCCGGGCCCGTGGGGGTGGGTCCGCGGGCGGCGAGGAACGCGGGGAGCGTCGTGTCGGTGTACTGGCGCGCGGCCTCGAGGAGGGTTCGCCGGCGCGGGCCCCAACTGGGGCTCGGATCGCGGCTCTCGTCCAGCGCGAGCGTGAGGGCGAGTCCGGTGAGCCGGTTGCGGAATCGGCGGCTGTCGAGCGGGCTGTCGCCGGCGGTCAGCGGCGCGAGTCGCGGGCGATGGTTCAGGATGAAGGCCTCCCGGGCCGCCGGGTCCAGGGCCTCCCAGCACCAGTCGAGTGCAAGGACGAGTTCGAGCGTCTGGGCGTCGCCGGGAGGGGGGGTCGCGAGAACATGGTTCAGAAACGTGCGCGCCGCGACGGCACTCGCGGCGCTGGGGTCAACGAGCTGGAGGAACGCCGCGGCGAGGATTTCGCCGGCCAGCGGGTCGCCGTCGGGGCGGTGCGCGAAGTGGGCGCGGAGGCTCTGGAATTCGCGGGCGCGCGCGCCGAAGCGGCCGGCGCCGGGCGGCGGGGTGGCGCTCGGCAGGCCGACCCCGCAGGCGTGGCGGATGCGCGGCAGGTCCTCGGCGGTGATCAGGAGTTGCGGCCCCGCTGACCGGGCGGGCGTGGGGACGTGTGCGAGTAGCAGCGCGAGCCCCAGGCACGAACCGGCGCGGCTGCTGAACATGTGCGAATCCTCGCTGCGGCCGGCGTGTAGCGTGGACGGGCGCGGGCGGCGGGTCAACGGCAGTGGCACAACGGGCGCGCCGGTGCGGGTCGTGGGCTGAGCCCAGGCCCGTGCGGCGGATGGCCGGGCGCGGCGGCTGGGGCGACGCGGCGGGCGGCGGTAGAATCCGCGGCGGCGCGGCCGGCGGGTGCACGGCGCGGACGCGGGATCGCCGCGGGCAACTCACCCGCGCGGGCGAGTTCGGGCGCGGGCGGCGGTGTGTCGGCGGAGTTCGGGCATGATCGGTGTGATTGGTGGCACGGGACTGGGCGAGGCCCTCTTCGGCGAGACGGGCGGGGAGGTGCACGATGTCACGACGCCGTTCGGTCGGCCCAGCGCCCCGGTGCGGGTCGTGCGCTGGCACGGGCTGGACGTGGCGCTGCTGCCGCGGCACGGCGAAGGCCACGTGTTCAACCCTTCGCAGGTGCCGTACCGGGCCAACATTTACGCGCTCAAGGCGCTCGGCGTAACGCACGTCCTGGCAAGCGGGGCGGTGGGCTCGCTGCGGGAGCACATCCAGCCGCGGCACCTGGTCATCGTCGATCAGGTGATCGACCGGACGTATCGTCGCACGCCGACCTTTTTCGATGAGGGGCTGGCCGTGCATGTCGAGTTCGCCCAGCCGTTCTGCCCGCAACTCCGCGCGCTGTTGCAAACTGTGGCGGGGCGGGTCGCCACGACCGTGCATTCGAACGGCACCTATGTCTGCATGGAGGGGCCCGCTTTCAGCACCGTCGCCGAATCGCTCCGGCACCGGAGCGAGGGCGGCGACCTGATCGGCATGACCGCGCTGCCGGAGGCCAAGCTCGCCCGCGAGGCCGAAATGAGCTACGCACTCGTGGCGCTCGTGACGGATTACGACTGCTGGCGGCCGCACGAGCCGGGCGGGACTCCGCAGGCGCTGCTGGCGGAGATCATCGGAAACCTCAAAGCGGCCACGGCCCACGCGCTGACCCTCATCCGGGCGGCGATCGAGGCGTTCGCGGAGCGGCCGCTCCCGCTGGGGCCGATCCACACCGGTCTGGACCTGGCGGTCTGGACCGACCGGGCCAAGATTGCGCCCGCCGTGGCCGCGCGGTACGGTGTGCTGCTGGAGCGTTACTTGCGGGCCCGGCCGCAGTAGATTGCCGCGGTGTCCCGGGCGGTGTGCGGCCGCGGGGGGACGGCTGCGCGGCGCGCGGTGCGGCGCGAGAGGGTCTGGGAGGTCGACGCGGCGCGCGGTCAACACGGCGCAGACGTCAACGAGGCGCAGGGGATGAGCCGGGATTTCGGGGACTTCGAGCGCAACGGAGGCGGTCTGAAGGACTACGGCGAACCCGCGGCCCGGGTCGAGCGGCACTGGGTCATCGCCCCGCCGCATCCCGAGCGCGAGCGGCTGGCGCGCGACGCCGGCGTGCCGCCGCTGCTCGCCCAGCTTCTGCTGGCCCGGGGGGTGACGACCGCCGCGGAGGTCGGCCCGTTCCTGACGCCCGACCTGCGGGCGCTGCGGCCGCCCGACACGCTCCCGGGCGCGACGCAGGCCGCCGCCCGGCTGGCGGCGGCCGTCCGCCGGCGGCGGACGATCGTCATTTACGGCGATTACGACGTGGACGGCGTGACGGCGACGGCGCTGCTCTGGCACATCCTGCGGCGGGCGGGCGCGGACGTGCGGTTCTACATCCCCAGCCGCTTCGAGGAGGGCTACGGCCTCAATGCTGACGCGCTCGAGAGCATCGCGACGGAGGGCGGGCACGTCGTCGTGACGGTCGATTGCGGGATCACGGCCGTCGCCGAGGCGGAGCGGGCGCGGGCCCTGGGACTGGAGCTGATCATCACCGACCACCACCAGCCCGGGGCGGAGCTGCCGGCGGCGGATGCGGTCGTGCACCCGACGGCTTTGGGGCCGAGTCCGAATCCGCACCTGTCGGGGGCGGGGGTCGCGTGGAAGGTCGCGTGGGCGCTGGCGCAGGAGCTGTCGGGCGCGAGCCGGGTGCGGGCGGAGTTCCGCGAGTACCTGGTTGAGGCGCTGGCGTTGGTGGCGCTGGGGCTGGTGGCGGACGTCGTGCCGCTGATCGGCGAGAACCGGATCTTGGCGAGCTTCGGACTGCGGCAGGTGGCGCGTTCGACGAATCCGGGTCTGATCGCGCTGCGCGAGGTGGCGGGTCTGGCGGGCAAGGAACACACGGACGACTACGATGCGGGGTTCCTGCTGGCGCCGCGGCTGAACGCGGTGGGCCGGATGGGCCACGCCCGGCTGGCGGTTGAGCTGTTCACGCGCGCGGACCTCGAGCGGGCGCGCGCCATCGCGAGGACGCTCGATGCCCACAACCGGCAGCGGCAGGAGGTCGAGCGGCAGATCATCAAGCAGGCCGAAGCGCTCGTCCTCGAGCGGGGTTTCCACCGGGAGAGCGTGCGCGGCATCGTGCTCGCCAGCGCCGAGTGGCACCCCGGCGTGATCGGCATCGTGGCGGCGCGGCTGGTCGAACGCTTCCACCGTCCGACGGTGCTGATCGCGCTGGACGAGGAAATCGGGCAGGGCTCGGGTCGCAGCGTGCGGCATTTTCCCTTGCATGAGGTGCTGGCGGCCTGCGGCGGTCACCTGCTCAGCTACGGCGGGCACGCGATGGCCGCGGGCGTGAAACTGCGGGCCGACCGGGTCGCGGCCTTCACCGCGGCGTTCCAGGCCGAGGCGGCCCGCCGGCTGACGGCGGCCGACCTGCGGCCGCAGTTGCGCCTGGACGATGAGGTCGCGCTTTCGGCGTTAACGGCGGACGTGGTGGAGGCGGTGCAACGCCTGGCGCCATTCGGCGAGGGCAATCCGCGGCCGCGCCTGGCGACCACACCGGTGGAGCTGGTGGACCGGCCGCGGGTGGTGGGGCGCAGCGGGACGCACTTGCAATTCAGCGTACGGCAGGATGGGGTGTACCGGCGGGCGATCGCGTTCGGCCACGGGGCCTGGGCGGACGAGCTGGCGGAACACCGCCGCGTGCGGCTGGCGTGCGAGCCGATCCTCGATGAATGGAACGGCCAGCGGCGCGTGGAGCTGAAAGTGATCGACTGGAAGGGCGCCTAGGGCCGGCGCCCCGGGACGGCGTGGCGTGGTTCGCGGAGTCGCGGCGCGGGCGACGGCGAGCGCCTACTTGGGTGCCGACGGGTGCGCGGCGGGCGAAGGGGCCTCCTGCAAAACCTCCCGAATGGCACTCTTGACGAACCGGACTTTCGTATTGGTCGTTTCGTCGACTTTCACGACGACCTCGTGGTCCCGCACGTCGACCACCGTGCCTAGCACGCCCCCGATCGTCTGCACGCGATCGCCCTTTTTGAGTGAGTTCAGCATCTGCTCGTAGCGGGCCCGCTCCCGGCTGCGACCCCGCGCCATCAGAAACCAGAACACGCCGATGATCAGCAGGAACGGCGCAAACTGCGTTAGAAATATCTCGAGGCCTGAGGGGGGTGGCCGACTGGGCTGGGTCGCGGCGGCTTGCGCCAGGATCGAAACGGTCGTCAGCATGGGTGCTCCTCCGCAAGGCGCTCGGGCGGCACGGCGGCGCGCCCCTGCGTCTACTCTTCGTCGTCCGCCGCGGCCGCACACGCCGGGCCGCCCAGCGCCGCCCGCCGCCAGGACTCGAACGTGCCGGCCGCGATCGCGGCGCGCATCTGCCGCAGCCAGGTCTGATAGAAGGCCACATTGTGCAACGAAACGAGCGTGCCGCCAAGCGTTTCGCCGGCCAGCAGCAGGTGCCGCAGGTAGGCGCGCGAGAAGGTCCGGCAGGTGTAGCAGTCGCAGGCCGGGTCGAGCGGCTCGTCGGCCAGCCGGTGGGCCGCGTTCCGCAGGCGACGCACGCCCACGCTCGTGAAGGCGTAGCCGTTGCGGCCGTTACGCGTCGGCAGCACGCAATCAAACTGATCGATGCCGGCCGCGACGGCATGGACGAGGTCGCGCGGGGTGCCGACGCCCATGAGGTAGCGCGGGCGGTCGGCCGGCAGCGCGGGGCCGAGCTCGGCGAGCAGGGCGTGCATCTCGGCGGGCGGTTCGCCGACCGACAGCCCACCGAGGGCGTACCCGTCGAAATCGAGAGCGGCGAGCTCCGCGAGACAGGCCCGGCGCAAGTTCCGGTCCAGTCCGCCCTGCACGATGGCGTACAGCGCCTGGTCGGGGCGGCGATGGGCGGCACGGCACCGCCGGGCCCAGGCGACCGTGCGGCGGACGGCGGCGGTGAGGGCCGCAGGTTCAGAGGGTAGCGGCGGGCACTCGTCGAGGGCCATGATGATGTCTGCGCCGAGGCGGTTCTGGATCTCGATCGCGTACTCGGGGGTGAGGCGGATGGGCGTGCCGTCCAGGTGCGAGCGGAAGGCCACGCCGTCGTCGTCGATCCGCCGCCGGTCGGCGAGCGAGAAGACCTGGAAGCCGCCGCTGTCGGTCAGCACCGCGGCGCGCCAGCCCATGAAGCGGTGCAGGCCGCCGAGGGCCCCGATGATGTCGGGTCCGGGCCGCAGCAAGAGGTGGTACGTGTTGGCCAGCACGATCTGCGTGCCGGTCTCGGCGAGCTGCGCGGGGGTGAGGCTCTTGACGGCACCGCAGGTGCCGACCGGCATAAACGCCGGCGTGTCGACTGCACCGTGGGGCGTCCGCAGCACGCCGCTGCGGGCGGCGCCGGCCACGGAGCGGATTTCGAAAGCGCAGGCGGCACTCACCGGCGGTGTCGCGGGCGGGGGGCCGCAGCGGGCCTCAGCCGGGCTTGCGTGGGGCGAGCTGGAGCCCGTGCTCCGCCAGCCGCTGTTTGACTTCATTGAGCGAGGTCTGCCCGAAATTCCGCGTCGCCAACAGGTCGGCCTCCGTCAGTTGCACCAGGTCGCCGAGGGTGTGGACGTTGAGCCGCTGGAGGCAACGGCGGGCGCGGACGGAGAGTTCGATCTCGGAGACCGGTTTGGCCAGGACGGCCTCCTGCCCCGGGGGGACGTGGGGCAGGCGCTGCGCGGCGCCGGCGGTGCCGGCCGCGTCTGCTTCGCCCGGCTTCACCCCGAGCCGCAGGCCCTTCTTCTCGACAAGGGCCTTGATTTCGTTCAGCGAGGTTTCGCCGAAGTTCTTGAGGGCCAGCAGTTCGGTCTCGGTCATCTGCACCAGCTCGCCGAGCGTCCGGATGTTCAGCCGCTTCAGGCAGTTCCGCGCCCGTTGGGACAGCTCGAACTCAGTCAGCGGCATCTCCAGCAGCCGGGCCCGCGCGTCGACGCGCTGCTCGCCGGACTCGTCGATCACCATCGTGCGGCAGCTCTCGACGTCCTTGAGGAATAGGCGGGCCCGCGTGTGGTTCGGGTACGCCTTGAGCACGCGCCGCAGGCAGATGATCGCTTCGCCGTAACGGCCCATCTCCTCGTACACGACGGCCGCGTTGATCAAGGCGTTCACCCACGCCCGCGGCTGCCGCGTCAGGCGGTCGTAGCACTCCAGGGCGCGCTCGTCGTCGCCCAACAAGTCGAACAGGCGGGCCGCGCGGAAGAGGGCCTGGGTGTGGTCCGGCGCCAAGGTGAGCGCCTTCTCGTAGGCCTCGGCCGCGGCCACCCGGTCGCCGCGCTGCTCGGCCAGCAGGCCGCGCACATAGTGCCAGTCGGCCCGGTCCGGACCGTGGGCGGCGTGCCGCTGAACGAGCTTTTCGGCCGCGGCGACGTCGCCGGCCTCCACGTGGACGGCCGCGATGCGCATATCCACGGCGAACGCGTCCCAGCCGCGCTCGGCGGCCTGCTCGTACTCCCGGATGGCGTCGGACCAGCGGCCGATCGTGG
>Ga0129299_1002463_pt1 | contig 12286 bp, 11 predicted proteins | sample ConPoolayeCmetaG_FD_94477 | JGI IMG/M metagenome (GOLD analysis project Ga0129299, IMG submission 94477) | Hot spring microbial mat communities from California, USA to study Microbial Dark Matter (Phase II) - Cone Pool mat layer C metaG ... | reverse complement strand
CTCGTCCATCTCCGGCAGGCGGGTCCGCGTCCGCAGCCGCCAGACGTTGTACACCACCACATAGAGTAGGAAGACCGCAAAGATGATTTGCAGCCAACCCCGCCCGTCCCCGTGGAAGACGGCCAGCTCGCTGGCCCGCACGCCCAGCACAATGCCCAGCAGCGTGCTGGGGATCATCCATCGCGTCACGCTGCGGAGCGTGGCCCCGGCCCGCCAATGCTGCCACGCCGCCGGGGCCATGACGAAGAAATTGACGATCATGGCGGCGGCCTGGTAGAGGTGCTGACCCTCCTTGCCGAAGAGCAGGATCAGGCCGGGGATCATCACCACCGAACCGCCGATGCCCAGCAGCCCGCCGCTGCCCCCGGCGATCAGCCCGACGGCCAGCAGCACCGCCGCATCCGGCAACGAAATCTCCATCGCGCTCCCTCGACCCGGCGACACCCCCCGCCGCCCGGGGCCGCGGCCGCCTTAGATCATGACGCGGCGGTGATAGACCCACCACTCCGCCATCAGCAGCAAAAGCCCCGCCCCCGCCAGCCACGGCCACAGTGGCCGGTTCACCCGCACCACGCCGGTGAACGGCTCCACCGCCCGCCCGCCCACCGCCAGGGCCTCGCTCGGGGCGACCCACGACTCCACCGGCGAGAGCAGGTTCGCCGCGAACCGCTCCTCCGTCCCGGCCGGGTCGTCGAAGACCACGCGGTAAAAGCCGACCTCCTGCGTGCGGGCGTAGGGGATCGACTGGCGGTCGGCGACCTCCAGCGTGTCCGTCGCGCCGTCGGGGCGGTAGACGCGGGCCCGCGTCGCCCCCGGCGGGACCGGCACGGTCAGCGTGTCGCCCGGCGTGACCCGCCGCGCCGCCTCCACCAGACCCGCCCCGACCGCCGCCGTCACCACGTTCTGGAGGAAGATGGGCCAGGCGGGACGGCTGAGGAGGTCCGTGTCCGCCAGATCGAAGGCGGCCAGGAGGTAGCGGTGGCCGGGATCCGTCAGCAGGGCCAGCACGACCGAGTCCTCGCCCTCCGCCAGGGCCAACGCGCCCTCCGGCAGCGTCAGCCGCGACCAGCGGGCCACATAGACGCCCTCGAAAGGAACCCAGCGGACCAGCGGGTGGTCCTCGCGCCAGGCGACCACCGGCTGGTCCTCGACCAACTCCCCGCGGGCGACGCCGTCGACTCGCGGCAGGCCGCCGAAAAAGAGGTAATCGCCCGGCGGGAGGCGACCCGTGTCGATGCGGTCCAGCACGGCCAGGTCGAAGGCCAGCCGACCGTCGCGGGTGAGGCGGCCCTCCGGCGCGGCGGCGTACTCCTCGCCTGACAGGGCCTCCACCCGCGACACGCCGACGCTGGCCAGCCCGCGGAGCAGCAACGCCCGCACGGCTGGCCGGTCCGACACCACCAGCACGCGAGGCTCCCGCGGCGGGTCGATCGGGGCGACGATGAGGTTGTCCGCCGCCAGGGCGTCCTCGCGGTGCCACCGCACCTCGAGGACCCCGCCGCCTTCGTGGATGATCTCGAACAGCACGGTCTCCGCTGTGGGCGGATCGCTGGCGGCCGGCGGACGGACGGACGAATCCGCCGCGGCCGGGGCCAGGCGGACCTCGCGGACCCCGCCCGGCCCGCTGATCGGCGTGCCGTCGATCGACAGGGAGAGGTCGGCCGCGACCGCCTCCGGGCCGAAGTTCCGCACCTGGGCCATGACCGCCAGCAGGCCCGGCTGCTCGAAGTCGCGCCGCAGGCCGAAACCCACCAGCCCGACGTTGTCGCTCGCCGCCCCCACGCGAATGTAGCGGAGCACTATGGGAACCGCCGTCTCCTCCGGGACGTCCTCCAGGCGGCCGTCGCTGTACACCTCGACCTCGGCCTGGGCCGCCCCCGCGGCGGCCGCCGCCCCCGCCGGGCCGCCGCCAGCCGCGTCCCCGCCCGCGGGAGCAACCGCGGCCGACCCGTCCGGGCCGTGCTCGCCGACCGCGTGGACGGAGTAAGCGACGGCCAGTTGCAGGGCCTCGCCGATGCGGCTGGGGGCGTCGGTCGGCTCGATGTCTTCAATGAGCCGCCGGAGCCGCCGGCGGTCGTCGGTGAAGGTCGAGACCACGGCGGCCCGATCGGCGAAACTGATCACCATCGCCCGGGATTTCTCCGGCAGGCCGGCGACGCGATCGAGGGCGGCGTCCTTGGCGTGGGCCAGCCGCGGGCGGCCGTCCGGTTCCAGGGTTTTCATGGAGGCCGACCGGTCGATCAGCAGGACGATGTTCTGCGGAGGCTTCTCCAGGAAGTCGGCCACGGGGTGGGCCAGGGCGAACAGCACGGCCGCCAGAAACAGCAGTTGCAGCAGCAGCAGAAGGCTGCTGCGGAGCCGCTGGAACGGGGCGTTGACCTGCAAGTCGTGAACCGCCCGCTTCCAGAGCAGCGTGGAGGACACCGTGTGCTCCCGCCGCCGGAGCTTGAGGAAGTAGAGCAGCAGCAGAAGCGGGACGGCGACGCCGGCGAGCAGCAGGGCCGTCTTCCAGGCCAGGAAGGTCATCGCAACAACCCCCTCTGCCGCAGGTAGTGAAGGATCAGCCCCTCGAAGGGCCGGGAGGTCGGCACCATCAGGTAGACCATGCCGCGGCGGTGGCAGTAGTCGCGGATCGACTCGCAGTAGGCCCGCAAATTGGCCCGGTAGCGGTCCAGCAGCGGCCGGCTGACGGTGATCTCGGCGACGTCCTCGTCCTCGCAATCCACCAGCTTCAAGTCGCCGGCCAGATCCGGCTCCAGCTCCTGCGGACTGAGGAGGTGGATGGCGTAGAGGTCCAGGCGGCGGCCGGCCAGGTAGCGGAGACCACTCTCAAAACCGCCCTTGTCGAAAAAGTCGGACAGGATGACGGCCACCCCCTTCTGCGTGTGGCGCATGGCGAACTGCCGGGCGGCGGCGGCGAAATGGCTCTTGCCGCTCGGTTGAATGTCCTGAAGGAACTGGATGAGGCGGGCGATCATCCGGCGGCCGCGGAGGCCGTCCAGCCAGACCGTGAGGCGGTCGTTGTAGGCGTAGAGGTTGACGCGGTCCAGGTCGCACAGGCCGAGATAGCCGAGCGCCGCCGCGGTCCGTTTGGCGTACAGCAGCTTGGAAGGCTGCCCGGCGTCCATGGAGGCCGACGCATCCAGCAGGATCGTGACGTTCAAGTCCTCCTCTTCGAGGAAAACCTTGAGGAAGAGCTTCTCCAGGCGGGCGTAGATGTTCCAGTCGATGTGGCGGATGTCGTCGCCAACGACATAGTTGCGGTAGTCGGCGAATTCCGCGGACTCGCCCTTCCGCTTGCTCTGACGCTCGCCTTTCTGTCGGCTGGAGTGGATCTTGCGAGAGACGATCTCCAGCCGCTCCAGGCGGGCCATGAAGTCCGGGTCCAGCAGACTGTCGCCGGATCGAACCCGGCTGGTCACGGCAGGAGTCTCCGCCATCCGGCAATGCTCCCCGGCGGCCGCGGTCGACAACCGGACTGGTCTCATCGCCGACGGCCGAACCTGAATTATAAAGAATCCGCTAGGCCGCGACACCGCCTTGCGAGCCGGCCGGGGCGGGGACTATACTAGGGGTGATTTCGCGCGAGGGATGGAACATGTCCGGCAAGAAATCCAAGTCCGCCCAGACCCAACCCCCGCAGCCCACGGCGGGAACGGTGACGGTTCCGGCAAGGCCGAAACCCGGCCTGCTGCCGATGTTTCGGGTCATCCTGCACAACGACGATGTCAACGACATCGCTCATGTGGTCGAGAGCATCGTGATGCTGACCCCGCTCCGCGGACAGGATGCGGTGCAGAAGACCATCGAGGCCCACCACACCGGTTGCGCCCTGCTTTTGATCACTCATCGGGAGCGGGCCGAGCTATACGTCGAACAGTTCCAATCGCGGAACCTGACCGTCACCATCGAGCCGGCGGACTGAGCCGCTTTCCGACGGTCGCGGGCTTCGCTTCCCGGGAAAGAAGCAGCGGGCGAATTCGTTCCACCTGTTGGAATAGCCCGACACGGCAAGACCCTTTTCACTCTCGCAGGAGGAAGCATGTTGACCTCATGGCCGCACCGCTCTCTGCTCGTGTTCGCGATGCTCACGGTGTCCGCTGTCGCGGCGAGGGCCGCCGAGGAAACCGTGTTGCTTCGACCGAAGTTCAGCACCGGCCGGGCGTATTATGTCGAACGGATCACCGAGACCGAGCAGCAGATGAAAGGCGGCCAGTTCGGCCGGGTCGGCATGAAGAGCTCCATTCGCCAGGTCTCCGGCCTGTTGGAGAGAACCAGGGAGACTTCCCCGGAGCGAACGGTTCTCGACCTGACCTTCAAGAAGATCGCGTTTGGCGGCACGCTGGCCATGTTGGGCGAACTGCACTTTGATTCGGACCAGCCCGAAGACGATCTAAGCCCGGTGCTGGCCCCCATATTCCGTCCGATGCTCGGCATGAAAGTAACGGTGGAGCTGGATCGGAATCAGGCCGCCGTCAGGGTCCGCGGTGGGGAGAAGATCGTCGCCAAAATCGAGCAGGGCAAGGTCGCCGGCAACATGTTGTGGCCGGAATTGCGCGAGGGTCTCAGCAACGAGGCGCTCAAGGGGTCTTTCGGCGGTGACCAGTTTGTCCTCATGCCCAACCGGGAGGTGAAGGTCGGAGAGCGTTGGACGCGGTCCGCCGAATACGCCGGAGTGAAGACCGGCCCATTGGAGGAAGAATACGAAGTCACCCTGGAGAAGACCTCCAACGAGGGCGGCCGTCGGCTGGCCCACTTGTCTTACACCGGCACCGTGAAGCAAGTGGGACCGCCCCTGACCAAGGGGCCGGCGGAGTATCAGCTCAAGTCCGGCACGCTCCGCGGTACGGCGGTGTTCGATTGCGAGCTGGGTCGCATCATTCGCCGCGAGGAAAACCAGCAGAAGACCCTGCTGATCACCATCGCGGGCGCCGGCGACGCGGGCAAGATCGAAATCGCCGCAGAGGTCAAGCAATCGATGACGCTGTCGCCCACCGAAGAGGGCGCGAACACCAAGTCCGGCAAAGCCGCAAAGAAGAAGGCGACCAAAGACAAGCCGCCCGCGAAAAAGAAACCCGCCGGCAGGAAGACCCCCTCCGCGAACGACGGCGAGTAGTCCAGCCGGGCCGCGTCCGGCGTCGGCGATGGGTTCGCCAGCAAGGTGCGACTATGCCCGGCCCGCGGAAGCAGGGGCGGGGGACTTCTTCGGAATCAGGAAGCACGACCCGCACTTGCCGCACTTCTCCGGCTGACCTCGGGATGTTTCGGGAAGGGACAGCGGCGTCCGGCACTTCGGACAACAAACGGTGATCGTGCCGACATTCGCCCGAACAGCCGCCACGGCCGCGACGTTTTTCCTGCCGGGGACAGTGAAGGCGGCGTTGCACTGCGTGCAGCGTTCGATCTCGCCCCGCGCCGTGCCCGGCAAGGTCATCTGGGTCTGGCACTTCGGACAGGCGACGCGGACCGTCTCCCCCCCGGCAGTGGCGGTCTGCGGCGAGGAGCCGCCGGGCTTGCCTGACTCCGTTCCCGGAGCGGGAGGCGTGTAGGTGCGGCGGGCCGCGCGGTGCTTCTCCGCCAGCCGCCGCATCCGCTGTACATCTTCCTCGCGGGCCGCGACGGACGCGCGATCCAGCCGCGTGGGCGCCGGCTCGCCCGTCGCCGCCTCGTAACAGTGGCGGAACAGCATCTCGAATTCGATCCCCTGGATCTGGCGGATGGCGTCCACCGCCGCGTCCTTGAACCGGCCGGCTCGGGCCTGTTCGTAGAGGTCGTTGAACAAAAAGGGCTCCCAGATGCCGGTCAACTCCAGCATCTGCTTCAACCGGAGCAGCAGCGGGTCGGGGGGATTGACCAGAACTCGCAAGCTATAAGCGGCAATCTGCTCATGAATCGGATGTGTTTGCACCTGCTGAAAGAAAGACTTGGCGGCGGCCGGATGGTCGGTATGTCGGGCACACAGCGCCTCGATGTAGCACTTCTCGGTCGGCGGAGCGTTGGCCACGAAGGTTCGAGCGTCGTCCAGCCAACCATTCCACAAGCAGAGCAGGCCCCGCACCGCCGCGGCCATCGGCTCGCTGGCCATGGTCTTGCGCCGGAAGAAGCGGGTGTCGTCCGTCTCATCCAGCATCCTCCGGTTGGCCCGGTTCGGCCCCGCCGTCCAGACCAGCGGCGGGACGCCCGAACCACGGGTCAGCAGAAGGTCGCACACATCGGGCGGCAACTGCGCAACATCAATGTCGATCATGGCTGTGTTCCATTCGTCCCCCGACGTTCGTCGGGCGGGGCCGCTGCCTTTATCGTCCAGCCGGCGACCGGGCTTGGCTGTCACGATGCGGTTTTCGTCAGGAGCCGGAGAGTCCGCGGGGCCGTTCGGGGGAGACCTCTTCGCACGCCGCCGCGGGGCACGCTGTGGGCCGGCGGTTCATGACCGCGGCGATAATATCAGACGCTCCACCCGCCGCGCGACCGATTGGGTCTTGCCGCCGGCCGACGCCGACGTAGACTTCCTCCCATGAACCCGACGCCTCCCCCGCCGCTCGAACCCGCCGAGTCCGGCCGCCAACGAGGGTTTGCACGTAAGAAGCGGCACCGCTCTTTCGGGGTTCGGTTCTGGCTGCTGCTGGCGTTGATTCTCGGGCTGTTGTACGGCCTCTGGTGCGGAGGGCTTTATCTGTTTCAAGATCGGCTGCTCTTTCCGAACGACACCACGCCCCCGCCGCTGCCCCTGGGCTACCAGGGTTTCACCACGGTCACGCTGACCCGGCCGCTCGATGACGGACAGGAAGTGACCGCCTGGTATCTGCCCGTTCCGACCGCCTCGGCCGATTCTCCCGCGGCCGCGGTGATCTACTTCCACGGCAACGCGGAGCTGATCGACTATCAGCATGACATGCTCAAGGGGTACCACGGCCTCGGGTGTTCAGTCCTTTTGCCCGAATACCGGGGTTACGGGAGGAGCGGAGGCCGGCCCAGTGAACGGGCGATCATCGATGACGCGGTCTTCTTCCACGATGTGCTCTGCAAGCGGGCCGAAGTGGACAGCTCCCGAATCGTCTTTCACGGGCGTTCACTGGGCGGGGCGGTCGCCGCGGGTCTGGCAAGTCAAAGACGACCGAAGGCCTTGATTCTGGAATCCACGTTCACCAGCGCGACCGCCTTCTCCTGGAGATACGGTGTGCCGCCGGCCCTCGTCCGCCATCCTTTCCACACGGACCAGATTGTCAGCGTTCTGGAGTGCCCGATCCTTGTCCTGCACGGCCGCCAGGACACGCTCATTCCGTTGGAACACGGTCGAACCCTGGCTCAACTGGCCCGCCGAGGCAGACTGGTGGAGTACGCCTGCGGTCACAACGATTTCCCCGGCGACGGGAACGAAGACGCCTATTGGCTGGAAATTGAGGGCTTCTTGAGAGAGAGCGGCGTTCGGAACGGCGGGGCCGCCCCCGCCTCCGCCGCCCCTCCCGTGAGCCGTCTGCCGTGAAGCAATCGTCCGCAACCGAAACCCCTCTCCGCATCGCCGTGTTGATCTCCGGCAGCGGCACTTCGCTGCAAAACCTCATCGACCGCATTGCCGACGGAAGATTGCCGGGGGTGGAAATCAGACTGGTCATCTCCTCCCGATCCGCGGTCGCGGGGGTCGACCGGGCGAGGCGGGCCGGTCTGCCGGTCGAGATCATCCGCACCAAGGACCACCCGGATGTGGCGGCCTTCAGCGACCGGATCATCGCGACCCTCGACGCGTTTGGCGTGGATCTGGCCGTGCAGGCGGGCTGGCTATGCTATTGGCGGCTTCCCGCCCACTGGCTGGGTCGGGTGATCAATTTGCATCCGGCCCTCCTGCCGAAGTTCGGCGGGCAAGGCTACTACGGCGCTCGCGTTCACCAGGCCGTGCTGGCCGCGGGCGAGAGCGAATCCGGGGCCACGGTGCATTGGGTGGACAACGAGTACGACCATGGCCCGATCATCATGCAGCGGCGGTGCCCTGTTCTGCCGGGGGACACCGCGGCGAGCCTGGCGGACAGGGTGCAGGCTCTGGAGAGGGAGCTTCTGCCCGAGGTGCTCTTGCAGTTGCGGTCGGGCTTCGTCCCGCGTTGAGCAGAACCCCGGCACGGCCCGCGCCCGGAATCCCGGCCGGGTCTTGATCCGTTGAAACCCCGCCAAGCGGGATGCGGCCGGGTCACCGTTTCGAGAACTGGAACCGCTTGCGGGCGCCTGGGCGACCCGGCTTCTTGCGCTCGACCTTGCGGGCATCGCGGGTGAGGAATCTTCGCTCACGAAGCTGCGGCTCGAGGGCCGGATCGGCTTTGACCAGGGCGCGAGCCACGCCCAGCAGGACGGCCCCGGCCTGGCCGGTCTGCCCGCCGCCGCGGACGCTGACGAAGACGTCGAACTTGCCGCGGGTGTTGGTGGCCTCCAGAGGCGCCAGCACGTCCATGCGGTGCCGAACGTCGAAGAAGTAGTTGTCAACCTCGCGGCCGTCAATCAGGAACTTGCCGCTGCCGGGACGAACGCGGACACGGGCCACCGCCGTCTTGCGGCGTCCCGTTCCCCAGTAGAATCCGCCCGCGGAAGGCGCCGCCCGGGTGGGCAACGCCGAAGGCTCGGCCTCCACCGCAGCGGCGGTCATTCCGGCAGAAGCGGGGGCCACGGTGGGCGGTGGCGGAGGCGGAGGGACGTTCGGCTCCGCGGACGAACCGGAGGTGACGGGTTGGTCTGCCACTGGCGCTATCTCCCAAAGATCAAATGGCGTCGAGATTCAAGGGCTGGCACTGCTGAGCCTGATGCGGATGCTCGCTTCCGGCATAAACCTTGAGCTTGGTCAACTGCCGCCGACCCAGCGAGTTCTTGGGCAACATGCGGCGCACGGCCGAGAGCAGGATGCGGTCGGGATGCTTCTGCCGCATCTCGGCAAAGGTCCGAACCCGCCGACCGCTCGGATAGAACGAGTAAGACCAGTAGCTCATGGTCTCCGCCTTGCGGCCCGTGACCCGCACCTTGTCCACGTTGGTCACGACGACGAAGTCGCCCGTGTCCACGTGCGGCGTGTAGGTCGGCTTGTGCTTGCCCATAAGGACAGTGGCGAGCTTGGCGGCGAGCCGGCCCAGGACCTTGCCGTCCGCATCCACTGTGTACCACTTGCGTTCGACCTCGCCCTTCCTCGCCTGATAGCACTTGTCAGTCACAAAAGACATAGCTGCATCCGAAATCAGTCTGAAACTCTGGCAATCGCGAAAACAGGAGAGTTTAAGCGATGCGTGCCCCGAGTCAACCCCCCATGCCGGGAACCGGCTTATATACAATATCACTAGTCACTTACTCCCGATATGTGCTCTGTCGAGGATCCTCGGCCCGATTCCTACGGGGTCGCGGCCGCCACGTCCTCAGCCTGGCTGCCTTCCGATCGCGTGGGTCTGGTCGGACGATTCTTCTGCCCGCTGGCGAAGATGGCCTCGACCGTCGCCGTCACCGCCGGAGCCGGGCGGAGCAAGCCGCCGGAGACCCCGCGATGGTCCACCAAGGTCCGGCGAAACTCCGCGAGCAGACCCTCGTATCCCAGTTCCTTGGCCGGATCCGCCGTCGCCGCTGACGGATGGTGCCACGCCTCCACCTTCGACCCACGGGCACACGTCAGATGGCCGGCGCGGTCGATCCGCAACCAGGTTCCGTCCGCGGCTCGGAGGTCGATCTCCACCCCGTCCAGTTCCGGATCGCCGCTGCTGTGGCACTCCAGCAGGACGTTGGCCCCGTTCTCCGCGTTGCAGAGCGCGGACAGAACGCCCGTGGCATGGATGCTGGCGTGGACCTGCCGCAGGCCACCCAGCAAAGCGAAAACCAGATCCACCGCCTCGAAGACCTGATCCGGATCGACTGGGGATGGGGACGCAGGCGCCGGCCCACGGTGAGAACTCGGCCAGGATGAGCGAACCGCCAACGACACGGGCAGACCGAACCGGCCGCTTTCCAGCAGCCGCTCGGCTTGGCGTACGGCGGGGCTGAAGCGGATCGCCGAGGCCGCCAGGATGGCCCGGCCCGTCACCTTGCCCATCGAGTCCAGCCGACGACACATGGCGGCCGCCGCGGGAATGCCCGTCAGTAGAACCCGCGCGGCGGCGGCGAGGCACTGTTTGATCAGGGCGGCCCTTTCACGCATCGGACACTGGATGACCACGCCCTCCGGTTCAGCCTCCCGCAACATCCGGGAGGCGTCGCTGAAGGCCCACCGGACCGGCACGGAGAGCGGACACTCCTCCGCACCCGGCCCGCAGATGGCCTCCAGACGCCCGACGCGGGTCATGGCGGAGAGCAACCAGGGAGAGATGCTCCGGGGATCGCCGACGAGCGCCAAGCGGGGAAGAACCATGCCAGATACCTCCGGCCGGGCGGTGTTTGTCGCACGGCGGCCCCGGCCGCTATGATGGGGGGATCGTACCACGCGGTGGCGACCATGTCATGCGGCGGCAGCCGCCGGGTTCTCACGGCAACCGCCGACCGATCCGGATCGGCCAGGGACACATAGATGTTCAAGGTAGCGACGCAGTTCTCCGTCTTCCTCGTCAACAAGCCGGGCATTCTTTCCCACGTCTGCGACGAGCTGGCCCAGAGCCGCATCAACATCGTGGCTCTGACCCTCATGGACTCGGTCGAGCACGGCGTCTTTCGATTCGTCGCCGAGGATCCCGCCCGGGTGCGGGACGTCATGAAACGTCTCAACATCCCCATGACGGAGTCGCAGGTTCTTTTGGTGGAGATGCCCAATCGTCCGGGCGCGATGGCGGACATCTGTGCCCGACTGAACAGCAACCATGTGAGCATCCGCTACGCCTACGTGACCAGCGGGGCCTCGGGCGGCCGCACCACGGGCATCTTCAAGGTGGACAACCTCCGCAAGGCGATGAAGGTGGTTGAATCCAAGGGGACCGTCCGGAAGGAGCGTCCGGTGTTGCGCGTGGAGCGGGGCACACGGATGCACTGAGTGTCCCTGCAAAACCATTCACCGAACACCGCGGCCGAGCAACTCGCCGCCCAGGCCGAAGCCGTCAAGGGCATGGTCAGCGAATTGGCGGCCATGGTGAGCGGCAGGTCCGATCGGGGCGGCCCGCCGGCCGCGGCGGTGAGGAACTCGACACGCGACTTGTCGGGCGGCGGGGGAAGCGCCGCGGCGGTGCGAACCGGGCGGCGCCGGGCGGCCAATACTCCCCACAACGCTCACCGGGCGTTGGCCAGCGGGCAATCGCAGGGAAGTTCCCTGACGGCGGGCAGGAAGTAATCGCCGGCGATGACCTCCCAGCTCATACGTCGGGCCAGTTCATAGCCCCGCGCCACGAAAGCGGCCTTTTCCTCGGGCGTTTTGGGTAGCCGCTCGGCGATCTGCTGGGCGACGCGCTGGGCGACCTGCTCGTCGTAGGCCGAGCGAGCCTCGCGAGTGAGGGCCAGGTAGCCGGAGATGGAATCCGGCTCGGCGCGGTAGTCGGTGTAGTCGGCCACGATCAGGTTGGGCGAGCCTTCCGGTCCGGCGACGCGCGAAGCGAAGAAGGCACAGCCGCAGGCCGAACTCATCACGCAGATCGAGCCAAAAGAAAGAGCCTCGACCTGAGCGATGCCGAATGGCTCATAAATGGATTGGCCGAACTCCAGATCGCTCCCTTTGCGGATGTCCCAGAAGTTCATGTCCGGCAACATGCGGTCGCCGCAGGTCGCCTGATCAAAGCCGAATTGATTAATGAAAAGAATCTTGGAATTCCTGGACCGGGTGTTGAAGGCCTGCACGCCGGCATAGAAGAGGGCCTCGCCCCCGGAAAGGTCCGGAATCACCTCACGATGCGCCACCGGCCAATCCCACCACTTCTCCATGTGGAGGATGTCCTTGCGGCTTCGCGGCCCGCCGATCTCGGTGGAAAGGACCACGAGGACGGCGGTCTTGTTCAGACGCCGCAACGCCTGTTCCAGGTGCTTCATGACCAGGATATCCCGCCAGAGGCCCTTGCTCACGGCCATCCGCGTAACGTGGGTGAAGACGTAGTCCGGCCGATCCCCCAACAGGCGCTCCAGGTAGTCTTGCAGGCGGCGTTTGCTTTGGGCCGTGTCTTCCGGCGTGGTCGCGTAGGCCGGGATGCCGTTGTAAACCAGCCGGATGTTCGATTCGGCGACCTTGGGAGAAAGAAACTTCAGCTCCTCGACGACCCAGTCGCCGACGGCCAGCGTCACGTCCAGATGCCGCGTGGCCTCCACCAGCGCATGGCGGAAATACCCGAACTGGTCGCCGTAGATGTCGTAGATGTAGAGG